>Ga0210400_10000719_pt1 | contig 35067 bp, 26 predicted proteins | sample IncBWH26MmetaG_FD_155456 | JGI IMG/M metagenome (GOLD analysis project Ga0210400, IMG submission 155456) | Forest soil microbial communities from Barre Woods Harvard Forest LTER site, Petersham, Massachusetts, United States - Inc-BW-H-26-M | ecosystem: Environmental > Terrestrial > Soil >... | reverse complement strand
GCTGGCGGGCAGCATTGTGGGCGGGCCGATCTCCGGCGCAAATCCGGCCGCATCACAGCTGAATGGTTCCTCGTCCAATAGCGGTTTCGGCGGAGCCAACAACGGCTCGTCATTCGGCAACTCCGGATTTGGCAATTCGGCAGTGAACAGCAACGGTGTGTTCTCGCAGTCGTCTTCCTTCGGTGGAAATTCAAACAGCGGATTCGGAGCAAACTCCAACGCTCAAAGCAACTCTCAAACAAACTCGGGCCAACCGGGCACACCCTCTACTTCAGAATCGGATTCCACTTCGGCAACTCAGCAAGTGGAGGGCAAAGGACCGGGGAGCGAACCCACCAGCGGCTCGCAGCTGGTGGCGAGCGGTCCCATCGTAGGAGTCGCCAGCACCAACAAGAACACTGGCTTCCACGAGTTCAACAAAAAGAAGAAATACAACGAATGGCAATTTATCTACGATCCCGGCACTGACCGCGGGGGTCTGATCACGACGCCAAATCAGCCGATGCTGGCAGGATTCGGGTCGGGTCAGGGCGGTCTGGGAAGCCAGCCGGGAACGCCGGCGGGAAGCCCGTTTGGGCAGTCTGGTTCTGGACAACCTGGGTTTGGACAATCTTCGTTTGGGCAGTCCGGGTTTGGACAGTCGGGGTCGTCGTTCGGACAATCAGGATCGTCGTTTGGACAGTCTTCGGGAGGCTACAACAACAATCCCAACCCGACGCCGCAACCGCCGCCGAATCCCCCGCAACAACAATAAGGCTTCGCTCAGTTTCGCCGACGCATAAAGAAAAATGGCCTCATCTAGCGATGAGGCCATTTCTAATTTCGTATCAACCCTAAACACTTAAACGCTGAACGAGGATCCGCAGCCGCAAGTGCTCTTCACGTTCGGGTTCTCGAACTTGAAGCCAGCGCCTTCGAGCGTCTCGACATAGTCCACGATGCACCCGTTCAAGTACATCACCGAAGTGGCGTCGACGAACACTTTCAGGCCATTCATTTCGAAAGTCTTGTCCATCATTCCAGCAGCGTTTTCAAACTGCATGGAATAGGAGAAACCGGAACAGCCGCCGCCAACCACGCCAATGCGCAGGCCGGCGGGTACGGGACTTTGCTGTCCCATGATGTCTTTGACTTTGGAAACAGCATTGGGCGTAAGCGATACGGGCGGGGTCTTCCTCACCTCGACAGCGCCCGGGTTTACTTCAGGGATGGTCGTCGTAGCCATTCGTATCTCCTTGGCTCTAAAGTATATAAATTATACCAGAGTCGCGCAAGCAGGGCGCATACATGATTTCAAAAGACCAGGATCGCCCTTCTTCCGACCTGTCTTGTTGGATGCCGGATGAGGGAGGAACGATTCCTTCGGCGCCTCTTGCCAACAGGTCTATAATGTTTCCGTTAAGGCCCTCCCCCAATTTATTGGATCGGCCGATTCAACGCCTGTCGTCCGTAATCCGGGGAGTGGCTGAAAGGCTCTGCAATCAGTCGAGGTGCGCCTATGACTTGGACGTGGACCCCGTTAACGATCGGCATCGCCACTGTGTGCGGGATTTTCGCCGTTGGTTTCATCCTCTTGTTGATCTACCGCAGCACGCTGACTATGCATGAAGATGAGGCACTGTATCTCGACGATGCCAGCGCCCACATGCAGAAAGAGCAAACGGAGCTAATTACGAAAGTCAACCGGCTCACCCTGCCGGTCTGGATTTTCGGCACTGGCTTCGGTGTGCTTCTGTTGGTCCTGGCCGGTATGTTCATCTATCAGGGCCTGAACGCGGTTCAGTAAACCGCTTGAGGAATCCTCCGCCGATCCAAGTCGAGGGCGCAGGCTTGTCTTCGTCTCGGCGTGTCCGCGTCTATTCGTCTCACTCGCGTCTTCGAAAACTTCCACCACTTGTATAATCGTGGGAATCGCGAAAGTGGCGGAATTGGCAGACGCACCAGACTTAGGATCTGGCGGGTAAAACCGTGGGGGTTCGAGTCCCCCCTTTCGCACCAAATTATCCCAGGACCGGCTTCCGTCGGCCCTTTTAACTTCTAGCGAATTTTCTTTGTAACGATTTCCGCCCTTTCCGCACTATTCCAATAAGTGGAGAACATCGTTGTTGCAAGCGATGGCGCCACAGTTCATGGACTCACCCTAGCAAACGGCTTGGTGAGTTCAGGAAGGGCCGGAGGCGACGGGGGAAGCGACTCCGGCCCTGCTAATTCGAGCTTCTCCGGAGTGGTCCTCATCAGGACTGACGCGAAACCAAAGGAGCCTCTTTCCCCAGTGCCCAATAGTCGGCTTATATCCGCCACGGTTTGCCGCCGCAGCAGCTACACGCCTCTGAGACGCCTCTCTTTTGCCGCACCCACACCGGAAAACTCCACCTGCGCATCGGCGACGGTGCTACACTTTCCGCCACAACAAAATCCCCGGGGCACGTACTTGCACTTCCAGTCCTTTGACGACGCCTATGTCGACCGCTTGCGGTCGGGGGACTTTCGCACGCAGGAGCATTTTTCGGCCTACTTCAGTGCGCTGATCAAGATCAAGGTGAGTTCCCGGCTGAAGTCGCTGGACGCGATGGAGGATGTGCGCCAGGAAACGTTTTCCCGCTTCTTCGTGGCGCTGCGGGCGGGCAAGATTCTTCAGCCAGACCGCTTGGGATCGTTCGTGAATTCGATCTGCAATAACGTGCTGATGGAATGCTACCGCTCCGGCGCGCGCAACCCTCAGCCGGACGATGAGGAAGAACAAGATGTTCCCGCCCCAGACATAAGTCCGCTGGGCGCGCTCGTCGCCAGGGAAACGGAAAAGAAAGTGCGGGAGATTCTGGACAAACTTCCGGAGCGCGACCGCCGGCTGTTACATCAAGTTTTTCTCGAAGAGCGGGACAAAGACGAAGTGTGCCGCGAATTGCATGTCGACCGGGAATACTTGCGAGTCCTGTTACACCGTGCCAAGCAAGCATTTAAGTCATCGTATCTGAAGCATATGGGCGACAATCCCCCGGATTTTGCTCCGGCTTAGAAATGTTGCGATGCTGCGAGGTCTCACTATGAATGAGGGGGAATCAATCATGGACCACGACACAGTGGTTCGACAAAGAATGACGGAGAAGTATCTGCTCGAGGAACTCGATCCCCAGGTGCGTGACGAGTTTGAGGAGCACTACTTTGATTGTCAGGAGTGCGCACGGGATGTCCGCGCAGGATCAGAGTTTGTGATCCAAAGCCGGATCGTTCTGGCGCAAAGACACGATCCAATTTCGGCTCATGCGACTGCTCCTGTGCGACAACAACCTGGTCGGGAATGGTTCGCCTGGCTTCGCCCAGCGTTCGCCGTGCCGGCCATGGCACTTCTACTGGTGGTGATCGGGTACCAGAATCTCGTAACCTTTCCGCAGTTGACGCGGGGAGTGAACCAGCCGCAGGTGTTGGCTGCGACCACTGTAAACCTGCTCACCTATGGCGGGAACGGTTCTCCTCTGGTGGTGCATCGCGGCGAGGGCTTTCTGTTGAACGTAATCATCCCATCGGGGCATGGCTATGCCGCCTACAGAGTGGAGTTGCATAGTCCCGCGGGAGGTGTAGAATCGGTGCCGATTCCGGCGTCAGCCGACGACACCTGGCCGATCCGCTTTCCCGGGGCGAGCCGGCAGTCCGGCAACTACAAGCTATCTGTGCATGGCATTACGCCCTCAGGCCAGGATATCGAAGTTGGGAGTGGTTCGTTTCAATTGCAAGTTCGGGAGTAAATCACAAGGGGGAGGAGAAACACTATGGCGCTAGCAGAGGTACCATTCGCGGGCACCAGGCGCATCCACACCTACCACGGAGAGGCGGATCTCCTGGAGATGGAAATCAAAGAGCCCTTTCAGCAGAAAGTCAGGCCGCAGGCCAAGGTGAAACTGTTCGGCGACGGCGATGACAGCCATTACCAATTCAAACACGCGGGGACTTTCCGTGTAGAAGGCGTTGCGTCATATCAATCCGGCTACACGCAAGTTGCAGCAGCGCGAAGTCTAAAACACGAACGCCGCTATTCCACGCTGGTGACCTCGGTCGTAGAAGGTCTGAACATTCTCGACATTCTTACCGCGGATCGCGTGGTGGCGCAGATTTCCACCGCACATCCGATCGATGGCGCAGTGCCTGAAGTCTCGTTCCTCGGAACGCGCTTTGAAAATCTCAGAATTGCCGGACACAGGGTCGAACTCGATACCAATCTCAACATTCTCGGTCCAAGGCCAGTACAGGACAAGTCGTATTTCGATAACCAGACTGTGCTGGACAGGATGGCGGAGCAGTACGAGAATCTCAGCAAAGCTGACTACTTCCCCGATTGGGCGACGGAGCGCTATCCGCGCGACCGCGAAGGATGGAAGCCGGAAACGGGGAATCCGGGCGTCGATATCGCGCAGTGCTCGTTGGTCAACGACGTCGACAGCGATCAAGAGTCATTCGGACACGTGATTGACGTACCGCACTTTGGCAAGTTTTTTCTCGGCGAGTTGCAGGTGAAGCGCGAACCGGGCAAAACGGCGGATCACTTCGATGCCTACACATTCCATCTGACCATGGTCCGAATGGAACTGGGGTGTGCGACATCGGCAACCGGCAGCACTGGCACGGCTGATTCCAATGGCACTGGCGGGGGTAATCACCACTAACCATTGCTCGGGCGCCCGTAACGATGTTTAGGGCATGCGAGGATGGAACTAATCGACGGTTAATATCATCCTCGCATAGTCGTGGTTCAAATTGGTCACCCTAGCTGAGCCGCATGTGCTGAACGCACGTTACCTATGCGAGAAGCCATTCTAATTTCGTCCGCCTTCCTAAGAAACTCCATACTTCTCTTGCATTTACTCTTCTTTCACCCTCTAGTCGCCCGCTAGGTCCGATCCTCATCTTTCGGCTAAAATTCAACCTCATCCGATTCAACGATGTCCGCGCCACAACAATATCGAGTTCACCAGGCGAAAGGAAACCGGAGGGAGTGGCTCGGAGCGCGAACCCTGGATCTGCTGGCTCTGACACTCCTCGTAGCTTCTCTGTCCGCTTGCACTCGTCGCCCGGATCCCCGGGCTGAGTTTGATGTTGCATGGGACCTCTATCAACACGGCAACCTAGTGCGTGCCGACGAGGAATCGAAGAAAGGCTATGACCATCTCCAGCACTCTAGTCCCGAGTGGGCCTGGAAATTCACAATCCTTAGGGCGAGGATATTACATGAAGAGGGTAGGTATGAAGATGTATTAAAGCTCTTATCCTCCGAGCCCGCCGCCCCTGCTGGCGAGTTGCTGGTGCAGAAGTATAGGTTTGAAGGCATGGCTTACGCCTTCTTGCATCGTTTCCCAGAGGCGGAAGACACATTTCGAGAGGCAGAGGAGGTGTGTGCGGCGTCACACTATCCCGCGTGTGCGGATGTGTTGAGTGCGCGGGGAAGACTTGAGATGGAGCGGGGCAACTACGCGCAGGCGCAGATTTTCTTTGAACACGTTTTAGCTGCCGCCAGCGCAAGTGGCGACCGACTCTGGGAGGCGGACACGCTCTTGGACCTGAGTTGGTCCACATCCGAGCAGGCACATTTTGACGAAGCGCTCGACTGGGCGGACGCCGCACGCGGAATCGCAGTCTCCAAAGGAGTTGCCGATCTCACTGAAAAGTCCTTGGGTGACATGGGGTGGGCCTATTACAAGCTTGGCGATCCCGAAAAAGCTGAGGGAATGTTCGTCGAAGCCAGGCAACAGGCCGAGAAGCTGGGGAGCGTAGCTGACCGGATAACTTGGCTCGTCGCTTCCACATATGTTTATCTGGACGAACAAAAGATCGCTGATGCCGATCTATCCTCCCAGCAATCCCTCGATCTAGCGCGCAAGATCAACAGCCCGGAAGACATCGTCAATGCTTTGATCGTGCTCGCCTTTGTTTCTGAACAAACTGGCAAAATCGAGGAGGCGAAGCGTTACGCGGACGAAGCTCTTGCCATGGCGCGCAAGGTCGGCAACGGGCGCGACGTCGTCTATCCGCTGCTGGTGAAAGGCCGCCTCGCCGCTCGAAAGCGCGACGACACAGCCGCTCAGGCTGCGTTTCAGCACATCGAAGAATCCGCCGACACGCCAGTGTTTCTTAAGTGGGAAGCTGAACGGTCCTTGGCCCGGCTATACGAAGACAAGAATGAGTTTGATTCCGCCGACCTTCAATATCGAACTGCATTGAGCACATTCGAAGCGGCACGCTGTGATCTGCATCAGCGCGTCGACAGCCGGTTACCATTTCTCAGCAACGCGTTGCGGATCTACGAGGACTACATCCACTTTCTCGTGGCTCAAGGAAAAACGAACGACGCTTTGCGGGTTGCAGAATATAGTCGTGCTCGAACCCTGGCCGAAGGGTTGGGCCGCGCGTGCAAGGCGAAGTTCGCGCCCGATCCGTTGAATGCGACGGAGATCGCCCGCCGTGCCGGCGGAACAATTCTGTTTTATGCGCTCGGCGAGCAGCATTCTTATTTCTGGGTTATCACGGCAAAACAAGTTCGGATATTTCCGCTGACCGCGAACCGATCCGAGATCGACGCAGCCGTGCAGCGCTATCGCAAGAAACTGGAGGGTCCGCCGCAGATCTTGGAAGCTTCCAGCGACGCAAGTGTCCTCTACCAAATGCTGGTCGCCCCGGCACAAGACTTCCTAAAAAGCGAGGTGTCTGCAAGCAAAGGCAACATCTTTATTATCCCGGATGACGCATTGAACAGCCTAAACTTTGAGACTCTGGTTCCAGAGGAAATCGCGGGGCAGCCAAAGCGCTACTGGATCGAGGACGTAACCATCGTCAATGCCGCTTCCCTGCGCCTGTTGCCGGCCTCGGGCGCGCGTCCGGCCTTGACCGGCAAGCTCCTGCTCATCGGCGATCCGGTTGCGCCTGCGGCAGGGTCGGACGAACCCTATCCGGAATTGCCCAACGCCGCAGCCCAGATGAAGAACATCGAAAAATATTTTCCGACTGAGCGGCAGGACGTTTTCGCACGCAACCAGGCATCGCCAACGGCTTACCTGAATAGTCATCCAGAGCAGTTTTCCTACATTCACTTTGTGGCGCACGGAACAGCCAGCCGGATGAACCCGCTAGACTCAGCCATTATTTTGAGCAACCCCGCGTCCAATTCGGGGGTGGTCCAGGCGGCCCAGGGTGAGTCTTTCAAGCTCTACGCCCGCGACATTATCGGCAGCCATCCACTGCGGGCAGAGTTGGTGGTGATTTCTGCCTGCTACAGCACAGGCAAGCGCACGTATTCCGGAGAAGGATTGGTAGGGCTTTCGTGGGCGTTCCTGCGCGCGGGCGCTCATAACGTGATTGGGGCCCTGTGGGACGTGAGCGACGCTTCGACTCCCCAAATTGTCGACGAATTCTACGGCGAGTTAAAGAAAGGAAAGAGTCCGGGCGCGGCTCTCCGCACCGCCAAGTTATCCCTGCTTCATAGTGGCGCGTTTCGCAGTCCGTTTTACTGGGCGCCCTTCCAGCTTTACTCCGGATCGTGATTCCAAAACCCTCTGGTCTTGATCTTCATAAGTAGTGCGTTTCCCAACGAGAAGGGGAAAGAGACAGACCGTAACCGTGTTCATCCGCGTAACTTTTCGCCTCAACCGAAGTTAATCCTGTCAGCCACGTGTGACATTTGTCAGGCGCTCCGGATGACGATCCCCACTGGCAATCGAATTCGAGTGAGCCGAGTATCAACTCTTGAGACATGGAATCGACAATGGCAGAAACGCCGCGGTTCGAGTATTCTTGATGCCTACGCTCGCTGAGCTCGTTCACTGTGGGGCGAGCCTCTCTTTCCAGGAATTTGAACCATGACTCTGAGCCGGTTTGTAACCAAGAATGCCTTTCGCAACAAGCGCCGCAGCCTTCTGACGGTTGCGAGCATCGGCGTTTCTCTGCTGCTGCTCACTTTCATGATCACATTGTGGCATGGGTTCTACGTCGACCAGGGCAGCGCCGATTCGACCCGCAGGTTAGTAACGCGTCACCGGGTATCTCTGACATTCAGCCTTCCCGGGTTCTACCGGGAAAAGATTCGCGCAGTGCCCGGTGTCACCGCCGTGGTGCCGAATTCATGGTTCGGCGGCTTGTATAAAGACGACAAGCCGGAGAATTTTTTCGCGCAGTTCGGTACCGATCCGGACGAGTTCCCCAAGGTTTATCCGGAAATGCAGATACCAGCCGATCAACTCACGGCCTGGCGGCGCGACCGTGCCGGCGTACTCGTAAACGACGAACTCGCCCAAAAATACGGCTGGAAATTGGGAGATCGCATCGTTTTGATGGGCACGATTTATCCCGTGAACCTGGAACTCACGATTCGCGGAATCTATCACTGGCCGACAAAAAATCTCACAGTCTATTTCAACGCGAAATATTTGGAAGAGGCGGTAGCGTTCTTTAAAGGACAGGCGGGAACGTTCAGTATCATGGCCGGCTCGCCCGACGATGTCGCGAAAATTGCCAGCGCTGTCGACGATATGTTCCGCAATTCGCCGCAGCCCACCAAAACAGAGAGCGAGAAAGCCTTCGGGCTGAGCTTCGTCAACATGCTGGGCAATGTGAAGGCTTTCATTCTCAGCATCTGCTTGGCCGTTGTGTTTACTACTCTGCTGGTCTCCGCAAATACCATGGCCATGTCAATTCGCGAACGGACTCGCGAAGTGGCAGTTCTAAAAACTCTGGGTTTCGAGCGGCGGACGATTCTGGGTCTGTTTGTGGGTGAAGCCATGTCGCTGTCGATTGCGGGTGGACTGTTTGGTTGCGGCTTCGCGTGGCTGCTGCTGACCATGATGAAGAATTCGCCCATGGGCTTTTTTCTCGCCCAGATGAAGGTGACTCCCGGAACGCTGGGGGTGGCGTTGGTGGTGGCCGCACTGGTTGGGTTCTTCAGTTCCCTGCTGCCGTCTTATCGCGCGGCGCAAGTAGCGATTGTCGATGGGCTGCGGCATATCGGTTGAGGGCGTTCGGATCTTCATGTCGACCTTGCGAGCGGGTTTTTAAGTTTAGGTGAGCGCTGAAGTCCGAAGTCTGGTTTTCTTTATGACGTTAAGCAGTTTTATCGTGCGCAATACGTTTCGCAACCGGCGGCGCAGCCTGTTGACGATGCTCAGCATCGGATTCTCGCTGCTGCTGCTGACGTTGATGATGTCGATCTGGCGCACGTTCTACATCGATCAGGGCCCCCCGGATGCCATCAAGCGCGTAATAACGAGAGACAGGGTTTCTCTGGCGCAATTTCTGCCCGCGTTTTACCGGGAGAAGATTCGCAGCGTGCCGGGAGTGGTGGCAGTGGTTCCGCTCACGTGGTTTGGCGGCCGCTACAAGGATGATCGCTCGCAGAACTCCTTCGCGCAAATGGCCACCGACCCCGACGAGTACATGAAGGTGGCGACCGACAAAATTGTTCCGCCGGAACAGGTGTCCGCGTGGCAGCACGATCGCACCGGGGCCCTGGTGGACGTGGAACTGGCCAAGAAATATGGATGGAAGCTGGGCGACCGGATCACCTTGCAGGGCACCATTTTTGAAACCAATCTCGATCTGACAATTCGAGGCATGTACCATATCGATCCGCCGGTGCGAGCCCTTTATTTCAACCAAAAGTATCTGGAGGAATCCGTGCCCTGGTTTAAGGGACAGGCGGGCTTCTATATGGCGCAGGTCGCTTCTGCAGGCGATGTAGCCCCGGTTTCGAAAGCCATTGATGATGCGTTTCATAATTCGCCGCAGCCCACCAAGACTGAGAGCCAGAAGGCGTTTCAACTTTCGTTTGTTGCGGCCCTCGGAAACGTAAAGGCATTTATTTTGCTCATCTGCGGAGCCGTCGTATTCGCCATCCTTCTGGTTTCGGCCAATACCATGGCAATGTCGATCCGGTCGCGGACGCGCGAAGTGGCCGTGCTGAAAACGCTTGGATTTACACACCAGCGCGTACTGTCTCTATTTGTGGGAGAGGCTGTGGCGCTGGCGCTCACGGGCGGCGTCATGGGCACTGTGGCGGCGAGCGCGTTGATTCGATGGCTGACCCACTCTTCGCTCGCGATTGGAATTCCCGCCGGTATGCGGGTAACGATTCCAACAATGATAGCTTCGTTGTTGGTTGCGGCGACCGTAGGATTTGTGAGCAGTTGTTTGCCGGCCTACAATGCGTCTCGCGTGAATATTGTCGAGGGCTTACGCCACATCGGCTAGGTTGAGATTAAACATATGGCGATACCGATCAGCTACAACGTGCGTAACTTGAAGCTTCGCAAAGGGCTCACCGTCATGACCGCGCTGGGCATCGCCCTGACCGTAACCACGGCGATCTTCCTGATGGCGCTTCTGGCCGGCCTGCAGCGCGCTTTCGTGAGCAGTGGCGATGCCAAGAACGTTCTGGTTCTCAGGAAGGGATCGGAGGCGGAACTGCAGAGCGGTTTCGATCACACCCTCTTCGCAACGATGACGGCACTGCCCGGTATTGCAAAGGACAGCCACGGAGAACCGATGGTTTCGGCCGAGTTGGTGGTCGTAATCGTGCTGCCAAGGAAAGATGGCACGGGCGAAGTCAACGTTACGGTTCGCGGCATGATGCCGGATGGTCTCGAACTGCGTCCCAGTGTGAAATTGATCGACGGGCGCTGGTTTCAGACGGGTCAGCGTGAAGTCGTCGTGAGCAAATCGATACGCAGCCGATTCTCGCACGCGAACATCGGCGACACGATGGAATTTGGCAAGGGGTCCTGGAAGGTTGTAGGCGTCTTCGACGCGGGCGGTTCGGCGTATGAGTCCGAAGTGTGGGGGGACGTGAATCAGATGGCGTCTGACTTCGACCGTACAGAAGGTTTCTCTTCCGCTTACTTACGCGCCACCGATCCCATCGCCGCCGATGCGCTCAAGAACCGGGTGAGCGACGATCAGCGTCTCAAACTCGAAGGGATGCTGGAGACGGATTATTACGCGAAGCAAACCAATTCGGGCGCGCCTATTAAGATCATCGGCTTCGTGGTGGCAATCATCATGGCAGTGGGATCCAGCTTCGCCGCCATGAACACGATGTATGCCGCAGTGGCATATCGTGGGCGCGAAATTGCCACCTTGCGCGTACTCGGATTCTCCCGGCCGTCGATTCTGACCTCGTTCGTTCTGGAATCGCTAATGTTGGCCCTGCTCGGCGCCGTGGTCGGGATTCTGCTGATGCTGCCGTTTAACGGAATGCAGACCGGAACGTCGAATGCAGTGACGTTTAGTGAGGTCGTATTCAGCCTGCGCATTACGCCGGTGGTCGCAGGATCCGCAGTGGCCTTTGCACTGATCATGGGATTGTTCGGCGGCCTGGCTCCGGCGTGGCACGCAGCGAGGCAGGATATTCTCACGGCATTGCGAGGTTAGTTTGAGCTTGGGAAACTGGAAGGCGTCATGATCGCTATTCTCTCTTATGCCGATTGACACAAAACACGAAGACTTGCAGAGCTTGCACATTGACCGCACCGAACGCGGTAGCGCTGGCATCGGCGAACCGCCTGCGTGGGCACGCCGCTACATCGTCATTGGAATCGTGGTCGTGGCGATACTGAGTTTATCCGCGCTCGCGTACCGGCTGCTGTCGCGCAATGTGCCGGAATTGGAAGTGGTGCGAGCGTCAGCGGAGAGCACCGATGTGGGCGGCACTGTGCTTTCGGCCACCGGCTACATCGTGGCGCATCACACAATAAACGTGAATTCAAAAGTCACCGGACGTCTCGCTTGGATCGGTGTGGAAAAAGGCGACAAGGTAAAAGAAGGACAGGTCCTCGTGCGGCTGGAGGATCAGGAATTCCGGGCCAACTACGACCAGGCGAAAGGCGCTTTGGATAATGCGCGCGCGTATTTCGACGAACTCCAGCACGGATCGCGGCCGGAAGAAATCCAGCAGGCGCAACACAACCTGGATGAAGCTCGCGCCACTTTGGTGAACGACAAGCTCAGTCTGGATCGCATGAAAGAACTTTCCTCCGCAGGCGTAGTGGCGCGGCAGGTTCTCGATGATGCGACGGCGAAATTCGATTCCGATCAGCAGCGCGTCAATTCGCTGGACAAAGCTTTCCAGCTGATGAAGATTGGTCCGCGCCAGGAAGAAATTGCGCGTGCCCGGGGAGCGCTGGCTCAGGCTCAGGGTCAACTGGACTACGCCAAGTCGCAGCTTGACGCCACCGTCATACGCGCGCCGGTTACGGGAACAATTCTCGACAGGACCGCCGAAAAAGGGGAGCTCATCACCGCGCAGTTCGCCAGCGCAGCGGCCGGAGGACCTCAGGGCTCGGTGGTTTCGCTCGCCGATCTGAACGACATTCAGGTGGAACTCGATATTGCGCAGAGCGATTTCGCGAGGCTCGGTCCGAAGCAAAAAGGCATCGTTTCGGTCGACGCGTATCCGGATCGCAAATATAACGGAGAGATCGCGCAGATTTCGCCCGAAGCCAACCGGCAGAAGGCGACCGTGCAGGTAAAGGTGCAAGTATTGAATCCGGATGAGTATCTGCGGCCGGAGATGAACGCCACGGTTAAATTTCTGGCGGACGAAAAGAAAAGCACCAGCACCCAACCAGCGGGAGCCTTTGTTCCCGCGAGCTCGCTGAAGGATCATGATGGAAAGAAGGTGGTCTATCTCGCCTTCGACGGCAAGGCGAGAATGCGTGAGGTTCACGTGCTGAGCCAGCGCACCGACGGTTTTCTCGTGGACGGGTTAGTCGGAGGCGAGAGCGTGATCAGCACACCGCCGCAGGATCTGAAAGACGGGGATTCAATCAAAATTAAGGGGCAGTCATGAATACAGTTGCCGAAAACAGGGTCGCCACTGGAACGAAGGTTGTTCAGGCGCGTAACGTCAGCAAAATTTTCAAACGCGAGGCTTTCGAAGTGAAGGCCTTGGACGATGTTTCAATCGACATCGCCACCGGCGAATTCATGGCATTGATGGGGCCTTCCGGCTCCGGAAAGACCACGCTCCTGAATATGATAGCGGCCATCGACAGGCCGACTTCGGGTGAGCTGTTGGTTCAGAACCAGAACATTTTCCGCTTCAGCGATTCGCAGGCGGCGCACTGGCGCAATGAACACATCGGATATGTCTTTCAGACCTTCAACTTGATTCCAGTGCTGACCGCATTCGAAAACGTCGAACTGCCGCTTCTTCTCACCAAGCTGAACACCCAGCAGCGGCGCGACCACGTCATGACTGCGTTGAAGCTCGTAGGCCTTGAAGAGCGCGTTACGCATCTGCCAAAGCAGCTTTCCGGCGGACAGGAGCAGCGCGTGGCAATTGCCCGCGCCATAGTGAGCGACCCGACGTTGTTACTCGCCGACGAACCGACAGGCGATCTCGACAGTCACTCCGCAACCGAAATTTTAGAAATCCTGAAGCGGCTGAACGAAGACTTCCACAAGACCATCGTGATGGTCACGCACGATCCACACGCCGCTTCCTATGCGCACGTCACGCGGCATCTGGAAAAAGGTATGTTACTGCCGCCCGGTTAGGCGAAGCGGCAACGCTAGTTCGCCTGCATCACTGGTGAAGCAGCCAATACTCCTGCGGCGAGTTCCAGATCGTGCAAGTCTTCCCGGCTGAAGTCCTGGGAGAAGCGTGGATCGACCCCTTTTCGCGAGATCTGAATCACGCCAATCACCGCTGCGTTTTGATCCAGAATTGGAACGGACATGAGCTTTTGAATTGGCGAAGGCGGTGCGGGTTGTTCCACCTCAACGCCGATCGGCTTAATTGTTTCAAAAATGCTGGCATGCTTGACGCGCGCAAAATTGTTGAAGATCTCCGCCTTTTTGCTTAATGCGGTATGGGCGGCTACGGCCTTGCTGGAAATCGGAATCGCTCCCGTGGTGCGTAAGTGCTCCGGGAAAATGAACTTCAGCAGGCCGCCTTCCAACCGGAGCAACGCAACTTCTGCGTACTGCACTCGAAAAATCTTCGCCAGGATCATGCTGACGTCCAGCGGCGTGACGCCTTCGCTCAACACAGAGCCAAGGGGAAGCAGATTCTCGGGGAGAATGATTTCTTCAAGGGCGTTGTTTTCCGGATTGTGGGTCATAATTGACTCGCAAGCATTTTCGATGTTTTCAACCGCCTCAAGTCTCGCACTTTGAACGCCAGACGACTCCTGTAATGACATCCTACAAGCCCTTTTGTTTCAGTAAAGTAGCAAACGATCATGACCTTTCGCGGCAGCCCGCTGTCCGAACTCCGGACCGAAATCTGTAATCGAAATGACAAATTTTGTCTGACCGCGTTAGTCTCCACGGCGATTTCCGCGGCCGTGACTTCCCTTTCGTCCCTAAAAGTCATTACACTGCCTTCCTATGAGCATTCCCGTACAACCTAACGTTAAGTTGATCAACGCCCAGGACTACCGCGAAGCCTACGCCAACAGTGTCCAGATGCGGGTAAATGTCTGGGACTTTTTCATGGTTTTCGGAACTCTCCAGCAGCAGACGGAGAGTCAGGTCGAGATTCGCAACTTTCAGGGCATCTATCTCAGCCCGCAGCAGGCCAAGGCTTTGTTGGGACTGTTGCAGCAGAACGTCTCCGGTTACGAAAGCGCCTTTGGAGAGATCAAGCTGGATCCACGACTGACTCCGGTTGGACCGGTCCACTAATTGCCTGGAGGGATTCTGAGAGAACAGCGCTCTGACCGGAGCGGTTCCAGGCGATGGTCAGACGATTACCCCGCCTTGGTATTCGCGGCCATATTCGTATTTATCTTCTTGCTGCATCTTCCGCTGCTGCAGCTTCCCTACTTTTGGGACGAAGCCGGCTACTACGTTCCCGCTGCGCGTGACATTCTCATCACCGGAAGTCCGATTCCTCACTCCACGGTGTCGAACGCGCATCCCCCATTGGTAATGGCGTGGCTGGCGCTGTGGTGGAGGGTAGTGGGCTACATTCCTTTGGTAACCCGGACCGCCATGCTGTCCCTGGCTGCTTTTGCGCTCCTGGGTGTATTTCGGCTGGCGGAACGGGTCGCGAACATACAGATTGCGATCGCTTCCACTCTTTGCACGGCACTGTACCCGGTATTTTTCGCGCAGAGTTCACTGGCACAAGTGGATTTGGCCTCCGCTGGGCTTATTTTTTGGGGATTATCGGCCCATGTGGAGGGAGAAATCGTCGCAACGGCGGTGTGGTTGAGTCTAGCAGGGTTGGCCAAAGAAACGGCGATCCTGGCGCCCATTGCGCTGGCAGGATGGGAGATCGTCGGATGGCTTGTCCGGAAAAGTAAGTTGCACATCCTGTGGGCGCACAAGCGTGATCCTACCGACTCTGCAACTGATTCGGATATAGGGCAGCGTATTCTCACGCTAATTATGCCGACGCTACCGCTTGCCCTTTGGTATGGCTATCACTACGCGCGCACTGGATACGTCTTTGGCAATCCGGAGTTTTTCCGCTACAACGTGGCGTCGACTCTCAGCCCTACCCGGTTTGTTCTGGCACTGGTGATGAGGCTCTGGCAGGTCGTTGGCTATCTGCACTTGTGGATCTTGACCTTGTCGACGCTGCTCGCCATGTGGATGCTGCCACCGCAGCAAAACTCCGCAGGCGAAAGAAATCGAATCAGCATTCCCGTGCAGATGGTCTTTTACGTGGTGGCGCTCACCTACGTAGTGGCGATGGCACTAATCGGCGGAGCGGTACTGGCGCGCTATATGCTGCCAGCCGTTCCGCTCATCATTATCGTTTCGATTTCGACGCTATGGCGGCGCCTGAGTTTCTGGGGAGCTGCAGTGGCCTGCATTGCCCTGGCGTTCATAGCCGCCTGGTTTTGGAATCCGCACTACGGATTTTCCCCCGAGGACAATCTCGCCTATCGCGACTACGTGCGGATGCATGAGGATGCGGAGCGCTATCTGGAAGCCCGTTATCCGATGGCGCGTGTGCTCACGGCGTGGCCCGCGTCGGACGAATTGACCCGTCCATGGCTTGGTTATGTTACGCGCCCGATGCGCGTGCTGCGTATCGAAGATTTCTCGCTGGATGAAGTTCTGTCAGCCGCTGCCTTACGCGAACGGCGTCCAGGCTCGAACTCAGATTCGAGCCATGATTCGAACTATGAAGTCGCCCTGATTTTCTCCACAAAGTACGAGCCCGGTCCTGCGAAATGGGACCGCTGGAAAGCTTGGACAGAACTGAAGACTCGATATTTTGGCTTTCACCGCGACCTGCCGCCTGAGGCGGCAGCGCAGATTCTCGGCGGCCATATCGTATTTTCCGAAAAATGGCAGGGCCAGTGGATTGCGCTCATTGAGCTGGAGCAAAACCAGATGCAGAATGCGCAACTGGATTTAGTTCCGCATTAAGTGGCACGAGTACGTCTTGATTACTAACCACACTTCTCGGCCGGCATCCAGATTCAGAGCGTCGCGGGCGGCGAGCGTCAGATAGACTTCCATTTCGACGCCGCAGTTCACATGCGCGGCAATGAGCATGTCGCGCCGCTCGAGCGAAATCACTCGCCCGGCGATGACGTTGCGGGCGCTGAGTCCTTCTGGCTGTACGATCGCAAGGAGAATATCTCCGGCGCGAATGCCGACGCGCAGCGACATGCCCGTTTCAGCGCGAATGAGAGGGGTTTCCAAAGCGACGCTGCCCTTCCCCTGGCGATCCACAAGGCGACAAATCATGGTGCCCCGGTCTTCGTGTACTGATTCCACGCTGGCGTCGAAGATATTTTCAAACCCCGCTAACTGGGCCACGGTTTCCTGAAGCGGAGCGTTGAGCACTTCATGCGGCGTGCCCCGCGCGATGATTCGGCCAGCCTCCATCACCAGAACATTTTCGCCCAGCGCGATAACCTCTTCGCGGCTGTGCGTGACGTAGAGGATCGGAATGCGATGCTCCTGATTCCACTTTCGCAGGTCGTCAATGATTCTTGACTTCGTTGCGGCGTCGAGCGCCGCAAGCGGCTCGTCGAGCAGGAGTACGCATGGATCGGTGACCAGCGAGCGCGCCAGTGCCACACGCTGGCGTTCGCCGCCGGAAGTTTCCGCGGGACGGCGCGCGCTTAGATGTTCGATGCGAAAGTCCCGTAGAATCCCCGCTGACCGTTGCGCTCGTTCGCCATGCGGCAGATGCGCGAGGCCATACTCGACATTCTCCACAACGCTCATATGCGGGAACAGCGCAAGATCCTGCAAGACATATCCGACTCCGCGGCGAGCTACCGGCACATTGATGTGGGCATCCCTGTCGAACAAAACCCGGCCACGCACAGTCACGTGTCCTGCATCTGGAGTAGCAAGCCCAGCAACACAGTCGAGCAGCGTAGTCTTTCCCGCTCCCGACGGCCCGAACAGGATGGTAAATCCGGGCGAGGCGCTGAGGTCCACTTCGAGAGAGAATGCGCGCTCCGCGGAGGGAAAGCTCTTGCGAATGCGCGCGGTCAGACTGGAGTTTGTCGGCTTAGTCTCCACAGAGGGCAACATTTCGAGGTTTGACTATTTGAGTGGACCGATGATGAATGATCTCTGATGCATCGTGGCACGGTTCAATCCGTAAACCGCCGCCAACACAGCGAAGCAGAAGATTAGCAGCAACAATGCAGTGGCATTGGCCGAAGCATAGTTCGAGGATTGCACCTGGTCATAGATATCAATCGAGACCGTGCGTGTAACGCCGGGGATGTTGCCCCCAATCATCAACACCACTCCGAACTCGCCCATCGTATGTGCAAAGGCCAGGACCACGCCTGTCACCAAACCGGGCAGCGATAGCGGGGCAACTACGCGAAAGAAGGTCCGCAACGGCGAAGCTCCCAGCGTGGCAGAGGCTGCCAGCAGTTTTCGATCGACGGACGAGAAGGAAGCCGTAAAGGGCTGTACCGCGAAAGGCAGGCTATACAGGATGGAGCCGATGACCAACCCCGTGAAGGTGAAAGCAAGAGTATGTCCGGTAAGAGATTGCCACCAGCGCCCCAGCGGGCTCTGGGAGCCAAGGGCGACCAGAACGTAAAACCCCAGCACAGTTGGAGGCAGGACGATCGGCAGAGCAACGACTGCTTCGATCAGAAATTTCCAGCGCCAGCGGGAAAAAGCAATCCAGTACGCAAGAGGCAAACCGGCGATCAAAAGAATCGTCGAAACCACCCCAGCCAGTTCTATAGTGAGTTCGAATGCCTGCCAGTTAATAGACATTTGTAAACAGCGTGCCGTGCCAAAGGCAGCTGATAGCCACAAGTTTTTTCTGACCGCTGACCCCTGATCCTTACCCCTTCTCCCTGCTCCCGGCCCCTTAGTAACTACCTCATTTGAAGCCGTACCGCTGCAGCAACTCGCCAACTTCCTTCGTCTTCATATATTCGAGGAATGCCGCCGCGTCCGATGCATGGGGAGAATGCGAGATCAAAACCGCGCCCTGCTCCAACGGCGGATAAGCATCGGCCGATACCATCCAGTATTTCCCTTTGCCTCGTATCGCAGGCGCCATGACATGTGCCAGGGCTACGAACCCAGCCTGGGCATTGCCGGACTCGACGAACTGCGCGGCCTGCGAAACATTTTCACCCAACACAAACTTCTCGGCCAGTTTGTCATATAGATCGTAATGCTTTAGGGCGGCGACGGCGGCGCGTCCGTAGGGCGCATGCTGCGGATTTGCAATCGAAATTTTTTTGACCGACGGATCGAGCAGCACACTCATGTTCTTGTGCTCGACATCCAGCGGCGAATCTTTGGAAACCCACAGCACCAACTGCCCGACGGCATAGCGATATAACGATACCCCGTCGGCCTGGCCGCCAGCGATTAACTGCCGCGGATATTCCATATCGGCCGAGAAAAAGACGTCAAAGGGCGCGCCGTTTTGAATCTGCTGAGTCAGCGCTCCGGACGCACCGAAAGAAACCTTCACGTTCACGCCAGTTCGTTTTTCATAGGTGGTCGCGATTTCCTGCAGAGCCGTGCTCAAGTCCGCGGCAGCAGCCACGTTGATCGTGCGATCCGCAGCATCAACCGGCTCAACCGGCGAGCCGAAAATCGTCAAGAGACCCGCGGCTAAAGCAACCAACAGATATCGCCGGATCAATCTTGGAATGCTCGGCAATGCATTTGTATAGCGCATGAGAATCCGTTGGAAATTGTACAGGCAAGACGATCATTCTGCTGACTCGCCTGGAGTGTTCTTACTTCCCGAAATGGTCTGAACCGCGAATTTATGTGCTTTTTGCTTTGACCCACGCTGTTTCGCACTTTCATACTCCTGACAGTTGACATCTATGACCCGTCCCAGGTTTCGCCGCCCACTTCGCACCTTTCTGCTTGCACTGCCATTGTGTTTGACAGCCATGGCGCAAACGCAGAGCGCCAGAAAGACTCTTGCGCCGTCCGCCGATGACGACCCTGATCACGTGCAAGAACGCGCGCGCTGGTTCTTACGCGGGCGCGTAGCGCCTGGAAAATCCTCCGCGGAATTGCGTCATCAGGCGTATCAATCCAAAATGCAAGCCCGCCGAGTCCGAGCGGCACTGGCTCACGCGGCGCATCCTGATTCGCAACCTTCCCCCTCAGGTGCCGGTTGGGCGCCTTTGGGTCCGGTGCCCCTGGCGTCGAATGCGTCAGGTTCGACCTTCGGCCCGGACTATCACCAGGTTTCCGGACGCGCCACAGCCGTAGCGATTGATCCAGCGGATTCCAGTGGAAACACACTCTACATCGGAGGAGCCCAGGGCGGAGTGTGGAAGTCGACCAACGCCGCAACGCCCACGGCCAACAGCGTAACTTGGAAGCCGGTCACAGACGACCAAGCCACGCTATCAATCGGCGCGATTGCAATTTCGAACAGCGTGATTCTGGCGGGCACGGGAGAAGCGGACAATTCCGCCGACTCATACTTCGGCCTGGGCATTCTGCGTTCCACCGACGGGGGAAATACCTGGACGCTTAGCTCCACCGCCAACCCAGGCGCTCTCTCCTTTAGCGGCCTGGGCGCCGCCCGCATGGCATTCAGCAGCACCAATGAAAACACCGCAGTCGCGGCCATGGCGGCAACCGCAGAGGGCGCAACCGATGGCGCGCTGACCAGCAACACCGAGCGTGGCCTCTACACGTCTACCGATGCCGGCCAAACATGGACGTACGACGCACTCTTCTCCGGCGGACCCAGCGAGTCGACCTCCGCAACCTCTGTGGTCTACAACGCAGCCGCAGGGTTGTTCTTTGCCGCACTGCGTTATCACGGCTTTTACTCATCCCCCGACGGAGTGACCTGGACACGCCTCGCCAACCAGCCTGGAGTCGCGGGACTCCTCAGTACGACGGCATGTCCTCAAAACTACAGCACAAGCTGTCCAATCTTTCGCGGCGAAATCACCGTAGTGCCCGGACGCAATGAGATGTATGTCTGGTTTATTTCGCTCGACTCCAACAACAATTCGGGCGATGAGGGCATTTGGCAAAGCACGAACAGCGGCCTTTCATGGACTGTGATCAGCGATAGCGGCATCACCAACTGCGGCGATCTGAATGGCTGTGGAGTGGAGCAGGGATCTTATAACCTGGAACTGCTGGCGGTTCCCAGCGGAGCAGTTACGACAGATCTGTACGCGGGCACAATCAACCTCTACAAGTGTTCCATCAGTTCCATCAATCCCACGTGCTCGAATGCGCCGTTTATCAATCTTACCCACGTCTATGGATGCATCCCCATTGCGGCCCCTTCGCATGTTCACCCTGACCAGCATTCGTTGGCGTACGTGATTCCATCTGGCTCGGCGATGGATTTGATGTATTTCGCCAATGACGGCGGAATCTATCGCGCGCTGGACGGATTCGCCGGCCTCACTACGGGTTCCTGCTCTGGCACTAATCAATTCGACGACCTCAATCAGAATCTGGGGTCGATGACTCAGTTCGTTAGCTTCTCGGAACATCCCACGAACGTTGACACGTTGTTGGGCGGAACGCAGGACAATGGCTCCCCCGCCACCATAACCGCCACCAGCAACTCAAGTTGGGGAAATGTACTCAGCGGCGACGGCGGCTACAGCGCCATCGACGGCAATACCGGCAACTGGTTCGCCTCGAATCCGGATTTTCCACCCAGTAGCGGCAGCCTCGATATTCAAGAATGCACGGCAGGCTTGAATTGCAACGACGGCAGTTTTGCATCGGTTGTGGTCAGCAGCGATGTGGGAGGCGATGACGGCGCATTTTACTTTCCCTACATTCTCGATCCACAATCTTCAAGCTCGATGCTGCTGGGAACTTGCCGGGTGTGGCGCGGACCGAGGTCGGGCGGCGGCTTTACGGAGCTGAGCCTCAATTTCGAGACGTTTGGTATCGGAACATGCAGCGGGAATGAAGTCAACGTGGTACGCGCGCTCGCAGCCGGGGGTCCGACCGACGCAAACGGATCCCAGGTGATCTACGCAACCACCGACGGCGCCGGTCCCGGCGGGCCTCCTGTGCCCTCCGGCGGCCACATCTGGGTTACCACGAACGCGACGGCTGTGGTGGGAGTGAGTTCCACATTCGTGGACGTAACCGGAAACGGCCCAAGCGGCAGCATCAATCCCAATCAGTTCCCGATTTCTGCAGTCGCGATGGATGCGTCCGATGCAACCGGTCAGACAGCCTACGTGACTGTAATGGGCTTCACCGGCGGCCCAGGGCATGTCTGGCAGACCAATAACGCGGGCGCGACCTGGACCGACGTCACCGGATCCGTCCCCAACGCGCTTCCGGATTCACCGGTAAATGCCGTCGTTGTGGATCCCACTGCGCACATTCTTTACGTGGGAACCGACGTCGGCGTCTTTCAGACTCTTACATCCAGTCCTTCCTGGAGTGAGGTCGGCCCTAGTCCGACAGCTGGCTCAGCCGGCTTCCTGCCGGACGTGGCAGTCACGGCCCTCGCCCTCTTCAACTTCGGTGGGCAAAAGCTATTGCGCGCCTCGACCTATGGCCGTGGCGTCTGGCAATTCGATCTTGTACCGGATTTCGCGATCGCCGTTTCCAACTCACCATTGACTGTCTTTGCCGGCAATCCAGGCCTTTTCAACGGCGCCGTGACCGCCATCGATGGATACAGCAGTTCGGTCGCTCTAAGCTGCCTGGCAGGAATCACAGCTCCTCCGAGCCCCTGCACCCCGAGTCCCTCAACTGTCGTCCCCTCATCCGTCGGGACGAAATTCACAGTTACAACGGGCAGCGTGATCGGGGACTATATCTTCGACGTGCAGGGGATAGGCAGCGATCCGAATAAGCTTACACATTCCGCAGCTGTCACTTTGCATGTGGTGAACTTCGGCATGACAACTCCTTCACCCAGCACGGTAACGGGGCACCGAGGCCAGCCTTCCGCGCCGGTAGGTTTCGAGGTGACAGCGCAAGGATCATTCAACCAGGGTGTGACGGTCAGTTGCAGTTTGAGTCCTAGTGTTCCCGGTGCAACGTGCGCTTTTACTCCCGGCACAGTGGTCAATCCAACGTCATCTATTCCCGTGTCGATGACAGCGACTGTAACGGTTCCTCTGACAACCAACCCGGGGAATTACACGGTGACCCTGCAAGCAACAACCCCGGGAGCGCCCGCGCCACTGACCACTTCCTTCACATTGATGGTCATCATAACCCCCGACTTCATTCTCAGCGAACCGACACCATTCCCGAACGTGAAGGCAGGAAGCACCGGCACGAGCGGACCAATCGCAATCGCATCGCAGGACGGCTTTAGCGGTGTCGTCAACCTGAGTTGTGTATCGACGTTCGGCGCCAACAGTTGCAGCGTGAGTCCCACATCAGTCAGCATTTTCCCCGCGAGTGTAAGTCTCACCATCAATGGGATCAGTTTTGCCGCAGGCAGCTACCAGGTCGCAGTGCAAGGCACTTCCGGATCGACGACACACTCTCTCGCCGTGCCATTCAACATCGGCGACTACGTACTCCAAGGACCGTCCACGCTTTCCGCTGCTCCTTCCAGTCAAGCAACGGCAAATCTCACAATCACATCGCTGGACTCCTACAGCGGATCGGTGAACGCAACCTGCGACGTGAGTGCGTTGTCCGGCGCACAATGCTCAATGAGTCCCGCCAGCCCGATCTCAATCGACAGCGGAGCGGTGGTGACCGTGGCGGCTTTCATTAGTGTTCCGAGCAACGCGAAGCCCGGTGTCTACAATATTTTGATCAACACGGAAGACATTGCGGGCGGCGCACCAAGTCACTCGTTGACGATTCCACTGACGGTAATACAGAGCAGTTTGAATCTGGTTGTCACTCAGCCATTTCCTCCCGCGTCGGATGCGGGAAGTAACCCCACGGCCACAGTATCGGTCACCCCGAACTTTAGCGGCTCAGTCACGGCAAGTTGCACTGCCAGCATTGCGGGCGGGCAATGCTCGGCCACTCCCAGTCCGTTGACCGTTGGTTCCGGCGCTCCATCGACTTTGACACTCGTGGTCACGGTGCCGAGTGACGCCGCTGCAAATCTGTCGAATTCCTACACCGTCGCCCTTACCGTCACAGCTCAGTCGGGTCAGTTCAGCCAGATGAAGTCACTTCCGCTCACAGTTGTCCAGGACTACACACTTGGTAACTTCTCACCCTCCAACCAAACCATCAGCGCTGGGCAGTCAGCCACTTTCAATCTGACCATGTTGCCCGTAGGGGCAACATACGATGGTACGGTCAAGATGAGTTGTAGCAACAGCCAGCTCTTCTCAGGATCGTGCAGCTTTACCCCAAACCCTGTCGGACCGCTCAGTAATTCCACGCAAGAAGCGGTCGTCATGACGGTAACGACTCAGGCCGCGAACACCCGCGTGCAGCCGGGCAGTTTGAACGGCAATACCTGGCTATTCGCTCTTCTATTGTCTCTGCCGGGAGTCGTATTGTGTACCGTGGGACGCAGAAGGCACTGCTTTCGCCCCGAAGTCTTAGGGTTGGCGCTTGTGCTTGTATTCCTCTTATCTTCTTGCGGTGGCGGCACGGGCACGGGCGGAACCAGCCCGGGAACTACCACAACGCCGAGCATCTACACGATTACCGTTGTTGGCTCGCCTCCCAGCGTAAGTCAGCCCAACGGTTCCACGGTTACGATCACCGTACAATAGCCATCGAGAACGGATCGCCCGCAGTCGGCAACCGGCATCCCAAGATCTGCCATTTCCAAACCTATGCCCGATTCGCGCTACGACGTAACCATCATCGGTGGAGGCATAGTTGGGCTCGCCGTCGCGCTCGAAGTCACAAAACGATTTCCCCGTCTTCGGCTGCTGCTATTGGAGAAAGAAAAAAGTGTCGGCCAGCATCAAAGCGGGCACAACAGCGGCGTCATTCATTCCGGAATCTACTACAAGCCAGGATCCCTTAAGGCTCGGTTATGCGTCGAAGGCGCGCGCGCCATGGTTCATTTCTGTTACGAACACCGTATTCCTCACCGGGTTTGCGGCAAGGTCATCGTTGCCACTCGCGAAGACGAACTTCCCCGCCTCGAAGAATTGCGCCGCCGAGGGGAGGCGAATGGCGTCATTGGTGTCAAATCGATTGGGTCGGAGGAATTGCGGCAGATCGAGCCGCACGCCAGCGGGCTGCGGGCCTTGCTCGTGCCCTCGACGGGAATCACAGATTACGCCGCCGTGTGCGGCAAATATGCGGAACTTGTTCGAAGCCAGGGCGGGATTATTGCCGTTGAAACCGCAGTCACAGGCCTACGATCTTTCCCGCAAGAAGTTATAGTGGAAACCAACGGTCGGGCATTTTCCACCACCACGTTAATTAACTGCGCCGGGTTGTTCAGCGATCGCATCTGCCGCATGGCGGGCCGTGAACCGGGCATCAGTATCGTTCCATTTCGCGGCGAGTACTACGAACTCATTGCGGAGCAGGCGTCTCTGATCCGAGCCCTGGTCTATCCCGTTCCCGATCCGCGATTTCCGTTCCTCGGAGTTCATTTCACACGACGAGTGAACGGTCGTGTCGACGCCGGTCCGAACGCGGTTCTCGCGTTTCGCCGCGAAGGCTACCGCCGCACCGACTTCAACCTGAGGGAAGCGGCTGCGTCACTGGTATTTCCTGGATTCTGGCAAATGGCCGCGAAGCATTGGAGGAGCGGGCTGGACGAATTCCACCGTTCTTTTTCAAAGAGAGCGTTCGTCAACGCCTTGCAGCGACTTGTCCCCGAAGTGCGGGAGCAAGATCTCATTCCCGGCGATGCAGGAGTTCGCGCCCAAGCGGTTACTCGAGACGGCACCCTCGTGGACGATTTTCAGTTTGCGCCGTCAGGCAACATGCTGCACGTTTTGAACGTTCCATCGCCCGCAGCCACCGCGTCCATTCCCATAGGACGAGTAATCGCTGACATGGCAGCCCAAAACTTCGGCTGGGGTCAGTCTTAAACTCGAGCGCGGCGCACCAGCGCTTCTGCAGGTTCCTGAAGCTTCCTGAGTGCGATGGGTGCCGCTATTGGCCTTAATGGTGTAGTTGGCGCCATCGCTACCGAAGCCTTCAATACAGGCTTTACCTTCTCGGGCACCGGAGAGCCAACCAGATCCTTGCGGAAGCGGAAAGCGTAGAGAACAACCTCCACGCGGCTGGAAACGCCAAGCTTATCGAAGATGCGGAACAGATAATTTTTTACGGTATGTTCCGTCAGCCCTAGACGGCTCGCGATTTCGCGATTGGACAATCCTTCTGCCACGCAGCGAACCACATCCTGTTCGCGCTTGGAGAGCATCGATTCGCCACCAGCATCCACCACCCGAACCGGTTCGGATTGACACAAAGCTTCGAGCAGAAAGCGCAATTCTGCGCTGTTAGCCCAGATCTGGCCATTGTGGACACTGCAAATACACTTCGCCAGGGCTTTTGGAGATTCGGTCCGGGAAAAGACGCCTTGCGCCCCGCAACGAAATGCTTCCACCACCGCCGAGCGTTTCGAAGTATCCATCAACATCACGACACGAGTATTGGGATGAGTTGCGCAAACCTGGCGTATGAGATCAAAGCCGGTGGTGGATTCCTCAAGGACGGAACTCATCACTACAACATGTGGTTTTTCGTCGGCCACGGCCGCTAAGATAGAAGCTGATTTCGGCTCTGTTCCGGTAACGTAAAATTGATTGTCCTGCGCAAGCGCCTGTGCGAGCAATTGGCTGCTCATTCGGGAACTATCGGCCGCGAGCACGCGGATCCTCTCCGAATTCTCCATCGATGACGTCAAACCTTGTGGCATTTTCTCTCCTCTTGGACGGGCGATTGGCCAGAGTCATTCACAGCGCCAGCATCAGGCGAATGATGATGGAAAAGTCATTTCAATCTCGGCGGTACCGATTGGGGGTCCAAGCGTTCCGCGAACGATTGGGAATGGAGGTATCGCACCGCTCAGGACAGGTAAGCTATTGTTTATCAATCCGGAGCAGATCGTTAGAGAGACTTTAGTCCTTCCAAGGATACCGGTAAATAGCACAGTAGTGCCATTATGGGCCAGAACCTTGTGGAAATGTACTGTCGCGACTTAAATTTACACAATTGATACAAAAACCAGGGCAGGCGTGGAAATGGCCGCCGGAGGCTCACTCTCACTAGTACATGGGCGCTTGACATGCGCAGTTTTCAATGACAACATTCATGGTTTGTTTGCCCTCCCCCGGTTTTCATAATTCAGTGTTCCCGACATTTGGCTGAGATTTCGAAGCGCGCATTCGCTGTGAGGTAGCGAACTCCCGTGATAACCATACTTCGCCCTCCAGCATTGTTCGTCCCAGCATCGTTGGTCTTAGCACTGTCCGTTGGGCTGCTGATTCCTGGCGCCTTGGCCTTTGCCCAGGCGTCGGTCGCAGTTGCCACTCCCGCTTCGAACAATCGTTTAGCCACTAGCGTGGAGCGCGGCAGTAACGCAGTACCAACCGCCCACGCTACCGGCCTTCCCGATATGAGCGCGATTCAGCACATCGTGTTCATCGTCAAAGAAAATCGGACTTTCGACAATTACTTTGGCACCTATCCGGGCGCGAATGGCGCCACCTCCGGCACGATCTCAACCGGGCAAGTAATTCCGCTGGGGCACCAGCCCGACCTGAGCGCTCCTTACGACATCAATCACGGCTGGGGCGCCGCCCAAGTCGGAATCGATGGCGGAAAGATGGATCATTTCGACCTGAATGACGGGGCCAACGTCAACGGCAATCTTCTCGCATATACGCAGCTGACGCAGGCGGACATACCGAACTATTTCACATATGCTCAAAATTTTGTTCTGTCTGACGCGATGTTCTCCTCCATCCGTTCCAGCAGCTTCGCAAACCATCTGTACATTGTGGCGGCGCAGGACAACAACGCACTCGAAATGAACGTGCCCAGCGGGGCCCAAGGCAATCCAGCATGGGGCTGTGATTCACCAGCGGGTTACGTCGCACTATTGAGCGACGCGAACGGCAATCTCAGCCAGGAGCCGCCCTGCTGGGATTTCCAAACCCTGGCAGACAGCCTCCAGAATGCCGGCGTGTCATGGGGGTTCTATTCTCCAGCGGTGGGCGCCCCGGGCCACAATTTTTCCACATTGGATGCCATCCGCCACATCCGGTACGGCCCGCTTTGGACCAGCAACATCTTTTCTGACACGCAATTTATCGGCGATGCGCAGAGCGGCAACCTTCCCGCTGTGAGTTGGCTCTCGACTGGAGTGGGATCGGAGCATCCCAATCTCAGTTCCGTCTGCTACGGTGAGAACTGGACGGTCAATCAGATTAACGCCATCATGCAGGGACCGGATTGGAGTTCGACAGCCATCTTTCTAACCTGGGACGACTTCGGCGGCTTCTACGATCACGTGCCTCCGCCGGCAGTAGATGCGCTCGGATTGGGTCCGCGCGTGCCGCTGCTGGTGATTTCACCCTATGCCAAGACTGGTTACATCTCGCACACGCAATACGAATTTGCGTCGATCCTGAAGTTCATCGAAGAGCGTTACGGATTGCCGCCGTTGACCACACGTGATGCGAATGCGAATGACACGACTGATACTTTCGATTTTACCCAGTCGCCTCGCTCGCCACTCGTCTTACCGACGCACAGTTGCCCGATTCCATCGACAAGTGTCGTTCCTTTCGGTAGCCAGGCCGTGGGCAGCACCGCCCCCGCTTACACTTTGACACTTTCCAACTACGGAACCACCACCCTGGCGATCAAGAGTATTCAGGCGGCCGGCGATTTCGCCTATTCCGGAACGTGCCCAAAGCTTCCTCCCAACCACTTTTGCAAACTCAAAGTCATATTCACTCCCACGGCGACTGGGCCAAGAACGGGCACACTGACCATCACTGATTCCGATTCGAGCAGCCCCCAAATAGTGAGTCTCACCGGCACAGGTTCGCAGGTACTGATCCCGGTTTATTATCCGGGCCTGACTTTTGGAAAGCGTGTCTTTGGGACATCGTCTGCCCCTCAATTGATAACGATGACGAATACGGGCAGCGCTCCGCTGTCGATCAATCACGTTCAGGTGGTCGGAGGAGCTTTTTCTCAAACCAACAATTGCGGCATTTCACTGGCTGCAGGAACCAATTGTGTTTTCAAAGTGAAGTTTTCTCCTTCCCCGCAAACGGCACTGACAGCGTCACCATACTTTTTTGGCAGCCTGGTAATCTCCAACAGCGATGTGGCGAGTCCGCAAACCGTAAGGTTCTCCGCAACCGGGACAGGAGTCGCGTTCACTCCCGCCAGTCTCACCTTCGGCTCGCAGCCGGTCGGCACATCGAGTCCACCCATGCCGTTTACGATCACTAACAGGAGCAGCGCTACGCTGACGTTTGGCAGCATTGTGGCAAGCGGCGACTTCACTGAGACGGATAATTGCCTTGGAGGCGTGCCGTCGGAACAAAATTGCACTGTGAACGTGGTTTTCACTCCCTCAACAAGTGGCGTTCGGAAAGGCTCGCTCGTCATAAACACGAACGATATCAGCAGCCCTGCGGTCTATACGCTATCTGGCACCGGAAGTTAAACGGCAAACCTGCCTTACCCGCTCGACTGGGATGACGCCGTTTTCCAATTGCCTCTTACAGCGTTGCGAGAAAGAAAAGAATTTTAAAGAAAAGAATTTTTACGTGAGCAGGCAATCGCTGATGAAAACGGGCTACGCTCCGGCAGCAGAAACGCTTGACATTCCCAGTCCTACATGACAAACTTTCTAGCTGTTTTCCCCCTGCTGGCCAGTGTTATCAAGGTTTTCGCCTGGCCTTCGGCTCACGTTGTTCGCCACAAATTCGTTCGCACGCGACCTCCTACGAGATGACCCAGCCTCGCCATTTATTGCCGTTCCTTGGACTATTAATTCTAGCGGTGCCCTTATTCGCCCAGGAGCCTGCCTTAGGCGGCAGTTCTGCGGCCTCTAAAACGGCCACTGGGACGGATCGGAAAGGCAAAGCTGCCCAAAGCTTACCCTCTACGGGGATTCCCGATATGAGCGCGATTCAGCACATCGTGTTCATCGTCAAAGAAAATCGAACTTTCGACAATTACTTCGGCACCTATCCGGGCGCCAACGGAGCCACTACCGGCCGACTCTCGACCGGGCAAGTTATTCCGCTGGGGCACCAACCGGACATAAGTTTTCCCTTCGACATCAATCATGGCTGGGGTGCGGCTTTGGAGGGGATGGACGGCGGAAAGATGGATCGCTTCGACCTCAACGACGGGGCAAACGTGAATGGCAATCTTCTCGCATATACGCAGCTCACAGCAGCGGACATTCCCAACTATTTTAGATACGCACACCACTTCGTATTGTCGGATGCGATGTTTTCCTCCATCAAGTCCAGCAGTTTCGCCAACCATCTCTACATTGTGGCCGCCCAGGACAATAACGCGCTCGACCTGAACGTGGGGGGACTTCCCCAGGGCAATCCAGCTTGGGGTTGCGATTCACCGGCAGGTTATGTCGCGCTACTCATGGATACGGCGGGCAATCTGAGCGAGCAGCCACCGTGCTGGGATTTCCAGACTTTGGCCGATAGTCTGCAGAATGCTGGAGTATCGTGGGGATTCTATGCACCCGCCAAGGGAGTGCCGGGACACAATTTTTCCACGTTGGATGCCATCAGCCACATTCGCTACAGCCCGCTCTGGACCACCAACGTTTTTCCGGACACAAAATTTATCCACGACGCCAAGAGCGGCACCTTGCCTGCTGTCAGTTGGCTGTCAACAGGAATTGGATCGGAGCATCCGAATCTCAGTTCGGTTTGCGTAGGCGAGAATTGGACCGTGAATCAGATCAACGCCATCATGCAGGGGCCGGATTGGAATTCGACCGCGATTTTCCTGACGTGGGATGACTTCGGCGGGTTCTACGATCACGTTACTCCGCCGGGAGTGGATGCCTTCGGCCTGGGTCCGCGCGTACCACTGCTAATCATCTCGCCTTATGCGAAGCCGGGGCATATATCCCGCACCCGGTACGAATTTGCGTCAATTCTAAAGTTCATCGAAGAACGCTATGGATTGCCACCGTTGACCGCGCGAGATGCCGGCGCGAACGACACGACGGACAGCTTCGACTTTACGCAAACGCCGCAGGGGCCATTGATTCTTCCCACTCACAGCTGTCCAATCCCTTCGACCAGCGAGATTACCTTCGGCGGCCAGGCCGTCGGCACGACAACTCCCGCCTATACGTTGACGCTCTCCAACTACGGGACCACCGACTTGATCGTCAACAGCATTCAGGCAACGGGTGATTTTGCCTATACTGGCCCATGTCCACACATAAAGGCCGGTGGCTTCTGCCGCATCAAGGTCACATTCACTCCGACCGCGATGGGGCCGAGAACCGGCACTTTGACCGTCACCGATACGGATTCGAGCAGCCCGCAGACTGTCAATCTCACGGGCATGGGCTCGCAGGTGTCAATCCCCATTTACTATCCGGGCCTGACCTTTGGCCAGCGTGTCTTCGGCCAATCTTCTCCACCGCAGTCCGTCCCGGTGACCAATACGGGCAGCACGCCTCTCACCATCAGCAAGATTCATATGATTGGGCCCGCGTTCTCTCAGACGAACAACTGCGGGACCACCTTGGCCGCGGGGGCGACCTGCACTTTCCAGGTGAAGTTCTCGCCTACCTCCGCAACCGCCCTGACCGCCTCGCCGTTTTTCTGGGGCGGCCTTGCAATTTTTGACGACGATCCCGCAAGCCCGCAAACGGTAAGGTTCTCCGCGCTCGGAACAGGAGTTGCGTTGGCACCGGCCAATCTCACTTTTGGTTCACAACCCGTCGGGACGTCCAGCGCGCCACTCCTGGTCACGCTCACCAATAGCAGCAGCAACAACCTGACCTTCGCCGGCATTGTGGCCAGCAGTAACTTCTCCGAAACCGACAATTGCCTTGGAGGAGTTCCCTCCGGACAGAGTTGCACCATGAGTGTAGTCTTCACCCCCTCGGCAAAAGGCATTGTGAAGGGCACACTGACGATCAACACGAACGATATCGGCAGCCCCGCAACCTACAATTTGACCGGCACGGGAAGTTAGCCCCGGCAGAGGCTCCTAGCGCCCATCATCGTGCCGCCTCCACGGTTCAACATAATCTTGGATCTGGTAAACAGAGGCTCGTTTTCGACTTGCTTCTGACGCGATAGCGAGGAAAAATGGTTGTTATCGCAAACATCTTGACAGAAAAAGGTCCCTGCTTCCGAATGATCAAGAGAATGTTCCTCGCCCTGATGGCAGCAATCCTCGTCTCTCCTCTGCTGTTTTCTACAGTCCTGGCGCACAGTCAAGACAAGCAGGCGACCAAGAAGCAAACTCAGCAGAAGCGGCAGGACAAGGACGATGATGATGACGACGACGACCGGCCTGTGTTTCGTCCACCCGCGCTCATGCCCGGCGAGAGACCGGCAGACGCCGATTTCATGTGCCCTTATGCCAAGGGTTATCAGCGTCCACAGCGATTCGAAAGTTATACCCTTCGCTTGGTCTCTGGCACAAAAACGCCGACCGACCGTTGCCGCGCGACCATCACTTCCGCAAAAGGGAAACTTCTTGCGGCGGCAAAAGATTGGGCGCTTACCGTCGACAAGATCTCGGGTACCGATATCAATGGCGACGGCAAGCCGGACCTGGTGATTGCGGGCTATTCCGGGGATGCGCGCTGCTGCTTCACCTACACCGTCGTCGAACTAGGCGCAACCGCGCGGACTCTCCGGCGGATTGAAAGCCGTTCGGCGCTTACCTTTGAAAAGCAGCCCGACGGCACCGTTCTTATCGAAGGTCTGGACAGCAGCATGGACTACTTTCTAGTCCCGCATCCGATGGCTGTGATCCCGCAGGTCTTCCTGAAAATGCAAGGCGACACCCTGGTGGACGTAAGCGCTCAATTCCAACCGAAGTACGACAGCTTGATCGATGAAGCGAGAGCCCAGCTAACGAGCGCTGATATCGATAAATTTCGTCAGTCGCGCTATAACGACAAGATGTACACCGATCAATTGCCGACCGTTCGACGCGTACTGACGATTGTGGTGAGTTATCTGTATAGCGGACGCGAAGAGCAGGCGTGGAAAGCTCTGGAAGAACTGTGGCCGGCCTCAGACGAGAACCGGGTGCGAAACTTGATCATCGAGCGTCGCAGCCGCGGCCTCCTGAAACAGCTCCGCGGATCCAGTACCGCGAAGTCGACATCATAAAACAGCGAGCGCTAAACTGCCGCAGCGACGCGTTCGCAATCCTCTTCTGCAATCTTAATCGACGTTCGCCGAGGCGCTCGCCGTATTGTTGCTCTTCTTCGGATCGAAGGTTGTTGCCGACACGGTTGCGGTGTCCTTGATCACGCTGCCAGCGGCGGCCTCCACCTTGACAACCATAGTCACAGTGAATTTGGCGTTAAAAGCAGCCGAAGACACCTTGCAATTCACCGTCCCTGTGCCACCAACGTTCGGGCCCGTGCAGTTTCCCACTGTCGTGGCGGCGCTCACGAATGTAGTCCCCGAGGGTACAACGTCGGTTACGCTGACCCCCAGAGCAGTATCGGGACCCCCATTTTTGACCACGATTGTGTACGTGAGGTCGGCACCACTCTTGACGGGATTCGGCGAAGCGGCGTTGGTAATGGAGAGGTCAGCGGCGGGAACGAACTTCCCAGCCCAGGCATCCATGAGGCCCCCGTTGCAGTTTCCGTCAGTGCCGCATTTGGTTTGAAAAACACCAGTCCTGACCGGAAAGTTCGTCGAAAGCGTTCCGCCTGCAACGTAGATATTTCCCGTGGGATCAAGTGCGGTCCGGAAGCCGAAGTCCTGACCGTTCCCACCGATGTAACTGGAGGAACTGAAGCCGGTGCCTCCGGGATTCACGATGGTTAGGAATGCATCGCTCGAACCTCCGCCGTAGGTCGCCTGAAACGGCCGCACCATGGGAAAGTTGAGCGAAGAGGTCTGGCCTGTTACATAAGCATTCCCCCCCGCGTCAACGGCCATCGACATTCCCGGATACTCGTCCAAGCTGCCACCTAGATAAGTCGAGTACCCAAGGGTTGCGCCTCCGTGATTCAATTTGGTCACGGTTACGTCTCCGCAAATCGCGCCAGTGGTCGGCGAACATCCTGCGGACATTCCTCCAAAGCTGCTTTGCGCCGCGTTTGACGTGGTCGGGAAATCTGTGGAGGTAGTGTTGCCGGAAACATAGATTCCGCCCGCAACGTCCAGCGCAATTCCAGCCACATAGTCGTAGCCGCTTCCACCGAGGAAGGTTGAAAATACGAGACCACTGCCTGTGGTGTTCAATTCTGTTACGAAGCCGTCAAAGGTTCCATTGCAGGCGCCATCAGTTCCGCAAGTGGTGTCGTAAGCGCCGGACGTGGTAGGAAAATTCGGCGACCCGGTCATCCCTGCGATGTATGCGTTGTTACTGCTATCCACCGCCACGCCGTAAGCCGCGTCGCCCAGTCCGCCGGATCCACCGAGGTACGTGGAGTACAGCATAGCCGAACCTTTGGAATTCACTTTGAGGGCAAATCCATTGGAGCAGCTTCCCTTCTCCGTTAGGCCGCACGTGCTCTGGTAAGCACCCGACGTTGTCGGAAGGTCCGGCGAAGTGGTGGAACCCACAACGTAGACATTAGGAGTAGCGCTCGGAGCGTAGTCTACCGTAATGGCATAAGCGACATCCTCGCCGCTGCCCCCGATATAGCTGGCATATTCGATGCCACCCGCCGCGCCCGCTTTCGAAGCCAGTTCCATGACAAATCCATCGCCCGTGACTGTACCGCCGCCGAACGTTTTCTGGAATGCTCTGGAAGTGATCGGAAAATCCGTGGACAAAGTGTATCCGACGATAAAGATATCTCCCGCCATATCGAGCACGACGTCAGTCGCTACGTCGTCGTTGGATCCGCCAAGGTAGGTCGAAAATTGTAACGTTGTGCCGGTCGGATTCAGCTTGGCCATGAAAATGTCGCGGCAGGCCAGGCCTCCGCAATTTCCGGGATGATAACTTTCAAGCGGTTGGAAGATGGGAAAATCTGCCGAGCGCGTGCTGCCGACTACGACCACGTCAGTGAATCTGTCTACGGCCACACCCACTGCCATATCGACGTCACTTCCGCCAAGGTAGGTCGCGAAGGACACGGTGGGATCAATCACCAGCTGCTTACTGCGGTCGTACGAGCCGAGTTCGAATCCGGCTTGCCCATCCGCTTTCAGCACATAGCGGCCGCCGATCGTTTGTTTGGTCTCCCGCGCACCAGACCCAATAGTCTGATACACAACCGGCTTGTGAAAACTCACGTCGCCGCCGGAGAGATGCGCCACCAGTTCGCCATCGTCGCTGATATGCAGCGGAAGCCCGTTCGATCCGGCATTCGCCTGAGCAAAGCCCAACGAGATCACGTTAGGGTCGGCGCCGGGAGCGACCACGAAGTCATACTCCAACTGCTGCTGGTTGCCATAGAAGACAAGATCTACACCCGGATAAACGCCCGCGTATCGAACCTTCCCAAAGTTGCTTACGTTCCTCCTCCATTTGCTGCGGTCGTTGCCGATGAAATAGTTGCTCTTGGCAGAAGTCTCATCCACACCA
>Ga0210400_10000718_pt1 | contig 35144 bp, 29 predicted proteins | sample IncBWH26MmetaG_FD_155456 | JGI IMG/M metagenome (GOLD analysis project Ga0210400, IMG submission 155456) | Forest soil microbial communities from Barre Woods Harvard Forest LTER site, Petersham, Massachusetts, United States - Inc-BW-H-26-M | ecosystem: Environmental > Terrestrial > Soil >... | reverse complement strand
TCTGGGTCATGACGCCCGACGGCAAGCGCGTCGGCATCATCAAATGGCCGGAGCAGGCGGTGAATTTTGCGTTCGGTGGGCCTGACCTTCGGACATTGCTGTGCTGCGCGCATACGTCGGTCTACACATTGCGCGTCAAGGTGCCCGGCAACCCGCATCCCTGGTACCGGCTGCACAAGGGCTGAGCATCCGAAGCGTACGCAGACAGGAGCAGCGCACGACGATCTGCCTGACGTTCTCGACATTGGATAGGAGAGCAAGCCATGCTCGATCTGATTGTTTCCGGCGGTATCGCAGTCATGCCGGGTGGCACCGCCGCCGTGGACATCGGAGTTGCCGGCGAGAAGATCGTTGCGATCGGCGCGCCGGGCGGCCTCGGGTCGGCCGGGGCGGCGCAGCGGGTCGTAGACGCGACGGGTCAGATCGTCATCCCCGGTGGCGTTGATCCGCATATTCACTGCCTGTCGCCGATCCCGTTTCCCGGCCGCAACGAAGACATGCTGAGCGCACCACCCGACCAGGTCAGCCGCGCCGCGCTGTTTGGTGGCACGACGACGATGCTCGAGTTCGTCGATTGCCCGCCGGAGACCGGTCTTCAGCAATCGATCGAGGCGCGGCGGCGCGAGTGGGCCGGCGCCTGTTATTGCGACTACGGAATGCACCTGCTCGTGCGCGGGAAACCGCCGCTGGCGCATCTCGGCGCCCTGCCCGAGGCGATCCAGGCGGGCTATGCCTCGGTCAAGATGTTCACGACCAACATCCGGCCGAACCGCCAGGGCCGCATGGTGCAGTTCGGCGATATCTGGGAGGTGTTGAAGGTTGTCGCCAAAGCAGGCGGCATCGCCGCGATCCACGCCGAAGACAACGACATCGTCATGCACATGTACGAGAAGCTGATCCGCGAGGACCGCACCGGCTTCGAGAACATGGCCGAGGTGCACAACACGCTGTCGGAAGATCTGTCGTTCAACCGGGTGATCCGGCTGGCGGAAAACATCGAAGGCGCGGCCCTCTACATGGTGCACGTATCGGCGGCGACCGGGGTCGCCGCGATCACCCAGTCACGCGCGCGCGGCTTTCCGATGTACGGCGAAACGCTGCACCAGTACCTCCTCTACACCGCCGAAGACTACAAGCGCCCAGGCGGACAAATGTTCCATACCTACCCTTCGCTGAAATTCGCCAAGGACCAGGCGGCACTGTGGGCGGGCACCGATCATGGCGCGATCCAGGCGATTGCAACCGACGAGGTGTGCTGCCCGCTGAAGGTGAAGCTGCAGGGCAGCCGGATCGACGACACCACCGGCGGCAATTCCGGGGTCGAGCCGCGGATGTCGCTGATGTACACGCACATGGTGTCGAAACGGGGCTACAGCCTCGCCGATTTCGTCGCGCTAACCTCGTCCAACGCCGCCAAGATCATGGGCCTCTACCCGCGCAAGGGCGCGCTGGCGGTCGGTTCGGACGCCGATATCGTGCTGCTCGATCCGCGAGCCGGGCGGACGATCCGCAAGGAGGATCTGCACGAGACGGACTATACGCCGTGGGAAGGCCACGAGGTGACTGCCTGGCCAAGCATGACGATTTTGCGCGGCAAGATCGCGGTCGAGGCGGGGCAGCTCCTCGCCGCTTCGAACGACGGTCAATTCCTGCCACGCAAGATTGGCGATGAAATCCGTGCTCGGCCGGCAGTTTGAGAGAGTTCTGCCGGTAATGTCACAGAAACGAAGGTTCCAGCGAGTGGCCTCGGCAGGTTAGGCTTTTGGCGTGGAGGACAGGCTCGAAGCAGTCGGCAACGATAGAGGACGGTTATAGAATCAGCGGCTTTCCGGGATATTCGCTGCGCCGAGCGCGATGCACTCGATTTCCACGCCATTGCCATTGCTCAGCTGAAGAGCACAGGTGGTGCGAGCCGGAGGATCGACGGGGAAGAATTCCCGCCAGACGCGGTTCATCTCGTCGTAATGCTGGATATCCCCGAGAACGATGTTGATCTTCACAATCCGGTCTAATCCGGAGCCGCCGGATTCCAGCATATGCGCCATATTGCGCAAAGTCTGTCGGATCTGCTCGGCGATCGGTCCGAGATTGCGTCCGCCGGTGATTGGATCGACCGGCCCCATGCCGGAGAGGAAGATGTATTCGCCAACGCGAATGCCCGGCGAGTGCGGCAGATTGGCGTTTCGAGAGACGTTGAGCTTCGGATTGACTGGCTCAATCACACTGCGGGAAAGACGGCGGGTCATCGCTTCACGCCAAGGCTATGCATTCGATTTCAACCTTGCTGCCGCCGCTCAGCCTGGCGCCGCAGACGGTACGGCTGGGCGGCTCGTCCGGAAAGAACTCACGGTAGACCTCGTTCATGTTGTTGTATTCGAGCATCGAGTAGATCAGCACATTGATCTTGACCGCCTTGGTCAGGGAGGAGCCTGCCGCCTCGAGCACCTGCGCCAAGGCAATGAGTGCTTGCCGCGTCTCCGCGGCGACGGTGCCGTGCATCCGCTCGCCGCTGGACGGATCGATCGCGACCATGCCGGATACAAAGATGAACGCGCCCGCCCGGATCGCCGACGAGAGCGGCAGGTTCAGGTTCCGGGACATATCAAACGCTGGGTTTTTCGGTGCGATCACGTCGCGTTGCAAGGTCATTGATTGTTCTCTCGCGGGTCTTATGCAGCGGCGATGACGTCAAGCATCACCTTGAAGCCGGCTTCGATCTGCACGCTCATGACGGTACGAGCCGGCGGCGCGTTGGGAACGTACTGACGATACAGCCGGTTCAGCACGTCGTATTCGATACGGTCGTAGATCATGGCGTGGACTTGAATGAGGCGATCCAGCGACGAGCCGGAGGACTCCAGCAGCAGCTTCAGATTTTCGAAGATCCGCCTGGCCTCGCTGGTGACGGTGCCGTGCTCGCGTTCGCCGGTCTCGGGATTGACCGCGACCATGCCGGAGCAAAAGATCAACCCGCCGGCGCGGATGGCTGGTGTCTGGTGGTGCCCATAGTGACGCCGGAGATCGAGCCCGGGGGTTGGGGCGGCTATGATTTCGCGCACGTGCCCTCCTACCTCTCCCGATTTGACGCGACGCGGCGGCGCACGGTCGCGGTCGTCGTCATTATAGTGGTCTCCGCCTAACCTCCCTCACCAGCTCCGCTGGGACTGTCGGCAAAAATACATCAAAACAAACCCTGAGGCCGACACCGGCGCGCCAGGCGAGACATCACGGCAACGATCAAGTAATGGTGCCGGCTTTCCAACGCTCCGCTAACGGGTCGATCCCACCAGCATGAACGCTTCCCGCTCCAGTCCGCTGGCGTCGCTTTACGTCGCCGGACCGCTCAGCATGGGATATGTCGATTTCTATACCTTTCTGATCCCGCTTTACGGCCTGTCGCTGGGGTTCGACGCCTCCGAGATTGGCATTCTTGTCGGCGCCCGCTCGATCGTCGCCATGTTCCTGTCGATCCACATCGGCGTTTTGATGGACCGGTTCGGCACGCGCAAGGTGACCTTGTTCTTTGTGTGGGCCGGGATGGCCTTGGCGCCGCTGTTTCCATTGGTGCCGTGGTTCTGGACCTTGTTGCTGCTGCAGCTGATCAACGGCGCCGCCGTTTCTTTCGCCTGGTCAGGCGCGCAAACCCTGATCGCGCAGCTCGCCGAGGGCGACGCCCGGTATCTCGGCAGGTTCACGTTCTTCGCCCGGCTCGGGTCGACGACCGCACCGATCCTCGGCGGGGCCGTCTGGGATTTCGGCGGTGCCTGGCCGGCCTATCTGCTCGGCACCGCTTGGGGCGGGGTGCTCACCATCGCGCTGCTGCGCGCGCCGGAGGCGGAGTTCTTCGCGCCGAGCGGGCATGAAACGGGCCGTGCGCGGTTTCGCGCTCGCGATGCCTGGCCTCGAGTCTCGGACTACATCAACTCGATCATGCTGATGGCCATCCCGGCAATTGCGCTGTCGATGGCCATCATGTCGATGCGAAACTCGACCTACAGCATCCAGACCTCGATCTATGTCGTCTACCTAGACCGCGTGGGGCTCTTCGGCACGACCATCGGCCTCCTGTTCGCCGCAGCCGAGATCGCGAGCGGATTCGGTGCGCTTTTCGCCGGGCGCGCGATGCGTCTGGGCGACGCCCAGCGCACGATGCTGAGCGGCACGGCGCTGTCGATCCTGTTGATTGCAATGACGCCTCTTGTGGGCGGGATCTTTGCGCTTCTGCTGTTGTTCCAAGTCGTGCGCGGCTGGCTGGAAGGGGTGATCCAGCCAGTTGTCTTGTCGGTGCAAGCGCGGGCCGTCGGCCGCCATCAGCAGGGCGCAGTCGTGGGGCTGCGTCAGACTGGTCAGCGGCTCACCTCGATCATGATCCCGCCGCTCATGGGCGGGATCGCCGACCGCTGGGGTGTGAGCGAAAGCTTCTTCATTCTTGGCACCCTCATGTTGCTGTTGTGCGCACCGCTCGCGCTGATCATCCGCCGCGCAAGGCGGCGTCGATCTACGGACGAACCGCGCGGCGCCTGCACTACGGATCCAACCCTGTAGGCGGGTGCAAAACTGCAGGCTTGATAATGTCCGGTCAGCCTGCAACCTCTGATGGGACCGGGGAGTCAGCGGGCAAGCGATCGGCTTCAGCCGAAAACCGGGGTTGCTGCCGCACGCGAATACCTCGCCTGGCGCTAAAACGGCCGCCGATCCAACGGCGCGTGGGGTTGCTCCAACCCGTCCACCGGTATGTTCCGGCCGTTGATCCAGTGGGCGCGCGGTGATGCCGTGAAAACGATGACATCAGCTATCTCCTCGGCCGTACCGAGACGGCCCATCGGAAAGCCATGGCGGACGTAATCTTCGTAATACTCTCGGTTGGCGAGGCGGTAGCCATCCCAGCGATTGCCCTCGACAAGAATTGATCCTGGCGAGACCGTGTTGACCCGGATGCCGTGCGGCACAAATTCCAGTGCCCAGCGCTCCGTATCGAAAATCAACGCGGCCTTGGCCGCACCGTATTGCCCCGACATCGCGAGCTGCGGCGACCAGCCGGAAATCGAGGCCACATTGATTACCGAGGCGCCGGTCCTGCCCTTCATGTGCTGTAGCGCCAGCCGCATCATTCGAACGGTCTGAACCAGGTTCCTTTCCAGGGCATTGCGCCAATCGTCGTCGGTGCTGTCGGCGATGCGTGCTCCTCCGCCGCCACCACCCACGTTGTTGACCAGGATGTCGATGCCGCCATAGGCCGCGACGGTGGCTTGGACCAGCTTCGCCGCTTCATCCGGCTTGCTGACATCGGCCACATAGGCGGCAACCTCCGCGCCATTCGTCCGCAACCGCGCCTCGGCTTCTGCCAATTGCTCCGCCGAACGCGCCGAGAGCATCAACCGGCAGCCCTCGGCAGCAAACGCCTTGGCGGTTGCAAGGCCAATCCCACGGCTTGAACCGGTGATCAACGCGATCTTACCTGTCAGTTTGAGATCCATCAGGCCGGCTCCCGGTTGTGCGGATGGCGGTTAACGGTACTGAAGCGACAGCGGGCGCGCGGGGGCAAACTCGGTCGCGATCCCACCGAACATTTGCGTGGCACCTCCGCCCCCTCACGCGGCTTCAGCCGGAGATGCTCAAGCGGTGCCGCCCAGGGGAAGGCGTCGATCTTCATCAGCGAGACTTCCTCGACCCGTGGACCGACGCCGCTCGGCCAGAAGTAGTCGTAGATCGGCCCAAACCGCGTCCGCTCGTGCAGCAGCTTCTGTTCAATTACGCGTTAGCGCATTACTGGATTATCGTCCCGAATAATGCCGATGGGGTCGTGAGACATGATCCGTGCCACGACCGGGGTCGACGCCCAGGTGGCTATTCCCGGATCAGCATCTGCTTCGCCGCGGCAAGGTCCTTTAGCTTCTCCTCGCTAACCTTTGGATAGCGCAGATTGAGCGCGTCCAGCGTTTCGATAACGGCGGCGGCTACTACGATTCGGGTGAACCATTTATTGTCAGCCGGCACCACATACCACGGCGCCTCCGGAGAGGCGGTGTGGCGAATCATATCTTCGTAGGCTGTCATGTAGTTGTCCCAGAAGGCTCGCTCCTTGATGTCGTTAGCCGAGAACTTCCAGTTCTTCTCCGGGTTCTCAAGGCGCTCAAGAAAACGCTTCTTTTGCTCTTCCTTGGAGACGTTGAGGAAAAACTTACGAATGACGACGCCATTACGGGTCAGATAGCGCTCGAAATTGCGGATGTCCTGGAAACGTTCTTTCCAGACGTTCTTGGTGACGAGTTTGGGCGGAAGCGTTTGCCTCTCGAGTAATTCCCGGTGGACGCGCACCACGAGCGTTTCCTCGTAGTAGCTCCGATTGAAGATGCCGATGCGCCCCCGTTCCGGCACGTACTTCATGCAGCGCCACAGAAAATCGTGATCGAGGTCTTCCGCAGACGGGGCTTTGAAGGAATATACCTGGCAGCCCTGCGGGTTAACCCCCGACATCACGTGCTTGATCGTGCCGTCCTTGCCAGCGGCGTCCATTGCCTGAAAGACAAGCAACACCGCCCAGCGGTCTTGCGCATATAGCTTGTCCTGTAATGCGGCCAACGCTTCGATGCCAAAGGCGAGCGCCTCCTTCGCACGCGGCTTGTCTTCGGAATCGAGATGGAACGTCTCGCTTGGATCGAAGTTCTTGAGGCGAAACCCGTTAGCGTCGGTCACCCGAAACGGCTTCGAGAAACCTCGTGCCCGCTTGATGATGTCCTTCGTATCCATGGACCCCACTCCCACTCCAAAAGTCACGCCGACATCGCGAGCATGGTGTGGTGGCCGTTCCAGGCCTCGCGGTCGGCGTCGGCACGACGATGTCGCTTCATTGCGATGTGATGTACCTCGCCGAGCGTGCTACGCTGTCGACCCCGTTTGTCAACTTGGCACTCATCCCTGAGGTGCATCAAGTCTGCTGTTGCCCGAACGGTTTGAGCGGACGCCACCAGAATCTCGCTCATCGTTACAAGGGACCGATACCTGCCGCCAAGATCACACTCTGCACATCGGTTCGACGCCGGCATCGCTGCGCTCGACAGAACGCGTCCACCAATGAAGCGTATTCCCCTTGCCCACAACCGAGCCGAGAACCTCATTTCCGCAACCCGGAACGGGTGAATGCCACATTTCGGGGCCAACTCCACCGTCCGTTCAGGGTAGTCAGCGTCGCGCCGCTGCGGTCGTGTGGCGGCGTCGACCAGCCGCGTGTCCGAAGCGGCCGTCGTGGTCTGCCGTAGCCGCGCTCTTTTCGGTTAGAAACCCTGATGCAGCTCAATGCGGCGGAGGGACGCTATCTCGTTATGCTGGCTGTGCTGCGGATAGAGAGCCGGCAAGCGAATGGGGACCGTTACATTCAGGGTCACAAATACGCTGGCCGTATTGGCGCTCATTACGGCGCTCGCCACCTGCCTCGTCGTTGTCCAAGTGCTGGCGCTACATGCGGCGGCGACCGAGGCGGCCTCCGCCTACATGGATGCCGCTGCAGCGGCGACCGAAAGCAGACTTCAGGCTCAGGTGGCCAATCTAACGGCGCTCGTTCGGGTACTGTCACGGAGTCCGTTTCTCGCGGATTCTGATGACCGGAGCGAGGTCGGTGGTGCGGTCGATCTGTTCAAGTCCGCTCTGCATGAGGCGCCACAGGCCGACAGCTTCTATGTCGGTTATGACAATGGCTGCTGGTTGCAGGTGCGTGGCCTCGACAACCTCGATCAGGCACAGCGTGCGCGCCTGGAAGCGCCACCCGGCGCGGTCTTCAACGTCAACCTCGTTCGCCCGCTGCCCGAGGGCGCGCTGCCGCTGCGGCGAGTGTTCGAGGACGCGGACGGCAACAAAATCGGACAGACCGACCTGTGGAACTACGGCTACGACGTTCGCCAACGAACATGGTATCGCGAGACCATGGCTGCGAGACATTCCCTTGTCGCGTCGCCTTATCTTTCATTCTCCCTTGTGACGCCGATGATCACGCTGAGCGCGCCACTGCGCGGCAAGGTGCGCGGCGTCATAGCCGCTGACCTCAAGCTCGACAAATTCAGCGAGTTCGTCCAGGCGCAGCGGCCCGGAAAGCACGGGACCGCGATAATCTTTGATGCCTCGGGTGCGCTTATTGCGCATCCCGAGTTTGCGCGCCTCGCTGAGCGCGCGCTTACTCATCCCCGCGAGCCGCAGATCCCCAATATCGGAGAGATTAAGCGTGGTTTGGTGAGCACCATCATTCGGGGTTGGGACCACTCCAGCCGCTATGAAGGCAGCGTTCAAGATGCCGGTGGAAACGAGTTCCTGTTCCGCCTCAGCGAATTCGACCTGGGCGAAGCCCGTAAGGCCTATTTGCTCCTGCTCGCGGCGGAGGATGATTTCGTCGACAACGTTCGGCAACTGCAGCTCAAAGGCTTGATTGTCGCCCTCTTTGTCGGCGGCTGCTTCGTGCCTGTCGTGTGGTTCTTCGGCGGCATGATGTCCCGTTCGCTGAAACGGATCACTGGCCAAGCAGGACGGCTTCGCAGCTTGGGCGAGCCGGATGAAATGACCGTCACGTCACATATAACCGAGATCCATGAATTGGGCAGCGTAATGGCCCTGGCGCAGCGTACGATTTGGTCATTTGCCCACTTCGTTCCTAAGGAGATCGTCAGAGGAATTATTGATGGGTCGATCTCAACCCGACTTGGCGGAGTGCGTCAGGAAGTGACAATCCTGTTCACTGATGTTTGGAATTTTACCGGAATAGCCGAACGCTCCGATCCCGACATTCTGATGCACCAGGCCTCGCGCCATTTCACGGTATTGACCAATGCTTTCCTTGCCGAGGGCGGAACCGTCGACAAATTCATCGGAGACGCGGTGATGGTCTTCTGGAATGCACCGCACCTGCAAGAGGATCATGTCGAGCGGGCATGCCGGGCGGCGCTCGCGGCCAAAGCCGCAAGCGAAATGCTCAACGGCGATTTTGACAGCGAGGACTTGCCGCCTTTTGTGGTCCGCTTTGGTCTTCATGTCGGCGATGCCGTCGTCGGCAATTTGGGTTCAGCGGAACGGATGGAATACACGGCACTCGGGAGTAGCGTGAACCTGGCAGCCCGTCTGGAAGGGCTGAATAAGGAGTACGGAACCACAATCCTTGTCAGCGATGCGGTCCGTCGACGGGCTGAGCACCGGTTTCAATTTCGACAGATCGCGTCGGTACTCGCGAAGGGTATGACCACCGAAACGCTTGTGTTCGAGCTGATCAACGAAATTTCGGCCGGATCTGAGCCATTGCGCCAGCATGAAGCGAAACGGACCGTAGGCGGGCTTGAGGCACATCGCACCGAATGACGCTTATCCACCCGCCCGAGACTTTTGAACTGGTTTCCGCCAAGGGGCATCACCGACCCGCGGGTAGCGGTGCCAGCCCTCCGGGCACGGATCCTGTGGCTTCAGGGATTTCCCGATCAAGCCGAACGCTCGGCGCGGCTCGCCGTCGACGAAGCCACGGCGACCAGCCATGCCCTGTCGCTTTGCCATGCATTGGCTCAGGCCGCGTGCGGGGGTCGCTCTCTTTAATGGCGATATCGATGCAGCGGAGGGTTTTACTACCATCCTGCTCAATCGAGCCAAGGAGCTGGGTCTTGCGGGCTGGATCGCGCGCGGACATTGCTTCCAAGGCGCGCTGCTGATCATGCAGGACGATTTTGCAGGCGGTTTACCGCTGCTGCGGGGTGCGCTTGATGAGCTGCGCGAGAGCGGGGCAGCTCCGGGTTACCCCGCGTTTCAAACGGTGCTTGCAAGCGGACTGGGTCGCGCGCGACAGGCGACCCAGGGTCTTGCGGTCATCAATCAGGCATTGGCCTTTTCGGAGCGCCATGAAGAACGTTGGAGTCTCCCCGAAATATTGCGGATCAAGGGCGAACTGCTACTGCTGGAATGCGCGCCCGCCACGGCGGCGGCCGAGGCCGAGGATCACTTCCGGCAAGCCCTCGACTGGGCGCGCCGACAAGGCGCGTTGTTGTGGGAGCTCCGCGCCGCGACGAGCCTTGCCCGCCTATTGTGCAACCGGCACCTCCCCGCCGAGGGGCTGGCGATCCTCCAGCCAGTCTACGAGCGGTTCACCGAGGGATTCAACACAGCGGATGTCAGATCAGCAAAAGCGCTTCTCGATGCTCTCGGGCAAGCCGGCTCCGGGACGACTCGGGACGCTCTCCCCAGACGGCCGCCAATCTGAGGTCGAAGGGGTGCGTCGCCCTCGGCAGATAATCGCTGATGTAATAGCAACGGTCAGAATAGCACGCACCGGCGCGGAGCCCCGATTTGGGGCAAATTGAGGGTTGCTGCCAAGGCACTGGTGGCGGCTTACGACGCCCGGCTGCCCGAGGGCGATGCCGGGCTGATCGTCGAACGGGAGGCTGGTGCGAAACCCCGCCATGAGGCTTCTGGGCCGGTCTCACTCCGCTCGGCTGTGAGCGGCAATCCAGCGGCGAAAGCGCTCAACCCCGATCGTCTCGCTGCGGTGACCTCCAAGGCGCTCGCGCTTCGGTTGCTCGCCCGCTACCCCTCATAAAGTCCTGCCGCGTTGCGACGCGGCGGCGATGCCTTGCCACCTCAACGCGCCGCGTGGCGATGCCGAAAATCCGCAAGACTGCGCCCGCTTGGCCTCAACCTTGCTGTCGGCAAGTCGTCGCAGCCGCTATTGGCAAGCCCTTCACAGGAGATCGCGCCATGTCCCAGAACCGGCAACCCGTGAGGAAATTGCCGTTCTCGCCCGCCGAACCGGCTTGCAACTGAGCGCAGAGCATTTCGACCAGCTGTGCAGCGCTTATGGGCACCTGGAGCAGATGCTCGGGCGGATCCGGCGTGGCCGCTCCTACGCCGATGAGCCGGCGCACGTCTTCACGCCGACCAAATTTACGCCGGCGGAGTAGGCGGCCATGAGCGGGCTTGAGCCGCCTTTCATCACGATCGCCGAGGCATCGCGCCGGATCGCCCAACGCGAGCTGTCGCCGGTCGAGTTGACCGAGGCCTACCTGCAGCGCATCGCTGCGATCGACGACCAATTGATGAGTTTCGTCACCCTCACCGCCGAGCTCGCCCGGCAGCGAGCCAGGGCGGCCGAGGCCGAAATCATGCGGGACGGTCCGTGCAGCCCTCTGCACGGCATCGCTTATTGCCTCAAGGATATCGTCGAGACGGCCGGGATCAGGACCACAGCGCAATCGAAGCTGTTGGCCGAGCACGTCCCGGCAACGGATGCCGTGGTGGCGCAAAAGCTTGCCGCCGCTGGAGGCATCCTGCTCGGTAAAACGGCAACCTGGGAATTCGCCCATGGCGGGCCGTCCTGGGACGTGCTGTTTCCGCCCGCCCATAATCCCTGGAATACCGACCATCACCCGGCCGGATCGTCATCGGGTTCGGGCGCGGCGGTGGCGGCAGGTCTCGCGCCGGCGACGATCGGCAGCGATACCGGCGGATCGATCCGCGGTCCGGCGGCGGCCTGCGGCATCGCCGGGCTGAAGCCGACCTATGGCCTCGTCAGCCGGCGCGGCGTGCTGCCAAATTGCTTCAGCCACGACCATGTCGGGCCGCTCGCCTGGACGTCCCAGGATGTGGCCATCCTGCTTTCCATCGTGGCAGGTCACGACCCGGCCGATCCGGGTTCGGCAGATGTGCCAGCGAAGGACTACACAACGGGACTCGATGCGGGGATCGCCGGTCTCGTCGTCGGCGTTCCGTGGCGCTGGCTCGAGGAGGAAGCGCCCCTGACGCCGGAGACTCGAACCGGCTTCGACGCGGCGTTGGCAGTATTCCGCGACCTCGGCGCCGAGGTCCGGGCGATCGAGCCCCCGCCGATGCAGGCTTTCAATGACGCGAAAAAGGTCATCGCGATGGCCGAGCTGTATTCGATCCACGAAAAGGATCTGAAAACGCGGCCGGAGCTGTTCGGTGACAGCCTGCGCTACCGGATCATCGCCGGCAGCCTGATCCGGGCCGAGGATTACGTCCAGGCGATGCGGATGCGCCGCGATCTCGCGATCACCCTGCAGCAGATTTTCGCCACGGTCGACCTGATGCTGCTGCCGACCGGCGAGCCGGCGGGCAAGCTCGAGCCGGTGCCTCATTCCTCGCTGTTTACCGGTCCGTCCTACACGACGCCGTTCAACGTCGGCGGCAACCCGGCGCTTTCGGTGTGCAGCGGCTTTGCTGCCAACGGCATGCCGCAATCGCTGCAGATCGCCGGTCGGCTGTTCGAGGATGCGCTCGTGTTGCGGGCCGGACATGCCTACGAAAGCGCCACCCCGTGGCGCGATCGCAGGCCGGTCCTGAACCCGCAGCCGAAAGCGGCAGTGGCTTAATCGGAGGATCAGCGTAATGCGCCGAAACATCGTCGGTATTCTCACGCTCGCAGCGATCGCCCTGATGCTGCCGTCCGCCGCGCGGGCAGGCTCGGTCCTGCGTGTCGCGATGACGCTGGCCGATATCCCGCTGACGACCGGTCAGCCGAGCCAGGGCGGCGAGGGCCAGCGTTTCATCGGCGTCACGCTGTACGACGCGCTGGTCAATTGGGATCTGTCGAAGCGCGACGAGCCGGCCAAGCTGGTCCCCGGCCTTGCCGAAAGCTGGTCGGTCGACGAGGCGACCAATACGGTCTGGACCTTCAAATTGCGGCCGAACGTCAAATTTCATGACGGCTCGACGTTCAACGCCGATGCGGTCCTGTTCAATCTCGACAAGGTTCGGACCAAGGACTCGCCGCAATTCGATCCGGCACAAGCCGCCCAGGCTTCGACGTTCGTCGCGCCGCTCACCTCATGGCGCAAAATCGACGATCTGACGGTCCAGCTGACGACCGACAAGCCAAATGCCGTGCTGCCCTATCTGATGGCGGCCTTTTCCATCTCGAGCCCGGCCCGGTGGGAGGAAATGGGCCGCAACTGGGCGAAAGTCGCCGACAAACCATCCGGCACCGGCCCATGGATTCTCGAACGGCTGGTGCCTCGCGAGCGCGCCGAACTGGTGCGCAACCCGAACTATTGGGACCCGGCTCGGGTGCCGAAATCGGATCGGCTGATCCTCCTTGCGATGCCGGATGCATCGTCGCGGGTGGCGGCGCTGCTCGCCGGCACCGTCGACTGGATAGAGGCGCCGGCGCCCGACTCGGTCCCTAAGCTGAAATCGGCGGGCATGCAGATCGTCACCAACGTGTATCCGCATATCTGGCCGTACCAGTTGAGCTATATCGGCGATTCGCCGATGAAGGATCTGCGGGTCCGCAAGGCGCTCAATCTGGCGATCGACCGCGACGGGTTGGTAAACCTGCTGGGCGGCTTGGCGATGCCGGCCAAAGGTCAGGTCGCGCCGAGCTCGCCGTGGTTCGGCAAGCCCAGCTTCGATATCACCTACGATCCCGAACAGGCGCGAAAGCTGCTCGCCGAGGCCGGCTATGGTCCGAACCATCCGCTGAAGCTCAAATTCCTGATCTCGACCGCCGGGTCGGGACAGATGCAGCCATTGCCGATGAACGAGTTCATCCAGGAGAATTTGCGCGACGTCGGGGTCGAGGTCACGCTGGACGCGATGGAGTGGGAAGCGCTGCGCGCCCGGCGCCGCGCCGGGGCCGACGCCGTCGAGAACGCAGGGGCGCACGGCCTGAACAACAGCTGGGGTTATGTCGAGCCGATCAACGGGCTGATCGGTGTCGCCTCGTCGAAATTTCGCCCACCGGTCGGGTACAATTGGGGCGCGTTCTCCGACCCGGTCGCGGACAAGCTGGCCGACGACGCGCTGCGTGCCTTTGTGCCGCGCGAACAGGACGAGATCCTCGGCCGGCTCCATTCCTATATCGTCGACCAGGCGATGTGGATCTGGGTCGTCCACGATCTGAACCCGCGGGCCATGTCGCCCAAGGTCAAGGGTTTCGTGCAGGCGCAAGCCTGGGTGCAGGATCTGACGCCGGTCTACGTCGCCGAGTAGCTGCGTCCGCCAGCGGCTCGGGCGACGCCCGCGAGCCGCGGTATTGCGAGGAGGCAGCGGGCGGAGTGGGTGTGGTCGATCGCGGTCAGCGGCGGCACCTGTTCGTGGCATGACGGCATGACGGACGGGCAGCGCGGTGCAAAGCTGCACCCCGGCGGCAGATCGGCAAGGCTTGGCGGCGTTCCGGGGATCGCTTCGAGTCGCCGCCCGCGCATGCCGCGCTTGAGCGTCGATGCCAGCAGGCCGCGCGTATAAGGGTGCGCCGGGGCCCGCAACACCGTGCGGACCGGGCCGTGCTCGACGATGCGTCCGGCGTACATGACCGCGAGGGTGTCGGCAATCTCGGTTGCGACCCCGATATCGTGGGTGACGAAGATCACGGTCATCCCGAGCTCTCTCTGCAGCTCGCGCAGCAGCAGCAATATTTGAATCTGAACGGTTGCATCGAGGGCCGTGGTCGGTTCGTCCGCCAGCAGCAATGCCGGCCGGCAGGCAAGCGCCAGCGCGATCATCGCGCGTTGCCGCATGCCTCCCGACATTTCGTGCGGATAGTTCGCCAACCGCCGTTCCGCCGAGGGAATCTGCACCCGCTCCAACAGCTCGCGGGCCCGTGCCCGGGCGCCCGCTTCGTCGATCCGCTCGTGGCGGGTGATCGTCTCGATGATCTGCTGCCCGATTGTGTAGACCGGGTCGAAGGCGAGCATCGGTTCCTGGAAGATCATCGAGATCAGCGGGCCGCGCAGTTCGGCGACATCGTGCTCGTCGAGTTGATCGATGCGATGCGGGCCGACGCGGATGGTCCCGGACAGGCTCGCCTTGCGCAGCGGCAACAGCCGCATCAGCGCGCGCAGCGTCACGCTCTTCCCCGAGCCGGACTCGCCGAGGATCGTCATGACCTCGCCGGCAGCGACGCTGAAATCGACGCCGTTGAGCGCCGCGACCGGCCCGTCATCGGTGGCGAACCGCACGGTCAGGTCGCGCACCTCTACAAGATTGTTGCTCACTGTGGGCGATCCGAAGCGAACGGGGACCGCGCACCGGCGTGGCTGTGCCCGGAAGCCGGGTCCGACATGTGGCAGGCGACGCTGCGCGAGATCCCGGACTCCGGGGCGGTCAAGGCGGGCTCGGCCGTTTCGCACACGGCTTCGGCAAACGCGCATCGCGTGCGGAAGCGGCACCCGGAAGGCGGGTCGATCGGATTGGGCGGATCGCCAAAAAGCGACGCCTCCATCGTGCGCTGGTCAGGGTCCATCGACGGCATCGCCGACAGCAATGCCCGCGTGTAGGGATGGCGCGGATCGTCGTAGATTGCGTCGACCTCGCCGATTTCGACCACCTTGCCGAGATACATCACCATGACGCGGTCGCTCAGATACTGAACGACGTTGAGGTCGTGGCTGATGAACATGTAGGTCAGCCCGAGTTCGGACTTCAAATCCATCAGCAGGTTGAGAACCTGTGCCTCGACCGACTTGTCGAGCGCCGACACCGCTTCGTCGAGGATGACGAGGCGCGGTTCGAGTGCCAGCGCGCGAGCGATGTTGACGCGCTGGCGCTGCCCGCCGCTGAGTTCGTGCGGGTAGCGGCGCGCGTAAAGATCGGGGTTGAGGCCGACCCGGTCGAGCAGCGAACGGGCCCGCATTCCCGCCGCTCGCCGGCCCAGCCCATGGACTCGCGGGCTGAACGCGATCGTCTCCTCGATCGGTAGTCGCGGGTTGAGCGACGCATAGCTGTCCTGGAACACCATCTGCATGCCGCGGCGCAGCTCGCGCAGCGAAAGTCCGCCACCGCCGCCAAGCGCCTCGCCATCGAAGATGATTTCGCCATCGTCGGGCTCGATCAGCCGCATCAGCACCCGAGCGGTGGTGGATTTTCCGCAGCCGCTCTCGCCGACAACGCCCAGGGTCTCGCCTTTGGCGATCTGGAACGAGACGTCGTCGACCGCATGCACCCGGTTCTTGGACCCGCCCAGCAGCCCGCCATGGATCTTGAAGTGCTTCCGCAGATGCCGCGCCAGCAAGAGCGGCTGCAAGGGGCCGCCGCGATCGCGCGGGTCTCCCGACAAAACCGTCGCAAGGGGAGGGGCGAGGCCCACCATCAGGCGCTTTTCCTCTCAGCAGACACAGCGGCGGGATCGGTCGCCGGGATCACCCCAGGACCGACATCGGCATCAGGCGTCCCGACCCTACCGCAGCAACGGCCGTGCCAAACGAGGTTTGGCCGTTGGCATGCGAGTTGCCTGACTACTCGGTTCGGATTCTTCGGAAAGGCGGCGCTTTGGATCTCAATCTTCTGACGGCCACCACCGCCGCGCGGGCGATCGCCTCCGGCGAAATCACTGCCGAGGACCTGATCCGCAGCTGCCTCGCCCGGATCGATCAGCGCGAGCCGGCGGTCAGGGCTTGGGCGTCGCTCGACCCGGCACGAGCACTATCCGAAGCGCGCGAGAGAGACCGCTCCTTCGCGCGCCGCGGCGCGGTCAGCCCGCTCCATGGGATTCCCGTCGGTATCAAGGACATGATCGATACCGCCGATCTGCCGACCCAGCACAACTCGCCGATCTACCGCGGCCATCGACCCGGCCAGGACGCCGCCTGCGTCGCCGTGTTGCGCGCCGCCGGCGCCATCATCCTCGGCAAGACCGAGACGGTCGAATTCGCCGCCGGAGGGCGCAAAGCGCCCACCACCAATCCGCACGACCCCAGCCGTACCCCAGGCGGCTCGTCGAGCGGGTCGGCGGCCGCCGTCGCCGATTTCCAGGTGCCGCTCGCGTTCGGCACGCAGACCGGCGGGTCGTTGATCCGGCCGGCTTCGTTCTGCGGCATCTTCGCCCTGAAGCCGAGTTGGGGATTGGTCAGCCGCGAGGGCGCGAAACTCGCCTCGCTATCGTTCGACACGATCGGCTGGTACGCCCGCTCGATCGCCGATCTGGCCGCGGTAGCCGAGTTGTTCCAAATCATCGACGCCCCCCTTGCCCCACCGCCGATGGAAAAATTGCGGATCGCGATCTGCCCGTCGCCGGTCTTCGAGTGTGCCGCGGCGGAAACCAAGGCAGCCCTTTCGCGCGGCGTGGAGATCCTGGCCGCTTCGGGGGCGCGCTGCGAGACACTGCAACTCGACAACCGCTTCGACGGGCTGGTCGATGCGCACGAAACCATCGCACTGGGCGAGACCCGGGCGGCATTCCTCGGGGAGTACCGCCGCGCCGGGCATCTGCTTGACGACGATTTCAAGGCCAAGGTGGAAAATCGTGCCGGAATCACGCCGCAACAGCTGCGCGATGCCTATGATCTCGCCGGGGAGTGTCGCGCCGCCTTCGATCGTATCGCCGCCGGCTATGACGCGATCCTGACCCCGGCCGCGATCGGCGAAGCCCCGATCGGGTTGGCCAGCACGGGCGACCATGTCTTCAACCGGATCTGGACCCTGCTCCACGTCCCGTGTGTCGCGGTGCCGGGGTTCCAAGGGCCCAACGGGCTCCCGGTAGGGCTGCAACTGGTCGGTCCCCGCTTCGAGGATGGGCGGGTGCTCGCCGTCGCCGACACGGTAAGCCGGGTCTTTTGCGAACCCGCGACCCGGGGCGGCTGATGATCTACATCGTTCGCCGCGTGCTTTACGCCGCGCCGGTCGCGCTCGGCGTCGCGCTGCTTGTCTTTCTGCTCGTGCATATCGCGCCCGGCGACCCGATCTCGGCGATCCTGCCGCCGGATGCGCCGCAGGAACTCGTCGCCAAGCTCAAGGCCTATTACGGCTTCGACAAGCCGCTGCCGGTCCAGTTCCTGCGCTGGCTCATGGTCGTATTGCAGGGCGATTTCGGCACCTCGATCGCCTCCGGACGGCCGGTCGCGGAGATCATCGGGCGCTCCCTGGTCAACACGCTGATCCTCGCCGCCAGCGCCTCGATCGTCGCCTTCTCGCTCGCCTCGCTGCTCGGCGCAGCGGCGGCGTACGCCCGCTGGCCGATCCTCGATCGGCTGATCACCGCGGTCTCGATCACCGGGGTCAGCGTGCCGCATTACTGGCTGGCGATGGTCCTCGTCATCGTGTTCTCGGTCGAGCTCGGGGTGTTGCCGCCGATGGGGATCGGCCCCGACGGTGCGGCTGGCTGGCGACCGGATCTGCCGCACCTTGCTCATATGGTGTTGCCGACGATTGCCTTGTCGGTCATCCCGCTCGGCATCGCGACGCGTTCGATCCGCGCGACGATGCGCGAGACGCTGAACCAGGAATTCGTCACCGCGCTGCGGGCAAAAGGCCTCAGGCGGCGGCAGGTGCTCGGGCATGTGGTGAAAAATGCGGCACCGGTCTGCCTCGCCGTGATGGGCTTGCAGCTCGGCAATCTGATCGGCGGCTCGATCCTGATCGAGACCGTGTTCTCGTGGCCGGGCACCGGATTTTTGCTGAACAGCGCGATCTTCGCCCGGGACCTGCCGGTCCTGCAGGGCACGACCCTGGTGCTGGCGATGTTCTTCGTCGGCCTCAACCTGATGGTCGACATGGTGCAGTCCCTGATCGACCCCCGCATCAAGCGCGCCTGAGCACTCGCAGAGGATTTCAGCATGTCGGTGACGATCGAACTCCTGGCGGCGCGGGCGGGGGAAACAGCACGCCGCCGTCGGTCCCGTGGCGGTTATTGGCTGAGGGTGGTGCGCCGGTTGCGGCGCGATCCGGTGACGGTGGTGTGCGCTCTGGTCCTGTTGACGATCGCCGTGCTGGCGATCGCCGCGCCGCTCATCGCTCCCGCCAATCCGTATAAGACTTCAATGCTGAACCGGCTGCTGGCGCCGGGCGCGCCGCATCATCTGCTCGGCACCGACGAACTCGGACGCGACATGCTGACGAGGCTGATCTACGGCGGCAGGTTGTCGCTGTTCATGGGGCTGACCCCGGTCATCAACGCCCTGGTGATCGGCGGCGCCCTCGGAATTCTAGCGGGGTATGTCGGCGGCGCGATCAACACCGGCATCATGCGCACTCTGGAGGTGTTCTTCGCATTTCCGTCGGTGCTGCTGGCGATCTCTCTGTCGGGCGCGCTCGGAGCTGGGATCGGCAATACACTGATATCATTGACGGTGGTGTTTATCGCGCCGATCGCCCGCGTCGCCGAGGCCGTGACGACGCAGATCCGGAGCCTCGATTATATCGAGGCCGCGCGCGCCTCGGGCGCCGGCGCGCTGACCGTGATGCGCGTTCATGTCTTGCGTGTCGTGCTCGGCCCAATCTTCATCTACGCGTCGAGCCTGATCAGCGTCTCGATCATCCTCGCCTCCGGCCTGTCGTTCCTCGGACTTGGCGTCAAGCCGCCTGAGCCGGAATGGGGCCTGATGCTGAACACATTACGGGCGGCGATCTACACCAGCCCGGTCAATGCAACGCTGCCGGGGGCGATGATCTTCATCACCTCGATCTGCTTCAACCTGGTCAGCGACGGGCTGCGGACCGCGATGGATGTGAAGGAATAGCCGGCGCGGTTGCAGTTGCCATCACTCGACGCTGCCATCACTCGACGCTGCCATCACTCGACGCTAACCGGCGAGAAATCGACGTACCAGCTTTGCGCGTGGACGAACCCCCTGACCCGCGGCGACAGCGCCGTCGGCCAGACATCGTGCGCGACCCACAAAAATACCGCCTGATCGACCAGCTTCGTATCGATCTTTGCCAGCAACTCGTCCTGCGCCGGGCCGGCCGGGGTCCTGCGTACCTCGGCGACCAGCGCATCGAGATCGGGATCGTTGATGTAGCCCCAGTTCGACCCCTTTGGCGGAACCAGCTTGCTGTCGGCAAAGCGGATGAAGGCGTTGTACGCCTCCATCGTGTTCCAGCTGCTGTTGTAGGCAGCCAGGCCGCGGTTTTCCGCAGCCGCCGCCCCGGCGCGGCCGCGCGCGGTCAAGGCATTCCATTCGAAGACCTCGACCTCCATGTCGACGCCGACATCGGCGAGGTTCTGCTGGATGAACTCGTTCATGATCAGCGGGTACATCTGCCCCGATCCGGACGTCGAGATCGCCACCTTGAATTTGAGATGGTGAGCGTCGTCATAGCCCGCCTCCTTCAGCAGCCTGCGGGCCTCCACAGGATCGAATTTTATCGCGAACGACGGATTGCCGAACCACGGATGTTTCGGCGTGACGTTCGCGACCGAGGGCACCGCCAGCCCATTCAGCAGCTGCACCAGACCGTCGCGATCGACCGCGAGATTGAGTGCTTTCCGCACCCGGATGTCGCGAAACGGCGAATCCGGCAGCAGGCTGAAGGTGTACGGCCAGAAATGCGGGATCGTGTTGGTGGCGACGGTAAACCCGGCCTGTTTCAGCTTCGGCACGGTATCGGGCGCCGGCAATTCGGCCCAATCGACCGCGCCTGACAATAGCGCCGCCGCGCGCGCCGAGGCGTCCGGCATCGGCAGCAGGATCATCCGCGCCGATTTCGGCACCCGCGCCTTGTCCCAATAATCCTCGTTCCGCACCAGTTCGGCCTGCTGCTGCGGGGTGAAGGATTTGAGCCGCCACGGCCCCGTGCCCGACGGGCTGCGGCGAAGTGCCTGGTAATCGCGGCCGACTTTTTCCCATTGCGCCGGGCTGGCGATCAGGAACCGGTTGAGCATCGACGGCATCACCGTGTCGATGCCGTCCGTCTGCAACTCGACATGCCAGTCGTCGAGCTTGCGGTAGCCGACGACCGGCCACAGCGACGCGATCGTCAGCGCCCTGGCGCTGCGGTCGAATTGCGGCGATTTGTCGTTGAGGGCCCGCTCGAGGTTCCATATCACCGCGTCGGCATTGAACATCGAGCCGTCGTGAAACTTGACCCCCTGGCGCAGCTCGAAGATCCAGCGACTGGGGTCTTCTGGATCTTGTTTCCACGAGGTGGCGAGGCCGGGGACGAGGCGCGCCGGCTGATCGGCGCTCGACAGGTCCCAGCGGATCAGCGGGTCGTAGACGGTGTAGCCGAGGAACCGCAGGCCCTCGGTCCCCTGGTCGGGGGCGCCATCCGTCAACGGAATATCGGCCAGCGTCATGGCGATCCGGAGCGGTGCCTGTTCCGCCCCGGCTACATTCGCCGCCGCAAGCAGCAGCGCCGCGAGAAATCCCCATACCGTAGCCTTGCCGAACATGATCACACCTCTCCAACCGCAGCCGGCTCGTCGCGAGGTCTCCCAGGCGCAAGAGGCGTGCCATGCTCAGAGATCGAGGAGTTGGCCGTGATTTCACCGACGACGTTTCCGTGGAACGAGCTACGCCAGGTAAACCGGTACTCTTCGATGGTGTGCTCGATGCCGGCGCACAACGGGCCGCGCTTTGGAAGGAAAACCGCCCAAACGCTGTGATCCATCATGCGGCAACACGGCGGGACTTGGCTTTCGTCGTCGGCCAAAAAACTCGGCCGCCAGTTCTTGCCCGAGCGGCGGTGCGGGCATTTCGGCGGCAGCTTCATGCGGTCGACCCTTGAAAAGTTGCGACCCGAAACGGCGGCCGGCGATTGCCACGGCCACAGCCCATTGACGGACCTCCGCCGACCCGGCCATCGTGGCGGATGGACTGGCTCTGGCTGACCGTGTACGCGCTTTGGCGGCGTGGTAGCTTTTTATGCGAATCGCGGCGGGAGTGATTCTGATCCACGGCCGGCGTGGCTCCGCTGGTGGCCTTCGCGCCGGCGAACACGAATCCCGTCGTTACGGCCGTCGAGGCGCCGTTTGGTGTTCTTACTCGGATGGGATTTTGGCGGTTGCTGCAGCAGCGCCTCGCAAAGATGAATGAACGAGCAGGCGAGCAGGAAGCCGAGGAGCAGATCCGCGTTCTGACGCCAGACTTACATTGGGATCTGATAGGCATACCGCTGGATCGCTGGGCGCAGACCATGATCGACAGCGACCCGGTGCAGGTAGGCCTATCGGAAGCTCTGAGCGAAGCCCCTGATTTCCCCTTGAAAGTAAAAGGACCAAGCCGGGGCGCCACGAACGCATTGGGCACCAGCCTGGAAGCCTGGCTAATGCATGTCGTCCCGAGAGAGCATGATTGAGCCGCGACGCCGAGCGAAAGATCAGTACAGCCTGACCTCCACCAGCCCCGCGACATCGAAGAAAAGCCGCCCCAACTCCCATAGCTCGCCATCCGGGCTCCACCGGGTGATGTAGTGGTAGTCATGGCGGCGACGGCCGGCGAAAGACCAAGTCGACCCATCGAGGCCGTGACGGCCGCCGCGCTCATCGAGCATCCAGAGGTTCGCGGCGACGACGGCATCTTCGAGCAAGGACCAGTCTGCCGTCGTCAGCAGCCCGCGGGACCGTCGGACCTTGCCGAAGCGCGAGGGCCGGTAGATGCGGGAAACCATCGCCTCACCGCCGAGCCGCGCGATGAGGATCGCGGCCTTGCCGTCGAAGCTGCTGTCCCAACTGAACCAATACGCCTCGTCGCCGGGGGTTCGTTGAATGCGCTGCGGGTATTCCTCGACCGGGGCGAACAGGTCGTGGGAGCGGCAACAGGGGAAGGCGGTGGCGGACGGCGGCATCGGCAATCTCCGGGTGATCTCTCTCTCACCCTATGGTGATCGGCACCGCTTCGCTGGCCCGCCTGCGAATCGGTGAGAGCGCTACCCAATCGTTCCGTCGGTGGCAGCAGCCCTTTATTTCGCAGGATCGCCTGCGGAATCGCCAAGCCGGTGGACCAAGCGTTAGCCCGGGATAACATGCCTTGTTCCTGAGACCGCATTTCGGTCCCTCTCCGGCGGAGAAAAGGATCACAGAATGGCAGAACCCGCTGAAGACACTCGGCTTGAGATGGAACTCGCCGACCCTCTCGGCTTGGCTCCGGTGCCACCCAGCGTGGCAGACTTCTTTCGAGCACCAGCTGAGGGGGTGCGACCTGTCGTCGGGGCGCAAATGCCAGGATCGGAGCATAACCAGGTTGACGCCCGAACAATTATCGTCGGACGGGAGGTCGCCATATCCGGCAGGATTGCCTCCTGCGATCGGCTCATCATTGAAGGTGGCGTGGAAGCGCAGCTACAGAACTGCGAAAATCTCATCATCCTTGCCGTGGGTAGGTTCAGCGGCAGCAGTTCGACAGAAAACGCCGACGTACATGGCCGCTTCGACGGCGACCTTGTGGTCCACAACCGGCTCATAATCCGCGCAACGGGCCACGTCTCAGGCAAGATTTCCTATGGTAAGATCGAGATCGAACGCGGCGGAAAACTCTCCGGCGCGATCAAGGCATAAAAGAGAGCCCCATTTTCTTCCCGGCCAGTACCGCTGCCGTCTCCCAAATATCTCGCAAAAGAGGCTCGCCCCTTGGATGCTCCGCGGCGCGACCAACGTCCGTTTTAGGGACGAACCTCGGGTTCGATACTGATGACGGGAAGGACCGCTTACAGCGCTGAAGCGGAAGCTCCCTCCGTTGCTACTGACCTTCCGCTCAGCGCCGGAAACGGGACCTTGCGAATTGAGCCGCGCAGCCTGGGGGCTCGATCCTTGGTGGACCTTGGCAGTAGGGCACTGACCTTTATTTCGGCATTGTCGCCGGCTTGAGACGGATCATAGGCGCTTCCCACCGGTTCGCAGATGCAAGCTGAAGAAAGCGACTGCCGCGCTATTGAACTCGTCGTGGAAGGCCCTGCGATCGAAGCCTGGGGGATCGGTGCACAAGGCCGGCATTGCCTTCGCGAGTTCGGGCGGGCACGGGGCGACAAACGAGAAATGGGAAGAATTAGCTGCGATCCGATAATCGGGGCGCACCGGAAGAAGCGACACAAGCGCTTCAATTGCGTCCGGCGTCACGCCGTCGCCGCCGAGAGCCGAGCGCCACAAGAGGAGCGGGATCGTGACGCCGGCCAGCCGCTCGCGACTGAAAAGGCCCTCGAAGACTGCTGGATCTGCCAGGATGGCTGCTTTGATGCGAGGATCGTGAATGGGCGCCGCGGTTGGCACCCGGCGTTCGCGAACCGCTTCGCATTTCGGCATCGTCACCCCAGCTTGGCAGAGCGTGGCAAGGGCACCGAAATCGGAGTTGCCGCCGATCACGACGAGTCCGGTATAGGCACCGCGAGAGAACCCGAAAAGGCCGATGCGCGAAGGGTCGAGGACCGCTGCTTCCTTCCAGGTGCCGAGCATGAAGTCCGTGAGGCGCTTCATGTCAGCCGGGCGCTCGACCAAAACAAAGAACTCGTCCGTCCGACTGCTGTCCTTCGCATTGTCGCCGGGATGGTTGAAGGCTGCGACCACAAACCCGGCATCGGCCAGCGCTGCCGCTGTGTCGCTGTGTGCGAGAAACGAGCCGCGCCGCCCGTGCGAGATAACGACCAGCGGCAGGTGGATGCCATTTATCGGGCAGTCCTTCACCCCCGGCAGGGCGACACCGCTGTCCAACACGACCGCCGACGTCGGAGCCGCGCAAGGTGTCCACACGATGCCCGTGAGCGCCGCGGAGCCAGCATCCGCCGGGACATCGAAGAACCGGAGTCCGGCTGCGTGTGTGAGGGTCGCGGCAAGGCAGCAACAGGCCAGTGGAAGGAAAAGCCTGGTAGGTCCCATTCGATGCACGGCGCCCAACCAGCAACCAAAAATGCGGATCGGCTTTGGCTGTGCTCGTCCTTCGCTGACGCTTCGCTGGCCCATCAACCGCTCCTTTGCACAACGTGCTGGTTATTCCGGACCCAAGAACTTGGCGCGGCGCCGATCAAGATATCCTGGCGCCTCGGTCGGAACATGCGCATGGGCACTCTCTCGAAAGATCCGGTCAGGCAGCAGCTCTGATCGGGATCATGAGATCGATAACCGGAACGCGGCACGACGCCATAGTCGGCGCGGTACGATAGAGCTCGATCGCCGGCCGGTCGTCGGGCTCGAACCCGCTGTTTGACAACCATGTGCCGTAAAGTAGCCTGAAGGTCGGATCTATCATCCCGAACGGGCCGACGAGCCGGTAGCAGGCGTAACGACCTCCAGGCACTTCGAGGATCTCGACGCCATTGGATGCCGGCACTCCATCGGGCAACAGTGCGCCGGCGTAATAGCGCAAACCCTTCTCGTCTTCGAGATCGTCGTAGCAAAGCCCCACGGCCGGGCAAGCGGCCACCACACCGTATGTTTCGCGCCATCGCCGCAGCTGGCGATAGGTGTCAGTGATCGTGCCGAGCGGGCCGGGGTGGCGAAGGGCATGGAGCCTAAGTGGTGGATGATCGACGATCTCCACCGCGAGCGGCTGACCGACCTCGGCCCGAGGCACCATTCCGGCGCCATCGAGCCCGTGGCGCAGAAACTCGCTTGGCTTGATGCGGAAGAAGTCGCGGAAGGCGCGAGCGAAGGATTGCGGGCTCGCATAACCACATCGAGCGCGATCTCGGTGATCGATCCGACGCCGGCGGATAACCGGTTCGCGGCCTGGGTCAGGCGTACACGCCGCACCGTCGCCGTGACACTTTCGCCGGCGAGTGCCCGATAGATCCTGTGGAAATGAAAGGACGAGAAGTTCGCGACCGCAGCCAGCTCTTCGAGTGTATGTGGCGCCGTCGGGTCGGCGACGATCGCGGCCACAACCCGGGCGATACGCTTGCGGTAGTCAGCTTCGGTCGCGGGCTTCATCGGAGAGATCTTAGCCACTCAGAACCCGCGGCGCAGTGCCGGGCTTGCGATCTTTTGGGTGAGGCCAATCGACGTTGCAAAACTCTCCGGCGATTATCGCCAACAAGCGCCGAAGCGCGTTGCTTGAGACGCGTCGCCGTCGAAACTCCACGCAACGGGTCACACGTCGACGAGATCTCGCGGCCCTGCCGGTTGGGATGAACCGGGCAGCACCTGTTGCGAGTAACGACGACTCTGCGCCAAAGCCGTCATTCGCCGATCTCCAGCCGGAAGGCTCCAAATCGACCCGATGCAGACCCTCGGCGTCAGCTCCGCGGATTTCGCTTGATACCCCATTTGCAGTCGTTGCCCGGGGCAACGCCGGATTGCAAACCTTGCATGGTGGCGGGATCGATGGCCTACGCCGATAGCCAGCTACCCAATTCCCGCGCGGCGAGGGTTGGGTACTCGCGATACAGTACGCAGGCGACAACCCGGCGCAGCTCGGTACGGTAAAGGGGAGGCGCCACCGCGCAGAGGGAGGTCGCATGGGCGCACCGGTCGGCGAAGGGACAACCGTGAGACATCATGTCGACGCCGTTACGCGGTTCTTCATTCTCCTGTTTGATCCAATCGCGTGTTGCGTGTGCATGCGGTATCGCGGAGACCAGTAGCTGCGTATAGGGGTGCTGCGGCGTCGTCACGATCCGATCGATTGCACCCGCTTCGACAAGGTGGGCGCGATAGAGGACCAGGATCTGATCGCCGACCTGATACGCCGTAGCCAGATCATGGGTGATGTAGAGGATCGAGATGCCATGCTGGTCAGTCAGATTGCGCAGAGAGCCGAGAATCGTGGCGCGTAGTGAAGCGTCGACCATTGAGACTGGCTCGTCGGCGATGATCAGCTTCGGCTTGGGGAGCAGCGCCCGCGCCACCATGACCCGCTGCCGCTGGCCGCCCGAGAGCTGGTGCGGATAGCGGCCGAGAATTTCCTCCGGCCGCAGCCCTACCGCGCGGAGCGCTTCTTCGATCAGCCCTCTCGCCTCGGCACGCGAGGCGGCAAGACCAAACTGGCGCACCGGCGTCGAGAGTACATGATCAACCCGGTAGAAGGGATTGTAGACGCCATAGGGGTCCTGAAACACCGCCTGAACATCTCGGCGGAACGCGCGCCAGCTGTTGCGTCCGAGCCGGCGCAGATCCTCGCCGCGATACCTGACCTCGCCCGTGGTCGGCTCGGCGAGACCGAGTAGCAGGCGGGCCAGCGTTGTCTTGCCGGACCCGCTCTCGCCTACCACGGCGATGACCGAGGGCTTCTCCGCATCGATCGCCAGCGACAAGCCGTCGAGAGCGAGGATGCTCTCCCGGCCGAGCCCGCCCGTGAAGCGCTTGCCAACATCGACAGCTTCGATCAACGGAGCCATTTGTATTAAGCCAAGTGACACGCGACATCGACGCCGGCGACGTCGCGTAGCACCGGCCGCTCCTCTCGGCAGCGATCTGTCGCGAACTCGCAGCGCGGATGGAAGGCGCAACCCGGGGGCAGATCACGCAGTGACGGTGCGAGGCCAGGAATGCCGGCGAGCGCGCCCCGCGCCTCCAGCGAGGGCAATGAGGCGATCAGCGCGCGCGTGTAGGGATGACGCGGGTGGGCGATGATATCGGCGATCGGCGCCACCTCAACCAGCCGCCCGGCATACATGATGCCGAGCCGATCCACAAACTGCGCCATCAGCCCCATATCGTGGCCGATCAGGATAACGGCGGCGCCGAGCTCCTGCTGTACCCGCGCCAAGGTCGCCATGACCTGGCGCTGCACCACGACATCGAGGGCGCTGGTCGGCTCGTCGGCGATGATCACCTTGGGCCGCAAAGCGATTGCGATCGCGATGCAGGCGCGCTGCTTCATGCCACCCGACAATTCGTGCGGGTACATGCGCGCGACGTTCGCGGGAAGGCCGACCTCGGTCAGCAACGCGGCAACCCGCCACTCTTCGGCGCGGCGGCCAAGCCGCAACCCGTGATCGATGAGCGCGTCGGCGATCTGTTGCCCGATCCGCAAGATCGGGTTCAGCGAGTTCATCGAGCCCTGCGGCACCAGCGCAATGCCCGCGAGGCGCACGGCGCGGATGCCCTCTTCGTCGAGGTCCGCGAGCCGGCCGCCATTGAGCCAGACCGCTCCGGCCTCGATCCGGCCGGGCGGCTTGATCATGCGCATAATCGAGAGCGCCAGGGTCGATTTGCCCGAGCCAGATTCGCCGGCCAGGCCCAGGCGCTCGCCGGGCGTCAACGCGAAGCTGACGTCGTCGACCGCCTGCACCTTGCCGAGAGGGTGATCGAACGCGACGCGCAGCCGCTCGACGCGCAGCACCGGCTCGCTCATGCGCTCCTCCGCAGCCGCGGATTGGCGATCTCGTCGAGCCCGACGGTCAGAAAGAACAGGCCGAGGAACACCATAAGAATGATCACGGTCGGCGCGGTCCACCACCACCACCAGCCATTGATCATCGCCGCGTTGAAGTTGACCCAGTACAGGGTCATGCCGAGGGTCGGCGCGTCGATCGGCCCGAGGCCGAGCACTTCGAGGCCGATCGAGGCCAGGATCGCGGCGGAGACCGCATTGACGAGCGTCGCCGCCAGATAGGGCAACAGGTTCGGCATCAGCTCCAAAAAGATGATCGCCGGCCCGCTCATGCCGGACAGCCGCGCCACCTCGACATAGCCGCGCTCGCGCAACGACAGGACCTGCGCGCGGATCGTTCGGGTCGGATAGAGCCAGGCGAGCGAGGCGACGACGATTGCCATCTGATTGACGGTCAGCGTGCCCTTGATCGACACCGCGATGATGATCAGGACCAGGAGCCCCGGTACAGTCAGGCCGATATCGGCGATGCCGCGGATCACGGTATCGAGCACGCCGCGGTAATAGGCAGCGATGAAGGCCAGCACGGTCCCGAGACCGACGCCGAGAAAGCCGGCGATGAAACCGATACGCAACGTCAGCGGCGTCCCGGCGATCATCACCGCGAGCAAATCGCGCCCTTGCCGGTCGGTGCCGAACGGATAGGCCCAGGAGGGCGCTCGCAAGGTCGGCACCGACAGTGGTCTCGCATCTTCCGTGTCCACCAAGATGCCGCCAATGACGACGAACAGGGCAAGCGCCGCAAGCAATGCAATGCCCAGGGCCAAGGAGGGGTTGCGGCGGAAATAGCGAAAGACGGCGCGCATTACGCTCGGCGGTAGGATATGCGGGGGTCGAGCCAGGGGTAGATCACGTCGAGCACGAAGGTCGTGAAGCCGAGCGCCACGATGACGGTGAACACGACGCCCTGAATGACGAAATGGTCGTTCTCGCGGATCGCCTGGAAGAGCAGCGTACCGATGCCCGGATAACCGAAGATCACCTCGACCAGCACGGCACCCGACAGGACCTGCCCGAGAGCCAAGGCCAGTGCGGTGACCTGCGGCAGGATCGCGTTGCGGACGCAATAGCGTAGGAACACGGTCGGCGCCTTCAGCCCCTTCGCCTCGGCGAAGGTGACGTAATCCTCGCCCATCGTCGTCACCATCATGCCGCGCATGCCAAGCGCCCAGCCGCCGGTCGCGACCAGGATGATCGACAAGGCCGGCAGCACCGCGTGCTGCAATACGTCCCAGCCGAAACGCCAGCTCAGTGCAGGGACCGCGCCGGCGGAATAGCCGCCGAAGATCGGCAGGAGCGGGATTTGGAAGGCGAGCAGATAGGTCAGAATCAGACCGAGCAGGAAAAATGGAATGGCATGCAAGGCCCAGAGCGGCGGCATCAGCCACAGCATCCAGCGCGGCGCCTCAGGCCAGGCAAGAAGCGCGCCGAGCAGCGAGCCGATGGCGAAGGACAGCAGGGTCGTTGTGCCAAGCAGGGCGAGCGTCCAGGGCAGCGCATCGGCAATCAGCTCGCTGACCTTGCGCGGGTAATTGGCGATCGAATAGTTGAAGTCGAGCCGCGCGACGCCGTTGAGATAGGTCAGGTATTGGCGCCATAGCGGCTTGTCGAGGCCGAAGCGGCGCTCATATTCCCGCGTCATCTCCTCGATACCGCTCTGCACATAGCCGCCGAGCGCCGCCTGCTGCAGCAGCTTGCTGTGCACCGGGTCGTGTCCCGACAGGCGCGGCAGGAAGAAGTTGAGGGTCGCCGCGAGCCAGACGATCAGCAGGAAGACGCCAAAGCGGCGGGCGATGTAGGCGGCCTGCATCGGGTCAGATACACTCGCTCCAAGGCCCCGATGGCCGCACTTGTTCCGGCCATTCAGGTCTCAAATGCGTCGACGCCCTGAAAACCAAGACGTGGGTTCCCGGCACCAGGCCGGGCACGGGGAATTTGGGAGCGATGTCGAACACCAAGCGTCAACCGAATTGATTGGATCCGCAACCTTCAGGCGGGTTGCAGGTTCCACAGCACCATCGCGAAGGTCAGGTGCCAGTGCGCACCGTTGACATAGGGACTCTGTTCGGTCGGCCAGTTCTTCCAGTAGGTGGTGTTCCACGGGATCCGATGGTAATTCTGCACGAGCTGGATGTCGGGAAGCTCGGGCAGCCAGATTTCCATCGCGCGGCGCCAGATGTCGGCCAGCTTTTTCGTGTCGGTCGGCGCCGCCGCGTAGGCCTCATCCACCAGCTTGTCGTATTCAGGGTTCTTCCAGCGCGCAAAATTGGCCTGATGCGCGCCGGGGACCGCGATCGACGTGCCCTGGTACAGCCGCAGTGTCGCATAAGGCTCGTTGACCGAACCGCCATGGCCGTAGATCGCACCGTCATATTCACCCTTCTGAAAGCGGCTGTCGAAATCGGGCGGCAAGGACATGCTGGCCTCAACGCCGCGGCGCTTCAGCATCTCGACCAGCACCGGGCCGATCGCCGGTCCCGAGGCGCCAAAGCCGATGATGCCGACCGCGAGACGCTTGCCCTGGCCGTCGGCCCAGAAGCCGTCGGCATCTTTCTTGAACCCTTTGCCTGATAGCAGAGCGTCGCCCTTCTTGGGGGCGAACTCGTTGGTGTCGTACTTCGCCAGCAGGTCCTTCACCGCATCGACATACGGGAGGAGCGGCGGATAGGGCGGCAGCGGCAACTTTGACGGGGTATTGGCGCCGAGATAGCCGACCTCGATCAGCTGTCCGCGGTCGATATAGTGGCTCAACGCCCAACGCACGTCCTTGTCGTTGAACGGCGGGCGCTCATTGTTGACGTAAAGCGAGATCGGCCACCAATCCATGTAGCCGAACGGCGATTTCTGGCCGGTATGGGTCGTGATCTTGTCGTTGCCGCGGAACATCGTCGGAAAGGTGGCGGGCTGCATGCCGGTGCCGGCATCGATCTGGTTGGTGATCAGCGCCTGCGCATTCTGCTGCTCGCCGGCGCTGGGCAGCCAGATGTTGCGCTCGACCGCCGGCATGGGCGCCAGCTTGCGTTCGGCCGCCCACCAGCTCTGGCGCCGGTCGAACACCTTCTGCTGCGGCGAGGCATCGGCGACCTGCCACGGGCCGGTCGTGACCGGCCACTTTTTCGCGAGGTCGAAGTTCTTGAAATTCGTCCAATCCTGCCCTTCGAAAATGTGCTTCGGCACGATGTAGACGCCGATGTCGTATTTGTAGGTCATGAAAAAGAAGAAGCGGGGCGAGGGGATCTTGAACTCGACGACGACGGTGTTGGGGTCGGTCGCCGTGGCTTTTTCCACCGCCTGCTGCACATCGACGCCCCAGCGGACCTTCGCGCCGAGATCGCGCAAGCTGCTCAGCGTGTAGGCGACGTCCTCGGCGCCGAACGGCTTGCCGTCGCTCCAGCTGATGCCGGAACGGGTCTTGATCGTCAGCCGCTTGAAGTCCTCGGTGAATTCGTGGGTCTCGGCGAGCCACATCTCGGTCTTGTCGGCGAAGGCGCTGTAATAGGCGAGCGGCTCGTAGATCAGGTTCGGGCCGTTCTGATGGTTGGAGCCGATCGAGTACGGGTTCCACAGATCCCAATCGACCCAGCGGCCCTCACGGCCGCCCCATACCAGCGTCATCGTGCGGTTGCGCGCCACCTCGCGCAGCTCGGCGCGAGCGATCTCCCAGGGCAGCGCGGCAGCAACGCCGGCGAGAATGCCGGTCTTAATGACCTCGCGCCGGCGGGGATGGTGGGACCGGGACTGGTCGGGCATAAGCTAGCCTCTCCCTGAGTGCCGCATCGGAGCGGCTAATAATTTCCGGTATTCCGCGTCGGACGCCTGCAGCTGTCAAGCGAGAGCACGCTCGGACTTGCCTGGATTCCTGAACGCTGAGGGTTCCATTCGACTCGACAGATGATCGGCATTAGCGCTGAGCGGAAGCTCATGTTGGACATCGCTGCTTCCGGTTTGGCCCCTTTTGCGACATTGGCCGGCATCTGAATTGGCTCGCGCCATCAACCTGCGGATCAACGCAATGTGATCCCTCGCAGCCCCCGACGAGTGTTAGATTTGTACTGATGTAGTGGCTGCCCGGTCTTGTATCGGCGAGCCCCGCCAGGACGGCGCCCGCCGCGCACCTGAAAAACTGCCCACCGCCTTGGCGGCGTCGACGCTCTTGGCGTCCGTCGGCTTGTAGATCGCGAGCGGATCGTCGCCCATGGGTGCAGACTTGGTTTCCGCAGCGGGGATGCCGGCCTTGCGGGTGCTGGGCCGGTCGCGAAGCATGACAGCGCCGGTTTCGGTAAAGCCGCCGTGCGGGCATTGTCAACTTGAGCCCTTTCAGGCGAAAGCGGCTGCGTCCCGAGCGATCGGTCATGCCGCGACGGTGGTGCTGCGCCAATGCGCCTCGGCTTCCGATCGGAAGGTTCGAGACTGCCTTCTCAGCCAGCCGCTTCCTTGCCGCCGGCGATGCCGGCCAAGCTTAATGTCAATCGTCGTCGAGCTCGTAGAGGGAAATCGTAAAAACCTAAAAGAAAAAGCTCCGCATCATAGCATGGATCGGGGTGTTATTTAGTGTTGTTTAATTTTTCCCAGATACGTAAAAATAAGGGACCATAATCCGACGATAAAAGTGAAAAACTCGCAGTAGAGTCGATGCCGATCGGATTAAACTCCCAGTTTAACTGAAACACTACCGGCCAAACGTCTTGCAAGCATCGGTGAATGCATTCATCTTAATCAAGAAGACCCGAATGCGGGAAAGCCGACCGCCCGGATGATTTGTGAGCGCGAAGCCGAATGGCCAAGCTACGACCGCTCCCGCAGCGGCCGGAACAGTGACTGCGGCAGCAGCCAGAGCGCTGGCGAAAACGCGAACCGACATGCACGGCGGCGCGGGTTTTGCAGTCAACAGGCGATTTGGCAAGGTCCGGCGTGCCCAAATGGCGTGCTCTTTATGAGGCGCGTGGCATGACTAGCTTAACTGAATTGGCAAACAAATATGGGACCGACAAAGGCACTATCTCCCAGGCTAGCCACTCCTACACAGTAATTTATGATATGTTATTCAATGCCTACCGTAATCAAAATATAAATATTCTGGAGATAGGGCTTTCCACCGGCGGTCCAGAGCTTGGCAATTCTCCTGATCGTGTGGTCACGGATGCTCCCTCCATAAGAATGTGGCATGAGTTTTTTCCCAACGGCAAAATATATGGCATTGATATATCCGATTTTTCTCGATTTCAGAATGAGTGGTTTTCTTTTATGAGAGCCGATTGCGGTGATGCCCAACAGCTGGATCAAATTTCCAGATGTGGCGTTGCTTTCGACATTATAGTCGATGACGGATCACATGCATCTTTCCATCAACAACTAACGCTGCAAAAACTTTTTGGGATTTTGAAAAATGGTGGATTCTATATCATAGAGGATTTACATTGGCAACCTCTTCATTACGAGAGAAGTCTCCCTTCCACGCCGGACACCACGAAGCAATTACGAACTTTTATTAAAGAAGGTGACTTTATTAGCTCAACTTTATTGCCTGTGGATACCTGGAGCGAGGTTGCCAAAAAAATTAGAAATGTGATTTTACTAGATGATGATGAACTATACGGCATGCAACGCATATATAATCGGGGATTTGAAATCCAGCCAGAGAATCCTCACTACTTCGACAAGCCACTTTTTCTTAGACTGCTTTCGCGAGGTTATGTAAGGCGACTATTCGAGAGCTCGGCTGAATTCTCACGAGCTTCAACAGGTCGATTTGGTCCACTTCGCCGGTCTCGGACGAAACTCGCCATCATTCATAAGAAATAATTCTTTAGAGAGGTCCACTTGACAGTGCCGCCCCGGCAGCTCGACACGACCGCGAGCAGAACACCAAAACCCTGGCCCAATTCGGCCTCCGGTCGCTGCGATGCGACCCATGCGATCATCTCTGTGCAACGGCTGCTGCCCCCTATATTCTGTGTTGTGCGGGCACGGAAACTAGGCAAAGCTCAGCATCACATAGGAAGCGTTCCATGAGCAGTGCTCATCGAAATGGGGACATTATTCACGTGGTCTGCATCGCGGACGCAAACTATGGCCCGTATGCGGGGATAACTTTGGCCTCTGTATTAGGGGCGAATTCGCCGGGTGATGTTCATGTCCATCTTTTTTCTGATGGCATCGATGATCGCGATGTCAAACGTGTCGCTGCGATGGTTCGCCGGACCAACGCTCAGTTTTCGTTATACGACATTAAGGGAAAGTTGGAGGAGATTCGCACTTTACCGAAGAGAATTAATCATTACACGCGTGCAAGCTACGGACGACTGTTTTTCCCTGAATTCCTCTCACCAGATATCACCCGGGCGATGTATCTAGATAGCGATATCATTTGCGTATCAAGCCTGCGCGAGCTATGGGCAATCGGCGAGGGCATCCAATTGCTGGGAGCTGCACGCGACCCATGGATTGATAACGATCACGAGCACAAGCGTGCACTCGGAATGCCAGAGGACCACCCTTATTTTAACGCCGGTATGTTGTTAATAAATATTGAGGCGTGGCGTTGCCGGAACATAGGAGATCGCATATTAGAGTTTGTTGCTCGCCCTAAAGTTACCAAGCATGCAGATCAGGATGTCATCAACAGCGCATTGTGGAAGGAGATCACCGAGGTGCCACAGCGCTGGAACCTGCTAATTACGTCGCCGCGATCAAACGAAATCCCGGAACGGTTAGCCGACGCCGCTAACATCCACTTTTGCGGTGGATTTAAACCGTGGCATTTTGGATACCGGCTAATGGGAGGTGCCGGGGCAGAGGCGTTCCGGCGCGCGAAGGCAGCGTCGCCGTGGCAATGGATGTTCCCGGATTTTCAAGTGAACAGAGTCAGACGAAAACTGCGACAGGCGATAAGAATATAGTTGGGCAACAAATGGCGTTGTAAACCCGGAAAATATTGAGGGGCGCATGAACCGGCTTCGGTGCAGGATATTGCAATATGGCACTGCCGCGGTTTTCCTTGCCTCGTCATCAAGAGGGTTTCATGTGGAACCGATTCACAGCGGCACGGATCATGCGTAAGCATAGCGCATGAAAAGCTGAGATTGCGGCGGAGCGAGAGATCGCCCGGCGGCAGTCCACAGTACCAACACGACGGCGGTGTGATGCTCGATCGCGTTGTCGTAATCACCGACGATACGGAGGAGAGCAGCGGCG
>Ga0210400_10000717_pt1 | contig 35150 bp, 25 predicted proteins | sample IncBWH26MmetaG_FD_155456 | JGI IMG/M metagenome (GOLD analysis project Ga0210400, IMG submission 155456) | Forest soil microbial communities from Barre Woods Harvard Forest LTER site, Petersham, Massachusetts, United States - Inc-BW-H-26-M | ecosystem: Environmental > Terrestrial > Soil >... | reverse complement strand
TGTCTGCTATTACTTTCTTTTTCACCTGTTTGATATTTAATTTCTCTGATATATATTTATTGGTAATAACATCTGTTTTACCGTTTGCTAAAAACTCTTTGTGTTTTATTAATATGAGTTCTAAAAACTCTTTGTATTTGCTCTTTTCTGATTTAAAATTATTTTTTAACTGAAAGTTGAGAAAATCAATTATTTCCATCTCGTCCGTTAAAGAAAGCTTTAGAGAAAATAAAATAACAAAATCTTTATCATCTCTAGGGACAAGACGAGATTCCCAATAACTGACTATACAAGGATATTGACTATTTCTTACAGGTTCTAAATAGTAATCTGGGAAGGGAAAATTTTTTTCGTTTTCTGCTTCCTGCAAATCATATGGGTATCTTTTGTCTCTATAATTAACTATGTAAGTATCATCTGCCCCTTCTTCTCCTTCTTGGTATCGATATGTAACAACTTTGCTTTTTACCGCCTGCCTTCTAAAGATAGATTCAAGTTCTTTTACGAAATTTCTGTCATATTTTTCCCATTGATCTTCTAATTCCTGAAATATATATCCTGAATCTATATCCATAAAGTAGTTATTACTTACCTTTTTACGAGTATATTTAATTTAACCATAAAGATAATGAAGTTTAATGTTGTAATATTGTTGGCTACGATTTGATTTTCTTCGAGTAAATTAAGCAGGCATTTGATTTAATCGGCGTTGTACTATTATTTTTTTAGTACTGAACGTACTATGTAACTAAAAAGTTTATTATGAAGGGCTTTTGAGACGGTCATTCGTATTCTCCTTTAAATCCTTGAAAAAATTACTAAAAGCCATTGTAAATCATATTATTTCATAACAATAATTTTTCCCGTTTTAAAAATCTTATTATCAGATATGATACGATAAAAATAAATTCCATTTTCGAGCGCATCATTTTCGATTTGCTTTTTATTATAATTAACTGGTAGATAATATTTGCTCATTAATTTTTCATTAATATCCCGTATTTCTAAAATGGCGTTATTGTTAATTTGATATTCGATGGTCATGTTTCCGTCATTCGGATTCGGAAATATATTTATCTCCCCGAAATTATTATTCACACCTATAAAATTTGCTAAACTGGAACAAAGTGCCATATAACTTCCATTATTACCTCCAGTACCGGAAACCGTTAAAGATGTATATGGGGTGGATGAGATAAGAGTGATATAAGCGGCATTCGCACTTGCACCTGATCCGTTTGCCCGAAAAACGTTCCCTATTTGCGTGTAAAGACATGTTCCGGTTTGCGTTGCATTAAGTACTCCGGCATCAACAGTAAAAGTAAAAGTTTCAGTATTAGTAGGAATACTATCAGAAGCATTTATCACGTAAATGACATTATTAATAGGCCCCGTAAAAGTAAGGGTTTGCGTAAACGGTGAACCGCTCAGAACCGCGCCACCAAGGTATGTTGGCCCGGCAGTCACCCCACAATTTGTAAAAGTTGCGCCGCTACTTACATCACCTGTATAAGTCTGAGTCACCATTAAGCCATCAAAAGTGCCGGGAAAAATGCTAAGGAGCGTGCCTGTACATTGGGCATTTAAATTACAATTCAATGGAGGGAAGAAAAATAATATATAAATTGAAGTAATAATTTTAAAAAGTAAGTACGGACTTCGGGTTTTTCCCCGAATCCGTACTGATAAAAAATTTGCAACTACTTTATGATAACTAATTTTTGACATTTATAGGGTACATTGTTTTTTACTATGCGATAAAAATAAACACCGTTGCCTAATTTATCGCTGTTTATACTTACAGAGTTTGCCTCGGCTTTCAGATTATATGTACATACCAAGTTACCATTTATATCCAATATTTGCAAATCAACATTTTCGGAAATATTGTAGTCAACCTGCATTTGCCCGTTATTTGGATTTGGATATAAGTTTATGAGATATTTGTTTTGATCTGTCTTTATTGATGTTAAAGCACCTTCTTTGGATAAACCGCCACCTGAGGATACGGGACAATCGTTGGGATATTCAATAATACTTCCATAAAAACTATTCAGTATAGCCCTTGCCGTATAAACAATGCTGCCACCGGTTAAAGGACACTGAGAGGCAATACCACCTAATGAAATTGCTGTAGCCGTGTCTAAAACATAAGCGTTATTTGAAGCATAATTCATTAATGTAGCGTTAACTGTTTTCCAGTTATTTTCAATGAGATTGCCGGGAACAAGCATATTGCTTAACCCTTGTGCCTGCGCAAGATTACCCGTTGCCCGTTGCCCATCTATAATTGCAATAGCCTTTGCATTTTCATAACCCGGCATGGCGGATATGGAAGGCATTACACTATTTACAAAATACTGTATTGCCCAATGGCTCTCATAATCATTAATAGGAAAGTGACTATTGGGGTCTAACATTCCTTGCAAAACTTGTTTAAGGCTATCCGTCGGAGATATCGTTCCTGATGTTTCTTGTTCTAAACGACCGCCGCCACCTCCGGTATAACAACTATACGTTGCCGCACCACTGGTTTGAATTAAAGTAACCGTACCTCCGGAAGCTGTATAAGCTGTTCCGCCACAGCAAGCAGTATTTGTACAGGGCTGATATGTGGTTGTGGTTGTACACGTACCGGAACTGGTATTCAACGTAGCCGTAGGAGCAATAGAAGGATTCGTAGCATCACATAACGTTTGTGCATTAATAATATCGTTAGTGAATACATCATAAATAGGATGGCCGATACTTCCTTGATCGCCAAGCACTGCACTACTTCGTAAAACCAAGCCGTAACGAGTAGTTGTCATTGTATTACTGTGCCAGACACTACTTGCATTGTTACCATACCATGTAAAACCTTCACCAATATATTGTGCTGTGTTGCAGTAGATAATACTATGTTGGCTTGCGCTAACGAATATACCATGAAGATATTGAGCACAGCTACCGTTATAAGTTGCAAAATTGGTGCATTTCAGAACGGCATTATCAATGGCTTTTGTATAGTAGGAGTTATAAATTCCTATCGCGGCAATAGCGGGGCTTTGTTGTGAAGTTGCAGCAGAATTATATTTTACGCTTATCTCCGTGTTTCGGTTTATGGTTATAAAACCGGTTGTTGCTGTACTCGTGTTAACCGAGTTAACTGAAACACCTGCCGTATTAACATTGGTAATAGTGTTGCTTATAATATTTATGGCATCCTTAGGTACGCTTGTGCTGTTTGCTCCATAGGTATGACTTTGCTGAAGATACATACCATAGTTGCAATAATTAGCGCCCGTTGCGCCAATCGTGTTGGATAACAAATACGTGCTTTGACCTAATGTACTGAATAAAGTTTCAAAATCCAGGAAATGAGCGGTTGCATAATTATTACAGGTGTTATTTGCGTACTGCATTTGTTCAACATCTCCTACTGCAGCGCTTCTTGCATACCTGCTGTTATAAACTCCATACTGCCCGGTAACATAACTACCTGAAGTGGTAAATGTGGTTGCAGTAGTTTCATTATCGAACGTATTGTCATTTATGAATACTTGCCGCATATTTAATGTATAAACGCCGTCTAAACAGTTTGTAAAATAATTTTTCTCAGCGTTATTTACGGTTGTGTTGCTGTTACCAACAATTAATTTTGCTGCAACTCCGCCCGAACCCAACGAAGAAGTAGCATCACTGAATATGCCGACCCCGATAATATTGCTGTTACTGTTTCCGGTAAGATTTTGAAAAGTATTATTTTTTGCCGTAAGGCTTGTTTGATAAGCACGAATACCAAAATCGAGATTATCAAAAAGATTATTGCTTTGTGCGCTACTGCCCACGTTGATCGGGTTCGTATAATTAATTGCATTAAGATAAATACCATATACTGTTCTTGCTCCCAAAATTGTCTTATCCGTTGGATTTACCGAGCTCACTAATAAAGGAGTTGCGGCGCTTATATCCGTCTTAATGCTGCTGAAATTACCGGATGAGGTTATATGGCTTCCGATATTCCGACAGGTAAAAATACTGCTGTATATATAATTCGATGAGAGGTTCCCCGAATGTGCATCAATGTAAATGCAGTTTGTATTATTATTAAATATTGTGTTGCTGATATTCCAAACGGGTATTGGAGTCGTTGTACCACTGGATGCAGTTTTTATTGCGTTTGAAGCATCTTCAATGATGCTGTAATTTTTCGTAATTACTGTGGCACCACTTTCTACAAAAATACCCGACCACATGCTACCGTTACATGGTGTACAAACATGCAACCAACTGCCGTCAATTACAAGGGTTGACCCGTTCCTGACCGTTATGGTTTTTCCGGCAGCTATCCTTGTTTCGGCAGCATCTATCGTATACGTTGCGGTAACAGTTCCTGAACCTATATACAAATCGTTAGCAATGTATGCCGGGGTTGTAATTAAAGAGCCATTGGCCGTAATCGTATAAGAACCGGGTTGTGTGCCGCCACAGACAGTTTGAGGTGCAATCGAAATGGTTTGCGTGATGTTAGAACAACTGCCGCAACCTGTACTTAAATTAACAGTACAAGTATATGTTACGGTTGTAGTCGGGGACGCTACTGTAATTGAAGAGCCCGTTGCAGTATAACTGCTTGGCCCGGCCCAGGTAGTAACCGTTGAATTTGGCGCGCCATAAGCTGATATTGTAACGGAACCCGATTGGCAATTTGAAGCTGTGAGTGTCGGCGTTGCAGGTGTAACACTTATATCATCAATAAAATAATATGACACCAGACTACTTGGTGGATAAGGAGAGGTTTGCAGGTCGTTGTAAAAATTACCCACTGTTATATATTGCTCTCCGTTTCCGGTAATAGTACCCGCTACCTGCGTCCATGAACCTATGTTATTTATTATGCCCGAATTAATTTGCGGTGTATATGGAAGACGGCTTGTATTAGTGCTCGTTACCGAGGTTGTGCTGACATATGCTCCTATATTATTGGTTGGATTATTGTATGTCACTTGTCCTCCTCCTCGTGAAAGCGAGGTATAAAAACTGACATTATAAATTTGACCGGCTACCAAAGCACATTTTAATTTGGATTGCATATAGTCCCGATAATCCTGAATGAAATTGTAAGTAATTATCCCGCCATAACCATTTCCACTATGGGCATTCGTTCCGGGACTGCCGGATACATAATTAATAGGAACGCTGGTTTTTATATTATTAAGCGAAGAATGATAGTAGTCCGGAGTAGCACAGGTTGGAGATTTCCAATATTTCGGGTCTGACTTGGGGGCACTGTATCCATAATAAGAGCAAGAGGTAGATGATAATAAAATATTATTTATATTAAAATGATTGTACTGTGAAGACTCAAAAGCTCCGTTTTGCACCATTTCACAGGAGGTACACATTGCCGCAGGCAGAGCGATTACATTAAAAGTGTAAGTAAGTGTTCCGTTATTATCATGATATGTCAGCGTATATGTTGTCGGAGATACAGTCGGCGTCGCTGTTACGGTAACGCTATTTGTTCCTGAAACACCTGTCGAACCGGAGGTAGTCCATGTGTATGTTTGAGTCCCTACGGCATTCCAAATTGATGCCGTGAGACTTATTGCTTGACCAGAGCAGTAGCCTAAGTCACCTACAACAGAAACAGTGGTGGTACTTGATGTATTGAGATTTAAATTGGAGCTGCCTCCTGCATTGGTTAATTTTATATAATATGTTGTGGTTGACGTATCACTTATGTAAATAATAAATGTACTATCGGTACTAACAGCTAAAGAATCTGTATACAAATACGTAGAGCAATCCCCTTGATAAACGTCGGCTTTAGTAAACTTTCCCGTGCTTCCATGTGTGGTAGTAACAGTAATTCCATACGACCCGCTTCCTACACTGGTTGTAAACCAGTAAGCGGAGCTTGTGTAGCTACTAACAGTGTAATTAGTCATTGGGTAACTTATGCTTACCGCTGCTGCGCATGTTGTTTGCGCTCTACCGGTAAGGGCAAACAAAAGAGTAATGCAAGTGATTTTAAGTTTTAAATAAAAATTATTCATAAATTATTTTTTAATAAGCATTTATAAAATTTCAGTCGGGCTAAAAGTATCAAGAGCGAAAGTGATCTGCAAGGGGGTAAAACACCTGTTCTTACGGGGTGAAAACACCTGTTTTTGCTTGGAAATTAGTAGTATCAGTCGTTGTTCCATTTGATTTATTTTTCCATTTACAAAAACTTCCAATAGCATTTGGATCAGGATTCCGGGTTATCTTGATATTACAAATTTACCCTGCTTAAATGGAGCGCCATTTTTAGTAATACGATAAAAATAAACACCATTGCTTAATTTATCGTTGCTTATACTGATAGAATTTGTTTCTGTTTTTAGATTGTATGCGCATATCAAATCTCCGTTTACACCTGTAATTTCCATCTTAGCTTCCTCGTCAATAAAATATTTTAAAGTAAAATTCCCGTTGTTAGGATTAGGATATAAATCAAAAATCTGACTAAAATTATCTGGTGTTATTGAGTTTGCACTTTGATATTCATAAGGCCCGATATCTATCGTTCCAACGTAACGTGGGTTTCCATCTAAATCTGTATTTGGAATAAGCGTAGAGATACCCGTTGTATTACCATTATTTATGCAGATGGATGAAGATAATAAATGAAAATCTCCGTTTACCGGCATAGGATTTACAAGTCCGGGATTTGTATTTGGGTAATTAATTGTAGATGTTGTCCAAGTACCTTTTATAGGGCCATCGAAAACTGAATTATTCAAAACCCAGGAACATGACCCACAAGCGGTATCATATTTTACATTATTTAAAAAAATAGAGTTATAAATGCCTACATAATTTGCACCCGAAAATGCTTTGTAATTGTTATAAAAAATGCAATTTATTAAATTACATGAAGAAGGCCCGAGGCTCCAAGGAAAAACGGCTGAACTATCCGCATTTTTCAATATGGAATTTACTATTGTTAAATCCGGAGCCGTAATTGTTGAATTGTCAAAAATTGAATTATATATATAGGCTTTTCCATTAATAGAAATAGCCATCGGAACAGGATTAAGGTTACTATCCATGTTGTTTTTAAAAACGGAATAACCAATGGTTAATTTTGTGTTCGAATATCCATATGTCAAAATTGCGTTTTGATTTTCTTCAAAACGATTATGTAATAACGAGAAATTTGCATTGGGCAAAAAACTTAAACCAGTGTATGTTTCGGTTGCTCCCAATGAAGAATTATATCCGTTAATTTGGAACATATTTTTAAACTTACAATAGCTGAATGAACTTCCGCTATTGGCATTGGTGGTTACAAACAGAGAACCCCAATACCCATTACCATTAGCAATAAAGGAAATAGTATCCGCCGCCGTACCATTTGCGGTTATTTTTCCGTTTACACGTAAACTTCCAACGGCATTTGTATCCGGGCTCCATACAGCAGAATTATATATGTTAACCTGAGAAGCAAATTTTACTTGTACTCCTGCCGAAATAGTTAATGTTTGTCCCGCAGGAACGGTTGCTCGCCCTTGAATTATATACGGCGATCCTCCTAATGTCCAAATACCTGAAACCAATGACTGATCGGTTATAATGGTTTGGCTTTGTAACCCACAAAATGCAAACAACGAAAAAAAGAAAAATATTTTTGTTTTCATACGGGTCAATTTTAATCTAATCAAACTTAAAGAGAATAAAGCGATTATTGATACACCGTTTGGTAATTGGTAGGTTTCAGCGAATAACTGGTTAATTTAAACTTGATATTAGTTTCTGGCGCTTTGTCACTACTGAAAATAAAATTCTTATATTTGTTATTCACCAAAAACAAATAAAATGAATTGTTCACCAAATATTTCAATCGCGCTTATATTGTTATCATTTACCGCAGGTGTGTGGTTTTTGAATAAAACTCAAAAAGAGAACCTAAGTATATTATTTAAAATTGCCGCTTGGTTTGTAATTATTGCTTCATTATTAAACATGGCTTGCTGCGGTATGCGCTGTATGATGCATGGTTGCAAGGAGCGAGAGGAATGCAAAATGGAACGTAAGCACAGGGGTGGAGAATGTGAAAGAGGCGAAGAAAAATGCAAGATGCCGGTTGGAAATTCTTATACAATTAATACTGAAAATTGCTGGGTAACGGGTAATGAAGTTGAAAAAAGGGCAGAATGTGAAGAGGGTGACGATGATGACAGTAAATGTTGCGAAAAAAAAGAAGAGCAAGAATGTAAAATAAAAAAGGATTCTGTAGTAACGCTTAAAAAAGGGAAATAATCTCAGGTAGAGCCCTAAATCATTGATAAGTTCATTTTTAGATTAAAACAATATTTTTAAATCATCTATCAATAAAGTTCGATATTTGGTTTGGTGAGAATGCGAAATAAATTTCCAGTCAGGTACTAAAAATACTCAGTCAATTGCATAGCCTTTTGAGTATCTGTTTTTCCAATGTATGTGCGCCCTCGTGTGTATGGAATTCAATTTTTCAAGTCAGTAACGAATTTGGTTTGTGCCGACAATTGTATGTCTTCAAACTAAATTGCACTTAGCTTAGATTGTATTTTATTGTTTGTTAAAACTTAATTGTATGGCAGACAGGAAAATCTAATCTTCATTGCCTTTAATTTAATTGTGACTTTGATATTAGCCGCAATAATTTGGACACTAAAAAAATACAGCTTGGCTGAAACTTTGGCATGGAAATTACTGAGTGGGATTTATATGCACGTGGAGGCAAAAGCCATTTGATAAGCCTGTTATTATTATATAAAAAAGTTCAAACACATCTTTATATCATTGATAAATATCCTCCTTACTTATCCAAGAATACAGTTAAGAGCATATAAATAGCAATTTTTTGAATTTAACTAGTCACTCAGGCAACCTTTTTATGTTTTTACCGGTCTTTGATAAAGAAATAAACAAATCCATGAAAAACCTAATAATTATTATATCGGCACTAAGTTTACATTGTACTGCACAATCTGCCTGGACTTTATGGGCGAGTGGATTGCCATCTGCTCATTTTGTCAAGATGTCGGTGGCACCCAATCATGACATTTTTTATGCTGGGTCTCAAACGGTCATTTATAAAGCGAATACAACTTCTTCTTCGGGTTTGTTTAGCGCAATGCCAACAATTCCTGTTCCAACAAGCGTGCAAAATAATATAGAGACAGTAATCTGTAATGTCAATAGTGAACCAATTGTAGGAATTTTTAGATCAAATTCAGCAGATCCCTTTCTTTTTAAATTCGATAACTTTACAAACACTTGGAATATATGCTCTGTAAATTCTCTTCCTAACTTGGGTGCATTCTGTTCTGCCAGAGCCCCCAATGGTGATTTGTGGGTTGGCACCAAGTGGGCTTACGTCTACAAGAGTATTGATAACGGGTTGAATTTTTCTCAAATTGACGAAACTCCTATCATCAATAGCTCATATCCCTGTTACTATCCAACGTTTGGTAATGGATGTACGTCTGATGGAGCGATTTACAGCATAAATGTTGACGGAAATGGAAGAGTGTATGCTGGTACAGAATGCGGTGGGGTTGTTTACACTGATGATGCTGGAATTACATGGAAACCCGCAGATTTTCATCCTTGTCAAACAGCAAATCCTGCATTAAAAGACAGTTTTAGCGCAATGAATCCTATCACGGGTGCAGGTAATGTAGGAGCTATTGGATTTACGTCCAACAATAATGTGATTTTCAACGGTCCTCGAATGTGGACGCTTGGTTGGAATAGTAGTTTTGCATTGGCCGATATGACTGCTCACACGGTGACACAGTCTACTGGCTTTGTAAGCCATTTTATCGCTTCAGGTTTGCAGTTTACTAAGATTGTAACTACTTCAAATGGCCGTATTTTTATGCACTCTGGTCGTAATTTAAGTTTAGTCGGGCCACCTATTGGAGTTTATACTTCAACAGATGGGATCAATTGGACTTTATTCAACACCGGTATTACTGATCCGGATGATGGTACTGACAATTCATCACTTGCTGTCGATGGAAATAAAGTATTTTTTTCTTCAATATACGGTAATGTGTGGATGTATGACGCTTCATCCGGTTTAGGGGTCGATGGTTTAACAGGCGTGCAATCCGCCAAATTGCTTTTCCCAAACCCTGCGACAAATACGCTTACCTTTACTAATATTTCGGGCAAGACAATCATAAAAATATACAATACACTTGGAAAAATCGTGATGGAAAAAGAAATTGAGAACGAGGTAGCCCTGGACATAACCCAATTGGTTGGTGGTATTTACACCGTGATTGAAGAAGATAGCCTTGGGAGGTCATATCATAAAGTTGTAATTACTAAATAATATATCTGGACTGCTTAATTCTTACTTCATCATATAAAACCAAATTTATAAAACATTAATCTTACTTTTTTCTTTCTTACTTTATTTAAAAATATTCAGCCAATTGCATGGCCTTTTGTGTATCCGTCTTCCCAATATATTCAAGAAACATTTTTTCTGTTGAATGTCCGGTTGCGCTAATAAGTAAAGACGTTGGTATATTTCCATAATTATTAGTGGCAAAGGAACGCCTTCCAATATGAGAACTTACAAGCTCCCATTTGGGAAAAGTGCCTATTATCTTTCTGTTGGTTTCCGCATTGTAAAGCGGATTTCTTCACCTTTATTTTTGATATAATTTTCTTCTAGGGAAGTCATAATAATTTTATTTCTTTTTAGAATAACCTAATTTGTCCGCAATAAGTGGATTCTTATCTAACCACTTCTTTAAATCTTGCAGTGTCGAAAAATCATTTGATCCCCTACCTCTGCTTGTATCGTATGTAACAGTAATTTTAACCGAATTAACCGTTTCAATTATAAACTCACCCATGACTTTATAGAATTACTTTATTTGCCTCGTCAATAACTTTATTTCCAAAACTGTTTAAATAAATATTTGTTGTTTTTTCGCTATCATGCCCCATAGATTCGCTTATTATAGCGGTTGATATGCCGCTTGTTCTCATAATAGTCGCGTAAGAATGTCGGGCAACATAAGTAGTTAACTTTTCATCTATTTTAGCGAGAGCAGCTATTTCTTTTAAATCGGCATTAACAATTTTAAGAACACGGTCAATTCTATTATCAATAGACCTTGCCGATATGTGCGTTGAATTTAAAATGGGAAAAATATATCCATCTTCGTTATCATAATATATTTTCTTGTAGTAATTAAAAATTTCAATAGCAGGGGCAAGCATGCCGATTGTAAATTGTTCTTTTGTTTTCTTTCTTGTATAGGATAACCGATTGTTTTTTATACTACTCCATTTTAAAAAAGCTATATCGATAAAATTAATTCCTCTATTGTAAAAGCTGAACATAAAATAATTTCTAGAATGAAACAAACTCGTTTCAGGCTTTAATTTGAGATTACCAATTTTTTGAATTTGTTTTTTTGAGATTGCTCTTTTTTGTGTTTTAACTCTTCGATACTTCGTAAAACTTATTTCTTTAAAGGGATTGTAAGTTTCTTTTACTACACCTTCTTTCCGGGCATAATTAATAAGCGTTTTAAAAGTGCGCATAAAAACAAAAACGGAATTTAAAGAAACACCCCTTTGCAAAAAATCTTCTTCGTACCTAATTAGAAAACTTTGTGTAATATCATTAAACTCAATTTCCGTTTCAGGACAAAATTTAACTAAGCTATTCTTGGTTGATTTAAATATATTGGCATAACCGATCCTATTTGTTTTTTCAAGTCGAGCAATTATTTCGTCAAAGTATTTAAAAACAGATTTGCTATTTGTTGTTTTCTTTAATTTCCTTTTTATTTCTTTAGCCGATAAATCAATATTATCTGTTTCTAATTCAAGATTCAATTTATTTGCTTCTGCTTTTTTGGTATCAATAAGCACAAGCAATTGTTTATAGAGGGGGTGCTTCTTTTTAGGGAGATTTGCTTCCTCGTCCCATAATTCCTTTGTAGAGCTTGCCTTAGTTGAAATATAGCTTACCTTTCGGTTCTGTATTACACGAAGTAATATAGGATGTTCGCCAGTAGAGAGCGTTTTAGAAGTATATAGGACTACTTTTATGGATGCCATAGAATCGGTGGTTTAAACATGGTTTAAACAAATGTAATAAAAAACAGTAAACAAAGGAAACCAAAAGTAGGCCGAAATACCTTATTTTACTGTATGTTAGTATTTTACCTAAAATCGATAAAAAATCAAAAGAGTTCTTTTATTGCATGGCATGCAAGAGGTCGTCGGTTCGACTCCGATATTCTCCACCTTATAGGACTTGTCGCTTAAAGTTAGCGGCAAGTCCTTTTTGTTTTTTGATTTCCCATTGGTATTCTGCGTGATAAGTTGCACAACATCGCCCATTTTTTTGGTTCGAAATTGATTTTTTGCAAAAATCATCCTTTCAGGAAATATCGAACCGATTATTTTCTGTTTTTCTTCCAAGTTTGCCTTCTCAAATCCCTTCGGAAGATTTCGTATCAGCTTGAAATCCCAATCAAGGTATTTCTTGTACTCTGATTCCATCACGCTGAGTTGCGCTTGTTCCCTCATCAGTTTGTTGTTCTCATTCTCATAGCGCTTCTTCATTGATTTGTAATCTTCCGATTCAATTTTATTTTCAATTAGGAGTTGTTGCGCCTTAACAAGCTGCTCATCATTTTCTTTCATCCTTTCTTTGATGCGATTTACATTTTTTATTTTTTGTTGCGCGTTGCTTTTGAATAAATCGTGAATTGCAGAATAATAAAAATCAATTACGTTTTTGTTTGCTGAAATTGTAGATAAAACATCAAGAAAGCGTAGATTGACAGTATCAGCTTTGACTCTTTCTCTGCATCCTTTCATACAGTGATAATAATAATATTTTCCTCCGTTACCTTTTGATGCGCTTCCTGTCAAATTTTTTCCGCACTGTGGACACACAAGAAATCCGCGTAAAGGAAGCGGGGCGCGCTTAACATATTTTTTTGGTAGATTTTTTCTTCTTCCTTTTATGAAATCCTGCACTTCATTAAATACATCTTCCGTGATGAGAGGTTTATGTAAACCTATTACATGGTGCGCCTCTTCATCTTTATATGCCGGAACATATACTTTACCAATATAAACGGGGTTCTCCATGATTTCCCAAAATTGATTTTTGCTAACATTTAATTTCTGCTTCACCATTACGCGCCATGCCTCTTCGATTGGATATAAACCCTTCGCAACAAGTTTGAAAGATTTTATGAGGAGCGGAGCTTCATCGTTAGGAACTATTATAGGTTTATCCTGCTCATCCCGCGCACGACTATATCCTTTCGGAATTTTCCCCATCCATCTTCCTTCTTTCTTCGCTCTGCGCATACCAACAATAATATTCATTGCCCTGCGGTCATTCTCAACTTCAGGTGCGGCAAGATAAAATGCGAGCATGATTTTATTTTCAGGAATTTCCAAGTCGAGCGGCTGTTCAATCGCCTGCGGTTCTACGCCTTGATTTTCGAGAACATTAATCATGTAATAGGCATCGCCCGCATTGCGCGAAAATCTATCCCACTTCGTAAAAAGCAAAAGGTCAACAATTTTTTTATGCTTCTTTAAAAACTCAAGGAACTTATTAAACTCCGGGCGATTGAACGTCTTTGCAGAATGGTCATCTTTAAAAAGTCCGATGACATTTATATTTTGGAGCGTGCAATATTTTCTGAGTTGCTCTTCCTGATGTTGCAGACTGTATCCTTTATCAGCTTGCTCGTCTGTACTCACCCTGATGTAAAGTATCGCGTTCTTTTTCATCGTTAATTGTATTTTGATTGTTATTGATTGGAATTATTTTAACGTCATCGGAATTTTGTTTTTCCTTTTCTTCTTGCAGATGGCGCATAAAAATTTCATAATCTATTTCGGCAAGAACATAAATGAACTCTCGGATTTTATTTATTTCTTCATCGGAATAATTCAATCCGTTTTTGTTCAGTATTTTTTTACTTTCAGTAATTGATAGCATAGTAGTGATTTCAGTATATTGATTATCAATATGTTATACAATAATACGGGTCATTTTTGACCCAATCAAATAAAGTTGTTCACGCATCATTTCAATTCCCAATGTTCAGGTGTCCGCATAGTGAATTCATTTATAAATTGGAGCATTACCTCCAACTTTGGACGGATTTCCGGCACTATTCTGAATATCCCTGTGGTTTTTCCCGCAGCGTCCAACTGCTTTAAAAATATTGCTGGTTGCACTGACGCTTCTCCAACTAAAGTATGTCCATAAATAAAATCACTTGATTCTTTGGTGGGGTTATTTATTGCCCTGTGCATTCGCATCAAAAAATTTTGCATGTCTTCCAATGTGTTTTCCTTTCCGTCAAAAGCCAAGATTTGGCGAATGAACTTTTTTGCGTCTTGATTTTCACCAATGAGCTTTAATTTTTCTTGCTTCTCTCCAAAGGTGTAATTCCACCATGCCCCTAATTGATCGTTGAAGAACTCTTTCTCTTCTGCAAGGAGCTTTTCGTATGGAACATTATTCCGAGCAACGCTATTTGACAGTTTGTTGTTTGATTGATTGTTATTCATTAATGTTTTTTCTTTTGACGCAGCATTTATTTCTACTTTTTCAGTTGGCATCAATTCTACTGTCTCCAGAACAGTTTTGTTTGACGCGAATTGATTATTTTCTGACGATTTCAGCGATTTGTTTTCATTTTCTGCCGGAAGAATCACTGTTTTTTTTGCTTCTTCAATAACCAATGGCGGAACTGATTGTAATTCTAAATTGACAGCTTCTTTTTGTTTTACTCTGTCATACGGAGCTTCGCCAGTTTTTCTTTTGATATAACTGTATTGCCTGCAAGTTGGGGAGCAATACATTCCATTCCTTCTTTCAGGAATAAAATCTCCTCCGCAGTACGCACAAATTTTTGATTGTTGTTTCATTGTTGTAAATTTTAATATGATGTATTAGATTTTATTTTCATGCGCAAGATATTTCAAGTTCAGAGTGGCATTTCCACTTTAAGTAGGTTCATGTCTGTTTGTGTCAAACATTTCCAGTTCGTGTCAAATTATTTTTTTGCTGATGAATTCCTTTAAGAAAATTTATTCGCAGGACAAATGTTGGGCGAATAAATAACTCACTTTCCTGTTTCGTAGGGAAACTGCACGATATTGTAAGTTTCTGCAACATTTTGCACGTTTCTGTCTGTAACTGTTGCAAACTGTACGAAACTGCATGACATTGCACGGCACTGCATGAGATTGCATGACACTGCATGGGATTGCATGGAACTGCACGGAATTATTTCGCTAAAAAACAAAAGCCACGCAGGAGTGCGCGGCTCAATGTTGGTCCTGGCTTTTTTTGAATTATGATTTATGCGACTGAAGCAGCCGGAACTTTAGTATCATTTTTTTTATTTTCCTGATTATTCATGTTCTTTTTTCTCATGGATTCTCCCTTCAGTTCCAAACGGTGAGATCCATGAACAATTCTGTCAAGAATCGCATCCGCAACTGTTTGCTCACCGATAACTTCATACCATTTATTCACCGGAACCTGAGATATTACAATAGTGGAATTTTTGCCGTGCCGGTCTTCGATAATTTCCATGAGCATATTGCGCCCCTGTGCATCGAACGGATGCAAACCGAAGTCATCAAGTATTAAAAGATTTTGCCGTTCTATTTTTGCAATCTCTTTTACATACGAACCTTCGCCTTTTGCCTGCTTAAGTTTCGCCATCAGTTTTGATGTGTTGCAGTAAAGCACTTTATAACCAAGACCGCAAGCCTGATGCCCTAACGCAGAAGCGATGTAACTTTTTCCTGTTCCGGTGCTTCCCGTGATAAGGATATTTTCAAACTTGCCAACGAAAGAGCAGTCTCCGAAACGCATGATTTGATTTCTGTCAACATTGCGGTCAGCATGAAAATGAAATTCTTCTATGGTAGCCTTGTAGCGGAACTTGGCATTTTTAAGTTGCCGCTCCATGCTGCGGTTTTTTCTGTCGTCCCATTCCGAATCTATCAGCATGTTAATCATTTCATCGGGAGTATAATTTTCGGTCTTCCCTGAATCAATGCTTGTTTTAAAAGCTCTGTGCATACCGAAGAATTTCATCTTCCGCATTTTTTCTAATGTAGTTGTATTCATGTTTTTTTGGTTTTATTTTTATTTTGTTTATTGGTAGTAATCCTTCCCCCGAATATTTTCATGCTCGGGCATTTTTACACTTTCAATACTGTCGACATTTTTTTCTAATCCGCTCTCTAAAATTCTCTTTATGGTTCTATAATTATATATACCGTAATCCAATGCGCGCTGACAGGCTCCAATTAATCGGTCATTGCCGAATTTAGGAGCAAGACTTAAAATGCCTAAGCAAATTTTATATGCCTGCTCCTGATGCTGTTTTTTATTGATGATTTTTGAAATGTATAGACGAACGTCTCGATGTATTTCGTCTGCTTGCGACAATAAGCGGTCAGTCGTTAATTCATAAACAAAACGGTGCGCGGCCGGTAAATGTTCTGCATCCGTTGTATATTTATATGCGCTTTGTAACCGCTTGTGAACTGCAATCCGTTCGTAGTTGTAAAATATCTCTACGTTGTAGCGCGAATACATCACTTTTACTTTTTTACCAATGTAATGGTACGGTACGCTGTAATAATGTTTGTCTGCGCTCAACGAAACGTGACCGTGTCGTAAAACAGTAGCAGAAAATCTTTTTTTAAATTCATATCGCAGAGAAGGAAGCGGAAGCAAAGCTGCGCGCTCCATATTTTCAAACTGCTGTCTTCGACTATAATTTCTTCCAGTTATAGGTAGATTATTATGTTCTTCTAAAGCAATAGCGATTGCGCTATTTAATTCTTCTAAAGAATAGAACTTTTCGTTCCTTAGTTTAGCATATATGCGCGTGTAAATAATGTTGATGGCGATTTCTACCAATGCCTTATCCTTTGGCTTATATGCGCGCGCAGGCAATATGGTTGTATTATAGTGTTCGGCAAAATCGGCAAAGGTTTCGTTTATGGTCGGCTCGTATCTATTGCTCTTTGTTACCGCAGACCGTAAATTATCAGGAACGATTGCGGCAGGTACACCTCCGATATAGTGCAGAGCATCTTCGCAAGCAGGAATAAAATCCCCTTTTGTCTGCGTCATCACCGCTTCAACAAACGTGAGCTGACTTGCTCCGAGAATTGCAACAAATACTTCAACAGGTTTTGCTTCCCCGCTCTCCTTATCAATAATGGATAATTTATCCCCCGCATAATCTATGTACAATTTATCTCCTGCTTTATGTTCCTTGTGCATTATGGGTACTACACGCGTTTTCCACTTTCTGAAAGTTTTTTTAAACTGGCTCCATTGCACACCATCGGGATGCTTCTTAATATATTCTTCCCATAATAAAACTTTTGTTACGCCTTTTCGTTTCAGTTCTCTTTCAATGTGCGGAAATAAATTTAATAGTGTTTGTAATTTTTCACTCACAGGTTCTTCCTCTGGTTTTGTAAATAATTCCGCCAGATCGGTATCGCTTAATTCATTTATCTCTGCGAAGGTTAATCCACTTTCCTTAAATTCCTGAATAAGTTTTTTCAACACGTTGCGCGCTATTCCTGTCTGCAAAATTATTTCAGTCGTGGTTTGATTCTGAGTATGCAGTCGAAGTATATGTCGGATGTTACACATGCGAATAAAATTTTCAGGTGCAAATAAACAACCGAAAAAAATCAGCACTTCCCGAAAAGGCAGAAAAAAGCTGTTTGGGCAGAAAAAGGCAGAAAAAAGGTGAAAAGGATCAATATGCTTTTGCGTCAGCCGGAACTCCCAACTCGATAAAAATTATTTTTACCTGCTTCGGAGTATAATAGTGTCCCATTCGCGGTCCAAGTTCTTCTTCAAGTGGTGCAAGCCATGTCTTAATTGTTTTCACACTGCATCCGTAAAATTCCGCCAAGTCTGTAACGGAAAATGGTTTAACCCGGATTGTTTGTTCAATGACTTCGATTTCTTTCAGTTCTTTCATGGAATTTTTTTTATGCAAAATTCCGCGAATTACTTTGTAGCATCATTAAATTGAAAGACAAACTTAAAAATATACATATTGATTATCAACCTATTATCAATTAATTGAATAACGTGAAGCAACTTACCTCATAATTTCAGAGTCTCTATAATAAATTAAACTACTTTTGATGAAGTATTAATGCCGTAACAATTCATTATAGAGATGCTGAAATATAATACAGAATTCCTAAATAACCTTGCTTATGTACATTTCGGGGTTCACCCCAAGAGTGAGCCGAGCGGAAAAATTTCTGTTGTACAGGTGAAAGATATTATTGATGGCAGCTTCAATCCGAACAATGTTATCCGTATGCCGGAAGCAGGATTAAAAGAACGGGATTTTCTTCGCGCAGGTGATGTGCTGTTCTCCGGCAAGGGAAGAATTACTGCGATGAAATGGAATAACGAAGGAGAGAATGTGGTTGCCTCCAATTCTTTTTTTGTGATTCGCGTGAAAAAGGAAAGAGTGCTTCCTGAATTTCTCGCGGCATACCTGCGTAGCAGCTCGCTCAAAAAAGAAATCGGAAGAAAAACAAAAAGCTCTACGGTTATGCACCTAAGCATTGAAGATGTGCGCGACCTAAGAATTCCTTTGCCTCCCATTGAAGAGCAAAAAAAGTTTGCGCGGGTGGCAGAACTGCTCCAGGAAGAAAAAAGGATGAGCGAAGAAATTATTTTGAGAAAAGAAAAAATATTGAACCATTTATTATAAAATAAAAAACTCAATCATGTTTGCAAAAGCTATTGAAGAAGTGTCAAAGTTCACGCGACCAATTCATATTATTACCCGCAATTATGACGAAGAAATTGTCCGACCCGGAACAGGAACTTTATTCTTTGTTAATGAGCTTGGGTGTGCAGTTACTTGTAAACACGTTGTTGACTTAATTATTCAGAGAGAAACTATAAATAAAAAATACGAGGAATTACGAAATGAAAAAAACGCCATAGGCAAAAAAAATTACAATCAAAGACTTAAACAGCTCGAAGAAAAATACGGGATTGATAAAAAGAAAAATGTACCTATGATTATTCAGGTAAAAGATTTATTCATGGATTGCACTTTCGACACATCATTTTCCTTTAAAACTATTCCTCATCCTAAATATGATTTAGCGATAGTTGTTTTTGAGAATTTTAAAGACCCGGCTTATCAATCGTATGCTCGCTTTGTTAAAGATGGCTCTACTATCAGGCGCGGTGATTTCCTTTGTCGGCTCGGATACCCATTTCCTGAATTTACAAATTTTCAATATAACAAAGCAACGGATGATATAGAATGGACGGATGCTGGTCGAAAAGACACACCAAATTTTCCAATCGAAGGAATGTTTACGAGAAGTTATATTGACGATGAAAAAAAAGTATTTGCACTTGAGATTAGCACACCGGGTTTAAAAGGACAAAGTGGTGGGCCACTATTTAATGAAAATGGTTTAGTATGTGGTATGCAATCAATGACTAATCATTTACATCTTGGATTTGACATGAAAAATCAAGAATTTCCTGTTAATGGAGAAAAAATTAAAGTTACTAACCAACCATTTCTCCATGTAGGACAATGTATTCATTCGGATGTTATAAAAGCATTTTTACAAGAGAATAAAATTAAATTTTACGAAGAATAATAAAATACTATGGCAACAAAAATCACACAAGACGAAATCAACGCATACGTTTGGCGCGCGTGCGACACCTTCAGAGGAACGATTGACCCATCGCAGTACAAGGATTACATTCTTGTCTTCCTGTTCCTAAAATATTTGTCCGACATTATTAAAGATAAGCGCGAGGAATACGATAAAAAATACAAAGGTGATAAAGAACGTATCAAACGCGCATTGGAGCGTGAGCGTTTTGTTCTTCCGAACAAATGTGATTTCGATTATATATATACTCAACGTAACGAGCCGAACATTGGTGACATCATTAATAAAGCTCTTGACGCGATTGAGGAAGCCAACAAGAAAAAATTAGAAGGTGTATTCCGTAATATTGATTTTAATTCGGAAGCTAATCTCGGTCAAACGAAAGACCGCAACCGCATTCTGAAAAATTTGATTGAAGATTTTTCAAGTGAGAGCTTGAACCTACGTCCGTCCAACATCGGAAATCAGGATGTCATTGGTAATACATACGAATATTTAATCGCGCGTTTTGCAAGCAGCGCGGGAAAAAAAGGCGGAGAATTTTACACGCCTGCCGAAGTTTCTTCCCTGCTTGCGCGCCTCTTACAACCAAAGCCCGGTATGCGCATTTGTGACCCTGCTTCAGGTTCGGGTTCATTGCTGATTAAAGTTGCAAATGAAATCACAACGCATGATTTTTCTCTGTATGCGCAGGAAAGTAATGGAAGCACTTGGGCATTGTGTAAAATGAACATGCTCTTACATGGTATTGATAACGCGCGAATAGAATGGACAAATACAATTTTAAGTCCGCGATTGGTGGAGAGCGACAAGCTAATGAAGTTTGATATTGTGGTTGCTAATCCTCCGTTCTCACTCGATAAATGGGGATTTGAAGAAGCCGCGAACGATAAATTCAATCGCTTTTGGCGCGGAGTACCACCGAAAAGCACAGGTGATTACGCTTTTATTTCTCACATGATTGAAACAACTGTTGAAGGTACAGGCAGAGTTGGCGTAATTGTGCCGCACGGCGTTTTATTCAGAAGTGGAGCGGAAGGAAAAATACGTCAGCAATTTATAGAAGAAAATCTTTTGGAGTGTGTTATCGGATTACCTGCAAAACTTTTTTACGGAACAGGTATTCCCGCAGCAATTCTGATTTTTAATAGAGGAAAAAAAACAAAAGATGTTTTGTTCATTGATGCAAGCCGTGAATACCTTGAAGGGAAAAATCAAAACCGCTTGCGTGAGGAGGACATAAAAAAAATATTCAGCACCTACAAAAAAAATGAAGATGTTGAGAAGTATGCTCACCGCGCAACACTTGAAGAAATAAAAGAGAATGATTTTAACCTGAATATCCCGCGCTATGTTGATACGTTTGAGGCAGAGCCGGAAGTAGATATTAAGGCGGTGAAAAAAGAAATTGCCGATTTGGAAGAACAGCTCGGTAAGGTACGCAAGGAAATGGATAAATATTTACAAGAATTGGGATATTAACCTTTAAAAAAATACTTAAACGAAAAAAAATGAAAGCTCCCGATGACAAGGATTTGAAAAAGAAAAAGTAAATGCAAGAGAAATTTACCGCCATAAATAATTTAAAATCTGAGTTTGATGGATTATTAAAATCCGCAGATGAAAAACGTGTGTCCGATACGATGCAGGAAGTACGTTTAGAGCTGAACTATACCTCTAACAATATTGAAGGCGGGACTTTGACAAAAGAAGAAATTGCGCAACTGACAACGGACAGTCCCTACAACATGAATTTTTTTCCGAACCGCCCGCGAAAAGATATTTATGAAATGATTACCCATGACAAGGTAGTTATCTCATTGCTATCGGGAGAATACAATAACGAGCGCATTACTGAAAATTTTATTCGGGGACTGCACCGCGAGCTGATGTATGAGCCGTATGATATTAAGAAGCGCCAGTCTATTGGTAAATGGAAGAAGAAACCCAATGAGGTTATTAATTACCGTAACGAAAAAATGACCTTCTGCCCTCCTGAAGAAGTGCCGAAAAAAATGAACGAGCTTATAAACTGGCTTGACAAATATTTACTTGGCAAGCGAACAAAAAGTGACGCTGACCTTCATCCGATAGTTATAGCAGCCGAATTTCATTTGAAGTATGTTACTATTCATCCGTTTTATGATGGGAACGGAAGAACCGCGCGCCTGCTTATGAATATTATTTTGGACAAATTTGGTTTACCTCCAATAATTGTTGCGCAGGAAGACAAGCACGAATATCACACCGCTTTGGCACATGCGCAAGAGTATGAGCAGAACCCCCAGGCATTTCACGAACTCCTTGCCGACTTGCTCACGCGCTCCATGCAAAGAACGATTGGAAAGATTAAAGGTGAGAATATGGAGGAGTATGACAGCTTGGATAAAAAAATAAAACTTCACCTGATAAAATACAGCCATACAAGCGACCTTAAAGAGGAGAAATCAAAAAAGACAGTTCAGAATACTTATAAAAAATCATTCAAGCCTTTGTTCCAAACACTCACAAGTACATTTAAAAAATTCAAACCTCTGTTTCGGCATATTGAAACTTCAATGACGGTTGATAGTTATGGGAACAGCAATAAAACATTTGACTTGACTTACCTTGAAGATAAATTTCTACCAAAGCCAAAACCGAAATCAAAAAAAGATAATGATTCGCGCGAAGTTCCGCCTGAACGCATAGGTCGATTCAACGTGGACTTTCGACTTAGAGGATACATCAAGGCGGGGCGAGATGCTTTTGATATGTACGTCTCAGTACATGTGGATATGCACGATTTTAAATATGACATGCGCTTTCAAAATAATCAAAACAAACCGCCAATAACGAGGATGTACAATGAATTTCTTTCCGATAAAGAAATTAAAACCATTGCAAATGATATGGGGAACGAATTATTGAAAGGAATTGAAGCTAATATGGAACGAATAAAAACTACTGTGCGCACATAGGATGGAATTGACAGACATCATAAACCGAATGGAATATCTAAAGAATGAGCTTAGATGGTATTTGCCGTTAAAAGATTCCGTTGAAAAGGAACTATGGGATAAAATTCGCATTGATTGGAATTTTCATTCCAGTAATATGGAAGGGGTGCAATTTAGTTTCGAGGAAACTCAAAAACTGGTTTTAAAACGAGGAGAAATTTCAGGCAAAAGAATACGCGACTGCAATCAGGTAAACGGGCACGATGCTGCTATTGCAGAAATTCGCGCGCTTGTACAAGAAAAACGTCCGCTCACAGAGCATTTTATAAGAGGGCTGCATGAGATTCTTCTGAAAGAGCCATACTATAATCCGGCAAAAACATTGAATGGTGAACCCACCGAAAAATTAATCACCATTGGTGAATACAAAAAACTTCCTAATGATGTCGAAACTAAAAAAGGAATGTTTGCATTCGCTACACCTGAAGACACTCCAATACTTATGGGAGAATTAGTGCAATGGTGCAATGAACAGTTGGAAAAATTGGAGTGCCATGCAGTTTTAATTGCTTCTGAATTACATTACAGATTTGTACGCATTCATCCGTTTGATGACGGTAACGGAAGAATGGCTCGGTTACTTACCAACTATATACTTATGCGTCTTGGCTACCCACCCGCTATCATTAGAACTGAACAGAAGCAGGAGTATTTAGCTGCACTACGAGAAGGAGATAAGTATAAAAAGAAGAAGAACCTAAATCCTCTCAGCATTTTCATAGGTCAAAGATTAATTGATGGATATGAAATTTATTTTGACGCTGCTAAAAACGGAATACAGCACAGTAAGGGTGATTTAGAGAAGAGAATTCTACTGCTCACAAAAAAATTAGAAAATCAATACATGAAAACTGCAAGAACTAATCAAATAATGGCGCAGACCATTCAAACAGTGTATGCGCCTTTAGTTTGGGAAACAGACAAGCGCATTCAAAAGCTTGCGCACCTATTCACGGAAAATCATTGGTGCTACTTTCAAGAGCCGCAACCTCCGAAGTATGGATACCCAACTATGCCAAACTCATGGTCACTTCTAAATATATTGAAGCATTTTTACGCACTTGCTAATGAAAAGGGATCGTCCGCGCACCAGTTTAAAGTGATGAACTGGATGACAAGTTTCAGAAGTAAAGAGAAGAAGGTAGACCTTGAAGTGGCCTTTAAAATTTATTTCTATGATTTTGAATATGAAATTATGGCCTATGTAGGAATGCCTTATGAGAGTAGTATGCTCATGCGCGGTCTCAAAAACATATTTTCGACCATTTCAAAATCACAGGGATTTGAAGACGATGATAAATTTAGCGGGTTCGATTATTCCATCTGCCGAATAGAATACGGTTCTGTTCCGGTAAAAGAAGATATTATTAAGTGGGCGGAAGAATTGGGCCATAAGGTTGTCAGTTACATTGAAAATAAAGCGAAGCTTAATCCGCATGATAAAATTGATGAGAAACCATCAAAGAAGTTTTTTATTCCGAAATCACTTGAATAAAATGGCGATTCAGAAAAAAAATAGTTTCAATGGCTCAACTTCTGTTCCTAAAGGGTGGGAGTTGAAATTGTTGGGTGAATTAGGTACTTTCTCAAAGGGTAATGGAATTACAAAGGAACAGCTTTCTCCAAGCGGTCTCCCGTGTATTCGATATGGCGAAATTTACACGAGCCACGATTATTTTATAAAACAATTTCGCTCGTTTATTTCGGATGAAGTTGCTAAGGATAGTAGGCAAATTCGTAAGAATGATATTTTATTAGCGGGTTCAGGTGAAACACTTGAAGATATAGGCAAGGCGATTGCTTATATTGGAAACGAGGAAGCGTATGCCGGAGGCGATGTAATTATTTTTTCTCCCAATGGGAAAACCGATAGTATTTTTCTATCCTATTTTCTTAATACAAATTATTCAAACAGGCAAAAGAGAAGATTAGGACAAGGGCACTCTGTCGTTCATATATATCCTTATATGTTAGAAGAATTAAAAATATTTCTTCCTCCCTTATCAGAACAGAAAAAAATTAGAGACATCCTTTTTACTTGGAATAAAGCTATTGAGCTTACTGGAAAACTTATTGAAGCAAAGGAAAAACAAAAGGATAAGCTGCTCCAAAATATCTTTATAAATCCCAAGCAAAAACAAAAAAACAAATTCTTAAAACTTGGAAATGAATGTGAAGTGATAACAAAAGGAACCACTCCAACAACAAATGGATTTTCTTTTCTTAAATCAGGAATAAACTTTATTAAAATTGAAACCATACAGGAAGACGGCACAATTATAAAAGACAAACTTGCTTATATTTCAGAAGAAGCTCACATCTCCCTAAAACGTTCTCAGTTAAAGGAGAATGATATTTTAATTTCGATTGCAGGTGCATTGGGAAGGGTTACGATAATTAAAAAATCAATGCTCCCTGCAAATACTAATCAGGCTTTAGGCATTATACGTATTAACCCGAAAGGAAAATTGAATTATGCTTTCGTTTATTATTTTTTACAAAGCCCAATAATAAAAAAGCGAATTAAGGAAATTAATGTTCAAGCTGCTCAAGCAAATTTATCTCTTGCAGATTTAAACTCCTTTCTCATTCCAGAATTGACGGCAGATGCACAAGAAAATATTTCATCTGTGTTCCTGTGCTGCGATAACGAAATATCATTACTAAAAAGAAAATTAAATATTCTTATAAATCAAAAAAAGGGATTGATGCAATATTTATTTACAGGAGAAAAAAGAGTGAAAATTTAAAATAAAATTCAAATGAACAGAGAACAACGAAATCAGTTAGGAGAACTTTGCAAGAGATTCAGCTCAGAAAAAGTAATTGCATGGGCGGATGCCCACTATCAAGGACAACCCTGGGATACAACAATGGTAGATATATTCTCCGTTGACAATTTTATTCAGGTAACAACAAGAGCTTTCAAGCAGCTAAATGAAATTACTATTGGAGAAGATTATTCTGTGTATGCTTGGGATTATACCCATCCTACATTGGGAGCGGCTAATTTGGCTACTGAGGCAACAAATGTCCTCACGGGTATTGAAGAAAAAAAACCAGCAACTGAATTTGTCCACCATGTTCAATGGATTATTAAATACCTTTTTGATTTCGATTTATGGAATAAAGAGAGAGCTACATTAAACATAAGTGACCTTGAAGAAAAGGAAGCGACCCTCCTCATTTTAACAGAGCGTGTAAAAGGAGAATTTCAAAAACTTGAACAAGCAAAAAACGAATACATCGCTGAGAAGGCAAGCATAATAAAAGAAAGAGAAACTCTTACACAATTCGTTGAACAGAAAAAACTAGAACTCGCTACGATAGCTGAAGCCGTTCCAACGGTTACCAATCAAAAAGGCGAAATTGATGCTATTCATAAGGGTGTACAGCAAGTTGATTCTGACATACGAACTGTACAAAAAAATCATAGTGACCTGTATGAACAGTTGAAGACACAAAAAGAAACACAGGAAAAGGAATTTAAAACTATTACTGATAAGGTAGAGGAAGAAAAAGTGAAATTAACCGCTGTGATTTCATCGGGCGATGAGAAGGTGAAATTCTTCCAATCGCTTGAGCAGTTCATAAAAGATAAACAAAAAGAAATTATTGAGTTGGGTGCGCTGGCAGCAGGCGCGGCATTGGGCGGAACCTTTGGATTACGTGAAAAAAAATTAAATGATGGCTTAAAATTCTGGAAATGGGCTGTGCCGGGAATTACAATAATTGCCATGCTTTGGGTGATTATTGTATTCACCTGCCTGAAATCAAGCACAGGAACGATTTGGGTAGATGTAATCCTGAATGTGGCGAAAACAATTCCCGCCTTTGTTTTAATGGGATTTGTTTTTAAACAATATTCCAAAGAAAGGAATTTACAGGAAGAGTATGCTTTTAAAGCAGCAGTAGCCAATACCATTAAAGCATATTCCGATTTACTTAAAGGCGAGGACACTAAAGAAAATGTATCGCGGCAAAAAATGCTTAGTGATGTTGTGATTCAAGTGCAGGCTCCTCCTAAATTATACATCGAATCAAGCGGAAAAATATTTTCTTTCAGCACAAAAGGACTTTCCGATTCTATTAAGAATTTGAACGAAACCATTAGCCATTTAAAACCTTAACTAAAAATGAATGACAATTCTACATTAGAAGAAATCTTGTCTCCTTTCGATATAGAGGATGCGGGAAATTTTACTGAGCATGAAGTTAGTTCTGCTCTAAGAAAATTAGTGCCGAAGGATTCAAAAGAAATGGCTCCTGAGATAATGGCGGAAGCTATGGCATTTGACTTTTGCGAAAATTACCGCGATGACAAAACAGGGTGGGGAACATACTTCGGCCCCATGTATGTTTCGAGTAATGGCGATGGAACTGCAATGGAGGCTCCGTCTATAAAGCTCGTTACTCCGGAAATGATAAAGTATTGGGAAACACGCGCAAGTAAAGCAAAGAACCCGATTATAAAAGCACGATACGCAGGGTTAGTTTTTGATTTTTCAAAAAAAATAACCGGGGAACCGCCATCCTTTGCCATTGGAAAACTATATGTTGAAAGTTTAGTAAGCATTGCCGAGAAAAAATTATATAGGTACGAGTACGATGGCTTTATTAAACTTCAGCGCGCACTTTCAATCGCTATTTCTTATAATTCCCTTGAATTAATTGAAAGAATTAAAAATGCGACTTTAAAATTTGACAAAGAAGTTTCGGACGATAAGAAGCCGGGGTTATGGGGACATGCTTTCGATTTATTGGTGGATAACGAAAAAGTAAACCTTGATTCAAAAATTGAGCAAGAACTCGTTGATGATTTAGAAAATAAACTTACACGCACGGCAGAGAATGCAGAACCCTCTTCCTCTGAAGCCGCTGCTGAACGGCTCGCTTCATATTATGAAAGAAAAGGAAAGACCGCAGACGTAAAAAGAGTTCTGCTAAAACTTGGTGAAGCATACGCTAAGGCAATTAGCTCTGAAGCATCTGCAATGCGCGCATCTGGCTGGTTGGAACAACTGCGCAGAATATATGTACAGTATGGTTTAAAGCAAGAGGCGGAGAAAATTTTAATACAGATAAGAACTTTGGGCGATAAAGTGAGTGCCGAACTGAAGCCGATTGAGTTTTCCCAAGAGTTTCCCGCAGAAAAAATTAAGCAGTACCTAAATGAAATACTTGGTGGAAATTTAGAACTGATATTCCAAAGAATTGCGGCAACGTATATCCCTAACAAGGAACAAATCAAACAACATATCTTCGATTTATCTAAGCAAGCTCCTCTGCAATTTATAATCGGGCATCAAATACTTGATGAAAGAGGCCGCGCTATTGCATCAATCGGTTCGTTGGAAAAAGATCCTGATGGGCATTTGGTTCGACAGGTTTCGCAAAGTTTATCAATATCCAATTTTTTTATGCGATTGGTGCTTGATGAAGCGATTAAACGCTTTGACTTGAAAGCAGAAAATATTATTGAGTTCTTAAGCAAGTCTCCTGTTTTTAGTAGCGATAGAATTTCGATAATCAAACGAGGGATTGATTTTTATTTTGAGAACGACTTTGTTGCGTCAATTCATATACTTATTCCTCAAATTGAAGATGGACTAAGAAATATCGTTGAGCTTGCAGGCGGAAATGTATTGAAGCCTGCGCGCAATGGTGGTTTTGACCTTAAACTATTAGATGATTTGCTGAGAGATTCTATTGTTATCGAAGCATTGGGCGAAGACATGATTCTATATTTCAAAGTTCTTTTAACTGATAAACGCGGATGGAATATGCGACACAATGTTTGTCATGGTTTAGTTGGTGCGCACTCCTTTAACCAATCAGCAGCAGATAGATTAATTCACGTCCTCCTTTGCTTGGGGCTTTTAAGAAAGAAAGTATAGATGGAAAAATTGCCTGATATAAATAAGGAGTTTCTTGCTATTGAAGCGAAGAAGATTATTGATTTTGCCAACGCAAACATTGAACAGTTAAATGGGAAATGTCAGAAAAAGGACACTACCCAAGATTACTTTTTGGGAATTTTGAGAAGGCAAACAATTATTCTTTACGATTTAATTGCTCTTTTAAAAAATAGTCCCCATAAAAATTTCACCTCCTTGTTTATTCTTTGCAGATGTCTCATTGACGATTTCCTATTTGTGTTTTATTTAAAAACGCAGCCTGACGAAGATGAAAATATTGTGAGGATTAATGCTAACGCTTACTCTAAAAGTTTTCAGGGGCTTGAAATACTTACTGAATCAAATGAAAAACATTTTAACGGAACGTATCCTTTCTATCTTAATAAAGAGGAATTTTCAAAGCTGAAGGAACATTTTAAATCAAAAGCTGAAAACGAAAAATATTTTAAAGACAGGGAGAAATTTAATTTCAAGGCATTCCTTCAAGTAACACAAATTGCTGATAAAACAGAGGACTTTGAGCTTAGTAAATTGACACTTAGAGCTTTTTTCCTGTGGAAAAACTTTTCTGATTTTATTCATTATTCAAACCTAACTTTTGAATTGGAAATGAATACCGGGAATGAACAAAATTATTTACGGCAGATAGAAGAAACTTTATTGTACTCTTTTAATACAGTTGAATTGTCATTCCGCTATTTTGCTAAAAGAGATAACATAAAACTAAAAGTCGAAGAAGAGTTGCAAAAACGGTACATAATAAAATATAAATAAGTCTATGGAAGCACCAAGTTTTATAGAAGACCATATAAGCCAAATTCCTGCTTTGCAATTCATGCAAAACATGGGATATGTTTATTTAAGTCCTGCGGAAGTAGATGAGCAGCGCGGTAAAAACAGCAAGGTTATACTTGAAAAAATATTGGAGCAGCAGCTCCATAAGCTCAATCGTTTCGAGTTTAAAGGAAACCAATATCCTTTCAGCCATAATAATATTTACAAGGCTATTCAGGCACTTCAGGATTTTTCCCTTCGGGATGGTTTAATAACAACTAACGGAAAAGTATATGACCTGCTCACGCTCGGAAAAAGTTTAGAAGAAAATATACAGGGCGATGTAAAAAGTTTTACGCTGAAATACATTGATTGGGCTAATCCGCTCAACAATGTGTTTCATGTTACCGAAGAATTTTCGGTGGAGCGCGTAGGCACAGTAGAAACATATCGTCCCGACCTTGTTTTCTTCGTGAATGGCATTCCTTTCGGTGTTATAGAATGTAAAAGCCCTAAATCACAATCACCCGAAGGGAATAAACCTGTTGAGCAGGCAATACTTCAGCAGATACGCAATCAATACTTAGAGAATGGCATCCCGCAGTTATACATCTACTCGCAAGTTCTTTTGGCACTATCCATGAACGCTGCAAAATATGGAACAGCAGGGAGCAGAATGGAGTTTTGGTCGCAATGGAAAGAACAAACAGAGAATGATGAAGCGAAAAATGAATATCAGAAAACTTTATTTGCGTTAAAAAATAAATCGCTCACCGATTCACAGAAAGAAAAACTTTTTTCAAATCGCTTTAAATACGTGCGCCAATACTTTGATGACCTGGAGCGGAATCAAGTGCAGGTAACGGAGCAAGACGAACTTTTATATGACCTATGCCGACCTGAACGATTGATAGAATTGGTTTACAAATTTGTGGTGTATGATGAAGGACAGAAAAAACTACCGCGCTATCAACAGTATTTCGGAGTGAAAAAAACTTTGCAGCGTGTGAAGGTTGTGGAAGGTGGTAAAAGAAAAGGCGGAGTGATATGGCACACTCAAGGAAGCGGTAAATCGCTCACGATGGTAATGCTCGCCAAATGCCTTGCGCTTGAACCGGGCATAGAGAACCCGAAAATAATTTTAGTTACCGACCGCGTTGATTTGGACGACCAGATTTATAAAACCTTTTTTAATTGTGGTAAGGAAGTTACTCAGGCAAAAACAGGAAAGGAGTTGGTTGATTTGCTCACCGATTCCAAAGACCATATCGTTACTACCGTCATAAATAAATTTGACACGGTTGTAAAGAGCGGGAAAGCGATAGAAAATAATCGTGACATTTTTATTCTCGTGGATGAAAGCCATCGCACCCAGTATGGAAAAGCAAATGTGAATATGCAATCCATCTTCAAACTGGGATGCTATATCGCCTTCACAGGAACTCCTATAATGAAGAAGGATAAGAACACCGCGCAAAGGTTCGGAGGTATCATTGACAAATACACCATTGACCAAGCTGTAAAAGATAAAGCAGTTGTTCCACTTCTGTACGAGGGAAGACAGGTGCTTCAGGAAGTAAATAAAAAACCTATTGATACTTTTTTTAATAAAGTTTCTGAGCCGCTTACCACGTATCAAAAAGCAGAACTGAAAAAAAAGTTTGCAAGCGCGGAGCATTTGAATGAAGCGGAGCAACGGATTTATATGTGTGCATGGGATATAAGCGAACATTATAAAACAAATTGGAGAGGGACAGGATTCAAAGGGCAATTAGCTTGTGGTTCAAAGGTTGCAGCCATTCGCTACAAGGAATTTTTTGACCAAATGGTTGATTGTGTAAAAACGGAGGTCATTATTTCACCGCCCGATACTCGTGAGGGTAGTGATAGCCCTTACGATGAGCCGAGTGATAAAATAGTTAAGTTTTGGAACTCGCTGATGAAACAATACGGCTCGGAAAAAGAATATAATAAACAGGTCATAAACGGCTTTAAGCATGGGGATACGCCCGAAATAATTATTGTGGTTGACAAATTATTGACAGGATTTGACGCTCCGCGCAACACTATTCTTTATCTCGACAAACATCTAAAGGAACATGGATTGTTGCAGGCAATAGCGCGCGTAAACCGTGTGTTTGAAGGTAAAGACTTCGGATATATCATAGATTATTATGGCAATCTCGGCAACTTGGATGAGGCATTAACTACTTACAGTAATCTATCCGAATTTGACGAGGAAGATTTATTAGGAACAATAACCGATGTTTCGGAGGAAATAAAAAAATTACCTGAACGCCATTCTCAGCTATGGGATTTATTTAAAACCATCGAGAATAAAAAAGATGCGGAAGCATTTGAACGATTATTGAAGCCAAAAGACATTCGTGATAAATTCTATGAGAGACTCTCCATATTTGCGCGTACTTTCAAAATGGCATTGTCAACGGTTGAATTCAACGAGAAAACTCCGAAAGAAACAATAGCTAAATATACTGAGGATGCAAAGTTTTTTCTTGGCTTAAGAGTTTCTGTCAAAGAACGCTACTCCGATGGAATAGATTACCGTAAATACGAAAAGCAGATTCAGAAATTGATTGATACTCATGTGGCATCCGATGAAGTGATAAAAATAACGGAGCTGGTAGATATTTTTGATAAAGATGCTTTTGAAAAGGAAGTAGAAAAACATTCCTCACCCGCCGCGCGCGCAGATTTGATTGCTTCACGTACCGCCAAAACCATCAATGAAAAAATGGCTGAAGACCCGGCTTTCTACAAGAAGTTTTCAAAGATGCTCGAAGAGGTTATTGAAGAATATACAGCAAGAAGACTAACGGATGCGGAGTATTTAAAGAATGTAACTGAAATTATGATTGCCGTGCGTGATAGGAAGGATGACGACACACCTTCGCAGCTCCAAAATAATGATTCGGCAAAAGCATTTTACGGTATAGCGAATGATTCGTTGAAAAATGTAGGAAAGGACGTGAAGCAAATGCAAAAAATTGCCGTCAATACCGGGCTGCATATTGACGCTATCATTCGTAAAAACAAAGTAGTTGATTGGAAAATGAAATCAGATATAATCAATAAAATGAAACAGGATATTGACGATTATCTATGCGAAGTGCGCGATACATCGGGTTTGGAGATTTCATTTGATGTTATTGACGAGATTATCGAGAAATCTATTGAAGTTGCAAAACACCGATACGAATAATGGAGCAGGTACATACTATAAGCTACGGAACAACCGAAATTGATTTTAAACTATCGTATTCTACGCGAAAGACGTTAGGTATTACCGTCAATCCCGATTTGACGGTAAGAGTTATTGCGCCATATAATTCGTCAATCAAAAAAGTAAAAGATAAAGTAGAAAAGAAAGCACGTTGGATAGTGCGCCAAAAAGAATTCTTTGGAGATTTTCTTCCTAAAACTCCTGCCAAAGAATATGTATCAGGTGAAACACATTTATATGTCGGCAAGCAGTACCGCTTAAAGCTCATTAAGGCGCGTGCGCGTACTGTAAAAATGACCAAAGGATATATCAATGTTTACTTGCCTGATAAAGCTGAAAAAAGGGTTGTTATGCTCCTCCTAAACGATTGGTACAGGGAACATGCGCTCCGCATTTTTGAGTGGAGGATAAAGGCGAACCTTGAACGATTTAAAAAGCACAAAATAGAATACCCCAAATTGATAGTGCGCAGGATGGAAAAGCGTTGGGGAAGTTGTACGCCTAACGGCACAATTACCCTGAACCCTGAAATCATCAAAGCCCCGGTAGGCTGTATTGATTATGTTATTATACACGAGCTTTGCCATATCGTCAATAGGAATCACGATAAAAAGTTCTATCAATTACAGGCGCGCGTAATGCCTGATTGGAAAAAATGGAAGGATAGATTAGAAAAAATATTGGTTTAACTTTTAAAAAATATATCATGCCAAAACAAGACATAACAGTTGGTCAATTAAAAGATAAAGTTCTTTCGGGAGAACTTACATTACCTGAAATGCAACGCAGGTATGTTTGGACAGGCGTTAAGGTGCGCGATTTGCTCGATTCGCTTTATCGCGGCTACCCTTCTGGAACTATTCTTGTTTGGGAAACCGACATAATACAGAATGACCGAGAGCTTCAAATTCAGGATGCTGTAAAAACTACGTTGAGTAGTAAATTACTGCTTTTGGACGGACAGCAACGCCTTACATCTCTTACAGCCATATTAAGTGGTAATCCTGTAATGGTGAGAAATAAAAAGCGACCTATTGACATCATGTTTAATCTCGACCATCCCGATACATTCCTTGAGGAGATGACGGTTGTGGAGAATGAGGAAGAATTTGATGATGACGAAGATGATAATGACGAGGACGAAAATGACATTTTGGAAGAACTGCGCAAGCGGACGTTTGTTGTTGCCAGTCGCAGTTTAAAGAATGACCCTAATTGGGTTTCGGTTACGGATATTTTTAAGAAAACAGATAGTCAGATATTGAAACCATTAAATATTAATTCTGATGACGCGCGGTGGGATAAATTTTCAGAAAGAATAAAAAAAGTTAGAAGGATTGAAGATTACAATTACGTCATGCAGATATTGGACAAGAAAATGTCCTATGAAGAAGTTACGGAAATATTCGTGCGCGTAAATTCTTTAGGAGTGAAGCTGCGCGGTTCTGATTTGGCTTTAGCTCAGATTACAAGCCGATGGACTGGCTTCATGCACGAGCTTGAAAAATTTGCAGCGGAATTTGACAACAACGAGGAATATCTACATGAGACGGGGATTATGATAAAGTCACTTGTAGCATTTGCAACAAATCAAAGTAAATATAAAACTGTCGGAAGAGTTCCCTTAGAGAGTTTTAAACTCTCATGGGAGAAGGCAAAGACAGGATTACGTTACGCAATAAATTTTTTAAATAGCAATGTGCGCATAGAAAATTTACGTTTGTTAAGTTCTCCTTTTCTTTTATTACCCATTGCCTATTATGCTATTCAAAAAAATGAAAGAATAACGGATGAAGAAGTTAAAAAAATATTGCTGTGGTTCTATACCGCGCACATGAAAGGACGATATAGTAAAGGTTCTTCCGAGAGTATTCTCGATAGCGATTTATCTGTTTTAAACAAGACTCAGAGCTTGGATGAACTGTTAAACTCGTTACGTTTACAAGTAAAAGATTTTACAGTAACAGCCGAAGAAGTAAAAACAAAAAACAGAAGAAGCCCGTATTTCAGTATGTTGTTTTTCATTTATAAGCAAAAGGCGGTCAAGGACTGGTTTACTGGTATTGCAATTTCTGAAAAGCTGACTGGCAGAAGTCACGCGCTCCAGTTTCATCATATCTATCCAAAGTCGCTATTAAGAGATTTGAATTATGACCGAAGAGAAATAAATGAAATATCAAATCTTGCTTTTATAGTAGGTAAAACTAATCGTACCATTAGCAATAAGGAGCCGAAGGTATATATGACCAAGATTCTTCAGGAGCGCGGTAAAGAAGTATTTACTTCGCAGAATATTCCACATGACCCGACCTTATGGGAACTTAGCAGTTATCGTCAATTTTTAGAATACTGTATGTCTTCAAAGTAATATGGACTTATTGTTAGATAGTGTTTCTTGTTAATTCAAATGTAAGTTAAAATTTTTATTTCGCATTAATTTAATTTTTTGGTACTCCATTCTTCTTT
>Ga0210400_10000715_pt1 | contig 35211 bp, 60 predicted proteins | sample IncBWH26MmetaG_FD_155456 | JGI IMG/M metagenome (GOLD analysis project Ga0210400, IMG submission 155456) | Forest soil microbial communities from Barre Woods Harvard Forest LTER site, Petersham, Massachusetts, United States - Inc-BW-H-26-M | ecosystem: Environmental > Terrestrial > Soil >... | reverse complement strand
GACAACGGAAAAACTAATTGCGCCCACTCTTCACCGCTTCCATCTTCGTTCTTGCCTGATGTGGATTCTATAAGTTTTTTTGCTTTCTCAATTTGATCGTCCAGCTTTTCTATATCACAAAAAAAAAGCGATCCTACATAATCGTGATAACCGCCTAATGGATAAAATCGATTTCCTCTATAAATTTTAATCTCGTATTTTTTCATTTCCCTTTTCTCTTAAACCTACCAAGAATTAATAAAGCGAATTTTATGAACGCCTAAAGGAAGATCTTTTACAGATATTTCAAAGCCTTCTCTGCCATCTTCAGAAAAATAAGTTTTAGGGATTTCAATTTCTAATTTCTCATCCAAAAGATATTCTTCAGGCTCATTGCTTCCAAAATATTTAGCTGTCTCTTCAGGTAACGAGATTCCAGCTTCAAGACAAGCCCTTAAAACTTTAGCCTGTTTTTGATATGTTGAATCTGTATCACTTATATATGCTTTAACGTATTGCGACATTCCCATTTAATTTTTCCCTTTCCTCTTAAACCGTTCGTCAATAGCCTCCCGAATCCATTGACACATTGAAATACCGGGAAGTGTCTTTGTTTCTTTGAAAATTTTTTTGTGCATATCATTACTTAGCATAAGGCAAAATGATTTTAAGCGCTCTTTTTGCATAACACCCCTTGACTATATGGCTATTATATAATATAACTCTTAGCATAAAGCAAGAGGAAAATATGAAAAACTCATCATGGAAAGAATGTGAATCGCTTCCCGGAGAATTTACACAATTAAGATTATTTCCTCCCACTCCTCAAGAAATTTTGACGGCTCGTTTAAATGAAATCGAAGCAAAGCTAGAGAGGCAGCGTAAGGGGCAGTTTGGCAAGATTGGAAGAAGTGAGAAACGCCTAACCGAGCTTGAGTCAAGGCTGGAGATCCTAGAGCGCGGAATTTGTCAAATGAATGAATGTAAAACGGATTTACATTGTCAGATATTTGAAATGGTAGCACAATGACATTTTGGATTCTTCATCTTGCATCATTTACTCTTGGGGTTTTTGGAGGTGGATTACTTATACACCATCTACTGAAAAATGTATGTCTCCGCGCTTCAAAAAAATTCGTCGAAGAGCTTGATAAAAAATATTATTTCGTGGAAAAAGAGCCAGATGTATAAGATTAAGGCATGGAAAAAATCATTGCTATTCTTTGGTTTATGAATGGCGCTATGTGCCTCTACATAGCTTATAGAATGTATTTGTCCATCCATATCTATTAATTTAACATGCATTAATAGATATTAGTTTTTAACTATGGGCGATTGCCAATTTTAAACTTTTTCTTTATTGGGAGCCTTATGCGAAAATCATTTTTCTTACCTCTTGCCCTTTTGCTGAACGCTTGTACTTTTAATGTTTCGATGCAGCATTCGGAAGGCTCCACAGATACTCAAACCGAGAACCAAGCTGCTTCTCCCACCGTTTCGCCCAATGTAAGTATTCCATTGGCAAAGAATGAACCACAAGATTATCGACCTAGAGAGCCAGACGGTAAAAATGGAAGTGACCGCCAGTATGAATATCAGGATTGGAGCTAAAGATATATCTAGAATTAGATATAAATTTGAATACCTCGATGATGCCCCTAATCAGTAAAGGCTTATCGAGGCATTCTTTACTTATTTCTTTTTGTGCTCTTTCTTTTTCTCATGCTCACGTTTCATGCCTTTCGCTTCTTTCATTCCCTTGCATGACATTTTTTCTTTATGCTCGTGTTCTTTCATATGAGCTTTAGTCTTGTGCGCCATTATTTCTTTCCTTTCTTGGATGATTTCTTTTTTTTTACATGCTCAGGCATTTTTTTGTATGCACTTTTTGGAGTATGTTCGGCAAATTCTTTTGCTATCTCTGGTTTCTGAGAATACAGGTAAGCGGCTTGCGCTTTAGATTTGAATGGCATCTAAAAACCTTAAATTAAATATCCACTGAAAATACATGCTGGAGACCCTGCGGCTCCTCCTCCGGCACCCACATTTAAAGTTCCACCTAAACAATCAATTAGTACAGAAACGGTGTCTCCTGCTGTTGCGGCGTGTACCCAAGACTGAGTAAACAAAAATTCACCGTTTACTGTTAAGCCAAGATTGCCAGGGTCTAAATCTGAAAATCGATCCCCTGGATATGCAGCACCATTATAGCTGGCCCACTGGAAGAACTGAGTTGATGTATTTACACCTGAAGAGGTATAAAGAAATGTTCTTACAGACAGTTGATAATTCCCTGTGAATGGAAACGTATAGAAATAATTAGGACTAGCCGTCCAGCCACTTGCAGTATCAAATAAAATGAGATTATAAGGAATTTTATATTGAGTGTTATTTCCAGTAACAGCCGCTTGATTTGCTGAGAGTTGTACTGAAAATGAGGCTGAATTGCCTCCTCCTCCACTACTAGTATTATACGCCATTAACCATCTCCTTTATACTATCGACCAACTGGTTCCATTATAAATCACATCAATAGATTCATAATTTATATTAATAACATATGTTGAAGCACCATCAATATTTCCTGCGCTAGGCGCTACAGTGATATTATGTGTTGCTGCCGAACCTGTAACATCCTTAATTCTATAGGTAGTTCCAGTAACAGGGGATGCTATCAAAGTAATAGTGAATGCTCCCCCCGAGGAATTAGCAAAGATAACATCGTCCGTAATCAATGTTGTATAGGTTGTCGCGACAGAATGCGTGTTGACTACTCTCCCTGAATTTGTATTCAACACCCCGACTAAATAACATTGAGTTTGACTTGTACCTATTCGAGTGACATTGGACTCTCCTACAGTTCCAGCGGAATTTATTAGAATATTGCCAGATTCGGCTCCAGTATAACTAGAACCAGCTGTATATCCCATAAATATATTGTTTGAACCTGTTAAGAGGCCTACAGCTAATTCCGCTCCTATACCACTATTTTGATTACCAGTAGTTAAATTATCTAGCCCATTATGGCCTACAACGCTATTCGATGAGTTAGTTGCATTTGCCAAACAAGTATAACCCACTCCCACGTTTTGATTGCCTGTAACTACGCTTTGAAGGCAGCCAGCCCCTATAGCAGTATTTGAATTTGTTGTGCATTTATTAAGGGCTGCATATCCCACTGCTGTGCAACTTTGACCATTAGTAATCGACGCCAATGCATTTGACCCACAGGCTGTATTTTGTATCCCTGTATTCATTAAAGTGAGAGCATCGGTTCCTACTGCACAGTTATTTTCCCCATTAGTAAGAGCCGCCATAGCGCTTAAGCCTAGAGAAGTATTTGAAGAAGCGCCTCCAATTATCGAACTCCCAGCACTTCCTAAAAGAAGATTCGAAATTCCAAAATCTACATTTTCTGTAGATCCCGAAAGCACAAATTGAGGAGTCGCGTTTGAAGTAGTAACAGAAGTTACGGGTGCTCCTCCTGTGACACTAATGGTTGTATTTCCTGCAACCCCTGAAGCATTTGTTAAAGCAATTCCTGTTCCTGCTTGAAAAGTTCTGCCTGTAAATGTTGATGTGCCATCGAAAACGACATATCCAGCTTGACTAATATTCAGGTCATTGCTAGGTGTAGCCATGTTTAAACCTTCTGTTAAATTTCTTTTCGCTTTTAGGTAACGGCCCACACCCCTAAGCTCGATTGTGTATGCCAGGTAACATCACTCGGCTTAAAAATTAACTCTAGGATAGCGCCTCGAGTGTTACTAACAGCAGTACCCGCGGCGGCTGATATAGTTGATCCTACTTGGATACTCTGGCCTGCATTAGCTTGGATCGTAACAGAACTAGAAGTGTCTATGTAAATAATGATTGTATTTCCTATAACAAGACCAGAAGTTGCAGGTAGGGTAACCGTTAAACCATTGTTGCAAAAATATCCATTTTGAACTGCGGCATTGAAATTTGTCGTTTGTTCAGACCAGGTAAACCCATCATTGATTACAGTAATAACTATCTCATTAGATGACCCTAAAGAAGTTGTCGACCCAACACCATGAACAATAATTTCATTTGCTAAAGGAACAGCAATATTTGAATCGTCCAAAAGGAATTTCGTTGGAATATTCCCGGGAATTGGGCCACTGGAAGAAAGAGGTTTGTAAATCTGACTCACGTTACCTCAATTGTTAGATGCTGCATAAACATATGATATAGAAAAATTACCTGTAGCAGATGTGCCAGCACCATAAAAAGTTGTTCCTAAACTCGCTGTAAAATTAGCTGCAAGACCATGATTCCCTCTCATATCAAGAACAACTGCTTCACCAGCCGGAAATGTTCTCCATACATTCGTTCCAGTAGCATCATTTACTGATATAGCTACAGATGCGGTTGATTGATTATCGAAAATCAAAATCACAGGATTGAAAAGCATCGTTCCTATTTTAACAACCGAAGATGTGACCATCGCGGCACTTAGCTCATTTGGCCATCCTGCTTGTTGCGATAAATTGCAATTGCTCATATAGCCTCTAGTTAATAATTAGCCAATTGAACGTTGATGTTTCATTGCCTGTAGATGTAAGCGTAAATCCAGACGTGCTTTGAGCAGTGATTGACACTTGACCTGGTGTCCCTCCCGTAGTTGCTCGAGAAAACAGGATGATGCTTGATGCCGTGCAAGCCGTTGTTGCAACTGTAACTGCACCTGGTGTTCCTGTCATGTTCGCTGAAACACCACAAGACGCATTTGCTCCTGTGGTAATTAAAAGCTTATTCCCCGCTGTCCCTAATACTAGATTGCCATTAGTTGCTGTGATAGATCCTGTCGTTGCAGTTATACCAGTTCCCCCCGTGACAGTGGTTGTAGCAGCTAAACTCGTTGTGGTAGTTAGCGATCCTGGTGTTGTTATTGCAGAAGGAAGAGATATCGTTGCAACGCCCGAGGAGGTAGTGACAGTGATTTGATTAGCTGTGCCTACTACAGAAACTATATCGCCTGATTGAGTTGCAAAAAGCGACCAAACTCCTGCTCCTGCATAGATGTAAAAGTTTGTAGCTGTCGGTCCTGGCGTATAGACTACCTGCCCTACTTCCCAATTTGTATCGCCACTATTAGGGGCGGTTTCAAAGGCTTTAGGAACTGGAAGGGTGTAAATGAGGCCCATACCAATACCATAACACTTATTAGCTTTAGACATATTGACTCCTTGGCTTTAAAATCCAACATTCGACAATAATCTCTTAAAGGTCAATAACATTTATAAACTTTCTTTAGAATTGACATTTAATGTAAGCTAATGTAATTTAATGAAAAGGAACAAACATGCACTTTATGACAGTAGAAGAATTTTCGCAGGTGATTAAAATGACCTCTCATATGGTTAGAAAACTAATCAGAGAGGGTAAAATCTATGCGATGAAGCCAGGCAAGAGAAGATATCGGATTCCTGTGACTGAGGTTGAGAGATTAAATTTGATGAGTATGTATAGGGAAGAGAAATCTCCTTGACTTCGATAGCATTTTTATGATATACTTTTCATAAAAAGGAGAAAGCATGAAAGATACAAGCGCAAAGACAATGACAAACCAAGAAAGGGCCAGAAAAGCAGTTAATGAACGATGGCATTCAACATTGCCTAGATCTAAACATAGTGGAATTTTAAACATAGCGGGCCAAGAAATTGCATGTGATGTTTTACAAGATGGAAGAAGAGTTTTAAGACATGGAACTTTTGCTAGAGCGATGGGAAAGGCAAAAGCTAAAAGTGAAGATGTCGAGAGGGCAAATGCCTTAAAAATTCCTGTTTTTGTGTCAGCAAATAATCTCACACCCTATCTAGAACCGATAATTTCTGAGAGGGGCGAGCAAATTCTTTATAAAGGGATTGATGGCCGACGATTTATTGGTTATGATGCTTCTCTTTTACCTGAAGCCTGTAAAGTTTATGTGAGAGCAGATGATGCGGGAATTCTTCAAAAGCAGCAAAAGCCCGTCGCTCAAGTTTGCCGATCTATGCTTTATGGTTTAGCCAGTGTAGGTATTTCCGCTCTTATTGATGAATGTACCGGTTATCAAGAATTCAGGGAAAGAAATGAGTTGCAGCAAATATTAAACAAATATATTTCTGAAGAATTAAGGGAGTGGACAAAAAAATTCCCAAATGAATTTTTTAAACAAATATATAGAATCCACAATTGGGAATACCCAAAAATTGGGAATCACCCACAATGTATAGGGAAATTTATTAATAAGTACATTTATGGGAAACTTCCAGAAGGAATTTTAGACGAATTAATGAAAAAAAACCCATCAAATGAATATGGAAATCGAAAATATAGACACCATCAATTTCTTTCAGAAGATATAGGAGATGACAATTTAAAAAAGCAGATCGTTCAAACAATAACTGTAATGAAACTATCAAATAATATTGATCAATTTAAAGAATTTATAGAAAAAATTTCATAGGAAAGAAAAATGATTGTTATATTTCAAATTATCGGCGCTGCGGTTTTGCTTCTTTGGCTTGAGAGGAATCTTTAAATTTAAGGAAAATAAAATGACTCTTCTTGGAATATTTTTTACATTTATTGGCGTAATAATTTTTGGCTCCATGCAATCTGATGATCCAGCGCCTTGGTGTTAACCTCCAAATTGCTGAGCCGCTTTATCAAAAGCACTCAAGCTTTTAATCATTCCTGCTCTGTTATTTTGCAAAGAATTGCTAAGCACATCGCCATAATATCTGCGCAATATTGGATTGTTAAGCCTGGCCATGAAGGCACCAGCTCTTTCTAAAGCTGTTAAGCCTCCTGCAATTGCTATGCCTTTACCAGGCGATCCCATAAATATTCCCTTAGTAATATCGCTTACTAAAGGCTTTGCATAGTTTTTTTTAATAAAAGCCGAAACACCGTTACTAGCTTCCATCGCCGCCCAAGCCATATTATTCTCTCGAAAAGATTGATGGAATCTAGGATTTTGATTTTGCCCATAACGATTTAACATGTTTCTATTAAGTTGCTGAACTTGCTGAAGTCTCCTCACATGAGAAGCTTTGCCACCTGCGCCTTCAACATTAAAGGCTCCAAAGTTGCTTAGAAGTTCATTGTTAGCGCGATAAAAATCTAACATCTCTCGTGCTGAAACTTGCCCATGTTGCATAGCATTGCGCATTTCCCCAATTTTCGTTAAAGCCGCAGTAGTTGATGGCGTTGTTCCTCCCGATCTCATATCTGCTTCAAGCTGATCTAAAAACCGCATGTCGCGAGGATTAACCGTTATCATATCATTGCGTCCAGCAAGCCTTCTAGTCTGCGCAAAACGATTCTGAAGCATTTCTCTAGGATTTGAGATTGATGCCATATCAGCACCTATCCAAGTAAGCATCTTAATGACTTCTTGACTAGATGGATCAACGCCAAAAAGTTCTGCGCCCTTCTTAACTAAATTAGCCGCTGTTGGAATAAGAAAATTTCTTACTAATCCTTTTGGGTTGCGGTTGAGCATAGAATTGACAATATCCTCACCGATTGAATTCGCAAGTTTTTGTTTCTCATCCTTCGGCGCTAATCGACCCCCAAAAGATTCATCTATGAATTTATTTACGTCTTCACTATTTGGCAATTTATCGGTTATGAATTTAAAAGGCGCTTTTATCGATTCATCAAAATTCTTGATGCTATCATTTTCCATGAAATAATCATCATAACCTAGACCAAGTTTGTCATTAATCTTGCTTCGAATTTCTTTCGCTTCATTTCCAGCAGCATATGCAAAATCTCTAAGATTCCCTGGGAATGCTGCAATTGCCCCTACAGCATGCGAACCAAAAGATTCTAATCTCTGCATTAATCCATTTTCTTGATTCGATACATCAGATTGTGAAGATTCCGTTTGATCTTGCTGAACTGGAGATCCGCCAAATTTCGAATAATCAATATTCGTTGAAGGATTAACCTGAACTTTGGTTCCTCCAAATTGACTATAGTCAGGCTGGGGAGAATATGACATTTTGTTCCTTCGCTTTCTCAACTTGTTCGGGGGTCATTTCCCATAGTGAGCCATCTGGCGCTTTATATTTGCTAATGCCAGATTTGCTTTCTTGCATTTCTTTCTTAGGGTTTAATCTATCTTTCTGGGCATTTTTCCATTCATTAGAAAACTTTTCAGCTTGAGGTTTCATCTTATCATAGACCATCCGTTGAAAAGATGGTGGCAAAGGCTTATTTTTTGCTTCATAATCTAATTCCAATGCTCTAGCTGTATTGTATTCAAGACGCTTTAAGTTGTTAAACATTTTCATATTCGCAATAATGCGTTCGCGTCCTTCTTGGCTATTCTTAAGAGTTGGAATCGATTTAAGAAAGTTCTGAAATTCCGATTGAAGAATACGACTTCCATAAAATTGTTGAATGTTCTTTGTGAGGTCATTGGAAAGCTTTTCAAGCTCTTCGCCTTCTGCTGAAAATAAGGCTGTAGGAATACCAAGAGCCTGCATCGTCTCATATAAAAGTGGTTCTGGTACATTTCCTTTTTTTCCTAATTCAGCAATCCTGTCTAACTTCTCATCCATTTGTTCGGTAGCATTGAGAGACTTGGTAAGGTCATTAAGATAGGTTTCCTGAGATTTATAACCTTTTTCTAACAAAGATGCGTTTGTATCAATCTGTCTACGCCTATTTTCAAGATAGGGTGTTTGATTTGCAGGAGGAACGCCTGCTTTTGTTAAGGCTATTCCTAATTGGTCAGGCGTGGCATCTGGATTTTCTGTAACAATTCTCTCGATTTCTTCAGCAACTTTTGGATCTATTGGCTGGCCGCCCAATCCACCCAGAGGCGCTTTATTATTAGCTTTAATCTGAGCAAGCTCTTTTGCCTGTTGGTGTTTCGCTATAGCCATTTCCTCTTCAGGAGTGAACATTTTCTTCTCTTTTTCTGTAATCGGCTCTCCGTCTAGCCTACGTCGAAGAATATCACCTTTTATATTCTGTTCTTTTTGCTGCTTTTCTTGCGTCGCCAATTGCTCTGTCTGCATTCTATTTTGCAATACTTGCTGTCCATATGGTCCATGGCCTTGCATAGCTCTTTGAAGAGCACCCATTCTTTCAGATTGTGGCGCATCTTTAAGATCAGGGTCATTTAGGAATTCATCGAGGGCTTTATTTGCCTGATGCATGTTAACACCATGACCAATGCCTTGGCCGAGAGCTTGCGCAAGCATTCCGTAACTAGCTTCACGTGGATCTTGAGAGCCTTTTATAAACTGTACGATAATTACCTCCTAAAGATGCTGCCAATTACGACGATTGGTAACATCTAAACATGTAAAATATTTTATACCAAAATATTCTGCTATTTCTTTAGTGCTCATTCCCTGCTTATGAAACTCTCTAATTTTTAATACTTTTTCTTCATTTAAAATTGCCCTATGATTATTCTCGCCAATTTGATGGCCGGTTTTTTTCTGACAATCTTTTATATTTTCTTTTCTTGTCCCTAAAAACATAGGCTCAGGATTGCAACAGGCAGGATTATCGCCTTTAGGACAATTATGGCAAACATCTAATCCTTTAACAATGTCTCCCTTATATGCTCTCCAAGCTATTCTTGAAGCGGTTCCAAGCTTTCCTAAATATGATATCACTCCATATCCATGTGAATTTTTACATCCTGTCCATATCCAGCAACCATTTTCATTTATAAGAATTTTTTCTTGAATTCTTTCTTTAATATCTCGATCTTGGATTCGAACCATTGTCAAAACCCTCCCATATACCCCTTAATCCCTGCGGCTGCTAATTGAGGTAAAAACCCTTGCTGCCCTTGCTTTTCTTGATAAGCAAAGGGGCTGTAACCTAAACCTAGCTGAGAAAGATTACCAAACTGTCCTTGCTGCCTTTGCGCTGCTTGCCCCTGTAATTGACTAAAGAGTTGCGCTAGTTGACTTTGGAAATCAGAGGATGCTCCCCCTAATGCTTGTCCAAAACCACTTGAAGACAGCGCTCCAGCGCCTGCAAATCTTTCTGCTATGCCCGGAAGCACTTTTTGCTCGAATTGCTGATTATAAGGCTGAGCAAATTGATTAAAGCCTTCTTGACCAGGCTGTAAAAGGCTTTGATCATATTGATTAGCTTGCTGGAAGCCGCCGCCCTGTTGCATCATGCCTTGAAGCCATTTGATAAGGTCGTTACCACCAAATTGTTGTTGAGCACTTGTTCCTGTAGGCAGTTTTTTAATCTCATTGCCTGAGCCAAAGAGCCAATCTGTTAAACTTGCCATATAAACCTCAATTTTTCAAAAATTCGATTACGTAAACTGCCCATGTGAGGCTATTTCCGCTCGTATTATAAACCAAAAAAGTATTCGTTGCGCTTACATACCTAACATATACAGCAGGATCATTTAAGAAGTAAGAAATTCCAGTATTATCTAGCGCTCCTCCGAAGCCTTGGACGGGATAAAGATAGCCACTAACCGCAACTGGAATTGTTGAAGTTGTCAATTGAAGTGAAAGGGGCGAATTGGCTGCTTGTGTAGCAATAGTCGCAGCTGAATTGATAGCTAAATTTAAAGCTACCAGATCAACTGTTAATCTGTAAGCGTTCCTTAAATACTGCTGCGTGCTGCTATTCTCTACTACCTCGTTAAACCATTGTTCAAATGCTGCATTCTCTTGAAGCAGGAATAGCCCAGATTCTTTGCTGTTTACGGCATTAGCCACCCGGCGAAGGTATAGTTGCAATATTTCATCATAATTTTCCTCTCCAGCATTGACATCTAAAGAAATTGGCAATTGGTTAGTGTTAAGTGCTAAGTCGCTTGAGAATGTCATGCGTTTACCAACCTTCCTGCTTCTCTAAAGAAGAAGTTCATCGCATGAAGTTGCATTCCTGTTTGATGCGTAGAGATCTGATTCATCAAAGCATTGTCAAACGTCATAGCAACCCTCAGAAACTGTCCAAACTGATTGGAGTAGAATCTATACCAGGCATATTCTGTTCCCTGCAAATAGGTCCCTCCAGTAGCGTTTACTGAGTTCCAGATTCCGCTATTTGGGGTATACGTACCTGTTGCTGACGCATTGATCACAGAAAACCGATTTGCATCGATCACTATCATATTGTAATTTGGTAGCGAATTGAAGTTCGTCAGACCGATCACATTAGAAATGTAAATAAGTGTTCCTGTGCGTAAGCTATGCCCTTCACTTGTAATAATCCATGGATTTGTAGTGGATGGAGGCATAGTAGAATCTGCGAGTGCAATATTTTGGATATATCCTGATTTCAGCGAAGAGTTCGAAAGTTCCTGATTGCCAAACATCATTTGATTGGCTTGTTCCAAATAGGAATTAACGAAAAGTTGAATTGTGACTGCCGGAATCGTAGGATAATGGTTATTTGTATCCATCAAGAAATCGATATAGGAAACTTTATATTGCTTTCCTATACTCTGATAGGGATTAAAATCCTTTCCTACGATATTCATGATCGGGCAAAGAGAAATTACTCCATTTCCAATATAAGTAGAAACAATATCGCTCGATAAAGCTGCATAATTTGTGCCATTCCAGAAAAAAAGCTGCAATGTATTAGCATCTTTTGGCACTGCAAGATATAGATTACCGTTTAATCCGGGATCTGTTCCATTCCACAGAGTGCCATTAATGAAAATCGTTTCCCCTCCAGATTCTGGCTGATTCTGTATATTATGAGATGGTGATACAATCGTTATCGGTACTGCCGTTAGATCGATAGAATAAATAAATAGACTTGGCCCATAATTGATAGGGCAAGAAACTGGCGTTTCAGCATCTGGATTTTCATAGATTGAAATGAAGCCTTGCTGATTACCAGCGGTGACATATTCTACATAGTTTTGGTCATCGACATTATCCCAAGATACATCACTATCCCAAAATGTCGTAAGACTATCCCAATTAATGCCTAGAGTAAATTGTGCTGGGCCAAAGCATGTGATGGTGTCTCTGTATTGCGCCCAAGTGTTATTTCGATAGTTGAATAGAAGAACCGTATTCGGATAGGACTGATAAACTCCCATATTCGATGTGTCTACATAATTCCAATAGACTATTTCCTTTTCAAAGTCTCTTATGCCATGTACAAAGTTAGGAGCGCTATTTTGAATTTGAAAGCTAAAGATTGTTTCGGGAATCTGCTCATCGAGACGTTTTAACCCTCCTGCGCTTGCTTGGATCACTCCCCTATCACTTACCGTCATAACTCCTTGGTCAAAAACGATAGAACTATAAGTGCTGACAGCCCCAAAATCACTTGAAATCCGCTCGAAGATAAAAGGCAGTCCATATTCTCCAATATAACGAAGTTGCCATGTAGAATACTCAAAGAAAACGATAAGTGTATTGCGATGAAAGGCTGCTCCTACAATAGATTCATTCGTGGGAGCGTCTAAGAAACCGCCTCTTCCGAAAATGTCTCTCCTCCATCCTAAAGTCTCATCTGTAGGATCTCCAATTTGACTAAAGGTACATCTTGCTGAATAATGTTGTACAGAAGTTGCAGGCAATGTAGGATCGCCGCCACTTGCCACACCTTCCCAAGTATTTAAAGCAAGAAGCCTGCCATAATAAGGTATCAAAATCAACGCCTGCCAAAGTTGGATAGCAGTTCCCGAAGGATTAGTTAGGAATGGTTGTAGAGATGTCCAAACAGAATTATTGAAATATCTTATGGGGTCATAGGGGGTACTAGCAGCCAAGGCTATATTGTCATTAGTGGCGAAGAAATATTTAAGACTAGGATCAGCTCCCTGATAATTTGCAGCCCAAAAGAAATCGGTATTCGTTCCTGTCCAAGTGGTTGTTGTAAGCTGCTGAAATGCCCCTCCCACAAATTGATAAGAATATGTTGTATCAAAGAAAATCGTCTGATCAATGCCTATAGTTGCCACATCCTGCTTAAGAATCCCCATAACAGGCAAACTTGGATAATAAGCAAATGAAACTGTTGTTGCTGTTCCGCCGGCAACGTTTGTCGTTATAACTGCAACCGAGGTAATATAGTTTATCGTTCCGAAATTTGTCGCATTGATACTTATCCATTTTCCACCTGGGGGATATGCGCCTAAAGGTGTCGAATTGAAAGGAATAGTAAAAGTATTTGCTCCTGTCACTGTCACTGTGAATGTTTGGCCATTCAATATGGACCAATTTCCAGAAAAGCCACTTAGAACTACTTGCTCACCTGTAATTAGATGGTGAGCCACACTAGTAAAAGATACAGGATTTGCATTTGACGCTGCAGTGATAGTTCCTGATTGTTCTAGCACTCCTAGGCCATTATCTATAAGAACAAGCGTTCCTATAGTGATTATAACCGTTCCAGGTTTTAGCTGAGCATATGGAAAAGTGATTGCTGGAGACACTGTAGAGAAAATATTGACTGTCCATGGAGATGCACCACTATTACCTAGACTTGTATTGATGATTGCAACACTAAGCCTTCCAACTGTAACAGAACCATCACGCTTTTTTACCCGATCTCTCCATACATAGGCATTCTGTAGATTCGAAAAAGCCTCATTAGGCAGCATCATTGGCTTTTTGTCGGTCATTAGACCGCCGCTAGGATAGCCTCCTATGAGAACTTGATTGAATGCGCTCATTAATTGCCTATTGCAAACCAGTTTAATTGTGTTAAAGCAGATGATCCACGGGTGTACCAACTAAAACCGGTAGGACTATATGCACTTATCCCAGAAGACCATGCTCCCCCGGGCGCAGAACTTAAAAATGAGGCCAATTGAACGCCAAAACAATTATTTGGGAATGCAACACCAGCAGGCGAAGTAGAAGTAAAAGTCACCGAACCGCTAGCATTTGAATTTGACGGCGTACTGATTCCTGTAATTACTCCCCATTGTATTAATACTCCTCCAATCCATTGATAACCATTTGTAGCTGCTGAACCACCTGTTAATTGGGAAAACCCCCCCCCTCCTGTTAATGTAAATAACTGAGTATCGCCTGAAGGAGATCCATTCGGTTTAGAAGTTTGGGGATTTACTAGAACTGCTGGGTCCCCAGAAAATATTTGATTAACGCCTGACATTTTCATTGGTGTAGAAGTTTGTGTGACTTCATGAATAATAGTGTGATAACCAGCAGGATTGCTCCCTGGGACCCCATTATTATTCACATGGTCTACACCAAGAGTCAAAAATGTCCCATCAAGATTATCTCTGATCACTGCTTTGGTGGTGCCAAGGCTAGAACCGTCTGGAGGATAGCCCTCTGTATAGGTAGGTATTCCCATTAACTCACCGCCACTGCTGCAATTGGTTGATTATCTTGAGGTCTCTTAAGAATGCGCCTAGCCTTAGCTGTCATGCCATGTTTACTAGGCTGAATGCGCTCCTTAAGCTTTTTTTCTTTTCCCTTAATGACTACCATATTTCCTCATGTTGTGGAATTTCCTAGAAAATATTCATTTAATGGTTTTACAGGTTTGCTCGGAGGCGTTTTAATCTTCTTTTTTTTCTTCTTCATGGCCCTGTTGAATTTACCCCAAAACCAGTTTGACCATAGTTCTGGGTTAGTTGATCTGTATAGATGGTATAAATAGATCTTTGCCCAATAGACGCATAAGTGCGAGTCTCTATGATGTCATAGCGCTCTTTTAGCATCTTGTCGATGTACATCACACCATCAGAATCAAGGCGATTCTCGAAGATCTTTTTAGCCGCTCCCACTGCTAGAATTTCCCACCATTCGCTAAGTTCTGGATTACTAGCTTCGCCTTGAGCTAATAGGGCTTTGATAGGCGATCTATAAGCGGTTAATTCGATGGTGAAACCTGCACTGGGCATAGGGGCAAGCGTAAATTGGTTCTGATAGAACATGATGGCTAAGGGCTGCGATGTCTGCCTAGCATTGTATTGGATGCTTATTGGCGTTCCCTGTGGAATCGATTGAGCAAAAGTTAATCCTGTGATTTGACCTGTAGCATAATTGATCGTAGCATTGCCGGGAATATCTGGCGTGCTTGATGCATATTGTCGGTAGTATGTCCACCCGTATTCCTGATTTGTATTATTTGATGTCTGAAAAATCTGAATAAGGTTTCCCTGACCATCATCGGTTACATTCTGCGTTTGCCCAATTCCATTGGTTCCTATTACATTCGCCGTTATAAGGATATTCTGGACGCGCCCTTGAGTGAAGTAGAGACTTGGATTATCTGCCGGGCCAGGATCATTGTTAACGCTAGGGCTAATTGGAGAAGCTATTGTCATACCTGAATAAGGACCAGCCACATTAGTTCCAGAAGCGAAAATCTCCTGACTTTGCCAATTGAAATTAGCCCCATAGAAGCTCCATGGGTCGTTGAAGAGCTTTATTTCTCTTTTAGCGCAATAGCATGGGTTATCAACCGTGATGTAAAGTTCACTATTAAATGGGTACACATCTTGCCCCACATTTGTCGTGAATGTATACATGTCTTTAAGCTTAAGGGAGCGAAATTTTGCCGGCAGATCATAGGTATAAAAGCTATTCATTTGCTGAACGATATAGCTATCTGTCGTCTGGAAATTGTTTGATGATGCCGTAAGAAGTCTAGTTTTGGTTATGGCATCCGTTAAAGTTGGAAACTGAGGAAATGTTGGAACGAAGGTTTGTAGGCTCATAATGTTGGCTCATTATCAAACGCATCTTCTAGCGTTGTAGCTGCAAATTGCGGCTCTATCCCCGATCCTGCGGCGACTGCTACGCATGGAATCTGAGGATCACTGTAAGAAATAAATGGGAAAAATCCTAGTGTATTTACATCAATTGTAACGGTTGTTGGAGTCAATGAAATGATCCGGCCTTTCTGATTATTAAGCTGAATCATTCCATTTCCTTGCGGCACTCGGAAGCTAATCCATTCCCATAAAGTGAAATTGTGATCTTCTGTGAAAGTCACAACTGCTTGCAATGCCTGCGTAATATTCGAAATATATTGCAGGTTAGGAATGAAATTAGCTCCAAATGGAGGCCCAAAATCTGATGGAATAAAAAAGCTCACAAATATTCCATTGGTGTAAATCTTACTCGTGATTGCATTTCAAAAGACCTGGGAGTTTTGCCTCCGCTTGCCGGCAATTCTAAATTGTATCGTCTAACCTTTCTCATCGTATTATTTAGATGTTTTACCCAGCCCATCGGAATTTCACAGATCTCTCCATGAAAAAACTTGATTTTTTGGAATAGTTCCCCTTTATACTTGCGATAAGACCATTCAAAAAATCCGCCTTGTGCATCGATAAACTCAAATTTTCCCTTCACCATTTTATCATCTTTTTTGCGCATCTCTTTTTTTAATGCTTCGATACCTGCTGGGTCCATCGTGTTTTTTTGTTTTTTATTTAATTCTAAAATTTCCATCTTTTACCTTTTGTTTGCGGGAGGGGTAAGTTGCCCCTCCCAAATTACTATGCATTAGTAATCGCATTATTGAAATCTGCCTTAAAAGCCATTACGACCATCTTAGCGTTTGCTGGCCCAACAACGTTTAAACCTAGGTTCATAACGTATTGTGCTTTATTATCAAATGTATCAACTAAGTTGGTTCCAGGGGGGCTTTGAGGAATCGTTGCGCTACCATTAAGGGGCACAATTCCAGATCCCGCCGGATAACATGTCGCTGGAGATGCATTTGCTCCAACAGAATATATTGCCGAAGTAGGGAATTGGAAAGCCGTAAAGCCTGTTGTGTCATAATTAATAGTGATAGATGATTCTGTAGCTGTGTTGGTCACAACTAACACCCTAGCAGCTCCGGGAGGATTTGATGTAGCTCCAGCAATTGGAGTTCCAGTCAAATAGCTAAGCTGTGTCATCCCATATGGCGCAGGAATTGTAAAATCAACTAGCTCACCAACACTATAGTCATTAGGCCGCGCGAAATAGACTTTAGCCTGTGTTGCTTGAGTGATATACAAAACTGGAGAAAGCTTTGGATACATGAAACCGGGATAAACCTTTTGGTAAAATCCCGTTGTTCCTGAAGCAACGCTCATGCCAGCATTTACAGCGGTTGCCATCATACCAAGTGAAAAGTTGGTATTGGTTGTTATTGCTGTCACTTGAAAAGCTATAGAACTCAATTCAAGCGCGCTAGTAATATTTATCAAACGAACATAATCGCCAACATTCAAGCCTGCCGTATTCCCTGTAGCTACTACTACAGTTGAAGAAGAAGGGGGGCTGCTTGTAACTGTAACTGAAGTTACTGCAACTTTAGCAAATGTAGGAGGATTGGTTTGATCAATGAAGGTAAAGCCTCCACTAGTTCCAGCAGCGCTGGCCAATGCATTGGTCGTCACTGTCTGGTTCTCAGCAATATATGCACCCTGCGCCATCGAACTAAACCATTCAGATTCTATCGATGTAACGGCAGTTGTATCGCCCCAATTCGTCAAATTCTTGACAAAAACCCAATCGGGCTTATCTGTCATTGGGATATTGACAGCCACCGGAGTCGCAGGATTTGTGTAATCCCATTTTCCAATAAAACTAAAAGGTAATGCCATATGATCCTCCTTAAATACCTGTTGAGCGTAAGTTTTGAAGCCATAGGTCATTTGTAATGCACTGGCCTTGATAGAACGAGCAACCGGCAGTATGACGAAGCATACATGGGTCGTTGTTATATCCTGGAGGCAGATAGATAAAGCGAGCTTTACCACCTGCTTGCCACACAACCTTATAAGACTCCTTAGCAGCTACAAAACAGTTTGCAATATCATTGCCGAGCATAGAAGCGCCGACAGATACCGACCCCTGCTCAGAGATGAAGAACCTCACGTTATTAGCGCCGCCAAGTTCAGTGCTAAGCGTTTGACTGATGTTTGGATACTGGAACTTCTTGACAAAACCAGTCATGTTATACAAGACAGGGATCATTCTAGAGGTCAACATGCATCCGTAAGCATCGCCAATCGGACTTGTACCGAACTTCAGGTCAGCTTCCACGATATTAGTAATATACTCACCACTATTGTTCTGAAGCACTGTAAACACATCGTCAACGTCTTCAATGGCCATTTCTGTAGGAATATCGCCATTTTGACCATTTACGCAGTTAATGATAGATGCTGAAGATTCCAAGTTGTCTCGCTGGAGGGCGTCCTGTGTTTCTCTTAAACTCTGCCCTAAACGTGCCGCAGCACTATTAAGAACAGGATCTTCATTAGTAATCGTTACTTGTCGAGTCAGCACAATGTAGGTAGCATATACTCTCACACGGCAGTCAACATCGACACGGTTTAACGATTGTGGGGGAGGATTATTTTGAGCATCATCTAAAGGCACTTCAAAAAGATCTAGTCTATCGTAGCGGCTCTGACGGTCAATAAATCCGTTATTGTCTGGCAACTCAACAGGAGTAGCAAATAATTGGTGAATTAAATTGTGCTCTGGAGTTGACAGAAGTTTCGCATTATAACGCTGCTGAATTTGTGGAGGCAGCGTACTAATAGATACTGTCATCTACGTTCCTTTGGGCTTAGCCCATTTCAGGAACCGAACCCGCTAAGGCAGCATATCCATGCATCTCACGATAAAGATCTTTCTTCATAGCATCTGTCATCTTGAAGGCTTCAGCGATAGGCCGCTTGTCATAAGCCATAGGCGATGGGACCGCTTTTTGACTCTTTTCAATGGCCTTATCAACCTCTTTGGTCCTTCTTGATTCTGGCGCTTGTTGAGCGATATTTAATGCTTTGATGTATTTATATGAATGCAACCCTATTTTGTATGGATCTTTTAGTTCCACGAGGGACTTAGCAAGTTCAGGTTCTTTTTCTTCGAGTAAACTTAAAGTTTCCGCATTAACGACCTCGGAGAAATCTGAGAACTGACGACTTAGACGATCCATGAATTGATTTTCTTGTTGCTTTTGATAATGCTTTTCGATTTCTCGTTTAGCTATATCTTCGGCGTATTTCTGAGCCTTTTTCTCAACAAGTTTTTCAACTTTGCCTTTGGGAATAAATTCCTCGGCTCCAATAGAATCAAATTCATCGATTTCTGCTTTCGGAGCATTCTGGGCAAGCTGTGCTTGCATCATCTGCTCAAAAAACTGATCGCGTTCTTTTAATTTCTTTTCGAGTTCGGCATTTTTAAGACGCATAGCTTTTAGATGCTGGTTAGAAACCTGCTCTTGCTTTTGCGCCTCACTTGTTTCATTGACTTTTGTCTCGATTGGAGGTGCTACCTCTTGTACTTCGCTATTTATCGTTTCTTCAGTCATTGAATTCCTTATGTTGATGGTTGGCTAAACCACAATACGCCTACGGTGAGCTATGTCCGTGTACGCTCGATTGACAAATAAGGAATTAATCCTTTATAGGTCAATCAAAATATAGGTTTATATGTTTTGCAAGGGATGCGAAAAAGAACTTGATAATAAAGATTTCTTACCGCAGCAGGAAAAATGCTTTAAATGTGTTTATAAGCAAAAAACTGGCACTGATAAAGCTAGTAAAAAATGCAAACATTGTGGATGTAGCATCTTTGCTAAGAGAAGGATTTCATATTGCTCTGAAGAATGTTCTAGGATAGGAACTAAAAATCTTAGACAAAATTTATGGCTTGAAGAGTATAAGGGAGCTCCTGGATTTTTCTAAACCAAAGAAGCAAGTGAAACTGTAGCTGTCCTGTCATTATGTTGTGAAATTTTAAGATCTCCACGGAAATTTGGCGCTTCCTTCCAATTTCCTAAGTCATCTTTAATAAACCCAAATCTCTCAAGTTTCATATTCTCCCAATCACGATACATTTGGAGTCTTTCTGAATCATAAAGTTCCGGACATCCAAGCTCATTGATCATCTCATGACGCGCTGGTAGTTCCCAGCAAAAATAAACATCATTAGCATAGGGAATAACCTTAAAAACAAGGGAATCAGCCTCTGGATATGGGCGATAAACCATTTTATACATACGTCTAAGTAGAGCTTTCTTCATTTGAAGATCCCATTTTTCATAGACTCTAATATAAAAGGGTCTTCCTTCAAAATCTTTAGTCCCATCCTTTATCGCATCATTAAGATCATCAGCTAGGCTTTTTTTCATCTCGTAGTTCATATCGCCTACTACAAGCTGTTTTTCTCCGTAGATCTGCGCTTTGGCATATATAGAGCCTATTGTATCGCGAGAAGGATCAATCCATGATTGATTGGGCATTATTAACCTTTATATGGCATTTGTTGGATTAATGGGGGTTTAGCACTGATTTTTGTGCCTGTCTTTTTCTTTGGCCTTTGCGCTATCTTGCTGATTGGTTTTGGTAATTTTTCCACATTTCCTAATTAATATTTTTAAATTAATAGCCGTTTCTATAAGCTTTCAAAGAGATATAATTAATAAGTAAGAAAGCAAAATGATCCAAAATGTTGTGTAGATGATCGGAATACCATATTTCAATCCCCAGTGCAATTTCAATCATCTCCGTTATACAGCAAATGATGCTACAGATGGCAAAGATTATATAAGCGTACTTCACTTGCCATGAAATGACTTTAAAGTCTCTGCAAGTCGCGCTCTCTTCCCAATTTTGCCACCCTTCTTTTCTGCAGCTTTAAGTTTCTTTTTAGAGATCTTTTTATCTTCTGGCACATGCAATTCTTTGTGCAATGCACCTTTGTGTTTTATAGCTTCCTGAATCCATTTCACTTTAGCCATTGTAATCCTGCTTTACAAAAGGGAGGCCGGACTTTCACCGACTACTTAGGCGACTTTGCCGCTTGCTTCGTTGTCTTCAGCATCTACCCTAAATTTATCGCTTTGGTGTTTCTTCAATCATAGTTTGACCCCAGCGTCTTTCTACCAAATCATCCATGTCTCTGATTGTTGTGTCAGAACGAACGCGAAATCCTTGTGTAAATTGCTGGTCAAGATCTACAGGCCCCCTTTGAATTTCTATCCGACCAGGTCGTACAGAGCTTCCCACTTCCCTATTGGATAATGTATCTTTTCGATATACATTATTCTGAGGATACCTTTCTTTGTTAGAAGTAGTAAAAACGCCTGAGCCCGATCTGTCTTTACTAGATTTAACCATTATGAGTATCTCCCATGATAGGACTGTTTTTCTACAGTAGAAGATTCAGTTTCTTGGAATCTATCTTGACGATCAATATAATCTAATGTCTTGCTAAATCCCTCTTGAGAGAAATCTTTGCTTGGCTTCTGATAGTCTTTAATACGTGGATTCATATCACCTTGATTGAGACCAGCCATAGCCATATCTCCGCTTGGCATACTACCATTTTCACGGCCCTCTTGACGATTTCCGCCTGAAGCTTTGTTTCTTTCGCCGGGACTTTTATAACCACCCTGACCTCTTTCAGAACGGCCACCATAATTCTTAGCCATTTTACACCTCTTTGTTACTTTTTCTTTTAAGCTACATTTTGATTTTCAACAACTTCTTTTTCGGGATTAGCCGCAGGACTAAGCGCCTGCAGGATCTCTACTTGTCTCATAATATTGTCAAGATCCATTCCTTGAAGTTCTTTCATTGCTTTTACAACATTAAGCAGGCTAGCAGTATCCTCTTGATGGGCTCTTCTAAGCTTATCTTGTGCTACCGCTGAATCTGTTTGAATCTTAGCAACGCGCTCTTTAGCTAATCCCTCTTGAGAATGAGCGTAAGCGACTTTAGTCATCATGTCGACTTCGAATTGCTTCATCTGCAGTTGATGCGCTTCCTGCTGCTGTTGCTGCATAGCCTCTTGGCGTTTTTGCATCTTCTCAATGATTCGATCTTTATTCTGCACTTCCATGATCTCAAGGATCTCATCAGCTGGAACGAGATCAGGGAACCTGGTTTGAAGTTCAAGCAATTTAGCAAGTTCTAGCTGATTCTGGGTTTCTGTAAGCGGCACTTGAATAACTTTACATCCATATTTAAAGAAAAGCTTGTTGTCAAATTCTGCTGTCGGCTCTTCTCCGATTACTTGTTTTACTTTGCCATATGTCCAATTTTTTTGAATAAATTCAATTTCAAGGTCACCGCAAAGCACTTGTGATTGATCGGCTTGATCAAATAGCTTCGTCAGATTGCGTGCTGTAGCTGCTTGGCGCATCATAGAGATGATACCGGCCTTATCATCCATTTCCATTCCCATAGCGGCTGGATCAACGCCAGAAACGCGGTGAATGATGTCTTTAAGCATTTCTTCCATTTGAAGCATGACAGGTGAAGGAGGCACGATTGGCATCGGTTGCACATCGTCCATCTGGAATTCTGGATCAATGCTAAGAACTCGACCATGCCCTTGATTTAGACCATCTTCAGGAGTAACAAGAGCACCTTTCTTGATCTTTAATCCCTGTTGCTGCGCGTCTAAAATTTCTAAATTACTGACTTTCAAACGGTTGAAAAGGTATTGGGGGTCCCGAAGGTCCCTACAGATACCCCTAAACTTATAGGCATAATAGGGCGTATCTGCTGTAAAATATCCCAACATTGGCACGCAAGGATATCTATCAAGACCATAAGGATTAGGCTCATCAACAAGCACGCGATCATTAAGAATGATGCTACGACGAACTGTGGGTACTGGCTTTTTAATAGTCGCAATTTTCCCCCTAAAGGCTTGCATGAGCTCTTTTAACTGCTCAGGCGTACCTTGAAATTCTTGCGTTTCCTCGGTCTTTTTGTCTACTAAGAAAGTAGCTTCTCGATTGGACAGATACCAATATTCATCAAAAGCAATCAGATTAGGAAATTGGATTTGGTAGACTTCGGGCATATAATAGAACTTATCATCTCTGTAAGTACCTTTAGGTAGGCTTAAGATATCATCAGCGAATTGGCTATAGAGTAGTGCCGCTTCATCACGATCAAAAAAAGTGCGCATCCACCAGTACCTTGCGTCGGACATATCAGCCTTGCGAAAGTAGGGATCAAATAGACATGATTTCATATCTATGTATCGCCATCGAGGATCTGGGGAAAGTGGATCTTCTGTATAGTCTGCCCATAGGTACATAAAGCCAAGACCCTGCACAAGAGCTCCAAGCTCAAAGGCATCGCTGAAAGTATGGTAAAATCCTTTCTTGTGGTTGTGATATAGGCATTTTGTAAGTTGATCAGACGTTTTTTGCTGTCCATTTCTTACCGGTATACAAGCCGTTGACTTACGTGTAAGCCTCTGTTGGCCACTCACAGCTTGCACAATAGGGTTCATAATATTGAAATTCCAGACTTTGCGACGATAGGTCGCTACGCCAGGGAATATCAGCCCCCAAATATCTTGGTCGCCTAGATAAAAGCGTTGATCGACATCAGCTTGATACCACTGTGTTTGAAGTATGTTGATACAGTCGGAATAATTTTTCTCCATCGATTGACGGAGGGAGACATTAAGGCTTTCTTCCGGCCAGAAGACGGCATCGTTGTTACGCATCCTATACCTTGGTTAAATTTCAAGGTAAAGAATATTCTATTTATTCGCTATCGCTATCCTTTTTCAGGAGGCTCATAATTTTATCGAGCTTTAAACAGATAAATTCAATTTCCTTTTCCATACGATCCAGCACTTTAGATGTGATTTCCTCATTGGGATGTTCAGTGATTTCTAAAGCACGGTAAATTTCTTCTGCTTTTTCAAAAGCATCGTATGAATTTTTTGCGGCTCGATAAAGATAATCTTGAGGTGTTGTCATGAAAAATACTTATCTACTGCCTTGTGATCATTCTCTACGCTTCCCCGGCTTGTAGTCTCGATATTCTGTAGACCTATTGCTAGATATCTAAACGCATCCGCAGCATGACTATGCTCATCGTGGAAGGGGCTATTCTTGTAACAGCCTAGGCGATCATCCCAGAGTTTGCGATAAGCTTCAAGGTGTTTTATCCCTTTGCTGCACTTTTCTTCATCGAAATTACAACGTCCGAGTATTGCACGTACAGCTTGGATGCCCTCGAAGGGGTTACAATCTCCTCGATCGAGAAGAACAATCTTGCCGTTACCATCGAGCAAAGAACGCAGGTGATCAGCATAGCTGAGCTTGTTTGAGTTTTCACGTTTTGCAGCATCATGCGGAAGTATGATTCGTCCAAGACGATATTTCTGCTTACCAAGCCAGTCAGAGTAATGTGCAATCTCTTCATCCCAATTCTCATAGAAATTGATGATGTTGATTTGCCCTCCTCGCATGACTTGAAAACACCAAATAGCGGTGAAGTCGTCGAGGCCGATGTCAAAAGCACAGTGAACTGGTTGGCTATTGTCATATGGTACTTTGCAGATAGCTTTCTGTGCACGTAATTTCGTGATTTGGGCGCCATAATATAGACCCTCATTTGCGCTCTCAAATGCTTCTCGACTATTGCTAGGATATTCCTGCTTCATCGCATCACCAAGCATCTTCAATTTCATCTCATACCATCGGCGCTGCTCTTCATCGATCTTGCGCTGTCTTTCCTGTTCTACAATGTCAAGATATTCATTTGTTTCCTTGCTCACAATGATAGCCTCGCTTGTTTCTCGATAGGTGGGTTCGTCATACCAGGGGAAGAAAAAGAAACGCATCTGCATAGGAGAGAGCTTGGCATTAGATAGCTTTAGGGCTTCTGATTGCTTTGAGAAGTCATAGAAATAGCCTTCTCTTCCTTCTGCTGTAGACTCGATAACAACAATTTGGTCTCTCCCAACAGTGTTAAGACTTCCTGTAACAATCTCTCTTGCAACATCTGGGCTTGATGCGCAGATTTTACCAAATTCGCTAATGAGCAATCGTTGGTTAGTTCCGCTCCTAAATCCTGTTGACACTCGATAGCTTGATCCGTTACGAAATGCCAATTCTCCAGCACGGTCATTAGTTGCCTGATTAAACTCTCTTGTCCATGCCGGCATTCTGTCATACGCGTATTTAACCTTTTTCTTGAATATGTTCTCAGCGTCCTCTTTACGATGTGCAATGATACCAGCGCTGAGGTTTGTTTGCCAGAAGCAATCGTCGAGGAAGTCAATAGCCCAAAAGGTAGTGCAACCCAGCTGGCGGCTTTTGAGAATGAGCATCTGATACCAGCGGTTATCATCAAGCTCTTGTTGCATCCAATTGAGTTTGAAGGGAACTTCAAAGCCATCTTTGTCTACTACGTAGTAGAGATTTTCAAGCCGTAGTCTTTTGGTTTCGAGGATATCATCAGGAGGGCGTTTTAACCACATTCTTTTATCATTGATTTAGCTTTGATAGAATTGGAGAGACGTTCAGCATCTTGTTTGGCGAGATCGTCATTTTCCTTCGTCTTTAACTTGTGGGCATGATCAAGCTTTCTAAGTTCTAGGCTTAGGTCATATTCTTTTTCTTCTCTTACTGACGCTTTATAGAGAGGATCATAGTTATGTTCGCTCCTATGGACTTCTGCAAAAGGTAAAGCCCCTTCAATAGCAGCCTCGAAGCGATTCATAGCAATAGATTCTTTTGCCAATGCCAAGGCTTCCCGAAAGTTATCGTCTTCCGCGGCCCATTCTGAAAGTTTAGTGACTCTAAGCATTCTAGGGCGAGTGAATTGAATTAAATTAAAGGCGGTGGGATTAGTAGACCACAGAAGAAGATCTATAAAAATTTGTTTACGATCATGCTCTCTAGGTCTTCCAAAGACATATTCCATTAGTACCTATGGGTGTATATATTTCCACCATACACATTTATTGAAGAAAAAAAAAGAGAAAAGTGCTTGCGTAAATACTTATGTTTTGCTATATTTATGTCCATCGAAGCAAAGTTCGCCTGATGACCGCTTAAATGACGGCAGGCTTGAGCTGCTGGAGATAGTAAACACAAAAAATAAGAGGATCACATGAAAACAGAAAGACTAAAAAAGGCTTTAGAGAAAGCTGGAATAAAAGTAGAGATGTCGCAGCGAGAATGTTATGACCATATAACAAAACAATATGAGAAGTGTTCACCTGTATATTACGCAGAAAATAACCGAAACAAAATCCATTGGTATGATCAGCAACGCGAAGTAGTTTGCTGTCAAATAATGGGAAAAAAGGAAAATAACGATTCACAAAGCGACTATTTTCCAGGATTTTTCGCTAGATCAATTAAAATGGCAATAGCCGGAATGGGGTTTTAATGAAAGAAAAGAAAATAATCTTCAAGGCATCAGAGCACCTGTGGCGAGCAATCGCGCAGGCTGCTTTGGATCGATCGATCACTAGGAGTGAATTGATAGTGAAGGCTATAGAAAAGTATCTAAATGAAAGGAGAATCACATGAAAAATACAATTCAAGAAAAGCCGATAAGAAATCTAGCTTGCTGTTGCTGCGGCGAATGCACTAGAGGCCGTCAATGGCGGAACAGAGATTTAGGCTTTGGCTATTGCGAGTCATGCGATATTAGGCATAAAGAGAATGAAGAAGAAAAAAAAGAGATATATGGGATTCGAGGGATACATTTTTGTTTAATCGAAAATTCAAAGTGAGAAAGATTATGGGTGTTTTGCATCTTAGATGTTCTTTATGTAATTTCATAGATATAGTTTTCCAAAAAAAAGCAAGAAATTGAAAATGTCCGAATTGTGAATATATATTTTATGGCCACAGATTTACTCTAAGAGGAGAATATATGGGAGAATATATAAAAAAAGAAGAAAAAGAAAATCCCTGAAAAGAAATAATCTTAGGAGCTGCCCTTAAAACGGCGGCTCCCCTATATCAAAAAAATCGGGTTGTGATGATTGAGTTACTGCATGACTAGGGGCAAATGTGCTGTCCATCTGAGCTATCTTTGGTGTCGCTTTTTCCCATTGCCTACTATTCAAAAACTCCTTGATATCCTGCTCTAAGAAATTCGAGTCAAACATAGGGCTTTTAAAATGCTGCTTCTGGCCATCGATCATAACTGAGCAATTTAGAGGCCCCCAGAACATGCCCCCGGATTTTATTTCTTTGCGGACGTAGACGAAGCGCATCGCGGAGCCGTCCTTAAGAGGCAATTCTAGAATGGCGATTTCTTTAGTGTATTGGTCTTCGGGGCAATAGTGATGGGAGATAAGTTTAATCATTTTTTCTTTTTGTGTTTACATTTAGCTATCTTTTTATCTTGTACTTTATCGGCTTTGAGCAGTGATGAGAGCTGTTTTTTCTCAATTTTGTTGGTGGCCTGAATTTTTTTGATACGTTCATCCATTGTCTTCTTCCTCATCTTCTTCTTCGTCGTCTAAAAGGTCATGTATGGTTTCATAATATCTACCAAGACGAAAAGACGCGTCTGCATAGCGCCCGTCATGAATTGATCGGTTGATGTCATAAAGGTTATTTCGCATACATTCTAAAAATTCTTTATCTACTAAAATTTGCTCATTCATCGGTTTCTTCTTCCTCTTTCAATGATAGTGATATAAATTCAATTCGGGCATCAATTTTGCCTAGATAATAGGCTGCTTGCACCGGATGTTTTTCCAAGGCATCTAAGCATTCATAAAGCTCTTCATCGATTTTCTTAAGTTGATCTCTCATTTCTCTTCAAACTCCTTCACTTGTGCTAGCACATTGTTGCTATGATGTATCACTTCGTCAAGGCCATCGCTCCCATAATGCCTACCATGAATTAGCGATGAGACGATGTCATATTGGGCCTCTAGCAGCTCGCGCATCTCTAAGCAAGCATCGGTATCAGGCTGAAGCGATAGAAGCTCTAGAGTGGCTGTATTGCAGCTTAAAATTGCTAAGAGATGGTGTTCAACGTTCATCTTTCTCAAACCACCATGATAAAAGGCCGATGACTAGAAGAGCGATGCAAACCAGGAAAAAGCTTATAATCATTTAGAGCTCTCATAAATAGGTGACGCCCATGGAGGGAGAGAAATCTCAAAATCAATATCAGGCAAACTAACTTCAATTTCTGGATCGTTCATTTCTTCCCCGCCAATTTTTTCATAGAATGCCCATAAGTCTGTGCAAAATCGATCATTCGGGCCGCCAAATCTTCTTTCCGCTGCACCTGATGCTCGCGGCCGCCGATATCTAGCCGATGCGATTCTAGATCTTGGCATAGCAAAATGAGATCGGATTCTAGTTTTTCTAGAGCTGCCGGGGAAAATAATCGTAATAAGAGGTCGGCTTGATCGTTCATGATTATTTTTATAGCCGTGACTTCGATAATCGTGCAAGGGGTTTCTGAATATTTTATTTCTGCTTGCAGCTTAACAATTTGCTTATCATCTGCCCACAAGATGCCATTTGCAATATCGAGCGACCATTTTTCGTAATTATCGATGTCTTTACGCCCCTCCCAAAGTATTCCCCAAAGTTTTTTATTCCGAATTTGTATTGAATCAGAGGCAAAAGGAGAGATAAAATATTGCAAATTTACGGATAAGGGAAGCGTTTGAAATTCAAGCATTTCATCATGGTCAATTTGGCATCTATCAAGCAAAATAGAAAGCTCCCCTTTAGCCTTTCTTTTATCCATTTCTTGAGGGTCATATGTCCGCATAAAGCCATGCTGAGTAGAGAATTTTGGCCTTTTTTTTACTATGGGTTCCCCGGCAATAACAATTTTCATTTTTTCATCTTTTGCAGAATATATTCATATTTTTCTTGGAAAGAATTGAACCATTTGTTTGATGCATGTTGATTGCATGGCGCACAAGCCACCACTAAATTGTTTAGAGAATTACCTCCCGATGCCGACCAAGGTCGAATATGATCTACATGTAAAGGTCTAAATTCATTGGATGTTCTCATGCAATATCCACAATATTGGCATTGATATTTATCGCGAATAAAAACTTTTTTATAATTATAAAATGATCGTTTTTTATCTGCGTGCGAACTTTTTACTGCCCATCCTACAATAATTCCAACATAAGGGATGTCAGAAAAATTTTCTTCATTCAGGAATTCCCAAGCAGGTTCGCAAAAAGAACAGAAAAGATCTTCGACATTTTTTCTGGATGTCAGATTGAAGTACAATTCGCCACATTTCGCACATTGGCATTGATAAGTCTGATTCCTGCCATACCCGACAAGTTTGATGTATGGAATATAAAACGATTTAGAGGGCTGTTTAAGCTCGCAAGCCTTATCTTCATCCATTGAGATCAATTCCTTAATTTGATCGCTTGCCGCCCCATTATTTCAAGAATTTAGGGAATCTACCAAGCCTCACTAATTTTGTATTGCTTAATAGCCGCCTGCCTATCAGGCTTATAGCAAAAGTTTTTATTTAAATAATCACTATAGCACTGATTGCAGATATGCCTGCGGTAGCCATAGCGCATGAACTGAAATTCGTTGATAAGCTTGTGGGTGCGGCAGGTGTTGCATTGTTTCATTAGATTGCTCCTATCATAAAGGCAATAATCGAAACGAAGATAAAGGAAATAAATAAAATAATGCATTTAGCGATGAGAACGTCTTTATATTCTTCACATCGGCAAGCCAGAAAGTGATGGCGGCAGGTGTTGCATTGTTTCATAATCCCTCAATTTCGATGAATCGCTTTAAAAATCCTACCGCTCCGTTATCATATGGAACGGCAAAAGTCCCTTTTTCGCAGCGACATGAAAGAACGTCTAAACCTATAACAAAATATTTCTTGGTTGTAAATCTTGATTCATATTCATCATGCAATTTCTGGCATTCTTTCTTGATGGCATGACGGTCTTTTAGTTGCTTTTCTCGAAGTTCGGCTTCTTCCTTGGCAAAGTCTTGCTTATGAATTCCAGGTTTCCAATCGTATTCTATGGCATTGCGCAGCCAGCCAAGGGGGTTGTCAACACCTATGAGTTCCTGCGCTTTCTTAAGGTGCTCAATTTGCCGATGAATTCTCTCCAGAGCAAATGAAGCTAAGCTTTGCGCTGTCTTGTCGTCGAATCCAGCTTCTTTGAGTGCTGCTAAAGATTCCTGATTTGAAGAAACAACAACAACAGCCTGTTGTTGTTGTTTTTCGTCTTGCTCTGTAGCTACAGTATTACTATGTGGGGCGCTCTGCGCGACCGCGTCTTGCGCGTCTGCAAAATAGCAGTCCGTATAACTTTCTTTAATCAGGCCTTTTTCGATGAGTTCTTTTTTCTGAAGAATGATTTCTTCTTTGGAGTCTGAAACGATGGTTTCCCATTCGCCAAACTCCCCGTTTTCTTTATGCGGTTGATAGCGGATGGCATAGCCATGCTCGATGCATTCGTTTATAGTTGAGTAGATCGCCCGTTCTTTTTCTTTGAGTACGCAAGAAAGATGCGAGACATGAAACCGCCAATCTTCTTTTTTCGTCAGGCAATACCCTATGAAGCCTTTAGACTTAAGGCTGAGCTTCGGGTCTTCAAACATGCTGTTGAGTAATTGCACAAAATGAAATCTACGATCTTTCACGCCGCGAATGGTTGCCATGATTCACCTCACAAATTTTGTGTTTGCGAAAATAAACCACTTGAGCTATAAGGGTGATTATGCTACTGTATCCGGACTTTCACCCCCGGATATGGTAGCATACCCTTGTCTCAGCAGGGGCTTACTTCCAGTTTTCTGATAGTCCCCGCTTCGGCGGGGTTTATCTTTCTTAAGTCACTCTAAACCTCATTATCATTTAATTAAAGAAAAAAGATTGCTCACTGAGCGGCACGATAATTGCTTTGATTAAAATTAAAACCATAATGAGAAGTGGCGCGCTTGCGCTCCCTAGTCGCCCACCTTGCATTAATTTGCGCGAGCTGATGCTTTCTTTTGCATTCCTCTGTGCAAAAATTGACGATCCGATGATTAGTAGTAAAATATTCATTGCAATGCTGGCATTGATTTTCGAATGCGGTAAATTGTGGTTTCATAAAATTTTCCTTTTTCGTATTCTGAGTTTACTCTTTTTGCCAAAGCTTTTCATAAAATCGATTGCGTCAAATATCGCCCTACGATATTTTGAAGCTGTCCCGATTTTTCATGCGATATCCTATTTACCCCGGTGCGTGGCCGGGGGTTTTATTCTGAAGTTACAAATGGCTTAGGATTCAATATTTCTTCTTTAGTAACCATACCCTGAGTAAATTCTTCTAACGCCTTAGCAAACCATTTGCTGGGCTTCTTGCCAGCTCTAATAGCTGTGATTTGCTGCCGGCTACAGTCAAGCTGTTTAGCGATCTCTATGGCCGTTATTTGACGTTTAAACATCCATTCTTTTAAATGCATTATGATCTCCTTTTGGTAAGAACTTTAGCAGAACGCTATTTTTTCACAAAATGAAACTTTTTTGCTTTTTTATGCTTGCGCTAAAATCCTGACACATGCTATATTTTAGTCATATCGAAAGCCAGTCTCCCTGATGAGCCGCTAACCCGGCTAGGTCGCAGCGGCAGAGATAAACAAAAATTGCAAACAGGTACGGTAAAATGAATGAATTCCAAAAATGGCTGCTAGATGTCCAAAGCTATAATTATGATGTTGATGACATCTTAGAACAATTGAAAATATTGCAGGATGCAAAAAATTGGATTAAACAAGATTATGTGGAATGCGAAAATAAAATGAAATTATTGCAGCAACAGATTTCGTTGATCCATGCTAAAAAGAGATATTTTGAAATTTTACTGGAGAAGGTGGCGAGATGATCTGTAAACATTCACATTTAGACGATATCGAAGATTCAACCCCTCTGCAAAGGAGGGAATGCGATCCTTTGGATGCTGATGATATCAGACCACAAGTGATAGCTGATGATATCAGCGGTTACTATAGACTAAAGAATAGGCTTAGAAATGCCTATACTGAAGAAAATTACAAAAATTCATTTGCGTGCAGAGATTAAAAGGAGAGAATCATGAATCAGGTAGCAACAATATCAAACAATCAAATCTCTATAGCAGAGAAAGAGGAATTCGAGCTAATAGAGCAGGTCGTCATGCAGGGCGACCTTTCTAAGCTTAATCCTAAGCAACGGGTGATGTATTACAATAAGGTCTGCGAAAGCACTGGGCTAAATCCCCTTACGCGGCCATTTGACTACATTACGCTAAACGGCAAGTTAACGCTTTATGCCCGCAAAGATGCCACTGAACAGCTAAGACAGCTTAAAGGAATCAGCATCACTAAGCTTGAGGCTAGAGTCGTAGAGGATCTCTACATTGTGACAGCTACTGCAGTCACTAGCGATGGCCGCCAGGATCAAGCTACCGGAGCTGTCTGTATAGGCAATTTAAAGGGCGAACAGCGCGCTAACGGGATAATGAAGGCCGAGACTAAGGCCAAGCGCCGCGTCACGCTTAGCATCGCAGGAATGGGCTTTACTGATGAAAGTGAAGTCGATACAATTCCCGGCGCTCAAAAGATGGCTGTAGATATGCAAACAGGAGAGCTCACTGGCAATGTAAAGCAGATTGACATTAAGCCAGAGGCAGCACAACTTATTTCGCTTCCTCAAAAAGCATACATTGAAGACATGTTCGATAAATGCTCACCAGGCTATAAGAAAGGCTTCATGGACTGGCTAAATAAAAAAGGCGCGCCGAGCATTGAACAAATGCCGATGTCGCTCTATGATGAGGTTAAAACAAAAATGGAAGCGCATTTAAGCAAAATGGGCGAAAGCTCGATTATGGAGGAGTGATGAATACTGACCTTAAGATTGAAGGATACAATCTTGAAAATATTGATGACTTAAAAAAGTTAAAGCATAATTCGAGAATATGCGCTGATTATCATGTCAAAACGGCGGCGAAATCCCTTGATGATATTATTTATTGGCAAGCAAGGATCGAAGCTTTGGAGAAAAAGAATGAAACCAGTTGATCTAATCGGCTGCGTTTATTGCGAATGCGTGGAGGACTTAGGTCTTTCACCCGAACAGATCCTGCTTGTCCTGCTTGAGAAGCAGCGAGAAGAGATTGAGTATTTAAAAAAGAAAATAGGAAGGTTGGAGAATGAAAAAGTGTGAAATGCCAACCTGCTTGGAAACAATCGATGAAGATCTTTGGGATTTTTGTCATGATTGCAGGGAAAAGAATGGGCAATATGCTGTTTATCCAAACTGCAAAAAATGTGGCGCTTCTCATGGTATGGGCATTGAAACGACCAGGACGGGGAAAATTGAGCCTTTAGATATGTGTAATAAGTGTTTATGGACACACACAAGGAGGAAATTAAATGCCACTAATTGACTTAGCCGATCACCCGGAACTATATGCTGAGATTCATGCTAATGCTCGCAAGAATGATGGAACGGATTTTGAGAAAAGAGATGACATGCAATTTAGGGCGCTTGCTAATGAGTGGGCAGAATACAAACGCATGGCAGCGCATTATAAAGAGCTTGAGGATAGAGCTAGGAAAAACCTTATTGATAGTTGCAAAGGTAAGAACTGCGAAGGATTTGGAGTTAAGATACAGAAAGTGACCCGGCGGGGAAATATCAAATACGATCAAATTGAAGCCCTACAAGGCCTCGATCTTGAGCAATATAGGGATATGCCGAGTGAAAGCTGGAGGGTGACTGTTGATGAATGAAAGCGAAAGATTAAATAGGTACCAGCAAAGATCCTTCGATGATGCAGATCAAATTGATTATGATGAAACATTCTCTCAGCGTATTTTCGACCTGCTGAATGATGACAGATTGGATCAATATTGCATGGTGGATGCTTACTACTATGATTATTCTACAATCCCTAACAGCATTCTAGATAAATTCAAGATATATCGAGATGCGTATCTTCTCTATGGCATCACAACAGAGGGAGAGATCATTTCAAAATGGGTTGATAGATGGGATCTTGATTGTAGCGATTCTATTGTTAACGGGAAGGTTATTCCCAATCCAAACCCAAAGAAATATATTCAATGCCCTCAAATTGAGATGCATTTCAGTAAAGATTTGCTCTCTACTCCTGCACCAGATCTTCTTAGATTTTTTGATAAACCCCGGGCATAACCCTATGCCATGCCGGGGATCACGCTCATTGGTAGGCTTTAAGCGCTATTCTTTGCATAGGACGCAATCGTCATCGCCACAATTGAATTTGTCTTCCTCGTCTTCCTTTTCCCATCTCTGGATGGTTTCCTTTAGCTCTTGTCTTTTGATTTTAACGCTATCAGGATCATAAAACGGACTGATATGCTCTCTGCCCTGCGTGATGTTCTTTTGCGCCCTTACATCGCGGTTTCTGAATGTGTAGAACTCGCCGCTGCTATCAAGGCAAACTGTCCATTCGATGTCACGTTCGTCTCCGCAATCAGAGATGAACATTGCCAGACCGGGGCCGCGAATTGTATTTAGCGGAATACCGGGATCAAGCCTAAGCATCATCTTTCTCCATTTATTCATCGAATCCTCTTTTACCACCATTTCTTTTTATCAGAGGGCTTATATCCGCAATAAGGGCAATAGGTAATCCATGTCATCCTTTCAGGCTTATCGCCAAAGACTAACCAAAATTCACGGCATACCGGAACAAGCCAAGTTCTGGCATTAGATGCGCCTTTGCATTCATGCTCTTCGAGAGTGAAATTCATTCTTTTTTTAAGCTCTTCTTCTGTTATTTCTTCTGGAAGTTCGGGGGCGGGGCATTGTGTAGCGAGAAGAAAATTTCTTAGGGCTTCATCTTCTTCTTGTTTCTTATCCTTCATCATCAACTCTCTTTCCGCATCGTTTGCAGCGGATAATATATTTATCACAGATACTTTCAAGAACTAAGCTCACATGTTCTGCCGAACCATTAATATTATAGGGTGCTTCCACAGAGGATTGAATTTTAAATGATTCAAACTTATGCCCAAACCATTTCCCGAAGAGTCCCTGGCATTCTGTCATTCCAAAGTTCCCCCTTCAATCTTTATGACCTTATTCCCCAGTGACTCGAAAGCCATTTGCAAATTTTCTTTGATCGTGGCTACTGCTGGAAGCGGATCTTTATTGATTGTAAATGTTACAAATTCCTGGATGGCTGCTTCAAAGCCTAAATCTAGATGACTGAGAAGATCATTGACGCTATACATGAACGGAGAAACATATGTTATTTCAAAGCGGTATTTCATTTCCCTTTCCTCTTAAACCTTTTCCCAAATCCAATTTTCACCATTTTCCATAGTTCCTTCCCACATAATAGACAACGGAAAAACTAATTGCGCCCACTCTTCACCGCTTCCATCTTCGTTCTTGCCTGATGTGGATTCTATAAGTTTTTTTGCTTTCTCAATTTGATCGTCCAGCTTTTCTATATCACAAAAAAAACGCGATCCTACATAATCGT
>Ga0210400_10000714_pt1 | contig 35225 bp, 34 predicted proteins | sample IncBWH26MmetaG_FD_155456 | JGI IMG/M metagenome (GOLD analysis project Ga0210400, IMG submission 155456) | Forest soil microbial communities from Barre Woods Harvard Forest LTER site, Petersham, Massachusetts, United States - Inc-BW-H-26-M | ecosystem: Environmental > Terrestrial > Soil >... | reverse complement strand
GCGCAGAATTCGACCGGCTATGGCGGATAACGAAGACAACGTCGACCGGGAACTGTTCCGCAACATCGAGAAGCTGCGTGCCCTGCGGATCGCGCATCGCGATCTTGACGATGTGATCAGCCGCCTGTCCCTGGACATGCATATCGATGAGCTGCAATTGAAACGGCTGAAGAAGCGCAAGCTGCTGCTCAAGGACCAGATCACGATCCTGGAGAGCCAGTTGATTCCGGATCTGAACGCTTGAGCGGCGCCCGCGCCGGCCAAACCATGGACAGCGCCAGCAACGGAATCCGGGTGTTCTTCGCGCAGCTGGCCTCGGCGCAGGTGCTGACGGAAATCATTGCGATCGGCGCGGCCGCCGCGCTGGCCGTGGCCGGCGGGCGCCTGGCCCGCGGCTGGCTGCAGCATCGCTCGGGCCGTGGCGACCCCAGCAGCTGGCAGGGCGCAAGCCTCGAGGGCCTGGTGCTGGCTGCGCCGATGTGCATCGGCATCGTGGCGCTGTTCCTGCTGCGCCTGCTGCTGTTCCGCTATGGCGCCCGCGCCGACCTGCTGTACGTCGCGCTGCAACTGACCCTGGCCCTGGCGCTGGTGCGGCTGGCCGCCTACGGCATGCGCCTGATGCTCGGGCGGGAAACCTGGTTTGACGCCTGGGAAGGCCGGATCGCCATCGCGGTATGGTTGGTCATCGCGCTGGATCTGCTCGGCTTGCTGGAGAAGATCCAGGCCACCCTGGAGCAGGTGCACCTGATTCCGGGGCGCAACCTATTCACGCTCTGGGAGCTGGTCAAGGGCATCGTCGTCGTCACGGTGTTCGTGTTCGTGACCACCTTCGTGGCCCGCACCGTGGAACGGCGCCTGATGCGGGTCAGTTCGATCGCGCTGTCCACGCGCATCGGCATCTCAAAATTCAGCTACTTCGTGCTGCTGGGCATCGGCGTGCTGCTGGGGATCAACGCCGCCGGCGTCGATGTGACCACCTTGAATGTGCTCACCGGCGGCATCGGGATCGGCCTGGGATTCGGACTGCAGACCATCGCCGGCAACTTTGTCAGCGGCTTCGTGCTGCTGATCGACAAGTCCATCAAACCCGGCGATGTCATCAGCTTCACCGGCCATACCGGCACCAGCACCGAGAATTTCGGCTGGGTGCAGGAATTGCGCGGGCGCTACGTCGTGGTGCGCGACCGCGACGGGGTCGAGACCCTGGTCCCCAACCAGAATCTCATCACCAATTCAGTCATCAACTGGAGCTATTCGGACAAGCGGGTGCGCCTGCGGCTGCCGGTGATGATCAGCTATGACGATGATCCGGAAAAGGCGCTGGAGGCGTTGCTCGAAGCGGTCGGGGATCACGCCCGCATCCTGCGCGAGCCGGCACCGGTCTCGCGGCTGATGGCCTTCGAGGATTACGGCATGCGCCTGGAAGTGCGCTTCTGGATCGCCGATCCGATGAACGGGGTCAACAATGTGCGCTCGGACGTGAATCGCGCGATCTGGCGCGTGTTCCGCCGCCACAACATCCATATTCCGGTGGCGCAGCGCGAACTGCGGATGCTGCCGCCGACCCGGGGTTCTGCTGAACCGCCGTCCCGGCCGGACCTGTAGACTCGCGGCCCATATGCCGCTGATTGTCACGGAACTGCTGGTCGTGCCGGATGCGGATCTGACCTTCAGCGCCATCCGCTCCCCCGGGCCGGGCGGCCAGAATGTGAACAAGGTGGCCACCGCGGTGCAGCTGCGGTTCGACCTGGACAACACCCAGGCGCTGAATGCCGGGGTCAAGCAGCGCATCCGCGCACGCGCCGGACACCGGCTGAATGACGATGGCACGCTACTGTTCGTGGCACGCGCCCACCGCTCCCAGGAGCGCAACCGGGCCGATGCCCTGGAACGGCTGCGCCAGCTGATTCTGGCCGCGCTGGAACCGCCGCGGCCGCGCAAGGCGACCCGTCCGACCAAGGCGTCCCGGGAGCGCCGCCTGGTGGGCAAGGCGCACCAGCAGCGCCGCAAAGTGCTGCGGGGCCGGATCCGCGGCGATGAGTGACGGCCCCGGCCGCGCGGCCCATCGGCCGCTACGGCGGGCCGGCCTCTTCCCACCCCGGATTCATGTGATACGGGACGCTCAAGGTCAGCATCTGGATGCGGCGCAGTGCACCGCCTTCGATGCGCAATACCGCCAGCACCTCGGTACTCGCGGGCTGGCCCAGGGCGCGCGAGGCCAGCGTGTGCCCGTCCGCCAGGCGCAGCGCGCGGGTGCCCGCCTGGTCAAGGTTGGCCCACAGCACCACGATGCCGAGCTCCGGATCGACCGCCACCACCCGGCGATGGTGGATGCGGGAAATGGAGGAGAAGTAACCGCTCTGCAGCTGCTGTCGACACCCCAGGGCGGCAAGATTGAAGCGACTGTCGCCGATCAGCACCCGCGGATTGCCGCTGACCCGGGCGCCATTTTCGAACCGGACGCAATCATCGCCGATGGGCAGCGGCACTTTGGCATCGTAATGCGGCAGGGCATTGAGCCAGGTCAGTGCAATCCCGGTCAGTTGCTCGCGGGTCGCGCGCTGTGCCGACGGCAGCGGCACGAGCCAGGCCGAATCCGCCGCCCCGCGTGAGTTCGAGGCATCCACGCCCGCGTCGCTCCATTCGGGACCGGCACCCTTGCGATAGAACAGCGTCTCCACCTCGCTGATGCGCCGGTCACGCACCTTCAGGCGCGTGGCCATCAGCACCAGGCTGTCAAACTCCCGCATGGTGCCGACAAAGGTGATCTGCTGCGTTTGCGGGTCCGGGTAGAACTGCTGGGCCGCCCCCACCCCGCTGGCCGTATTCCAGAAGCCGTCCCCGAGCTGCAGCTCCTGACCGTTCTCCGTGAAGCGGACGTGCTCGTCCACGCTCAGCAGCTTCGGGTCATGGGCCACCAGCGCCTTCAAATAGCCTTCGGCCACGGCCTGCAGGCAGGCGCGGTCGCAAAGCAGCTGCGGATCCTGGACCGGCGCCGGTGCCGGCGCGCTCTCGCTGCTGGCGGCGCCAAGCCGCGCGCGCGCGGTGTTGCGCTCGCGGGTGTGGGCGGCTGCCGCACGGTCGCGGTCATCCGGCGTCGGATCGGCATGCGCCGGCCGCGCCGGACAAATCGTCAGCAACGCGGCAGCCAACGCAATCAGCGTCGTGCATCTGCGATCCAGCATTGCCCCTCCATCACGAATGCGTCACCTGCAGGATACTGTGGCGCAGTTCCTCGTTCAGCACCACCTGCGCATCGGCCGCCACATGCATCAGGACCTCGTCGAACTCGAGCTTGCCGCTGCCGGTGGCGCGGACCACCCGGCGCTTGCGCAGCAGGTCGATGAAGTTCTCGAACAGCGCCCGGTCGAAGAACTCCGGGGAATTGAAGCCATACAGCAGCGACATGCGCTGGGCCATCAGATGACAGCGCTCCTCCAGCTGCGACTGGCTGATCTGGCCGCTGCCCGCCTGCAGCAGCAAGGATATGGCCAGATAATACCGTTCAATGGTCTGGATGGTGGACTGCTGCAGCAGCGATAGCTGCATGGCCTGCGGGGAAGTCGGGGGCGACCGGCACCAGTCCCCGGCGGCGTTGTGCTCCAGCAGCCCCTGTGCCGCCAGCGTCGCCAGCATCGCATCCAGCGCCGCCGGCACTTCCTCCTCCGGCCAGATCAGAAACAGTTCGGAGGCAATGTACGGATAGATGCGGCCGGTGAGCCGCAGGATGTCCGCGTGGTTCATGGCGGCATTGCCGGAAAAGGCGCAGGCGATCAGCGACGGCAGCGCGAACAGGTGCACGATGTTGTTGCGATAATACGCGGCGAGTACCGCGGCGGCATCGCTCATCTGCACCAGGTCCCCCAGCGGATGGGCGCGCCGCGTGATGACCTTCATTTCCTCGCCGTAGGCGATGATCTGCTGGGCCGACAGGTCCGTCACCGTCACGCGCGCGCTGTACGGACAGTCCGCGAGCAGCGCCTTGAGCAGCTTCAACTGGCGCAGCAGATCCGCCTCGACCAGAGTGCGACGCGGCGAGGCCAGCAGCGCCACACCCAGCAGTCCGACCGGCGTCACCGCGGCTGCGGCATTGATGTTGCGCATCACCTGCGTGGCCAGCTCCGCCACGGCCGCATTCAGCCAGGGCAGCCGGCCCTCTTCGGCCGTCAGGCGCGTGCGCCACTGGCTGTCATGCCGGTCGAGCAGCGCATCCAGGTGAATGGGCTCACCGATATTGACATGCACCTTGCCGAATTTTTCCTTCAGCCGCGGCAGCGTGCGCAGCAGGCCGAAGAAACTCTCCTTCTCCTTGGGCTTGCCGGAGAGCTCCCCGATGTAGGTATCGGCTTCCATGATGCGCTCGTAGCCGAAGTACACCGGCAGGAACACGATGGGACGGACCGGTGCGCGCAGAAAGCCGCGCAGGGTCATGGTGAGCATGCCGGTCTTCGGCTGCAGCAGCCGCCCGGTGCGGCTGCGGCCACCCTCGATGAAGTATTCGATGGAATGGCCGCGGGCCATGATCGCCGCCAGATAACTCATGAACACGATCATGTAGAGCGCATTGCCACGGAGGCTGCGGCGGATGAAGAAGGCCCCGCCCTTGCGCAGGTAGCGGCCGACCAGCGGCATGTTCAGATTCAGGCCGGCCGCGATATGCGGAATGGCATAGCCGTTGCGGTAGATCACATAGGAGAGCAACAGGTAATCCATGTGGCTGCGGTGGCAGGGAACGTAGATGATCTCGTGACCATCGGCGACCTTCGCCAGGGCATCGGCGTTGCCGAAATCCACGCCGTCGTAGATACGGGTCCACAGCCAGCTGAACACCCGCTCCAGGAAGCGCACGAAGGCCGGGGAATAATTGGCGGCGATCTCGTAGGCGAGCTTGCGCGCCCGGATCAGCCCCTGGCGGCGGGTGATCTTCTTCTCCCGCACCTCCTGGGCCACGGCCGCGCGTACCGCACGGGTGCGCAGGATGCGGCCGACGATCGTGCGCCGGTGGGACAGGTCCGGTCCGATGCGAGCCGCGCGCTGCCGCGCGTAGCGCACGCGCAGCGCCCTTGCCACCCGTCGGCACTGCACCACGGTCGGGGCTTCACCGCCCAGCAGGCTGCGCAGCGAAACCGGCTCGTCCAGCTCCAGCAAGGTGTTGCGGCCATTGAAGATCACCTGGAAGAACCGCCGCACCCGCGAGGTGATGACCCAGTCATCCACCAGCAGCAGCCGGAACCAGGAGGCTTCGCGCTGCGGCGCCCGGCCCCAGAACACGGCCGCCGGCACCAGGTCCACATCCATCTGCGGATCGGCCCGCAGCAGGTCGACGAGTTTCGCCAGAATGGGCGGCGGCCGGCGATCCAGCGGTTCGGCGCCCAGGCCGCGGCGCGGATCCAGGTAGAAGTAGGAGCGCAGGTCGGAACTCTGGCCCAGCAGTCGCTTGTACGGCCGCGGCAGCTTCAGTTTCACGCAGGCGCCGTGCAGGACCGCGAAGTCCGTGAGACTGCGGTGCTCCATGACATAGCAGACCGGCCGGCCGCGCCCCAGCAGGCGCGTCGCCGCATCCGCAGGCAGCGTGGTGAAGCGCACCCACAGCGTCAGGATCCGTCGCAGCAGCCACGCCATCGCCTATTCGCCCGAAGCCGGCATGTCCAATGAGATCAGGAAGTACTCGAACAGGTAGCGGATCATGTTCATCTGGCCGTGCAGGCGATGGTCATCGTGCAGCAGATGCAGCGATGCGCCGTAGTCGCGGGCAAAGCGGGCGCTATCCTCGTACGGCACGATCTCATCGCGCCAGCCATGCACCACCATCGTCGGGCAATCGAGCACCCCCTTGCGCAGCGGTGGCAGGCCTTCGGCATAGATCGCCGGCGCCATGAGGAACACGCCGCGGGCATGCAGGTGCGAGGCGCCGGCCACCGAGACGTAGGCGCCGAGACTGGAACCCACCAGCACCAGTTCGCCCTGCAGGTCCTTGCAGAAGTCCATCAGGTGCGCGAGCCGATCCTGCGGCGAATCGATACCCCGGTAATCCACCGACTCCGGCTCATAGCCTTCGGCCCGCGCCGTATCGGCGAGCACGGTGATCTTGCGACCCCAGGGGCCGCCTTCCTGGCCATGCGAAAAGACTACATAGCGGGTGGTCACGGGCACATATCTTATACCGGCCGAGCAGGCGCCGACGATGGAACCTGCTCAGGCGTTGAGGATTGCGGTCTCGATTTCCCAGTCGACCTGGCGCGGCGATGCCGCCTGTCGGTTGATGCTCACCGGCCGGACCCGACTGCCGCCCGGGTGATGCGTCACCAGCCAGTACTGCAGGACGCCGGGCTGTTGCAGCGCATAGCCGAACAGCAGATTGATGGCGCCCGTGGCGATGGTGCTCGCGCGATTGACGCGCTCATCCCAGACCACCTGGCAGCAGTCCTGGAATTCCCCATCGACGAAGGCCCCCTCCAACCGCAACGACTCGAGGAACTGCTCAACCTGATGCCCGGCGCGCTCCCAGGTCACCTCGGTATTCGGGGCCGTCAGCACCCAGCGCGTGCCGCGCTCGATGCTGTTGGCCAACTGCAGCGCCAGGCGGCGCGCGGCCAGGTAGCGGCCATCGGCGGAGGCCGACACCCCCGAAAACAACGTGCAGCTGCGCGCACGCCGCGCCGGCCCCGGTCGCAGCGGCTCCAGTGTGTTGATGCCGGCCTGTGCGAGCCGTTCACAGTGCTCAGCTTCCAGGGCCACGGCGGGGCGCAGCGTCGGGCGCAGCGCCGCCTCCGGTTCCAGCAGCCGCGGCCGCGGACCACCGGCGTAGTAGCTGCGCGCGAGCATCCCGGCCGCCGCGGCGCCCGGGGCGAAGGCCGCCATGCGATTGCGCAGCCGGTCGAAGGCCAGCACGCGCGGATAGAACATGGCCGCGTTGTCGCTGCGGAACGGCCACGCGGCCAGGCCCGTGAGCGCCTCGTGCGGTTGCGCCCACAGCTGCGGCGGATCCACGATCTGCAGGGCGCGCCGTTCACGGCAGAAGCGCGCCGCCACCAGCAGCGTGCTCATCCCCAGATCCTGATCGCGCGTGAGCGGCGGGATGTACAGCAGGTCGAACTGCGTATCCGGGCCTAACGCGAAAATGCCGGTGCGACGCGCCACGGAACCGATGATGTCGTAATCGCTCAAAGATCCGCCGTCATCCCCATCGGCATTGGCGCCGACATATCCTTGCGCGGCGCCCGCCAGACTCACGCCGGTGGGATCCGGGCGCGCTGCCGGCACCAGGCCGGCGACGCGCGCCAGTTTCGAGGACTGCAGCACAGTGGCGATGAACCGTGCGCTGCCCGGTTCGGTGGAGAGATTGCGCAGGATCTCCTGCTCCTGGACCTGCTCGGAGCCTGCCACCGCCAGACGCTGCACGATGAGATTGAAACGATCGCCGTCACTGATGGCGTCGTAATCCACGGCGGCGCGCAGATATTCGCGCGAACCGGGATTGACGGCGATGAGCTGCAGCGCTTCCCCGCCCGCGGGCAGCACGAGCGTGGTGCCGCGCGCGCCGTTGATGGCGCGCACGATGACCGCCTCGCGGCCGCCATTTTCGAAAAACTGCTCCACGGCGTAGGACAGGGAGGAGGGTTGCCACAGGCCGCCGAAGATCTGCTGGAACGCGGCGAAGTTGCGCAGCACCACCGGCTGGGCGACCGGGCCTTTGAGGGTGCGGCCAACGAAGGCGGTGACACCGGCGGGAACGCGCTCGATGGCACCCCCGGGCCCGGGAAGGATTCTGGTATCTGCCTCGGAAACTCCGCGCACGGCCACCCGCACCTCAAGTGACCGGCGGCACTCTAACAGGTTTCCTCAGCCTCCGGTCTTGTGCGCGCCGGGCGCCGGAACCAGGTGATCCTGCGGATCCGAATCGCCCATCATCTGGTCAAAGGTCTTCTCATCCATGGGCAGATCCGACTTGCCGTCCCAGGAGGCGCCGACCGGCAATTCGTTCTCGACCTTGGTGGCACTGGCCAGCACCTTATCGACGCTGGCATCGGTGAGCGTCACCGGCACGATCAGGCCACGCGGTGCATGGGCGAGCTGCATCACCAGGTCCCAGTCGACCGTCTCGCCGCGATTCTTGAGTTCCTTCTGTACCGGCTTGCCCAGCGAACGCGACAGCAGTTTCGCCTGGGCCTTCTGCCAGTCGCGTCGATCATCTTCCAGGGAGCCGAAGGACTGCATCACCAGCTGGCCATTGTCCCAGCCGAATACGTACGGCTGATTCACCACATGCACCTGCGTGCCGATCGGAATCTTGTCGAACAGCTCATCGATGTCTTCCGGAAACAGCCGGATGCAGCCATGACTGGACCGCAGGCCCACGCCAGCCGGTTTATTGGTGCCATGAATCAGATAGCCCGGCCAGGTCAAATAGAAGGCGCGGTTGCCCAGGGGATTGTCGGGTCCCGGACCCACGACCGCGGGCAGGTCATCGCCGTTTTCCTTGTGCTCCTTGATCACCGAGATCGGCGGATGCCAGGTCGGATCCTTCTGCCGGCGCACGATTCTGGTGGTACCCTCCGGCGTCGCCCAACCCACTTTGCCGATGCCGATGGGATGGGTGAAGACGACCTGGGTCTCGCCGGCCTTGTGCGGCGGAAAATAATACAGCCGCATGGCCGCGATATTGATCACCACGCCATCATGCGGCGCATCCGGCAGCACGAAGCGGGTGGGCAGTACGATGAGGCGGCCGACCCCGGGCAGCCAGGGATCCACGCCCGGATTGGCGCGCAGCAGTTCCTCGTAGCCTAAATTGAAGCGGCGGGCGATATCGGTGAGCGTGTCGTCCTTGCCGACGGTGGTCTGTTGCAGGTCGCCGATGACGTTCTGCTGGGCATCGGTGAGCTCGAAGCGGGAAGATTCCTGGGGTGCCGGCAGCGGAGGCGGTGGCGGGACCGCCGCAACCACGGGAGCCGCCGGCGGCTTATGCGTGGTCCAGGGGGCACCGACCAGCGAACAGGCGGCCAGCAAGGACAGGGTCAGGATCGCGGCTATGACGCGAAATGGCGACAAATGGGATGTCATGATCCATCGATTATGACACCACCGCGCCGTACACCAAAAAAAATGCCCCGAGCAAACGCCCGGGGCTGAGAATGCGGACCTTCGATGAAGGGAAGGAAGTCCGCTAGGGGATTTCGATGCTCAGTGCAGCCGGGCCCAATGCAGAATGCGGATGTCTTCGCTCGTGAGCGCAAAACTCTGCGCGAGCAAGGAGCGCAATTCCCGGGTTCCCGCGCTCTGTTCGAGCGGATGCCGCAGCTCAACCACTCCACTCCACTCGCTGGACTCGGTGGCGGCTTCAATCGCCATCGCCGCCTGGTCTGCCGTGACGAAGTGTGTGTAGTACTTTGCGGCCATGGTTCAGAATTTAGGTTCAACACGGCAAAGGTGCCGTGAAACGCTCCACAGATCCTTTGATCCAATCATCTGTGGGATCCGACATAACGTGGAGAATTCACGCTGATGGGTCGCTACCGAGCTGCGCAGGTACCTGGTTCACAGTTCATTACACCCGAAGGCATCGGCCGCTTGCGTGCCGAGCTGGATCTGCTATGGCGCACCGAGCGGCCGCGCGTGACGCAGGCCGTGCAGGAGGCGGCGGCGCAGGGCGATCGCTCCGAAAACGCCGAATACACCTACGGCAAGCGTCGCTTGCGCGAAATCGACCGGCGGGTGCGCTTCCTGCGCCAGCGCCTGGAAGGCATGACGGTGGTGGATCAGCCGCCGGCTGATCGGTCGCGGGTATTCTTCGGCGCCTGGGTGACCCTGGAGCGCGAAGATGGCGTGGAAGTGCGCTACCGCATCGTGGGTCCGGATGAGACCGATGCGGCCCGCGGTCATATCAGCATGGATTCGCCGCTGGGCCGGGCCCTGCTGGGCAAGGCACTGGATGCGCAGGTGGCGGTGGCGCTGCCATCAGGCGGCACCACCTTCACGATTGTCGCGGTCGCCTACCCGTCTACCAGATGACCCGGACATTCTTGAACTGCCACGGGTCGCTCTTGTCGATGTCCTCCGGAAAGAGCCGTTCGCGATCGGTGAGCGGGGTCCAGTCGGTGTAGGCGCCGATCACCTTGCCCCAATAGGGCTGGCTGATCTGAATATTGCGTCGGAAGTCGATCTCGTCCGGCTCGACCAGCCCGCAATTCGGATTCTCCATGGCCCACACCATGCCGGCCAGGCACGCCGAGGTCACCTGCAGGCTGGTCGCATTGTTGTACGGGGCCAGGGCCCGGGCCTCTTCAATGGTCAGCTGCGAGCCATACCAGTAGGCATTCTTCTTATGGCCGGCCAGCAGCACGCCCAGCTCGTCGCGGCCGCTCTGCACATCCTCGGTCATGATCCGCTTCTTGTCCTGGACCATGAAATTGCGACCCGCGAACTCGTGCATCGAGGCGATCGCCGCATCACAGGGGTGATAGGCGTAGTGCGCGGTGGGTCGATAAACGACGTTGCCGCCTTCACGCACCGTCAGGTAATCAGAGATCGAGATCGCCTCCGAATGGGTGATGCAGAAGCCATGGAATTGGCCGGCCAGCGGCGTCCAGGTCCGCACACGCGTGGCGGCGCCGGGCTGGGTCAGATAGATCGCGGCGCCGTTGCCGAAATCGTGGCGTTTGCCGTCGCGGGGAAAATTGCGCTCATGCGTACCCCAGCCCAGCTCCGCCGGCTGCGCGCCCTCGCCGACAAAGCCGTCCACCGACCAGGTGTTCACGAACTCATTCAGCTGCTTGGGTCGCGAGGACACCTGGGTATCGCGCTCGGCGATATGGATGACACGGATGCCCAGCAGGTTGGCGAGCGCGGCCCAGTCCTCCTTCGAGGTGGGATTGCCGGCCTCGACGCCGGTGTCGGCGGCGATGTTCAACAAGGCCTGCTTGACCAGGTGGGACACCATGCCGGGATTCGCGCCATGCGTGACCACCGCGGTCGGTGCGCGCTGGTTGCCGGCGCGCAGCCCCAGGGCCTCCTCGCGCAGCGCATAGTTGGTGCGCCGCGCGGCGCTCAGCGTCGGGTCGGTATAACCGCCGGCCCAGGGTTCCAGGCAGGTGTCCAGGTACATCGCACCCTTCTCCCAGCAGAAGCGGACCAGGGCGATGCTGGAAACCTCGACCGAGACATTCAGCAGGAAATCGCCGCGCCCGATCAGCGGCGCGAGGATGCGCCGGAAGTTGTCGCGGGTCAGGGCTTCATTGATGCGCTTGACGCCAAAATGCTCGGCCTCCGCGCTGCCGGCATCATCGGCGGTCACGATGGTGATGCGATCCGGTGAGATACCGATGTGCCGCAAGATCAGCGGCAAGACTCCCTGGCCAATGCTGCCGAAGCCGACGAGGACGATGCGGCCGGGAAAATCGATATGGACCGGGTGTTTTGTCATGATTACCGCCAGTGTGGAGGAAAAGTACGTTCATACCCCGGCAGCGCCGCGACACGGCCGATCCAGCGCTCCAATGCTGGATAATTGGCCGCCAAGGGCAGGAAACGGGAGGACAGCGCGCGGCCCGCCGGCTTGTCCAGGGCGCGCAGCAGCAGCTGCAGCGCCGGGAATATCACGATGTCGGCGGCGGAGAAACGCTCCCCCACCACCCAGTTTGAGCGCGACAGCCGCGCCTCGATGGAACGGGCCTCGTTGGCGACCACGTGCATGGAGTCCGCCAGGGCATCGATATGCTCCTGGGCATGACCCTCGAAGACCGCACGCACGATCTTCATCAGGTGATCCTCGACATACGCCTGGTATTCGCAGATCACCCGCATGATCACGCCGGCCTCCTCCGGGGACTGGCCAAAGATCGGCGGGTCCGGATACTTCAGATCCAGGTAGTACAGCACGGCCAGGGATTCAAAGACGACATAGTCCCCATCCTTGAGGACCGGAACGCGGCCGCGGAAGTTCAGCGCCAGGATCTGCGGCGACTTGTGTTCCTGCCGCGAAAACTGCAGCAGATGACTGGTGTAGGCCAGCCGCTTGTACTCGAGCGCAAGCAATACGCGCCAGGAATACGGGCTGCCGCTGCCCCAGTAGACTTCAATCGCCATATACTTGATTCACAAGGCTGTCGGGACGATTGTACCGACAACTCGGGCGCACCACACTGCATCGGAAAATGAGTTTTGGGATTGCCATTGCACCTGATTGAAACCGCCGAGCTGGCCGCGCTGCTCGCGGCCGGCGGCGCACCGGTGGTGGTGGTGGATTGCCGCCACGATTTGTCGCAACCGGACTGGGGACGACAGCAGTTTGCGGCAGCGCATATTCCCGGCGCGGTCTTCGCCCATCTGGATCACGACCTGTCAGGTCCCGTGACGCCGCAATCCGGACGGCATCCGCTGCCTGATCCGGGTCGCCTCGCACACTTCCTGGGCGCCGCGGGCGTGGCGGCCGACATCCATGTCGTGGCCTACGACCAGGACAAGTCGCCGTTCGCGGCGCGGCTGTGGTGGCTGCTGCGCTGGCTGGGTCATGCGCGCGTTTCGGTCCTGAATGGCGGCCTGGCCGCCTGGGCGGCGGCCGGCCTGCCATTGCAAGGCACGCTACCGCCGCGCAGTGCACGGCCCTTCACGGTGCTCCCGGGGCTGACGCAGGCGATCACGACGGCCGAAGTGGCGCATGAACTGGCCGCCGGTCGCATCCTGTTGCTCGACGCGCGCGCCGCCGATCGGTTCGCCGGCCGCAATGAGACCCTCGATGCGGTCGCCGGGCATGTGCCGGGTGCACGCAATCAGCCCTTCGCGCTGAATCTTGACGGTGACGGCCGCCTGCGCACCGCGGCCGCCCTGGCATCCCAGTGGCAGGCCGTGCTCGGCGACACGCCGCCCGCGCAAGTCGTCGCCATGTGCGGCTCCGGCGTCACGGCCTGTCACAATCTGCTGGCGATGGAAGTCGCCGGACTGCCCGGAGCCAGGCTCTATGCCGGCTCCTACAGCGAGTGGATCCGCGATCCGTCGCGCCAGGTGGCCACCGGCCCCGCGTGACCGCAAGCGTCATCCGTCTGTCCCGCTTTTTTGCTATGGTCCGCGATCGCAATGAACGGAACAATTCAAAAAGGTCCGGGTCCGGCCTGGACCACGGAAGACTCGCTGGACCTGTACCACGTGAATGCGTGGGGCAAGGGCTACTTTTCGATCAATGCCGAGGGCCATGTCATCGTGCGCCCGGACACGCTGCCCGGCGGACCGACCATCGACCTGTTCGAGGTCGTCGAAGGCCTGAAAGCCCGCGACCTCACCGCCCCGGTGGTGGTGCGCCTGTCGGATATTCTGGCCAACCGGCTGCGCAGCCTGCATGCCGCCTTTACCCAGGCCATCACCGAAAACGACTACGGCAACAAATATGCGGCCGTCTACCCCATCAAGGTGAACCAGCAGCGCCTGGTGGTCGAAGAGGTGTATCGCTACGGTCGTGAATTCGGCTTTGGCCTGGAGGTCGGCTCCAAGCCCGAACTGCTGGCCGTGATGGCCATGACCGAAAGCGCGCCGGACCGACTCATCATCTGCAATGGCTTCAAGGACCACAGCTACCTGGAAGCCGTGGTGCTCGCGACCAAGCTTGGCCGCAGCATTATTCCGGTGATCGAAAACTTCGAGGAGCTGGGTGTGTTGCTGACCCTCGCGGACACCTACCAGGTGCGGCCGCGGCTCGGCGTGCGCGTGAAGCTTTCCAGCGAAGGTTCAGGCCGCTGGCGCGACAGCAATGGCGCCAAGTCCAAGTTCGGACTGTTCGTCACCGAGATCCTCGATCTGTTCAAGGTGCTGAAGGAGCGCGACATGCTCGATTGTCTGCAGCTCGTGCACTGCCATCCGGGCAGCCAGCTGCAGGACATCCGTCGCGTCAAGGAATCCATCACCGAGCTGGCGCATGTGTATGCGGAGCTGCGCCTGATGGGCGCGGGGCTGCAGTACATCGATGTCGGCGGCGGCCTGGGGGTCGACTACGACGGCAGCGGCACCAACTTCGCCTCCTCGATGAACTACACGCTCAATGAATACGCGAGCGATGTGGTCTACCGGATCGCGAGCGTCTGCAATGCGCGCGACATACCCCACCCGATGATCATCAGCGAATCCGGACGGGCCATCGCCGCCTATCACAGCGTGCTCATTTTCAATACCGTGGGCTCCTCGGCGCTGGATCGGTTTCGGGTCACCGGTCGCGAGTCGGATGACTACCCGGGCGAGGATGAACTGCCGCAGCCGGTGCAGGATCTGTTCGTGGCCTACCGCGCCATCAACGAGCGGCGGCTGGTGGAGTGCTATCACGACGCCCAGACGGCCCGTGAGCAGGTCCTGCAGATGTTCAACCTGGGGCTGCTGTCGCTGGAATTCCGGGCCCTGGCCGAACGCCTCTACTGGGCCACCTGTGCCCGGATTCGCGACGTCTGCCGGCGCCTGGATGAGAGCCCGGAGGAACTGGCCGACCTGGAATCGATTCTGTCGGACATCTACTTCTGCAACTTCTCGGTTTTCCAGTCGCTGCCCGACAGCTGGGCCATCGACCAGCTGTTCCCGATCATGCCCATTCACCGCCTCAACGAGCAGCCGACCCGCACCGGCGTGCTCGCCGACATCACCTGCGACTCCGATGGCAAGATCGACCGCTTCGTCAGCCATCGGGAAATCAAGCGCACCCTGGAGCTGCACGAGCTGCTGCCCGGCGAGGAGTACTACCTGGCCGCATTCCTGGTCGGGGCCTATCAGGAAACCTTGGGTGATCTGCACAACCTGTTCGGCGATACCCACGTGGTGCATATCCGCCTGCTCGAGGAAGGGGGCTGGTGGATCGAGGAAATCGTCAAGGGCGACACGGCCAACAAGGTGCTCGAGTACATGGAGTATGACGTGGCGGAGCTCTACCCGGCCCTCGCGCGCGATTGTGAGCGGGCCGTACGGGATGGCCGCATGACCCTCGCGGAGAGTCAGCAGGTGAAGCGATTCTACGAAGGCGAACTCAATGGTTATGCCTATCTGGAAGCGCCCGGCAGCTGATCATCCGGCACCATGCCGGTGCACCCGCGCACGGCCCGCGGCGTGATTGCTTCCCCCAAACCGCGGGAGTAGCATCTTTTTCGATCCAGTGGTGTGTGAGAGAACCGGATGACGACGATCTATGTGGGCAATCTGCCCTTCAATGTCACGGAACAGGACCTGCGAGCCCTCTTCGAAGCTCACGGAGCCGTGGAATCAGTCAAGCTCATCAATGATCGGGAGACCGGCAAGCCCCGCGGCTTCGGTTTCGTCGACATGGCGCAGGCGGAGGCGCAGGCCGCGATTCAAGCACTGAATGGCCAGCAGCTGGGCGGTCGCCCGCTGCGGATCAATGAAGCCCAGGAGCGCCCGCAACGGCCGCGCCAGGGTGGCGGGCCGTTCCGCCGCTGAGTCGGGCCCGATGGCGGCCTGAAGTCCCAAGGACTCTGTCCTTAAAGCAGAGTCCCGCAGGCGGCTGTTACCACATTTCCTTCAGCCGCTCGCTCACATCCAGTGCCGAAGCACCGGCATCGCCCAGCGCCACCTCGTCGCTGTTGGCGCCGTGCACCACGATGCCATCGAATGCCTTCAGCACCTTCTCGGTCAGGAACCGGCTGCGGCCACCGTACACATGGCCGTCCGAGGATTTCGGCTGACTGGTGATCTGGAACTTCAGCGGGCTGTACAGCAGCAGCTCGTTGCGGGCCCGGGTCATGGCCACATACAGCAGCCGCCGTTCCTCCTCGATCAGTTCGGGCTTGCGGGTGGCGAATTCGGACGGGAAGCTGCCGTCGACGACGTTCATGACATACACCGTGTCCCACTCCATCCCCTTGGCGGAGTGAATGGTGGAGAGCACCAGGAAGTCCTCATCGAGGTTCGGCCGCCCGGCCAGATCGCTGGTCGCATCCGGCGGATCCAGGGTCAGCTCGGTGATGAAGCGCTCGCGGGAGGTGAACTGGCCGGACAGCAGCTCCAGCTGATCGAGGTCCCCGATCCGGGTGTGCACGCTTTCATAGATGCGTTCCAGATGCGGCTTGTACCATTCGCGCACGAGCCGCACCTGGCCCGGCCACTCCCGCTGCGGCTCCCGCAGCGTCTGCAGCAGGTTCGAGAGTTTCTCGATATCGGTCGATTCGACATAGGTCGCGGAAAAATCCTGCAGTGCGCCGGAAGCGTATTGCTGGGCTGCCTGGTGGGTGATGGCGCGCTGGGCATTCGCCGGTCCCATCCCCGGCAGCAGCTGCAGGACCCGGAACGCCGCCATGTGATTGCGCGGATTGTCGGCCCAGCGCAACACCGCCAGCAGGTCCTTCACATGGGCCGCCTCGAGGAAGCGCAGACCGCCGTATTTGACGAAGGGTATCTGCCGCCGTGCCAGTTCGATTTCCAGCAGATCGCTGTGGCTGCCGCTGCGAAACAGCACCGCCTGGCGGCGCAGCGGCACGCTCGCTTCACGTCGCCGCAGCACCTCGCTGCAGATCGACTCGGCCTGGGTCGCCAGATCGTCCACCGTGACCAGTTTCGGCCGCTGACCCGAACCGCGCGCGGCCAGCAGGTGCTTGCGGAACTGGCGCGGCGCATCGGCCATCAGTGCATTGGCGCCGTCCAGGACCTGCTGGGTGGAACGGTAGCTCTGCGCCAGCGTGATGACTTCGGCGCGCGGCTCGAACTGCTCCGGAAAATTCAGGATGTTATCGATGCTGGCGGCGCGGAACGAATAGATGGCCTGGGCATCATCCCCCACGACCGTGAGGCCGCGGCCATCCGGCCGCAGGGCGTGCAGAATCTGTGCCTGCAAGGCGTTGGTATCCTGGTATTCATCCACCAGCACATGATCGAAATGCCCGCTGACATGCGTCGCGAGCTTCGCCTCGCTCATCATGATGTGCCAGTACAGCAGCAGATCGTCGTAATCGAGGATGCCGTAGGTCTGCTTGCGCTGCACGTAGGCCCGATACAGTTGGGTCAGTTCATCTTCCCACTGCGCGCACCAGGGATACTGTTCATCCAGCGATTCGCGCAGGCTCTTGCGGGTATTGACCCGATGCGAGTAGATCGCCAGGCAGGTGTCGCGCCGCGGAAAGCGCTGCTCCTTGCCGTCAAATCCCAGCTCCTGGCGGATGGCATCCATGAGATCCGCGCTGTCGCCACGATCGACCACGGTGAACTGGGGATCGAGCTTCAGGTGCCGCGCGTAGTGGCGCAGCAGCCGGTTCGCCATCGAATGGAAGGTGCCCGCCCACGACAGGCGCTGCGCCAGCACCTGATTGAGCCCGCCCAAGGGTTCGTTCATGGCCTGTTTGACGATATCGCGCGCGCGGCGGCGCATTTCCTGGGCGGCGCGCCGGCTGAAGGTGAGCATCAGGATGCGGGCCGGGTCGACGCCGTTCATCGCCAGGTGCGCCACGCGGTGGGCCAGGGTATTGGTCTTGCCGGTGCCCGCGCCGGCGATGATCAGCAAGGGACCCGAATCGACGCCCTTTTCGCCGACCTTGTCGCCGACCTTGCCGATGAATGTGACGCTCTGCTCGGCGCCTCGGGTCTCCCCGAAGGTCGCCGCCTTGCGCTGGGCGGGATTCAATGCGGCCAGATACGCGGGTGTCGCCATGCCGGAGGCACTATACGAGGTGGCGGTTTGCGAGGCTATGGATCAGTGCACAACCTGCCAGCGGCTGCGTCGCAGCGCCATCATGGAAGTACTGCGGCCCCGCAAGGTCCAGAAATGCATCGGCGCTGCCAGGGGACTGCGCAACCCAGGCGGCGTCCCGGTGCCCGGGGTGGCGGGTGCGGTCGGCGGCGCGGGCCAGCAGACGTTGCTGCCGCAGCGGCTCCGGTGCGCGGCACAGCACCTGGGTGCACGACATTGGCCCATGCCGCGCCAGCAGCCCCTGCAGGGCGGGCTCATGCTCACCGCGACGGAAATTGCCCTCCAGCACCACCGACCCGGTCAGTGCCAGCTGTTCATCCGCGAGCGCGAACAGCACCGCAAAGCTGGCATCGCTCAAGACTCTCGAGGCGGCGCGGTCCGGGGCCCCCAGCACATCCAGCAACGGCTCCTTGACGGCGTCCTTTGACAGCAGCGGCAGCTGCAGTGCGCGCGCCAGGGCGCGCGCCAGCGTCGTCTTGCCGGTGGCCGGCAGACCCATGACCAGAAACACGCCCGGTGTCGGCATTCGGATATCCTAGCTGCAATGAGCACACTCAACAGCACGCCGCAGTATCAGGGTCGCGTCATCAGCGTGACCGTGGACGATGTCATCCTGCCCAATGGGCGGCAGACGGCGCTCGAGGTCGTGCACCATCCGGGCGGTGCGGCCATCGTGGCGCTCAATGACCTGCAGCAGATGTGTCTGCTGCGCCAGTACCGTTACGTCGCCGGCGGCTGGATCTGGGAGCTGCCGGCCGGCAAGCTTGAACCCGCCGAACCGCCGGAGGCCACGGCGCGTCGCGAGCTCACGGAAGAGGCCGGCGTGGTCGCCACCGATTGGTCGAGCCTCGGTTCCCTGTTGAGTTCCCCCGGGGTCTTCGCCGAAGTCATCCATCTGTACCTGGCGCAGGGCCTGTCATCGGCCCGCTCCCGGCTCGAAGACAATGAAGTGCTGGAAGTGCATTGGGTGAGCTTTCCTCAGGCCTGCGACATGGCCCTGTCCGGGGAACTGCGCGACGCCAAGACCGCGATCGGGGTGCTGCGCGCCGCCCACCGCCTGGGGCTGTCCCTGACCCACGGCTGACCGGCACCCCCCCGGGGGGGTCGAATTGTAGCCATTTCGTGACATGTTGCGCAGTGATGGTGCACTGCCACCGGTAATGTTGGCCTGAAGGACTTGCGCTTCGGGTGTGACTTAATCCTGTGAATTCCAAGAAGGACAACTCCGACGCCGACGGCCCGCCTGCCTCCGCCGACACCATCGAGCGCCGGCGCATCGGCAGGATCGTCCGCGATGACCGCGACTCCGCGAGCGTGGAGTGGGTGGATGCGCCCTCGAACTACCAGCGGGTGCCCTTGTCCATCGAGGGTAGCTTGCCGCGAGGTGGCGTGAAGCGGGCGGCGAACGGCTATAACCCCTACGAAACCATGTCCCCGGGCACGACCAAGCCCAACCCGGACAAGCGTCCCGTGAAACGCGATCTGCGCAAGCTCTCGGAGTGGATCAAGCAGATGCGCGCCATCGAAGAGCGCAAGAAGCACGACGAAGACGACGACTGAGCTTGCCCTTCAGTGCGCCCGCTGACCCGCCGGCGCCGGCAACACCCCCAACTCACGCAGCAGCCGCCACGAGCGGCGGCTGCCGGTGCGAATCCACAGTTCATACAGCCGCAAGGCATCCGCGCTTGACTGGCAGCGCGAACCTTCGCTGATCTCATTGAGCGCATCCACCAGCGGCTGGAACTTCCCGGCGAGCTCGGCAAACACCCGGCTCAAGGCGGATCCGCGCCGGCTGCGATCGGTATCGGCGAGGGTGGAATAGGCCTGTGCGCCCATGCTGATGTGATAGTCCACGTCCACCAGCTTCGCGGCGAAGCTGCTGGCGAAGAAGCCGGCGATGAACAGCGATACGTCACCGAGCCGCTGCAGGCCGCGCTGGCGTTCGGCCAGGCTCGGCGCCCCGAGCGCCTCGGAGAGCATGGCCACCAGGGGCTTCAGTCGCAAGCCGTCGGGGGTCTGTTCAAACAGGGCTTCCGAACGGGCGAACAGCGTGAGCACATTCACGACGTAGTGCTGGGTGTGGCCGTCCACGGCCAGCTGCTGCTTCTGCAGCGCCGTTTGCAGGCTCTCGCGGAAGTATTCCGTCAGACTCGTGACGGGCAGGACTTGAGCCGCTTCGCGTTGGTCGGACATACCAGTCCTCGCAGGTGAGCCCCCTCACTACGACACATATCGGCACTGCCAGGCTCGAATCTCACACACCGTGCCGCTGAAGATCCGTGAGCGGCCTCTCATTATGGAGCAGCGCCGCTATTGCTGCGTATTGCTGCGTTTCCGCAGGCGGATGTAGGAGTCGGCGGCGGTGCCGAAAACCAGATCGCCGTCGCTGTCATAGGCCTGTTCGCTGATCGCCAGCTGATCGGCCATCAGTTCGATCCGCCAATGGGCCGACACGGCCGCCGGCACCGAGATCGGCGTGGAGTGGCACAGTTTCGGGTCGTTGGTCGCGGCGAAGTGGTCCTCCACCTTCTTCCATTCCAGCGAGCAGCCGGTCAGCAGCTTCAGATCCGCCGGCTGCATCGCCGTCAGCAGCTCCGGCATCTCATCGGCGCCGCGCCAGTGTTTCGGATCGGTGAAGGTCCAGACCGCTTCGACGACTTTGTCCTTCACGGATTCAAAGGAAATGATGTACTGCCCGAGCATCTTCTGCGGCTCATCGATGCTGGATTCCTGCAGATAGTAGACATGATCCCCGACCATCAGCGAATCGACCCGGACCGCCACCGCACTGACGGCCGGATGCACGAAGCCCCCGTGCTTCTGGTCGGTCGCGACCTGCGCGCGGTTGTCGTAGTGGCCCGGCAGCCAGCCCTCGATCTGTCTGATCGCCGCATCGCTGGGGCTTGCCTGCGGGGTCGCGCAAGCGCCCAGCCCCGCCACGGTCGCCACCAGCAGCCCCCTCGCGCATCTGTTCTGGAACATCGTGTGGGTCGCTCCCCGCTGCATCAGCCGTAAGTGGCGCGCCATTGTGCGCGATAGGTGAGCCCGAGGGTCATCAGGCGCTCCAGCAGCTCGTCATAGTCCTGGCCGGCGGCGCGGGCACTTTCCGCGAAATCCTCGGTGGCCGTCAGATTGGGATTCGCGTTGGCTTCCAGCACGTAGACCTCGCCGGCGGCCGTGACCCGAAAATCCATGCGGGCATAGCCCGACAGTCCGAGCGCCCGATAGATGCGGCGTGACAGCCGGTCCAGGCGCGCCTCCACCGCCGGCGGCAGCTCCTCGGCCGCATGGGTGGTGATGCCGTAGCGTTGCTGATAATTGCGATCCCACTTCACCTTGCGCGTGGCGATGGCCGCCGAGGTGTCCGGCATGGTGCCGAAGACCATCTCCCATACCGGCAGGCGGTGCAGCCGCTCATTGCCCATGACGCCCACATACAGCTCACGGCCGGCAATGTACTCCTCCACCAGCGCATCGGAGCCCACCTGCTCGTGGACGAACTGGATGCGCTCCTTGAGTTTCGCGGCATCTTCGACCACGGAAGCCTGCGCGATACCCAAGGAGGCATCCTCGATGGTGGACTTCACGAACAGCGGAAAGCGCAGGCGGCGCGGCACATTCACGCGCGCGCCGCGGTTGAACACGGCGAACTGCGGGGTCGGAATGCGATGGTAGGACAGCAGCTGCTTGCACAGCGGCTTGTCCCGGGACAGGAGCAGTCCGCGCGGGTTGCAGCCGGTGTAGGGCTGGCGCAGCAGCTCGAGGAACGCCACGACATGCTGATCGTAGGTGCCGATGCCATCAAACTCCTCCAGGAGGTTGAAGACCAGATCGGGTTTCCAGTCGGCGATCGAGGTACGCAGTTCCGTGAGGCTGTCGAGCACCCCGACACACAGCACTTCGTGGCCGCGTGCCTTGAGCGTGGAGATCACGTCGTACTCGGTGCGCCACTCGGCAATCTCCTTCTCGGTGCGACCCTCCAGCGAGTCGGGAGGCACCAGACTCGAGTGCAGAACGACGAGCACACGCTGCTTTTTCATAACGGAAAGTGTGGCGTCTCACCCTGGGCGTACAGCCTCGCGAGTCGGATCAGCATCCAGCGGACATGCCGCCCGGCATCGCGGCGATTGCCGCGCACATGAAGTTTCAAGGCATCACACCGTTCCATGATCATTCGCAACAGCTGATAGACACTATACCGCTCGATCTTCAGTTCCCGCGACACTGAATTCACCAGCTGGATTTTCATGGACCGTATCAGGGTGCTGACGCGCACCGCGCCGCGCGGCACCGGCTGCGAGCGGAACAGTTTCTGCACCAGCTCCTCGATCATGCCGCGCCGATCACTGCCGCGGCGCGCGAGCTTGTCCCGATAGACCTCGGCCAGCGTGCGGGTATCGGTGGCGATGGATTCGATGCGCCGCCGGTTGCGGACCGGCGCGGTGCGCTCGCGGACGCTGGCCATCAGCTCATCGACGCGACACAGTTTCTGGAACGCCGGCCACTGCGCGTAGGCGCGCCGCCAGTTCGAATTGGGCTTGAGCCACACGGCGAAGGTCTCGGCGAAATCCTCGGTCGGATGGGCCTGGGCATACCATTCGCCCAGATGATGCACATAGCGGCGGCTGCCCGCCCGGGCGCGGTAGCGCTCCGGGTAAGGCAGGGAGGCGGGGCCGAAGGTCTCGCGCCAGCGCGCCCGGCGTCGCAGCCGGTAGGCGTTGTCCAGCGCGTGGCCGGCTTCGTGACGCAGGATGCGCATCAGCCAGCGGGTATTGCCGCCCTCGACCTGGTGCATCATGCGCCGCTCGAGTCGTTCCAGACGCGGATGGGCCAGGTAGAAGGGTACGGCGATGCCGGGCACCCCATCGGGCGAGAACCACTCCTCGGCGAGCCAGGCGTGCGGCTTGAACTCGATGCCGCGTCCGGCCAGCTCCGCATACAGCCGCTGCATCGGGCGCCCCAGGCGCGAGTTCTCGACCGTGAGGTTCAGGTCACACAACCGGACCTGCAGCAGCGCCTCATCACCCAGGCGCACCCATGCACGCGCACGCCGCGGCGTCGCCGCGGCCCGAGCGTGCGCGCCACCCCGGGCGCGCGCCGCCCGCTTCGGTCGGGTCGTTCGTGAGGGCATGGCGCAAGCCTAACATTGGGCCCGGCGGGTCTGTCAGCCCAACTGCGCGCGATCGGCCTCCGACTCCGCGCCCCGGTCCGGCTCCCAGGCGGCGACAAACTGGCACTGCTCCGGGGTCTCCGGGATGGACGGCCAGCGCTGGGCGCGGCCACATTGCTGCCAGGCCTTATTCAGCTCATCCAGGGCGGCCTCGCCGGTCAACCCCTGTTCCACCAGGTAGCAGCCCAGCACGGTCCCGGTGCGGCCGATTCCCATACGGCAGTGCACATAAACGCAGCGGCCCGCGCTCAGCGCCCCGCCCAGGGCGGACTGGATCTGGCGCATGTAGCCGCGGTCCACGGGCAGTCCGTGATCCAGAATCGGCAGGTGAAAGTACACGGCACCGTCGGGCAGCAGCGGGCTGTAGGCCGGCAGTTCCCCCGGTCGCGTCAGGTTCACGAAGCAGTCCACGCCCGCATCCATGAGCGCGCGCAGCCGCTGCTGCGTCTCCTCCTCGGATTCCCCGCCCGGATATTCCCCGCCCAGGAGCTTGCCGGGCGTCACCCAGTAACTGTTGGGCAGCGGCGGCCTGGCGGCCATATTGATCAGGGCCATGGCAGCGCCACCTCGGCGTCGGCTGCGGTCGCCCCAAGCGCATCCTCTTCATCCAGGGTCATGGGCACGATCCGGTCCAGTGACAACAGGTCCTCGGGGGCTGCCGGCAGCGGCCCTGCGCTGCGGCGCAATGCATCCAGGCCGGCGAAGTCGTGCAGCCGGGTATCGGCCAGGTGGGTGGGCGCGACATTACGCAGCGCCGCAAATATGGTCTGCACCCGGCCCGGAAAATCCCGCTCCCAGCCGGCCAGCAGCCGCCTGACCTGCAGGCGCTGCAGGTTCGGCTGCGAGCCGCACAGCGTGCAGGGGATGATCGGAAACTCGCGGGCCCGCGCATAGCGGCTGATCTGTGGCTCACTGACATAGGCCAGCGGCCGGATCACGATATGCCGCGCATCATCCGACAGCAGCTTCGGCGCCATCGCCTTGAGGCGGCCGCCGAAGAACAGATTCAGAAAGAAGGTTTCGAGGATGTCATCCCGATGGTGGCCGAGGGCAATGCGGGTAATGCCGTTTTCGGCGGCATAGCGGTACAGGGCGCCGCGGCGCAGCCGTGAGCACAGTCCGCACAGCGTCTTGCCCTCGGGCACGACGCGCTTGACCACGCTGTAGGTGTCCTGCTCGATGATGTGATACGGCACGCCCAGGCCCCGCAGATAGGCCGGCAGCACCTGCGGCGGAAAGCCCGGCTGCTTCTGATCCAGGTTGACGGCCACCAGCGAGAAGTCCACGGGCGCGCCGCGCTGCAGCGATAAGAGGATGTCCAGCAGCGTATAGGAGTCCTTGCCGCCGGACAGGCAGACCATGACGCGATCGCCCGCCGCAATCATCCCGAAGTCGGCGATGGCCTTGCCCACTTGGCTGCGCAGGTGGGATTGCAGGCGCTGCGCCGTGCGCGACAGTCCCAGCTCATGCGCCAGTGCCATGACTTGGGGCTTCAGGCGGCAGCGCTGCTGCTGGTTGCCGACTCGAGGTACTTGCCCTCCAGGTAGCGCATGAACGGCGCCGCCGACAGGGTCTTGCCGGTGGCATGCCGCAGCAGGTCCTGCAGGGTCAGTCGCGCGCCCTGGGAATGCACCTGGCGGCGCAGCCAGCCGAACAGCCCCGTGAAATCACCGTTCGCGATCTGTTCGTCCAGATCGTGCACGTCGTTGCGCAGGCTCTCGATGAGCTGCACGGCGATGACCGCGCCCAGCGCATAGGAGGGGAAGTAGCCAAAGGAGCCCACCGCCCAGTGGATGTCCTGCAGACAGCCGTCGCGGTCGGATTCCGGACGGAACCCCAGGCGCTGCTCCATTTCGGCATTCCAGGCCCCGGGCAGATCGCGTACCGCCAGATCACCGGACATCAGGCGCTTCTCCAGCTCATAGCGCACCAGTACATGCAGCGGATAAGTCAGCTCGTCCGCATCCACCCGGATGGCGCCGCGGCGCACCCGGGTCAGATGAGCGTAAAGGTTTTCCGGATCCCATGCAGGCCCCGATACGCCAAAGTGGCGGATCAGCTGCGGACTCAAGTAGCGCGCAAAGGCGCGGCTGCGGCACACCAGCCGCTCCAGCAGCAGCGACTGGCTTTCCTGGGCCACCATGCCGCGGTCACGACCCACCGGCTGGTCGCGCCAGTTTTCCGGCAATCCCATGTGGTACATGGCGTGACCGGTCTCATGCATGGCGCTCAGCAGACCGGTGAAGACATCCGCCTGGTCGTAGCGTGTGGTCAGGCGCATGTCGCCGGGGACGCCCTCGGTGAACGGATGCTCGCTTTCATCCAGCCGGCCGCAATCGAAGGCGAAGCCCATGGCCTTCATGATCTCCATCACCAGCGCACGCTGGCGTCCCGGCGTGAATTTGCCTTCGGTCGGCAGCGGCGGGTGCGCCTCCTGCATGGCAATGACTTCGCGGATCAGGGATGGCAGCCGCCGCGAGATGGTCTTGAAGACCGCATCGATGTCGTTGCTGGAAATGCCGGGGCTGTACTCATCGACGAGCGCATCGTAGGGCGACAGATTCAGCGCCTGGCCGAGCAGCGCCGCCTTGTCGCGCACCAGCATGACCACCTCTTCGAGGTGCGGGGCGAAGATCTCGAAGCGCCCGGTGGCACGGGCCTGCAGCCAATGCGCTTCGGCCTGGGCGGTGGCATGCGCCAGGCGCGACACGAGGTTCGCGGGCGTGGCGATGGCATGATCGCGCTGGCGGCGCATTTCGCGCAGATTCGCGACCTGCCAGTCATCCAGCGTCTGGGTATTGGCATGCGCACGGTCGAGCAGGCGCGTGATCTTCGGCGCCGTGAGCAGCGTGTGGTATTCGGTCTGCAGGGCGGCCAGCTGTTCGCCGCGCAGGGCCGCACTGCCCCGCGGCATCATCACGGACGCGTCCCAGTTCAAGAGTGAAATGGCGCCGCGGAAGGCATGAAGGCGCTTGAACTCCTGTTCAAGCTGCTTATAGGGTGGGGCTGACATGATGGATACCGGAGGCGGGAATGGCCGTCATTGTACCAGCGCGCCGCCCTCCCAACCCGCCCGTATGGCACTAACTAATTGTTTTATAATGGGTTAATATCCTTCACCCCCGATTGACAGCCTCGCCGCAACCCCCTCGAATGCTGCATGGCAACAGGGCGTGGCGCGCCTCGCGCCGGCCGGGTATGCCGGTGCGGATTTGCGCGCGGGCCGACTACAGCCGGCAGCAATTCGGCCAGCTGGCCACGACGACACCGACGCCGACGGAGACCGCAAAGATCACCAGCAGGATCAGTCCAATGAGCCACTGTCGTCGCAAGAACTACGGCTCCCATCACTAACGGCTGCGAGGCAACCGGTATCCTAGTCGATATGGTCAGAATCTGTGCCGTCGCCTCCGAGGTCGCGCCATTTGCCAAGACCGGCGGACTCGCCGATGTCGCCGCAGCGCTCACCAAGTACCTGCACGCCAATGGGCATGATGTGCGGCTGTTCATGCCGCTGTACGCCGCCATCGACCGCGAGCGCTTCGCCCTGACGCCGGCGCCGCGACTGGCCGGGCTGGGCATCAGCATCGGCACCCACCGCTACCATTATTCGGTGTTCACGGCGGTGCTGCCGGGGTCCCAGGCGCAGGTCTACCTCATCGACTGCCCGCCGCTGTACGCCCGCGATGCCATCTACTCGGATGCGCCGGATGAGCACCTGCGGTTCCTGGCGCTGACGCGCATTGCCATCGAGTGCTGCCAGCACCTGGGTTTCAGCCCGCAGATCCTGCACTGCCACGACTGGCATGCGGCCTTCGGCCCGTTGCTGCTGCGCGCGCTGTACAGCTGGGACCAGCTCTTCGCCAATACCCGCACGGTGCTGACCATCCACAACATCGGCTATCAGGGGGAGTTCCCGGCGGCGGCCATCGCGGACCTGGGCCTGGGCGAGAATGCCTACCTGCTGCACCAGGATGACCTGCGCGGCGGTCGCATCAATGCGCTCAAGCACGGCTGCATGTACGCGGATGCCATCACCACCGTCAGTCCCACCTACGCGGCTGAAATCCGCACGCCTGAATACGGGATGGGCCTCGAGGGGGTACTGCGCGGCCGCAGCTCCGCGCTGGTCGGCATCCTGAACGGCGTGGACTACGACGAATGGGATCCGCGCAGCGACCCGCACCTCAGCGCTCATTTCGATGCCACGCAGCTGCCGGTGAAGGCAGCCCTGAAATCGAAGTTCCTGGCGCGCAGGGGTCTGCAGGCGGGTCCGGGAACTGCACTGGCCGGCGTGGTCACGCGGCTGGCAACCCAGAAAGGCATTGAGCTCATGTTGACCGCCCTGCCGCCGCTGCTGGCGCAGCGCGACCTGGTGTTTGTCGCGCTCGGGGCCGGCGAGCCGCGCTACGAGCAGGCCCTGCGCGATCTCGCCCTGGCATGGCCCGGTCGCGTCAGCTTCCACCAGGGCTACAGTGAGGAGCTGGCCCATTGGATCGAGGCCGCCAGCGACATGTTTCTGATGCCCAGCCAGTACGAGCCGTGCGGCTTGAACCAGATGTACAGCCTGCGCTATGGCACGGTGCCCATTGTCCGGCGCACCGGCGGCCTGGCCGACTCGGTGCAGCGGTATGATCCGGCCACGGGCCGCGGCACCGGCGTGGTATTTGAACCCTTCACTACCGCGGCGCTGACGACCGCGGTGGAAACGGCGCTCGATCTGTATGCCCAACCGGCCCATTGGATCCGCATGATGCGCAATGGCATGGCCGAGGACTTCTCCTGGACGCGCCAGGGCGGACACTACGTGGCGCTGTTTGAGCGCATGCTGCAGACCGCGCGCTCCTCGGCCTGACCGGGATTTGCGTCCCGTCCACGTCTTCGAACCGAAATCTTAGCGTCGTTCAGCCGTCATGTTGCGCTGCAATACTGAGATCAATTGACGTGGAGGTTTACTCTCATGGAATTGATACTCAGCTTCAGCGCCCTGACGCTTTTCCCGCTCACGGGCGCCTTCGTGGATTTTCTGCGTACGCGGTGCTCGCAGCCTCGCGAATATCACGGGGAGGCGTTTTCGGCTGCGCGGAAACCGTCTCGTGCGTCGCGATCGCGCCGCGGCCGGGCAGATGACCAGCGGGACCCGCCGTTCCAAATTGCGATGGCGGGTGTCCTGACCCATCCTGCGGACTGACTAATGCAGCGGCAGTTGCCCCTGCTGATCGAAAGGCACCGCACGCAGCAGGCCCGATGACAACTGCACCTTGCCGTGGATCCGGTACTGCACCGCGCCGCCGTTGCCGCGGGCGAACATGCGCAGCAGCACCGCCGCCGCATTCGCGGTGACGTTCATGTCGAACTCGGCATCCCCGCGCGCCGGCACCACGAAACTGGCGCCGGACTCCCCATGTGCGGCTTCCTCCCCATTCACCTCCAGGGTGTAGGTGAGTCCCTTCACGGGCAGCTCACGCTCATTCGGGTTGTGGACGCTCATGCGCACCTGCAGATGCTGCTGCCACAGATCGCTGTGGCCCATCTGGATGTTGACCACCGAAAGATTCGGCGCCTGCCAGTGCGTCCAGAGCACCGCGCAACCGGCCACCGCGAGGGCCAGAGCGAGGAGCATGCCGAGCGCGAGGGCCTGCGCAGACGGCAACGCCTTGCGCCTAAACACGGCCGAACACCCGATTGCGCCAGGCGCAGCGCTGCGCGAGTTCCGGCGTCAGGCTGTGCTCGGGCAGGCGCCAGGCCCAATTCCCGGTGACCGTGCCCGGGGTGTTCAGGCGCGCCTCGGAACCCAGGCCCAGCAGATCCTGCATGGGCAACACCGCCAGCTGGGCGACGCTGCCGACCAGCGCATGAATCATCGCCTCGGGCATCTGCCCGGGACCGGCGCGCAGGAAGTAATCGACCCGCCGCTGGGTTTCGCCATCGAGGTGGGTGTACCAACCCAGCGTGGTGTCATTGTCATGCGTCCCCGTGTACACCACGCTCGCCCGCTCATACATGTGGGGCAGGTGCAGATTGTCGCCGGTGCCATCAAATCCGAACTGCATGACCCGCATCCCGGCCAGGCCAAAGTCCCGGCGCAGCGCCTCGACATCCCAGGTAATCACCCCTAAGTCCTCGGCCACCACCGGCAGGTCGCCCATTTCGGTCTTCAGCAACTGCAGCAACTCGCGGCCAAAGGAGGGCTGCCAGCTGCCGCCGCGCGCATCCGGCGCGCCGGCCGGCACCGCCCAGTGCGCCGCCAGCGCCCGGAAATGATCGATGCGCAGCAGGTCGACGCGCCGCAACTGACGCCGGATCCGCGAGCGCCAGAAGCGAAAGCCATCCTTGCGCATCACCTCCCAGGCGTACAGCGGATTGCCCCACAGCTGGCCGAACTCCGAGAAGTAATCCGGCGGTACGCCGGCCACGGCGGTGGGCTGACCCGAGGCATCCAGCAGGAACTGGTCGCGGTTCGCCCAGCTCTCCGCCGAATCCGGTGCCACGTAAAACGGCACATCCCCGAACAGATACACGCCGCGCGAGCGGGCGTATTCGTGCAACCGGCCCCACTGCCAGGCAAAGGCGAACTGCTGCTCCTGGATGGCGCGCAGCGCCCCGGCCTGCTCGTGCCGCAATCGCGCCATCGCGGCCGGCTCCCGGTCGCGGTACTCGGCGGGCCAGGTCCACCACGGCAGGCCATGGTTCAGGGCGCTCAAGACTTCGAAGGCGGCGTAGTCCTCCAGCCAGTCCCGGGCCCCGTCCAGGAAGGCCTGAAACTGCTCCGAATTCAGCGGCGCCGCCTCTTCCGGATCGAGCAGCGCGGGGTTGCCGGCCGCATCCGAGCGTACCCAGTACGGGGAACCACCGCTGCCCGTGGGACCCACGGGGAGAATTTGCCAGACCGTGAAGCCCGCGCTCGCCAGCCAGTCGATGAAGGCCCGTCCGCCGCGGCCCAGGCCGGCGTGCAGCGAGCTCACCGGCAGCAGCACGCCGGCACGGCGGCGGGCCAGCACCGGATTGGTGGACGGACTGGCGGTGGTCGGAATGGAACTCATGGCCTAGCGATACCGGATGTTCTAGCGCGAGTCCAGCAGCTGGCGCACATGCAGCCAATCGTAAGGCAGAAGATTCAGCGCTTCGGGCCGAAGCGGCGCGATTTGCGAGAAATCCAGCGCCAGGCCCGCGGCGATGAGCTCGGGCAGGCGGCTGCGCAGCACCGTGGAGGTGGGATCGAGCCGGGTGATCAGACCCAGCCCGGTGGGCGGCGCGCCGATGGTGTGGATCTTTAAGTCCGGCCGGTATTTTTTCAGCAGCACGATCACCCGCCAGATGTCCCCGCTCCAGAAACCGGTGGTCTGGTCACGCTCGGCGCTGCGCGCATCGATCGGATAGCAGTCGTGGATGAAGATCAGCGAGTCCGGGCGGCACAACGGCTCGATGTTGACGAAGTCCCGCAGCGCGTACTCGAAGTGGTGCATGCCATCGATGAAGGCCATGTCGAGCGGCTTGCCGCCCAGCAGCGCGGGAACGTCGGGCCGGGCAAAGAATGCATCGCTGGTCTGGGCAAACACTTTCTGGTTGGGCGCGAGCGTGAAGCCGACGCGCGGCTCCGGATCGATGCCCAGCGCGAGGGTTCCGGGTCCCACCAGCTGCAGGGACTCCCCGCGCGACACGCCCACTTCCAGATAGGTGGCGGGGCGCACGTGCGCGTGCACCCGGGCCAGCACCTTGAAATAGTGCTCGCCCGGCAGCTGCAGCTGCGAGAGCAGTCGATAGGCCTTGGTGTAGTCGCAGAAGCTCAACGCCTGGCGGCACAGCCGCTGCGCGGCGGCCTGGCGCCCGAGCAGCAGGTTGAGGCGGGCGCGGAAGTAGCTGTAACGCGCCTGGCGCCGCAGGTGCGCGGGCTGTGCGCCGCCATCGATGTCGGGGTGATTCACTGAACTTTAAGCGCGGCGCATGACGCCGCCATTCTCCATGTCGCCTGAACCGATTGAAATGGGGCGTGCCAGCGCCTCCGGTGCGGCACGGCCCAACAGCTGGTACAGGCAGCCAAGCTGGCGGCGGAAAAGCTGGTCGAACTGGCTCACGGCCTCGGCGGGATTATAGTCGCCGAACCACCAGAACCAGTCCGAACTCTCGCACAGCGCCAGCTGCCGCAGGACCTCGACCTGCGCTTGCCGCTCGAGGCTCCCCTGCGCGAGTACTTCATCGACGGCCTGCTTCGCATCGCACAGCAGATCCCAGCCAAAGTTCTTGGCGGCATCGCCCATCCAGGTGGCGAGGGTGCCGTGGACCCAGCTGCCCGCGGTCACGCGCGGCAGCGGCAGGGGCTGCATGCCGCGCTCCAGGCATTGCGAGAGCGTCAGCAGTTCCAGCTGCGGATGGGACGTGAGGCCGGCGTACAGTGCCTGCAGGAACCAGTAGCCGTTGAAGGGGTAATACTCCCAGGCGTTCTCGCCATCCAGGGCAATCAGCACCGCATGCGTGAGGCCCGCGGTGTCGTCACCGGGCTTCATGCCCTGCGCCATCTCGACCAGGCGCTGCACGAAGTTGTTGGCGGCATCATCGCCGCGCCAGCTCGAATAGGTGAACCCGATGAGATCGGAGAGACCCTCCTCGCGGAAGAAACAACTCAATCCGGTGCCCGGCAGCCGGTAGGGACGGTTGTACGAATCCGCGCTGTCGGGATTCTGGCCGCTGGCGCTAAGCGAGGCATGCAGCAGGGTGCCGCCCGAAGCCGCCCACTTGAATCCGTGTGCATCCAGCAACTGCAGCGTCGATGCGCTGATCGCGCCCTCGGCCGGCCAGCAGCCCCGGGGCTTCGCGTCAAAATAGCGCTCGTAGCAGCGGATCGACTCGGCCACCTGCCATTGCGCACGGATTGCCCCGCCGGGGTAGCCGGGATGCTGCGGCAGCAGCGCATCGGGCACGCTGTCGCGCGCCGCCTTGAAGTCAAACAGCAGCGGCAGTATCGGATGCGAATAGGGTGTCACCGACAATTCGCACTGTCCGGATTCCTGCAGCCGCCGGTAGCGCGGAATGATGCCGGCCAACAGCTCCCCGATCAGCTCCAGCAGCTGGCGGCGTTGCACCGCCGTGAAACCACTCGACTGGCTGGACAGGGCCGCGACCCGCGGATCGGCGCGGCGCACCGTCTCCCCCATCCAGGCGAGGTGATACCAGATGGCCAGATCGTGGAACAGCGCATCGGAGGCCCAGCCGATGCGTTCCAGGGAGGCACATTGCTGCGCGAAATCCACCAGTGCCTGAAAGGGCGGGAAGCGTTCCACGAGAGTCTTGCGTTGCGCCCGCAGGCAGGCCTTGAGCAGGCCCAAGCGGATCGCCGGATCTTCGGGCACCGGGTCGGGCCCCAGCAGGCGCAGTACCGAGTCCGGCAAGGTCGTGCCGTCGACCAGGTGCTGGTGCACGCGCCGCGAGAGTTCATCCAGCTGCTCGAGCAGCACCGGCGTGAAGTTCACCACCGCCCGGGCGGCGGGGTTCTGCTCCAGGTGCGCCGCCATGTCGGTGTAGTCCTTGATGGCATGCAGATAGGTCCACGGCAGCACGTACTCGCCCGACAGCGCATCGCGATACTGCGGCTGATGCATGTGCCACAGCAGCACGACGGGCAGACGGGCGGGAGACGGCATGCGGCGGACGGGCCTGCGCAGGCGCCTTACGAGGTGCTCAGCCGGCGCAGCATGTCGGCCGTGACCAGCACCACGGCATTTTCGGTCACATGAAAGCGCTGCGCATCCAGGGCCAGATCCGTGCCGATGCTCATGCCGTCGGGGATCTGGCAGCCCTCATCGATGATCGAACGCTTGATGGTGCAGCCGCGACCCACATCCACATGCGGCAGGATGACGGCGCCCTCGACATAGGAGCGCTCATCAATGCGCACATCGGAGAACAGCAGCGAATTGCGCACATGTGATCCGGAAATGATCACGCCTCCGGAGACCATCGAGTTCACGGCCATGCCGCGGCGCGCATCCTCATCGAGGATGAACTTCGCCGGCGGCTGATGCTCCTGATAAGTCCAGATCGGCCACTCCCGATCGTAGATATTCAGTTCCGGCTTGACGTGCACCAGCTCGATGTTCGCATCGTAGTAGGCGTCCACCGTACCCACATCGCGCCAGTAGCTTTGAGCGCGTGTCTTAACGTCCTGGAAGGGGTAGGCAAAGACCTGCCGGTTGCCGATGGCCTGGGGAATGATGTTCTTGCCGAAGTCGTGAACCGAGTTGGCGTCCTGCGCATTCTCGGTCAGAAGCTTCTCCAGCAGGCTGGTGTTGAAGACGTAGATCCCCATCGACGCCAGAATCGAATCCGGACGTCCGGGCAGGGTGTCGGGCACGGCCGGCTTCTCCGCGAACTTGGTCACGCGGTTCCACTCCGTCGCGGTGAGCACGCCGAAGCTCTTGGACTCCTGGGCCGGCAGCTGGACCACGCCGACCGTGATATCCGCGCCCTTCTCGACGTGGTACGCAATCATCGGACCATAGTCCATCTTGTAGATATGGTCGCCGGCCAGCACCAGCACATGCTTGGGCCGGTGCGCGCGGATCAGATCGAGGTTCTGGTAGAGCGCGTCGGCCGTGCCGCGATACCACATCTCGCCGATCTGCTGCTGGGCCGGAATGATCTCGACAAACTCGCCGAACTCGCCGCGCAGATAACTCCAGCCCTGCTGCACATGCTGGATGAGCGGCTGCTGCTTGTACTGCGTGAGGATGGAGATCTGGCGGATGCCGGAGTTCACGCAGTTGGACAGGACGAAATCGATGATGCGGAACTTGCCGCCGAAGGGTGTCGCGGGTTTGCAGCGATTGACCGTGAGGCCCTTGAGCCGTTCGCCGCGGCCGCCGGCCATGACAATCGCCAGCGTGCCGCTGGTGAGGCGGCTGACAAATCGTCCGTAGGAGGCGCGCGCAGGCTGTCTCTGCATGGTGGGCCGCTCTATATAGCTGTTGTCATTGCGGTAGGGCGGTTACTTTCCGGCTTCAAATCGCCCTTGTCCATAGGCGAAATCCTCGAGAATTGTATCCGGAGCAGTACCTTATAGGCTTCGACTGTGTCACGGTAAACTGCTTGGATGAACGCACTGAGGGCATTTGCAGCCGTGCCGTGGGTGGCCGTGGTGCTGCTGGCAAAGTCTGCCCAGGCAGCACCAGCGCAGCCGGTCATCCAGATGCCGACGCATCCGGCCGCCACCCCCAGCCGCGGCGGCTGCCTCGGCGATGGCACCGGCTTCGTGCGCGCCCGCATCCGTGGTGCATTGGATATGGACCTGAGCTGGAAAGACGCCCAGCTGGAGTGCAGTGGCGAGGCGCGACCCGATGGCAGCGGGCTGCGCATGGGGTTCGCAGGCCCCGGTCCCGGCGGGCGGGTGATGCACCTGGTGTTCGGCGTACGCGCCGCACGCGAGGGCCGCCCGGGGCGCGAACTGCCCACCAATCTCACCGTGCTGATTGATGGCGGGCGCATATTCGCGACCCGCGGTGAGGACAAGTGCACGATGGACCAGCTCACGCAGCGACCCTTGCCGGGCCAGCCGGGCCTGCGGGCCTGGCGCATTGAAGGCCGCGGCTTTTGTGTGGCCCCCGCCGCGGCCCTCGCCGGCGCGGGTCGCATCGTGGTCAGTCGTTTTGATTTTGCCGGCCGTATCGAATTCAAGGACTCGCCATGAACCCGATCAGCACCTCGACCCGCCGCTGGCTGCTGCTGGTGTGCGCAGCGTGCGGCGCGTTCTTCCTCTACGCCGGCAGCGGCCATGGGCAGACGCCCAGCGCGCAGCTCGAGGACCTCGCGGCCTTTCCCCAGGCCACCCTCACCATCAGCGGCGGCGGCGCCACCCACCCGTTCACCATCTGGGTCGCCAACACCCCCGCACGCGGGGAGCAGGGGCTGATGTTCGTGCGCGAGCTGCCGGCCGAGCGGGGCATGGTGTTCACCGGCGATGCGCCCAAGGTCTGGAGCATGTGGATGCGCAACACCTACATTCCCCTGGACATGCTCTTTGTCGCCGTCGATGGCCATGTGGTGAAGATCGCCCATGCCATTCCGCATGATGAGACCCCCATCAGTTCCGAGGTGGAGGTGAACGGGGTCATCGAGCTGCAGGGTGGCATCAGCGAGAAGCTGCATTTGAAAGTGGGCGACATTGCCCGCTGGAAGCCGATTCCCTGACGCCTACCGCCCTGTCAGACTCGTCCGACAAGGCTGTTGTACAATACATACAATCTTGAGCGTTTGATGCGCGGGTCCCCCGGGCATCGCCCGTCGGCGGTCGAACCTCCCGTCGCCAATGTGTTTCCGAGCCCCCGCACCGCCTTTGTGCAACCCGCCGAAATGTTGCCCCATGACAACACAACGTTGTAATGGAATGCTTTTAGAGCTTATGCT
>Ga0210400_10000712_pt1 | contig 35278 bp, 70 predicted proteins | sample IncBWH26MmetaG_FD_155456 | JGI IMG/M metagenome (GOLD analysis project Ga0210400, IMG submission 155456) | Forest soil microbial communities from Barre Woods Harvard Forest LTER site, Petersham, Massachusetts, United States - Inc-BW-H-26-M | ecosystem: Environmental > Terrestrial > Soil >... | reverse complement strand
TCCCGGATGGTCTCTCAAGGGAAGAGCTCTTCATTCAGAACTTCCCGAACGCCATCTATTGGCGCGTGGCGGGCAGCCTCATCGTGGAGCTAGGATAGAGCCATGCCCACTGGAAACAGGACTAACGCTGACGCGCTGCTAGGCGAGTTGCACACGCTACTCGTGATGCTTCAGAACCTGGCACCAGTCGTCGCAACCGTTCCTCTGCCTCCTGGAGCGCCCAAGATCGCGGATGTGATCGGAGTGGCGCAGCTCGTCGAAAACAGCGCCATCGCTCTCGCTCAGGAGGCAGCTGCAACGAAGACGCAGCTGCAGACGTGCGAGAGCGCCTACGCAGCGCTGAAGTCAGCCACGCCAGTCGCTGGCGGGAACGCAGGGGCTACTGCGCCGCCTTCGAGCGGTGGTCAGACGCAGGTCTACGTGTCAGCGCCTGCAGCGGGCGCCATCGCTCTCATCGCGGCTCTCGCCGGGGCTGGCGTAGGGTACGCGGTGAAAGGCCACATCGACAAGAAGAAGCCTGGCGCGAAGGAGCTCGCAGCCAAAGAAGCGAAGAGGCTTCGGGCCGGAGAGGAAGAGGAGGACGAGTAGTCATGTGGACGCATGTCAAAGAGGCTCCTCAAAGACTCTGCCAGCTAGGTCTCGGCGCTGAGCCCGTGTACGCTGCGTCCGAGAACGCATGGTACGCGATGAGCGGCGAGCGCATCATGCGGCATGCCGGCGTCGGGTCGACCGCGCAGCCGGATACGTACGGTCCAGACTACCGTAGCTACGCGCTTCGTCGGATGCAGATTCCTGGTCTCTACGGCGTTCCAGCTGGATTCGCAGGACTACAGAACGCACCGACCAGTCAGACCACGGACCTAGTTCTGCTTGCATCGGCGCATGCAGTGATGGCGGATCCAAACCCGTGCGACTTGCACGGGTCTACGAACGGCAATCCTGCAGTGAATGCTTTTCAGCAGGCGTGGAACAGCACGAACGATGCGACCATCACCGGAGACCCTGGGTATGCGCAGCTGACGGTGGATGGCCAATATGGTCAGAACACCACGGACGCCTTGTCGGCAGCACTCGGGAGCGGGTTCAGCGTGCCAGGGCCATGTACTGGCAACTACATCAATCCTCCCGGTGGTGGCCAGCCCTCTCCGCCTCCGCCGAACCCCAACCCTCCCGCACCGACGCCTGCAGCCAGTGGCAGCAATTACACCGTTCCGATCTTGGTCGGTGCCGGCGTCGTCGCCGCTGGACTCGTGGGCTGGGCGGTGTTCCACAAGCCGAAGAAGAAGCACGTGCAGCACGCTGCTCGCGCAGCCGAAGAGGAATCTCGCTATCACGCGAGACGTGCGAGGCGGCTCCGCGAAGCGGCGAAGAGCTACTAGCAGGCCACCAGGCCGGAAAGACAGGGAACAATGGGTCGAAGAAGGACAGTTCAGAAGGCAGAAGAGGCTCGCGTCGCGCTCGCACTGGCGGGCTCCGTGTCAGACGGCGGCAACATCCAGCGCGGAACGACCACGTTGGTGGCAGGCGTGTCTCCGGCAATTCCCGCGAACATCCGTGCCAGCAGCACGATCTTGCTGACTCGCACCACTCCGAACGCATCCACCACGCTTGGAGAGCTGGAGGCGTTGCCTACGGACCGAGTCAACGGCCAGCCTGGATCGTTCAAAGTCACGGCAGCCACGATCGGCGTGCCAGCTACGCCGCAGGCCGGCGACGTCAGCACTGTCGCGTACGTGGTCATCTTCTAGGAGCACATCATGAGCCGTCAACGAACGAAAGCTCTGGTCGCCCGCGTCGAGGAAGAGATCGGCCTGGCGCAGGCGGCTGCGCAAAGGGTGTTGACCGCATCGGCCAACTTCAGTCAGACGACGAATCCGGGCGTGCTTGGCCCGGCGCCCCTGATTGTATTCCCGGCACCGGCTTTCGCGACGAAGGTCGGGACGACGGTCAACGTGCGAGCGATCGCCACTGGACTCACGTCGGTTACAGGCGACGTTGTGAGCCTGTCTTTGGAACGAGATGGAGTTCCAATCGCGCCCGCGGTTCCGATTCCGTCGGGCAACTCGGGACCGCTTTTTGCGCTGGTCGCTGAGTGCATCGATACGGTCGTTGTAGGGGCGCCTCACGTATATGCGGTGCAGATCGCCGATACGTCGGGCGGCAACGTCACGATCGAGCCGCATTCGGTGATGATCATTCTAGAGGAGCGTCCGGCTCCATAACAGCCTCTTGTGCGTAGCTGCTGGCCGGGTTACGTTCTCGGCCATGGCCAAACGCGGATTCGGTTCGATGGACGCTGCCAAGCAGCGAGAGATCGCTGCGAAGGGTGGCAAGGCTGCGCACGATCTCGGGCGTGCGCATGAGTTCAACGCCGCCGAGGCGCAAGCCGCTGGCAAGAAGGGCGGCGAGAAGGTCAGCCAGAACCGCGAGCACATGGCCGAGATAGGTCGTCGCGGGGGGCAGGCGCGCGCTCGCAATGCAGCGAGGCGAGCAGTCCAACGCGACAAGGACGAAGAGGTGGTGTGACCATGTCAACGTGGAAGTGGGACATGCAACACGTCGTCATCTTGACGGCGTACATCCTGGCATTCGGCACCGGTATCGCTCCGTACGTCGTGTCAGCGTTCAGCCATGGCGCGGTGAACGCGTGGCCGGCCCTCATCGGCCTTCTGTCTCTCACCGGGACTGCCGGCTATCACTTCGTCACGCACATCCCCAAGGATGTCGGCGAAGCGGTCCAAGAAGGCACCGACGACTCGAAGGGGGCATCGTGAAAAAAGTACCCTTCCGTCCGATCGGTTCGAGAATTCTGATCAAGCCGATCGAAGAGCAGTACAAGGGCCTCATCGTCATCCCAGGAAACGTGAAGAAGGACCCACCAATGCAGGCGGAGGTAGTGGCAACCGGCCCGGGGATGCTCATGAAGAACGGTGAACGCTGGCCGATGCCGTGCGAGCCGGGCCAGATGATCCTGTTCGAGAAGGGCGCTAGCCAAGCGATCGAGATCGACGGGCAGAAGTACGCGGTCATCCGCGATGACGCTGTCATTGCGATCATCGAGCCGTCGACGGACAACTGATCTCTGGCGGGCAGTTCGTCTCCTCCGCAGGCAAGCGAGACGACGACGGTGTGCTCCACCGTCGCTCTAAGCGGACAATGGAGCGTCGGTAATGCGCAATCTACAACTGCAGCGATATGCATCTGTTTTCGTTTTTGGCGCGACCATCGCCTCGGTCGGCGCAGTTTCCGTAATTGCCTGCACCAAGCAGCAGACGGTGACGGCCGCCAACGCAGGCGTGCAATTGACCGTCGACCTTTGCAAAGAGACCGGCGCAACGGACGGACCACTCGTCGCGCTCGCGTGTGCCGCGCTCGAATCCGGACAGCCAGACGTGACCGTGCTCGTCGACAATACGATCTGGACGGCCACGAAGGCGGCCTACCTCCAGATGCACGCCAAGCTCCCTGCGGGGATGTCGGTTCCCAAGAAGTAGCTACTAGCCCGGAACAGGATACCGCCCAGGTTCGACTCCTGGGCCGGGCTCTATGGCAAGCAAAGTACAGTTCTTCACGCGGTGGACCGGGCGCATGAAGCGCCACGGTGGGCTCTACAACTTGCTCGCAAAGCGCAACGACCAGATCGAACGCCTGGAGCGGCTTGCCATGACATCGGTCGACCCGATGATCAAGGCTTGCTTCGACTTCTTGCGCGGACACCCACTAAGGGTCCTGGGCGCTCAGGTGCAAGCGCACTTCGGTTGGGACAAGAAGGGAGAGGAACATGGCAGCAGTGAAGAGCAAGGGGCGTAAGACGTCCAAGGACATCGGGACGTACGACAGGAAGCAACTGCGCAAGTTGCTGTTCACCGGTCTCGGAGCCGCTATCGGCGCGCTAGTGGGTCAGGCCTACGCCGAGAACCCGAACGGATTCGAAAAGGCGATCAAGAGCGTTCTGTCTCAAACGAGCGTTCAGGGCATGTCGATCGAAGACTTCATCGTCCAGGCGCATGCCGAGTCAGTGGCTTCGGCAGTGGCGGCGAACGCGAAGTCGAAGAAGACCAGCAAGGAGAAGCCCTCGTGACCGACGAATCGAAGACATTGGCAGGGGACGCATTCACCGATGACACCGCGGCCGTACAGTCTCTAGTCGGAGACTGCGATCCAGCGCCTCCGGATCCAACACCGCCCGATCCTACACCTCCGGATCCGACGCCGGTGTCAGCCCCCGATCCGCCAGCGCCTCCGGCACCACCGGACCCTGGTCCGACGCCGGATCCCACGCCGACCGCGCCAAGCGTCGCGGTAGCGACCAAGCCGGCGCAGTTTCTGTTCGTCATCGTCGACCATACGACAGCTGCGACGCCCGACGCTATGCGCCCCGCGCAAGCGTTCCAGGCGATGATCGATGCGTGGTCGGAGCAGATCTCAGGGCCCTTTGCCGACGCGCACGGCGCGCGCACGGTCGAGTTCCGAATCGCGGACCCTGGCACCGATCGACTCGACGGCGAGCTGGCGATGAACTTCCGGGACACGATCCCGGAGGCGCCAAACGCTCTCGCGTACCATCAGGTCGTCAACGGCGTTCCGGACATCGAGCTCGGCGTCGATCTCTTCTCGGCTCTTACTTCGGGAAGCGAATCTCTGTCGTGCGGCGGCTCTCACGAGCTCCTGGAGCTCCTTCTCGATGCCGGCGCCAACGGTTGGAAGGACAAGCAGGACGGCTCCGGGCTGATGGGCGCCGAAGAGGCTTGTGATGTCGTGCAGAACACGTTTGCCGTCGCAAGCAACGGTGTCGCGGTGTCCAACTTCTTGCTTCCGTCGTACTTCATCCCTGGGTCCGCGGGTCCATGGGACGACATGGAAGTCATGACGTCGCAGACGGACCTGTCGAACGGGTACGAGATTCAGGCGGGAGCGCCGACTGCCGTATCACAAGCATCGCATCCGGGCATGGGCTTGATCTGGCATCCGCATCCGACGATGGTCGACACCAAGATCCGCATCTTGGGCAACTTGCCTCAAGGCAACCAGAAGAAACGAAAGTCACACCGATACTCCCGATCGTATCGGAGGGGCGCGCGCTTCTTCTGACCAATGCCTTCAGCGAAGAAAACTAAGCGTCGTAAGACGCGGTCTACCAGGCTTCCGCAGGCTGCTCACGTCGGCGCTGCAGCCGCTGCGCTGCTTGCGGACGCGGAATGGTGCATGGCGATCGACGATGTCGTCGGCGCCATGTTCCTCTCTGCGTGCAAAGAGGGATCGGAGCTTGCGCTGACCAAGGTCATGAAGCTGGTGACCTCCGACGAGACGCTTGCCGAAGCTTGGGAAGCGTATCGTTCTCGAGCCATCGAATGCAATCCTCCGTGCCGATGTCGACACTACACGCTCATGGCGGTGGTGACCGACGCGTTGTCGCGGACCACCGGCGCTTGCAAGAGAGAGCTCTATCGAGAGGGCACTGACGCGATCGACCTCTTCATCGATCAGAGAGCTGCGCGAGGGGTGAACTGACCATGGCCTTCAAGCGACCTTTGCATCCGTTGGTCCATCAAGGCCTGCTCATGGCTCTCGCGGTAGGCGCACGTGCCGCTGCGCGCGCGGTGGACTCCCTTCTCAAGGATGCCGCCATGGGCCTCGGCGCGGCCGAGGATCGCGTACAGAAGACCCGCAGGAACATCAAGCGCAAGGTGCGTCAGTCGGGCGTACGGCTCGAAGACCCGCCGGACACGGACTTCAACCCGGACGACAGCGAAGAGGAGTGATCATGGCAGCGATGAGAAGCTCGAGGGGTGTGGCAACGCGGACGACGCCGGACAAGACCATGCAGAGCAAGCTGCGCACCGAGCCACCGCAGTTGTGCAAGAAGTGCGGGCCCGAGAGCGGTCGGCGGGCGACCGCGAATCGCAAGGATCAGTTGTGCGAAAACTGCGGACACTTCGCGGACAGGGGCAAGCGGAAGTAGCCGTGCCGCTCGTCGACATCAAGAAGCTGTTCGACATCGAGCTCCCTGCCGCTCTCGCGAAGAACGCCGCGAAGGCGAGCAAGGAGCTCGCGGCCACGTTCCAGTTGAACGTGACTGGGCCCACCGGCGGGCAGTGGCACGTGTCGGCTCTCTTCGCTCCGACGTGCAAGCCTGGGCAAGCGCCGGCAGACGTGACAGTGACCATGTCTGATCTGGACTTTCAGGCGCTAATGGCTAGCCCGCATAGGGCGTACACGGCCGCGCGCATGGGGGCCGTCGGAAAGATGAAGATCGAAGGCTCTCTGGCTGTCGCCATGCGTCTCGAAAAACTCTTGGGGTACTTGGGTCGGTAGCTTTGCGAACGCCGGAGGTTGAGGCTCGCGGCAACGCGAGACACGGCGGGCACGTCCCGCCTAGCTCCTAAAGGCGCGCGCTTATAGCTCGCTCACGTACACGCCTTCGCTGATGTATGGAAGGCGAAGCTGCTCGGGACCTGGAGCCACCTTGAGCGGCGCTTTCTGCTTATTCACGCGTCCAGGTGCCAGCGTCGGCGCCTTCGGCTTCCTCGGTGGCGACGTCGAGCCGATGTCGAAGACGCGGTATCTGCCCGCCATGTCGTCGTGTCCGACGTTGCCGCCATGCACGTCGATGGCGTAGACACCTTGTTCGCGGAGCTCGTGAAGAGCTTCTGCGACGTCTCGAGCAGCGCGAGCACCCATACGACCGCCATCGGCGTACGCGCGCATGGCACCCTCCATGACCTCGGATACGTGTCGAAGCTTGATGCGAGCCTTCCCTGGCGAGATGGTAAAGAGGTCCCCGGGCCACGCCTGCTCGTCGGTCTTCACTCGGTTGACGATCTTGCTGAGATTGTCGCCAATGCTTCGTTCGATCGGTTCTACTCGCTGCTCGAGTAGCACACCGACGCGCATGTTCTCGCGTATCTCTTCTTCCTGTTCTGCATCCCACCCGATCGCGGCGTTGACGATCACGCCCTTGATGAACCAAGACCCGTCGATGCGCACGACATGCGGCAAGTCCTTGCCGCGCAGAACCGCGCCGGCCTGAACTTCGGTGGGGTCCGTCGTGAGCTTCAGCACCAGGTCTTCGCTGAGCGCAGCGGCGGTGCCGAAGCTGCCACCGCCTAGCACCTCTTGAATGCGATCGATCTTGAGGCGCGCGATCGACTGCGCGATCAGAGCTACACGCGGGTCGCTGTACGCCTGCTGCGCCTCTTCGTCGTCGTACAGCTCTTCGGAGCCTCGCTCGACTTGGCCGAGGAAGCGCACTGCCAGCGTTTCGATAGAATCGTCGCCTGGGCGTTGGAAGGCTCGTTCGGACTTGGGTTGCCTGCGCTTCGTCGTTGCTTCTGAACGCTGAGCGAATGCGCGATCAAGCGGGCCAAGCTTCTTGCTGATGGTCATCCATCCAATGCTAGCTCGCACGCAGCCTGCTTGCACTCGGCGATGCGGTCGTTCGCAGCCAGAAACGGCAGACCGCAGTGCCGACACGTGTACCTGCGCAGGGATCGGTTCCAGCAAGCCTTGCGGTGCCAACGGACCCACCAGCGCGCCCAGCGAGTGACGCGGAAGGTGCTGGGTTTCGGGCGCGGGGCTGGCGTGCGGTAGATCATCGCTTGGCCAAGACTGCGCTGATATCGCCATCTTCCAGCAGGAAGAGATCCGTCTTGTACTTGCCCGTCCACGCAACGAAGAAGATCGCGCCGTTTCCGGCTTGAGCCAACATCTCGGCCTTGTCTGCCTTACCTGTCGCGAAGTGCAGCTCTCCACCCATCACACGCCCAAGCGTGACGCTGGGTTCCCAGAACGGGCACTCCGGCACCAGCTTTCTAGCGTTTCGCATCGTCCTTCGACCTCTTTCGCAAGAGTCCCTTGCCGGCGTTCCTTTCGAAGACCGTCTCGTGCCGAATGTACTCCATGACCTGCTCCATGCGTTTATGACCCGTCTGATTCATGATCTCTTCGATGTCCTTACCATCCTTCGCTGCGCTGGTGATGAAGCCTGCGCGTAGCGAGTGTCCGGAGAAGCTTTCTGGAGATAGACCTAGAGCGCCGATGGCGTTCTTCACGGCGCGCACCACGGCTCGCGCTTCCAGCCTTCGATCAAGCACGCGTCCGTTGAGCACTGGGCGAAACAGAGGTCCGCTTTCGATGGGGCTCCCCGCCTTGCGCGCTGCCTTGAGCCAGCGGACGAGCGCTCGCACCGGGCACATACCCTTGTCCTCTTCGCGGAAGATGGCCTTGTACATCCCCTTGCCTTCCTGGTCCGTCTTGCTCTTCCGCACCAAGACGCTGAGGCCTTGCTCCGAACGCTCGACGTCTTCGCGGTCGAGCGCCACGATCTCCGACCGTCGGAAGGCTCCTGCAAACCCCACCAATAGCAAGGCTCGGTCTCGGATGGCTCGAAGGCTGTTCCCCATGTCGAGCTCTCGCAGGGCGTCCAAGCGCTCAGCCGTGAAAGCGCGCTTGCGCTCCACGCGCGCGCCCACGTTCCCCAGCCCCTTGAAGAACGCCCGGATGGCCGGCGAGCGCATGCCCGGGCCCCACGTCACGTCGTCCAGCTTGCGGAGCTCGACTGAGATGCTCGTGTAGGCTCTCCGAAGCGTGTTCGGCTTCAGGCCCTCTCTTTGAAGAGACCCTAGGTGCAGCCTCACCGCCTCGACGCTCGCGCGTTCTGGGTCGATTCCGGAGCGCTGGCACCAGTCCTTGAAGCGCTCCCAATCCTTGGCGTACTCCGCGAGCGTCCGCGGGGCCAAAGCACGCCTTTCTACACTATCAGCCGCCTCCGCATCTCGCTTTAGGTCCTTAGCAATCTCTGCTAGATCGTATCTCTTTGATATTACTAGCTTTTTCGACTTTCCGTCACCGTAGATTGTCATTGGTCGCTACCGGCAGATTAGCGACCATGCCCAGAAACGCGAGCAGAACCGAGTGCTTTTAGGCTCGGTGACGTGGCTACTGGCCAGGCTCCACGCGCTCCTACGCGGCCCATAGCGCGGGCGATCGGCTGGCCGCGGACCCTGGGGAGCCTTGCGCGAGGTCGCGCGGCATATCGCAACGTAGAGCGAATGGTAATTGATGAGCCTGCTATAACCGAGGTACTGAACGGTCGATCAGGACACTGAACGGAGCACTGAAGCAGGCCAGAGACGATGTAGGTGTACTGAACAGGCGTACGTCATCCGTTCTGGTGACGCGGGCGAGTGAAGAAAGCGCGCGACCGTTCCGTCTTACCTGCATGAGAGCGAAGATGGTAACCGGTGTCCGTGCGGTCGAAGCAGCCGAGAATGGTGTGCCTATGTATGTGCACACCATGGCTGGCAAGTGGGTGCCCGCTGGCAAGGACGCACTCACGAGAGCCAAGCGTCTATTGCCAGATCGGTACACTGCGTCAGGAATCGCGGCTCTGTCCGTATACGGATGTCGTGCTCGCGACGTGTACGAGCACGATCGAAAGTGCTTGGGCAACTGAATACCCGGACCGCGCGTCCGTCTGACCTACTGAAGGAGAAACCCCATGTGGACGAAAAAGGCATACATCGAGGTCGCGACGATCATCCGAAACAGTGGCGCATCCAAAGCGGTGCAGCGCAAGCTGGGTCAAGACTTCGGACGCATGTTCCAACAGGATAACCCCAACTTTTCCCAGAGTCGCTGGGAAGAGGCAATCAAGCAAGGCTTGATCCGCCAACGCGCGAACGCAAAGCCGAGGGCACTCTGATGCCCCGCAAACGAACCCGCACCGAACTAGAACACGAGATCGAAACCCTCCGCGCGTATCAAGAGCTCTGCTTCGCCCTGCTCCGCGACAAGTCTTGCGCCAATCGCGTGCGTACCGTGTACGGTCCGCGTGAACTCAAGTCCGGCGAGCATCGCTTCTGGCTGTACGGCGTAGACCGCGCGAGCGGCGGCGTGGTCGTCTCGGAAGACCATTCGGTGCTCGGTCTGGCCGTGGATGTGTGCATACGCTGGAACGCATCGGGCGACCCGTACCTCCGCGATTGCGCTTCGCAGGTGCATCGAGCGCAAAAAGAATACTTGGAACGAAGGAGCGCTTGAATACCGCCTACTGCGCACCGTCCAACGGTGCGTAGTGAGCGATAGGCAAGGGAGACTGGACCATGAGTGATGTTTACATGTATGCCGCTGCACTGTATTGCGACGATTGCGGAGAGGCAATTCGCGCGCGCTTGACTGCAGAGGGCAAAGCGCCAGCCGATGCGGACGACGAATCGTCCTACGATTCCGACGAATTCCCTAAAGGTCCCTATTCCGACGGCGGAGGGGAAGCCGACACGGCTCAGCATTGCGACGGATGCCAGGCCTTTCTTGAGAACGCCCTGACGGGCGATGGCTATGCGGATGTGAAAGGGCGCATCGAGCACGCGTTGTGCGCCGGAGAATTCGATTCGATCGCGGTTACCGAATGGCTCCAGTTCTACGATATCAAGCTCAGCCCCAGAGCCGTGCGCTTCGGTCGCATGGCCAAAGCCATGCACGAGCACGAGCACGCGGACCGCGACACGGGCGAGCTAGATCGCTACGCGGCCGGGGGATACCCCGTTTACTACGTCGTGGGCGACTCCGAAGTGGTTTGCGCGACGTGCGCGAACGATCACGAGACGGGGCTGAGCGCTTTCGGCGTCGAATTCCGCGACATGATTACCGCGTGCGACGTCAATTGGGAAGACCCCGAGATGTATTGCGGCTGCGGCGAGCGTATCGAAAGCGCTTATGCCGAACCAGACGACACCGGCGTACACACGGAAGGAGACGACAAGTGAGCACCCAACGCTACAGCGGCTCGGTTCGAGTCCGCGTCACCTACGTGGAGCCGCGTTGCAGCACGCCAGAGGAACGTCGTATCCAGGACAGATACCCTCACGGGCAATACAGGTGCGTCGTTGTCCTCGGCGAGACGAAGCGCACGGTGTGGACCGCGCCTCCCGCGTGTCTGCCGTGCGCAGTCGACAGCCCCGAAGCCTTCGACGGAGCCGCGAGTGCAGCGATTGCGTTTGCGGACCACGAGGACAAGGAAAACGGCGTGCCTATCGGATGTCGCGTCAACTTCGGTGACTCGTGCGAATACGACGATGACGGCATCATCATCAGCCGCACGCGTGAATATCCCTCGGCGCGAGCCGTCCAACCTTCAGAGGTCAAGTCATGAGCCACGACGCATTCACGCAAGCTTACATCGTTTGCGCGCTTTGGAGCAGCAACGACGAATCGAACGACCGTGGCGGAGACCCGCTCGACAGCAACTACGACGCGACTGACATCGCGCCGGAAACCCTCGCGACCATGGTCGCGGACTGCGCGAGGTTTCAGGCAGAGAATGCGATTGATATCGACCGCGCAATCGCGTTCCCGAGCGTGTCCTACTACGACACGAGCCGTGCAGGCCACGACTTTTGGCTGACGCGCAACGGCCACGGCGCGGGATTCTGGGACCGTGAACTCGGCGAGGTTGGCGCCCGTCTTTCGGACGCGAGCAAAGCGTTCGGTTCATTCGACCTGTACATCGGCGACGATGGGAAGATTCGCGGAGCCTGACCATGTGGACCGTGAACAAGTGTACCGGCGGAATGTGCAAGGTTTGCACGCGACCACTCAATGGGCTACACGCATGGCGCGAGCGCTTCTGCTCGCCGGACTGCGAGCGAGTCTACGAGGACGAGCCGCACACGAAGCGATGGCCCACTCGAATCAACGAACCGGCGAACCCTGATCAGTGTGGAGCGTGGCAGGCAATCGTTTGAATCTCGCCCTCGCTGCGCCCGTCTAACGGTGCGTCGAGAGCGGGAGTCAAGCCGGATGAAACGAGAAGACAGGGCGCGCTGTAGCCGAATCGATCGTAAACAAGATGCGTCGTGCTGGGCGTAAGCGCATCTGTCTCGATGAGAAGCGGCTCGCTACAATGATCGTAGACCTCTTACACGCGTGGCTACGATGCCGGCGTGTACGACCGTCGAATGGCAGAACTAGCAAGGGAGAACGAACATGGCGACCAAAGCTGAAGCGATGAGGACGCGTCACGCAGAGGAGCTTGCGCTCGCAGAGCGCGAGGACGCGATACAAGCGGTCATTCCGCCGGGCGGACGACTGCACATGTATTCGCTGTATGGGACGGTCGGAGGGGTCTCGTACGAGAGCGCAGCGTGGGCTGACGCGAAAGCGCTCGTCCGCGCGCTGCCTCCCGTCCCGCTCATGCTCTGCAAGAACGGCTGCACGAGCTTCAAGTCTCGCGCGTACGTCGAGGCCTTGCCGGAAGACCACAAGGATCGCGGCTGCAATGAAGAGCAAGAGGTTTCGCCCGTGCTCGTCCAGATCGAAGGCCTGCACGGTCCGAAGCTGGAACTGGAGTGGACGACGCGTCTGCCGTCGGGTGACCTCCTGCGCGTGCGCTGCAAGCTCGGCTACATCCCTCAGGGCATCGGCCGATACGAGGCGAAGCGCGTGGACTTCCGAGGCGGTCACCGATACGAAGCCGCTCGGTTTTTCCCGGCGGACGAGTTGCACACGGTGCACGGTAATCTCGCCTTTGGCCGCAATGCGCCGGCAGACCACGCCACCGAGCCGGTAGCCCAGCTCGAAGCCCCGATCCGCTGGCATTCCGGCGGACCGGAGTACCCGGGGAACATGACCCTGTACTTCTGCGACCTCGGCGCGGACATGGATCCCGCGATGGTCGGCGTGGCCATCGTTGACCACTTGGCGAAGCTCGCGACGGAGAAGAAGTAATGTTCACCACAGGCCCGGGAAAGACCACGACCAATCGACACGCTCCGATCAATCACACGTTCTCGCTCACCGTCGACGTGGACGGGTTTTGGGTCGAGTACCTCACGCAGCATCGTGACGTTTTCGGCCCGAACTACACCGGCTACTGGGCGTTCGGCGTCGCACAAGATCAAGCGTTGGGCTGGCTCGTGTTCGAGCAAGGCGACGGTCGGCGCCCGAGTAGCGCGCACGTCGCAGACGTTTTGCATGCTTGGCGGACCGGCATGCCGCTACTACCACCATGGCACCGTCTCGACCGAGCCGCCGCATTGCGTGCGTGGGAAGAGGGCGTCAAGCGATGGGGCGTCGACTGGTACGAGCACACGGACGGACCGCGAGAGGACGTCGTAATCCAGCTCGCGCTGCTGGGGGAGGTGCGATACGGGTGAACGATCGGGCGAGCGTGCTCGCCCGTCGCAGTGAGCCGACGCCTAGACGCGTCTTCTTCCGGGGACGCGTCGAGCCAGCACGGCGTCAGACGGTCTGGGGACGTCGGCTCACTTCGACGAAAGGATCGAACGATGAAAGCCAAGTACAAGAACTGGATCGATTACGAGGGCCGCGTCGGCAACACGCGCATGCGCGCGAAGGGTCGGACGAAACGCGAGGCGATCAAGCGGCTGCGCACCATGTTCGCCAACGCGGGGCATCCGACGATGGCGAGTCATCTCGAGGACAAGCTGTACTGCCATCAGGTGCAGCCGTGAACTGCTACGAATGCGGTACCGTGCATCACCAAGGCAAGCCGCTCGTTCTGGAAGGCGTGACCTATCATCCCTTCCTGATCCGCTTCACCACCACCGACGGCAGACGCCACGTGAAAACGTTGTGGGCTCCCGCTCTCTTCGCGCTTCGCGATCCGGTGGTCCGTTACCTCGACGATCGCGGAGACGTCGACAGCAGCAAGAAAGTAGTAGTCCGATGCAAGAAGTGGTAGTGGCCTGGTGGACTCGCGGGATTCAGTGGCAGCTATGGGCGCAAGGCCCACGCCTCGTCTGGTGGTCTGGCCACGTCGCTACCGGCCTGGATCTGTCCTAAAAAAAAGGCGAGGAAGCTTTGCGCCTCCTCGCCCAGTCGCACACGTGTGCCTTGCAACAGCTCAGCTCGTCTTGTACGATTGCACCACGGTCTCCAGATGAACGCTGCCTCGCGCCTCCGTCCCATCGCCCATGAACACCTTGGCGTCTCGCCCGGGGAAGTAGCGGGCGAAGCGAAGGTTCTTCCACTGCTGCACCGTCGCATCGCTTCGCATCCGCCGCTCGAACGCGTACGGAGGGAAGCCGCGCTCTCGAGGCTCGGCTCCAACGACCTCGATGCGGAAGCCTTCCTTGCGGAAGACCTCTTCGACGCGGTCCTCCACTGCGTCTCCGCGGACTGCCGCGAACGTGCCGCTCGCCTTGCGAGGCGGCTCGGTGCGGCGCTTCTGCTCCGCCGAGAGGGCAGCCTGCATCACTTCGAGCTCGTCGTCATCGAGCGACGCAGCGGTGTTCATGGCGTTCACGAGAGAATCTTTGAGGGTCTTTGCGGTGGTCATCATGTCTCCTTCCCGCTTGCTGGTAATGAGCCAACGCCCGCCGCGTCAACTTCCGCGTACTTGCTGAGCAAAGTCTTGTGTGACATGTGGCGACTTTGCTGTCACACACCTGAGATGTAGATGAGACTGGCTCGACCATGAGTCCAGAGTTAGGAGAATGAACATGCAGCGCGGTCAAGGGTTCCGGTGCAAGGGGAGTGGATACGGCAGCGGCTTTCCTCATGGGAAGCACAAGGGGGAAGCGCGTCGGGAGCGAGCGCTCGCGCGCGCTGCTGCGAAGGCGAAGCTTCCGGTGAAGCGATGACCAACCGCCAGAAGCGCGAAGAGATCAGCGCCAGATTCCGTCAGGCGCGCGCGACCGTGGAACCCATCGCCGGTTTGAATCGGTTCCACATTCCGGAGCACAAGACGACTACGCTCTGCAGCGGGTGCTACGTAGAGGTCTACCAGCTCCCGGGGCTGACGCTGAACCCGGATGGCTCGCGACACTCGTGCGAGCCGGCGAAGCGCGACACGGACAGGCCGCCGAGGATGACGTGAGCTACGTAGCTTGCGCGCTCACTGGAATGGTCAACGATCGCACTACGTGGTGTGGTCGGCGTAACGTGTCGGAATGGGCGTTCACTGACGCTAGCCATGCAGCTTTGAATGGACTGCAGAAGGGCCGTCTCGTATTGTGCGGCAGGTGCAGGAAAGCGATCATATCGGCGCTCAATCATGGATGATGTTGCGCTGGCGAGCCACTGGTTCGCCTGTCGCAGGATGCCATCGAGGACAGCGAATGTTTGGGTTCGTACCGTAGCGCGTTGCCATTCACGATGCGCTCGACACGTCCTCGATGGCATCCTGCGACACGTCACAAGGAGAAAGAACAATGGCCGAGATCAACGACAGAGACACCATCCCCCAGATGCCTGCAGCACCCGAGCGCAAGAAGCGCGGCTTCGCCGCGATGGACCCCAAGCTGGTCAGCGAGATCGCGAGCAAGGGCGGCAAGTCTGCGCACGCGCAGGGCAAGGCGCACCAGTTCACCAGCGACGAAGCGAAGCTCGCCGGCAAGAAGGGCGGCGCTGCGACGCACGCCAAGTTGCGCCGGATTCGCGAACAGAACGGAGGCTGATCGTGAACCGCAGGCGGGTCATCGAGCTGACGAAGCATGCGTTCGAGTGTGCTGTCGACCGGGCGTGCTCGTACACCGAAGAGGAAGAGCTCAAGGAAGCTAGAAAGCTCGCTGTAGCGCGTCTACGTCCGCCTCGCCGACGGTCCTTCATCCGAGACGCGTACGTGGCAAAGCGATGAGCCTCGCCGCCGTCATCGCCAAGATCAACGCCCTCCGCAGCCTCGCCGCCGACCAGTCGACGACGGCTGCGGAGGCGGCGGCGGCTGCCGCAGCGGCCGATGCGCTCATTCAGAAGCACAACCTGGATGACAGACAGCTGCGCAAAGGCGATCCGACAGTGCTTGCGGAAGCAGCGGAGCCGCTCATTCGGTGGAAGGACAAAACTCCCGCGTGGCAGCTACGGCTCGCGCTAGGCATCTGCAAGCACTATGACTGCGCCACGTACGTCATGCGTCCGCACCTGGACAAGGCCACGCAGGAAGAAGTGCGCATGGTCGGACGTCCCGACGACATCGAAGCTGCGCGTTACATGTTTGCATGGCTCTCGATGGAGGTGCAGCGGCTTGCCAAGAGCGCGTCGCCACCGGCAGACGATCTCAATGCAAGACTTGCAGCTCTCGGTCTTGTGCCGGCTATATCTGGCAAGGAATGGCGCGACTCGTTCAAACACGGAGCCGTCGCAGGCATCATCAACGCGATGCACCGATCCAAGTACGAAGCGCGAGACGCCGCCCTCATCGCAGGAAGATGGGACGCGCTCGCCGTCTACGACGAGAAGCTCGCTCAGGCCAACCGAGCCATGCGCGAGGCCAACACGTTCGACGGCGAGAAGGAGTGGGAGACTCCAATCGACGGAGAAGCGTTCGATGCCGGAGAGCGCGCTGGACGCCAGCTACATACCGGCAAACACCTGAGCGACGGTCGGCAGCAAAAGAGGTTGAAGTAATGTTCTGCTACGCGTGCTACTTCAACGAATCGCCTCCGCCGGAGCCGGCTGACGGGTACCTGTCCGCTCTGTCCGATGTCACGCTACGAGGCATGGCCGCGACCGCTGACGCTCTATGCGAGAAACACAAGCACGCGCTGGCGCGTCACACTGCCGCACAAGCTGAAGTGCTGTTGCGACTCAAGTCTGCACAATGCAAGCGCTAGCCGTGTTCGGATGGATGGCCTGCGTGACCTGGCTAGTCGCGGATTCGGAAGGAGCAAAGACCATGAGTAATCGCTGGGGAATCTGGGCGCAGTCACAACCGGGTTGCGAACCTCCCGACGCGGGATGGTGGGGCTCTGAGGTGATGAGCGAGGAGCTTGCCCGCGCCGTCGCGGAGACATGCAACCGCGTGAACGGCAAGCTGTGGGCGTACGAGGCGAGAGAGATGCCGGAGTCCGCGTGTACGGAGCCCGCCCCTTCGCCGCCCGCGGCGGATGCTGACGAAGGCACGCCGTGGATCGAGCAGTCGCGCTACGACGCGGCGATCGCGACCCTCCGCGCGCTCGTCGAGGCGATGCCGAAGTGCCGACACAAGGGCTGCGGAGCGCCCGGGACATTCGGCGGCGATGGTGCCTGGATGCGATGCGACGAGCACCGAGAGGAGGGCTTTGGGGAGCAGCCCTACGCCGTCACCCTCCGCGCCGCGATCACCCTTCTCGCCCCCAACGGAGGAACTCAAAACTAAACGATGATACGCATTGCAGTACTCGGGCTATGCCTTGTGTTCGTTGTGTTCTTTCCGGACATACGAGCATCGGTCGCCCGAAGCAACGAACGAAGAAAGAAACGAGACCATGGAAAACAATAACGGTTCAACTGTCGGTGGGCACTTTACTCCGGAGGTGCCGCCCGGGTACGTACCCACCAGGCCAGGCATCTTCAAAGAGTTCAACACGACAACTGTCGTCAACATCCCGTGCCGCAAGGCTCGATACGTGGTCCGCATCGACGGCGTTCCGTACGCAGGCTTCGAAGAGAAGTTTCAGGCTACGGAAGCGATGCACGCTTGGCGCATTCGGTGGCCGGCAGTCCTGACCGCAAGTCTCGACGTAGCGCCGAACTACTAGCCGTGCTGGTGTGGAGTGAATGGTCGATGATCGGGTACGCCAGCCTCGAAGGCTACGGCAGCCAGACGCTGCACCTCATCGACGAGATGCAGATCGGCACCACGCAGGAATCGTTGTGCGGCGCTTCGCCTGAGTACGGGTGCTTGTGGCTCGCCCTCGAAGGACCGTCCAAGAAGCCGATGTGCATCGCTTGCGCGCGAGCGAAGGGACTGCAGGCGTTCAAGCATCGCTTTCGCAAGCTCAAGTTGGTGCGTGGAGGTGGCCAGTGAGAGCTCGCATCCTGACGCTGCTCTATCTCTTCACCTGCGGACGCGCGAGTGGTCCATCCGAAGAAGAAGCCTCCGCTCCGCCAGCACCTAGCTGGCAACGCCAGTGCAACACGGACGCCGAGGCGTACCCTTGGCTCTGCGAAGAGGCAGGCCAAGTGAGCGATGGTGGTTCGGCGTTGATTGGTCCGCCGGATAATCCTGGCGGGAGAGGTAGTCCGCAATGAATTCGACAGTAAGGGGTGTATGGCATGGCTTTTTCACTGGTGTGTGCCTATGCGTCGTTGTCTTTGCGATTGTCCTCATCGTCGACGACGAGGCACATATATCTATGGCCGAACGTAACTACTCGCCACGCTCGCCAACTTGGCGACATGCATCCGGTGAAGCATGCATCGAAGCCTGCATGGTCGACGTACCATGATTCGCCTCCACTGGTCCGACGCCTTTTGGGTCCTCGGCTACATCGCCATCATCGTCGCATCGGCGTTCTGGTCGTGCGGGTGCGGCGCTCGGTCGTACGTGTCTGCTCCGACAGACCCGTCTGAATTCGTAGCTCCGATCCCGCCGCCTCCGCAGGACGCAGGCTCGCCGCCGCAGGAGCGATTGTGCTGCTCATCGTCAGAAGCCGGGGTCGTAGTCGCGTGCGCTCTAGCGGCGTGGCTCTGCACGACCGACGGAGGTGACGACATCGAGAGCCTTGCGTACTGCGGCACCAACGCCTGCGAAAAGTGGACAACATGCTGGCTGCCCGAGTACCAGGGCGCTCAAGGGATGGTGCTACCGTGCCTGCAGTGATACTCGTGGGAACAGCGGCGCGACGCTGGCGCCAAGAGCGCCGCACAATGGCCGCTGTCATGGCCGGCAAGTTCCACTGCCCGGCGTGTCTTCATCGTGGACCGCACGCCTATCGGACGCTCATCTCGAGCCAGACCAGTGGTTCCGTGTTCGTATGCTGCGACTGCCTGCACATCATCCCGCAGGACCGCGTGCCGGACCTGGTCATTCCGGGATTCTGGTACCGGCGAGTCGCTGAAGCTCCAGAGCGTAGTCAGCCTGGGGAGTGAGGACTGGATGCCAGTGCCCGCCCTGAGCGCAGAGCACTGGCCGTAGGAGTCCTCGCTGCAGCATCCCGCGCACGAGCGTTATCTCTTCGTCGGTGTACTGACGTCGCGGGTCTCCGCCATCGCATGTCACGCTGCCATCGTAACCGCGCATCTCTTCGAGCAGTGCTTCTTCAGATCTGGAGATTCCCTTCATACGTGCTTCCAGACCTTTCCAAGCCGTACATGACATACGGTCCACTGGCTGACTCCGAATCTTTTGGCTATGGCACGCTGCGACCCGGTAGCTGATCGTATCTCAGCGACCGTCGCCTCGGTCAACTTGGCTCCTGGCCGATCAGTTCCTCTGCTCGTCCTTCCGCGATCTACTCTGTCCTTGGCGTTCTGCGCATTATCGCCTTCATACACGTGCGCAGGATTCACGCATGACGGATTGTCGCAGTGGTGCAGCGCGTGCGGCATTGGCCAGCGCCCATGTTCTAGAAAGAATGACACGCGATGAGACCTGGGGTGCCCATCCGTACCATCATTCCTAGATCCGATACCGAACTGACCGTATCCCTTGTTGTCTTTGCCTGCTGTCCAAACCCAACACTGACCGAGCTCAGGCCGATGAGGCGGCACCGGACCGTTCTTGTCCACTTTCGCCCAGAATCGATCTGCCATCGGAGCGTGCGGGCTTCCTCTGCGTCGAGCCGTCATTCGCCGCCTCCGTCCGAAGCTGCCTCCGGCGCTGGCGCTGGGCACTTGCCGAGCTTCACGCCTGCATCACCGACCAACAAGACCTCGATGCAGTCTGGAAGTGGGATGGTGACGTTCTCTTGGACGGTGCAGGAGGAGAGGAGCACAACGAGTACTGCTAGGCGCACCCTGCAGTATGTCGTGGTAAGCTTACGCACGCCATGACGCCTCGCACCAAAGTCCTTCTTGCAGTCGGAGGCGGCGCCGCTGCCCTAGTTGGCGTCGTCGCGCTCCTCAGTCGCTCGCAGAGCGCTCCGTCCGCGCCGGCAGCACCCAAGACCTGCCCGATCAACCCAAACATCGCTGCGACGCCTCCCATGGCATACAGCGCCGGCTTTGCGCAGACGGGGACCGCGTTGACGATCAACGTTGGAGATACGCTGCGGGTGCACCTGCTGCGTCCAGGAGCCGGCGCGGGTACGCAGTGGACGCTGACGATGGACGATGACAGCGAGCTCCACCTGGACAAGCAGACCACGGGTCCGGAGCTAGGGTCTCCCTTTGGCACGTCGGACATCTGGGAATTCACTGCGGTCGCTCCTGGCGCAGTGAACCTGACAGGATCGGTCGGCGGGAGCTGGCACCTAACGGTGAAGGTTGTTTGCGGATGACTTGTCCCGCCAACCCTCCGCCGCCGGCAGGTTTTCGCGTCTGGCGGAAGTCCGTTCCCACTCCGCTCACGCAGTGGGCCATGCAGCTCCGCGACAGCGTCCACAAGTACGACTTCGGACAGACGTGGTCGATGGACTACGCCGGGCAGACAGTGATCGCACGGCTCGATCATCACGCCTGGACGTACCGCAACGGTCAGCTGGTGACAGGCCTTTGCATCAAAGGGATCACTCTGTACGAGCCGATTCCTGCGGGCACGAACGCTGCGCCGGATGACGTCAACAGCGATCCAGGCCCAGACGTTGGAGCTTACGGCGCCGACGACGTCCCCGACGAAACGAACTGGGGTCTTGTGGTCGTAGGCTCCTTCGCGATCTTCACGGTGACGTGGGCCTTCGTCCAGGGCATGCGACGCGCTAAGCTACTGCATGCCCGACGATGACGACGAGCCGGTGACGCAGCCAGATCTCGCACGCTTCACGTGCCCAAACTGCAAGGGCCAGGGCGAGATTCACACCACCACGTGGGACACACCGTCTTCGCACTCGACGCTGCGCACGGTCTGTCCCACATGTTGGGGAGTGAAGACCATCGATCGCGAAGCGATGGCCCGTTGGAAGGCCAGGAGCGGTCAGTAGCTCACGGCCCGATAACCGGCGCAGGCTGCGGTACCAGGATCGTCTTGTCCTGCGGAAGGCCTTCACCTTGACCGTTCGGTACGGTGTTGCCGTTGTTCACCGGGTCCGACGTCGGGAAGCCGGGCTGGTCGTACAGGTTGCCCTCGGCCGGGTACACCTGAACGACTTCCGTCGGTGGTAGTGCGCGCACGTTCTGGAACGGCTGGCCCTCGCCCTGGCACGGATCCGGCGGCGTGTTCCGCGGCTGCCCGTCGCCGTTCTTCGCGAACCCGAGATGGTCGTACAGGTTGACCGAGGCCGGGTAGGTCGCTGGCCAGCTTTTCAGCACGCCCTTGAACAGGAACTTGCGCGAGGCATACGACGAGTTCATGCCTTCAGAGTAGCACGCTACGGCGTAGGCGTGGTCGGGCAGGAGCCGGCTCCAACTGCCCCTCCGAGCGCAGCGCCGAGGCCCATGCCCGCAAGCAGACCTGCACCTTCGGTCGCTTCACGCTTGATCGGAGATAGCTCTCTGCGCCCGTAGACGTTGCCGAGAACGGCTCCAACTACGCCGCCAGCGATCGATCCCATGATCGCGCCTAGAAACGCTCCGGTTCTGGAACTCATGACCACAAGCTTAGCACAAGGAAGGCCTTGGATTGCCGGACCCAGCGCTGCACCAACGCGCTCCGGAATGCCGCGCACCGCGCCGCAATTCAGCGCCGTGGCGTAGTTTTTAGGCGAGCCTAGCTTTGCGCAGAGCTCGCATGATCTCTTTCATTCTGTACCGCGCAAGTCTTCGACCGTGCGCGCAGTTCCCCGAGACGAACGCGCTGACAGGCATCGAAGGACACACGGCCCTGTCTCTTCGTAAGTGTCCGAGCGCTGCACGTGCCTGCGTGACCGCGTCTGCACGCCCAGCCGACGAGTGCACCTGGAAAGCGCCGAACGCTTTCCCGTGGTCGCCAACCGCGCGCAGATGCATGCGCGATTCGGCCCACGCGGTGTACGCGAGCACCACCGCGTCTGCCTGACGCGTTCCGAAAACTGGCTCACTTTCTTCGCTCACGACGCGCTCGATCGCGCTCACAATTGTTGGAGCGTCCGCGGTTTTCGGTGCCATCGGATGGACAGCTGCGAGAAACGAAAGCAGAAGCACATGCAGCGTCACTTCGCAGCCGCCTTTCTGATCAGAAGCCTGATCGCGTTGCTTGCTGTAGTTTCCTCTTGCTTGGCAACGGCATCCAAGCGTTTCTTGTCCTCCGCAGACAGGCGGATCGTTGTTACGAACGTCTTTCTCTTTGCCATGCTCTTGACATACAACGATGGGAGCGCTAAGTCAATTGTCGTGTGGCAGCGCGCGGCCCGGCAACGAGGTGCCAGGCGACGCGCGGCGACGCTCGGCCGCGAGCGGCAATGCATTCCAAGGAAAGGCTAGTCCAAGATGATCGTTCAAGTCACCTGCAGGGGCATCACGCCCATGTTCATGAATCGGATGTCCGAGTCTGTTCTGGAGGGTCTTCGAACGAAGGCCAAGAAACCCAAGAGCGCTGACGTGGGCCACGTGCGAACGCCTCGCGAAGAGGCGGAACCGAAGGTCTACGTGCACGGCAAAGACCCGATCATTCCAGCCGAAAACCTAATGAGCTGCCTCATCGCAGCCGGCGTGTTCATTCGTCTCGACGCGAAGCGCCAAGTCAGCACCGGCAAGTCGACGATCCTGCCTGGTTTCATGACGATCATGGACCCGATCCTGATGCTGGTGGACCCTAAGACCGGCAAGCCTTGCACGTGGGAAGCCGACGTGCGCAAGGGCACGAATCCGAACGGTGGCGAGGCCGTTGCGATCTGCCGCCCACGTTTCGACTCGTGGCAGTTCTCTGCGGGCATCGAGATCGACACGGCGGAGATCGGAGAGAACGCCATCCGTCACCTCTGGGACCTCGCCGGCAAGCGCATTGGCCTCGGTGACTTCCGGCCTTCGCGCAAGGGGATCTTCGGCAAGTTCGTCGTCGAGTTTTGGGAAGCGCAGAGAGAGGCGGCAGAATAAGGTCTTTGCTCTGAAGGGCGCGGCTACGCGGCGCTCGCTGCGGTTCGCCTTAGCTTCTGCTCGCCCGCGCGCCGTATGGCTCTGTTCGCCAGGTCTGGGTTCGGCGCTGCGCTGCTTTGCGTTCCAAGGCCCCTTCGGGGGATTCGTGTTGGTGGAGGATAAAGTTTCTGCTGGGCTGGGCCGGGTGTCGCAGACCAGGGCTTTGCGGCGCGACGCCGTGCATTCCAAGGCCCCTTCGGGGGATGTACTATTCTAGACGCATGCAGTGGCTATTCATCGCTGCGCTAAGCATCGGCGGACCCTCAGGTCAGTATGCTCCTCCACCACCGGCTTGGTGGGGAGGTCGACTCTACACGAGCCAGAATCTGCACATTGGGATCCGGCCTGGGATCTACTGGGATGGCACAGATGTCGGTTACGCCTATACGTGCCAAGTTTCTACAGACTGGCCGTTGTATGTTCCGCCACGGGTTCGTTAGCAATACCGTTCCGTGGCAACGCTGCGCACGGAGTGGCTAGGCGGGGCTAGGCGCAGCAATCTCCGGTGATGCCCGGCGCGGTCTTTGCGGGGCGATGCTACGCCCGGCACTGCGACGCAATCCAAGGCCCCTAACGGGGATGCTCGACCGGTGCCTGCGGCAACGCAGGTGCCGGCATCGAGTAGTGTCTGGCTACCCAACCGATGCCGAGCGAGATCAGCGCGACCAAAGCGTATCGGATCGCCGTTTTCCACGGATCCTGACTCCACCACGGCTTGAAGCTCGGCGTCTTCGGCGGCGGCGGGATGTGGAATCGGCCGGTGCCGTTCGGTCCCCAGCCGTTCGCGCCGTTGGCTCTGTCCTCGCCGTCTCGCTTCGCGCTCGTCTCGAGCGCAGTCATCCGCTGCAGCGCACCTTCTTGGAACGTCTTGTCTTCGCCCAGATGCTTCTCGAGCATCTTGTACGTGCTGCGTGGCGTGATGCCTTCCGCTCTATCGCGGCTCCACTCTTCCAAAAACATCCGTTGCAGTTCGGTCGGTCTCGGCGGCTTGTTCTCGTCGTCGGACATAGCGTTCAGTCTACACCGTTTTCGATGACCATGGTCGGCAGGCGGCCTCTCTTGTCCTGCTGAACGACCTGCAGATCGACCGGCAGCGCACCCGTTGGAAGACCAAGGTTCGTCGTCGGAAAGAGCTGCACGACGCAGTAGTCCACTACGGCGACCTGCTGTACATTCGACAGCGAGTGGATGTAGCGCGTAAACGGCAGCTGGAACAGCTGCGTCGGCGTCAGCGGAACGCCGCTGCCTACGTAGCAGGCAGCGATGTCCTGCGCATGCTGGACGATGTCGCACCAGGCTCTCGAGTAGTCGATCGTGTCCTGCGACGTGCCGCCCATGCCCTCCAGGTCGCACGTGATCGTGATGCCGTTGGGGATGCTGAGCGCGCGCGCCTTGGTCACCTCGCGCAAGCCATCCGATGACCCGCGGATGGCGGTCGGGATCCACCCGTTCGGCGGAGACTCGCCGACGAGCGTCACACCGAGGCCGGTTGACAGGATACCGGCGAGCTCTGAAGGGGTCAGGTTCTCCAAGTACCGCATCACGTAGGTGAGACGCGACCGCGTGCCGGGCAGAATGAACGAAGAGAGAGCGAACGCTACCTGCGGCGTCAGAGGCGTCAGCATGTCCGCGCCCAGGCTGCCTAGCGGAATGTCCACGACCTTCATCGCATGCTCCTTGCTGCTTCGATCAGAGCGTCGATTCGCTCTCGTTCCTGGTCCCCAAGCGTGCCTGTCCGTGTCGCAACCAAAGCTTCGAAGAGCTTACGCTTCTCCTCTTCGAGCTGCGAACAGCGCCGGATCGACTCTTCCAGGGTCGCCAGCAGACGCGGGAAGTCCCGCTTCGCATCCACGCCGAGGTCTCGCCCTTCCTTGATCCATCTCGCCGTGAGCTCTCCGTCGCTCACGTAGGACCGGCTATGCTTGTCGAGCACGCGATCCACAATCTCAAGCATCTCTTCGCGCGTCTCCGGCAGCTCTTCGTAGGCCATCAAGCGCACTGTAGCGCAGAACGCTGCTACACTCTACTACGTGAGCAAGCGTGGGGACGGTCCCCGCATCCGACGGCTAGAAGCGTTACTGCAAGCCCTCAGCGGAGGAGCTGGCTCGGTTACGTCAGTCTCTGGCTCAGCGCCGATCGCGTCATCCGGCGGACCTGCACCAACGATCAGCATCACGCCGGCTACCGATGCAGCCGCGGGATCTATGTCCGCTGCCGACAAGACGAAGCTTGATGGACTCGTGCCGGTACAGCCGTTCTTCGTCGGCTACGACAGCATCGTTGCTCCGCACATAGTTGTCCAAGGAGCCGAGCCTCTGTTCATGGATCGGGATGCCATCGGCACTCCGATGCAGATCACGTTTCCATCATGGGCCGATGGTGACGTGCTCGAAGTATCGTTCAACATGACGCTCGACCTTGTGGGCGATGGATTGACGAGCGCCTTTCGCGCCTACGCCGCCGTGTCGACCGATGGAGGCGCGACCTTCCGCAAGCTGAACTACAGCGGCAACACATGGACCGGCGATCCAGATCGTGCCAGCGTCTATCTCCAGAAAGCGACGTCCCACGCGGGCCACCTGACCGTCGGCGCCACGTTTTCACAAACGCTTCCGGATCCCGTCACGGCCGGGGACACGATCATCGTAGAGATTACGACGATCGCTTTTACGGGATGCTCACTGACCGACACGAGCAACATCACCGACAACTTCGGGAACGTCTACGCCCAACAGCGTGCGTCCGTGACGCCTGACGCTGGCGCGTCGATGGCCGTCTCGGTCTGGGCGGCATTCGGGGTCAACGTCGGAACCACCGGCGCACCCCTGACGATCACCGCGACGGTCGGCAAAGAGAATTACTTCGACGTTGCGCTCATGGAGTACCCGGCGTCCGCGGGCCTACGCGTGGCCAACGACGCGAACCGCTTCGGGGGCGGGGCCATCGTTCCGCAGTGCACACTCGCCGGCTCGGCCCTCGGCGACGTGTGCATCAGCGCACTCGCCGACGCGAACGGCGTAGGACTTTCGACGCTCGGCGCGTTCGGCGCGCATGCGGCCTCAGGTGTCTATGCGCCCGATCCCAACGGCGACTTTTGGGCCATCCAGGATGGTACGAGCGATGGCGCTGCCCTCATGACTGCACGCCAGGGAACCTCGGACGACTTCTGGGCGTTCGTGGCCATCGCGCTCCTGCCGCCGGCATCCGGAAACCATGGCTTCTTGTCTCTCAATGGTCTTGGATCGGTCGTCATTCACGGCACGACGCCGCCGATCGTTCGGCTCGCCTACTTCTACGATACGGGCTTGCTATCCGTCGATTCGCCGGCCGGCGGAGCTGCGGGCCAGGGAGCGATACTCAAGGCCGTGCGCATTCCTTCGGCATCGATCGTCGGAACACCACCGCTCAGCGTGCTGCAGGCATTCTAAGCCATGACGCTCGACCAACTTCGTCAGCTGGCCGCCAACGCAGGCTTCCCAGATCCAAACGTCGCTGCAGCGATAGCGATGGCGGAGAGCGGCGGCAACCCGAACGCCACGAACATCGTCACGAACCCGTTGCCAGGCAACGGGCCAGAGCGCAGCTTCGGCCTATGGCAGATCAACACGCTCGCTCACCCGAACTACAACGAAAGCCAGTTGCTCGACCCTGCTTACAACGCTAGCGCAGCGTTCTCCGTCAGCAGCGGCGGGACCAACTTTCACCCTTGGTCGACGTACAATCACGGCGATTACCTCAAGTACATGCCAGCCGGCACCATCACTGCGCCATCCACGCTCGGCCGCGACCTGGCTATCGCTGCGGTCATCATCGGCGCTGGCGCGCTCGCAGCGTACGCCATGCGCAAGCCTGTCGCTGGACGACGCTACGCGATGGAGGCGAACTCCAACGTGCAGACGCTCATCTTCTCGCGCAGCAAGTGGACCGTGTCGTCCGCGAAGGCATGGGCGCGCCGCCACGGCTATCGGACCGGCGTAGACCTGAAGCCGAACACGATCCGGATGCGACAAGCCGACCCTGGCGAGTTCAGGCGCATGCGTACCATCGCTTTCGGCCAGGACATCAAAGCCGTGGTAGGATTCTCCTGAACAGGAGCCCAGGACATGAGCCGTCAACGAACCCGCGTTCACGTTGCCTCCATGGAGGAGCAGATTGCGTTGGCGCTCGCCGAGGCCCAAGCAGCCGGCGCAGCCAACGTCGCGCTCCGCAACCTTGCGAAGGCCAACCTTGTCGTCGCTCCGAACATCGCAGCCGGAGCGGTCGTCCTTCTGATGTCAGCGCTCGTTGCGAAGGCGAGCGGTCGGTTCCATGCAGACGTCTCCGTGACGTACAGCGGAACCGCCGGCAACGACATCGGATTCCAGTGCAACACGCAAACCGGTGTCGGTCCGCTCGTTCTGGCGGATGACACGCCGGTCGGGCTCAACTCGTTCGTGTGGAACGGTGTCGGAGGGGCGGGCATCGTCGTCGTGAGCGGCGGCGGGACCATCAGCACGCAGCAAGCGCCGGACAAGGTTCTCGGCACCGGACAGACCAAGGACTTCATGAGCTGGTCGGGCGTGGTCGACAACGGAGGCGCTCCGTTCGCGCTCGGCAGCAACGTCATGTTCTACCTCCTCATGGGAGGAGCCGCGAACCCGATCACCGGCATCACCGGGTCGATCGCGCTCGTCGAGTTGCCGTAATGCGTCGCCGTCGTCAAAGCCCAGTCTCGGACCCGCTCGCGCGCGTCGCGTTGACCCAGCTATTCGAGAACATCGTCCCGACGAGCGTCAGCGCGCAAGCCAACTACGCCAGCGTGACAGCTGTCGGAGGCACTGCCGGGCCGGTGACCGTTACCGCTCCGCTGGTAACTGCCCGTTCGCCGAAGGACACATTTCACTTCGCCGTCGTCGACGATGACGGCGGTGCAGCAGCCAGACCGATCACGATCAATGGCAACGGGAAAAACATCAACGGCTCGCCGACGTTGGTGCTGAGCGTCGCATTCAGCGGAGCGATCTTGCTCTACTCCACCCAGCTCGGAGAATGGGTGGCGTTCGAGTTTGGTCCTGCGGTCGCCACGCCTCCATCGCCCATCGTTCTCGCGCGAGGCTGGGCCGACAACGCTGCGCTCGTCCCACTGCCCGCGGTGACGCCGACCATCGTCGTGTCGAAGAGCATCACCCCGACTGCTACCGGCAAGGTGCGCGTCACCATCACCGGCATCGTGGAAAACAGTGCAGACCCCGGCACCAACTCCACTCTGAACGTCGGCATCAGTCACGGGCTTCTTGCTACCCCGTTGGACTATGTCCAAGGTCCCGGCGGCTTCGGCATCACCGTTCTTGGCACCGACCTGGTGACGTTCGCACTCACGGTCGACCTCGACGCGATTGCCGTGCCAGTGGTGTTTCCCGTCGGCACACCCGTACAGATCAACGCGGTGCTGGCAGCTGGCGCGAATCCACTCTCTGTAACCGCACACGCCTGCGAGCTTTCACTCCAGGAGCTCTCGCCGTAGATGTGCCTCGCAAGTACTTGTTCACGTTCGTCACTGCGGACGATGCGCGCGTCTTCGTAACGCGCGTAGTGCTTCGCTGCAGGGACGTGGCGCTCTTCGTCGACGCGCATCGCGTGCGCGTCGTCGACGGAGCCGAGGAAGACCAGCGGGAGCTACTGTATCAGCTCGCTATGGTCACGGGTGCGAGAACCGCTGAACGGGGGTAGAGTACGTTCATGCGACGATTCGTTCAAAAAAGCGTTGACAGGCTCGAGGCAGAGGTTGCGCTAGCGCTGGCTGCCACTGGAGGGCTGCCACCTATAGTGCCAGGCTTCTCTGGCCTGCCCGTTGTCAACGTCAAGGCTCCTCCGTTCAACGCGGTAGGCGATGGCGTGACGGACGATACCAACGCTATCCAATCGGCGTTCAACTTCGCGCTCCACGTCATCCAGACGACAGCGAGCCCGATCATCAACCTGTTCGCAGGCCCGATCGTTTTCTTCCCGCCGGGTACGTACCTGGTCTCTGGTCCGGCCGGTGCGGACATCGCGTGCGTAGAGTGCGCTGACGGAATCACTCTGATGGGCTCCGGAGCTTTCCTAAAGGAGGCCACTGGCACGAAGCACATTCTTCGCTGGGGCAACTACTTCAACGCGGCGATCGGTCTAGGATTCTTCGGAGGCAAGGCTGCCATCGCGATGAACGGACCGTCGCGCATCTACGGCGGGAGCCTCGGCTCTGTCACCGCTGCTGCGAAGAACGAGATCAGCAGGTGCACGTTCCGGTTCAATCACGGACCCAGCATATGGCTCGATACGAGCCTGGAACCGCGTGCGTCAACAGCGATCATGAGCATCGAAGACTGCGACGTCGCAACCTCGTGCTTCTTCTATGCCGGTTTCGACGGATGCGCGATCGCAAACATGTATGGAGTAGTTTCTCAGGACGTCGGATCTGATCCGAATGCGGTTCCGGTCCTCGACGATGCCGGGCATATTCTACCGTTCATCGTGAACTATGGAGTACTATCGCTCGAGAACATGTCTGGCGTACCTCAGGCCAGCGGCGCCTTCGTCCCTGCCAGCGCATGGATTGGAGGATCCGGAAACATTCGCTCTAGAGCGAACCGATTCGGCGGAGAGTCAGGCCTTCTACTTTGGAGGAAGAAGACCAGCGGCATCTCGCTATATGGTCAAACTCTTGTGGATATCATTGATCCTACTGTCAACATCGGCGGCTTCACGTCTGACGCTGACGGAATCTCTTCGACTTCTGGCCTCAACCTGATGGAGATCTTCGACAGCTTTCCTGGACTCATCGACTTCAGAAACCCGGTGCAAGGCCTCCCTACGGGAGCACCATTGCCTGGGTCTAGGTTCGAGCTGACAGCCAGCAACGGAATCTACATTGACTCCGCCACATGCCCGAAAGCGACGTATTCGAACGTCGACAAGCGCAACACGATCATCAATCTAGACCCGATCGACTTGTACGGAATGCTCAAGTTCCGTAGCGGCACCAACCCACTGTCTCAGGTCGGCGAGGATGTAAGCGCAGAGCTCAGAAGGTTCTTCAACAAGCCTTCCGTCGGCGCATTCCCGAGCGCGTCTCCTACGCTTGGAGTCGCTCAGAACTTCTTCCCAGCAGGAAAGCTACAGCTTACAGACGCAGACAATTCGTCTTCTGCCAACGTCATATCTGGAGCTCCAGAGACATCTACCGGTTACAGCATCACGCCACTAGTGGCCACCGCATCGCCAGCATCTTTTTCCGTAGGCTTCAACAACGTGACAACTGGTCTTCCCGTTGGGGAATATACGCTATCGTTCGGCGTAAAAGCCAACTTCAACGGCACGATCGTGGTGTCGCTGACAAACCCCGTTTCGACAGCCACTCCAAGAGAGCTAGCAGAGCTGCCGTTCTCGGATGGAGAATTGTGGCAGCGCGTAGAGGTGACCTTCTACAACGATGGCACGAGTAACGGCGTCAGGCTCGATTGCGCTAACGTTCCATTCGGGACTACCCCCGCAGTAGGTGATGTGTCCGTCGCTTTCTTCGCTCTCCACAAGAGCCGAGCGGCCAAAGACTTCACCTTCCCAGGCAATCCGAACGCGCAGAACTACATTCCGACAAGCTACAGCGGCGCTGCATCCCCCGCGGTTGGCACGTACAAGGTGGGCGACGTCGTATGGAACAAGCTTCCGGTCACCGGCGGGCCGATTGGATTCGTATGCATCGTGGCTGGTTCGCCTGGCACATGGGCTCCATTCGGCACTATCGGCTTCGACCCTAGCCAGCTTGCTGGCTACGCGTTTGACTACGACGCAGGAGACCTGATCTTGACTCCAGGTCCAATCGTTGACTGGCCTAGCAAGGTAGGCGGACCTGCGTTCACGTTGGCCGGCACGGCTACCGCTCACGCCAACGGAGGACCAAACAACCTTCCGTTCGTGTCGGCTGATGGAATCGCCGATGTGATGCGTGCCGCTACCGGCGGACACATCGCGGCCGAGTGGTTCATTGTCGCCTCGTATGCGGTCGGCGGAACCGGCACCATCATGGATGGCGGAGGCGGGAACCAGGGAAGGCTGTACAGGCCACTAGCTACGCCTGCGGTCGACTTCACTCAGGCAGGTACACTGGTGGGCGCCAGCGCAGCCCTCGAACAGTTCGCAATCTGGGACGTCATCTGCGACGGCGTGAACGTAACAGTAAACATCAACGAGGTTGCAGCGATTGGCCCTGCAGCAAACGTATCTTCGGGTCTGTTCGGCGGTGTGACCCTGTTCAACTTCGGAGGCGGAGCCGGAGACGCATCTGCGACCAACATTGCCCGTGCGTTTGGATACAATGCAGTGCTGTCTCCGACCAACAGAGGCAAGGTCATCGCGTACCTGCAGAGTCTCTACGCGCTGCCCTAACTAATTATAAGCCTCGCGTTGACCGCGTGCAGGTATTCGGGCGCACCCAGCTCGTCGAACTTCTTGCACGTTGGCACCGTGTGCATGACGCCGGGGATGCCGCTCGCTGTCTCGACAGTGGACGCGTCGCCCTTACAGAAGGGGCACTTGAAACGCGTCAAGTCTCGGGCAGTGTCTACGCGTCTCACGGGCTACCCGGAAGCGTCCTGCGATACACGCCATGCTCCACGACGACGTAATACTCGACACCCCGCTCGTCGCGCACAAGCGCACCCCGCTGGAAGCGCTTCAGGACCGTCGCTCGGTCCACGCCGACCTTGCGCTGCGTCTTCGACCAGCCTCCGCTTGCGTCCAGGATGTCCACGACGCGCTCGACGCTTACGTTCACCAGCATCGCGCTAGCGTAGCCATCCTCTGTCTTGCGTACTACTGAACGCCCTGCTAGTGTTCTCTTCGAAGCTGCCGATTGGTTCTCCCCCGTTCCACGGCTGCCTCGTTTGCGGTGACGCGCACCGACGCCTTCCCAGGGAAACCTCGGAAGGCGGCGGCCTTTTTAGTGCTAGGCTTGCTTGCATGAACGAGGAAGTCTGGACGATCTGGGGGACCATGGGGGACGGTAGCCGCTTTCGCGTGTGGAACACCGGTCATACGATCGACTACGCAGCGAAGGGCGCCAAGGGGCTCAATGCCAGCCCTTACACTTCTTTCAAGCCCTACACGGTCGGTCGCCTTGAGCGGCCGAATGGGGACCTATGAGCGCGCGAAGTCGCAGCAGGCCCTGGTGGCGTACGCAGGAGCCTTCGATCCATGGGGCGTGTCTCGAGGGCGGGGCCTGCCTGCGACGCGCACATCATCAGTACGTGGAATTCTCCGCACGTGAGATGTGGTTCGCTTGGACGTTCCATCGGTCTTTGCCTGAGAGTCCGCACACGACCGCAGAAGACTGGGCGCGCGCGCTCATCGTGGACCCGAGCGCGATGCCGATCGGTGCGTTCGACGAGCCTGTCGAAGTGTTCGTATGCCAGACCATCATTACGCACCTCCGCGACTGCGACGGCAACCCCTGCGAGTGCGGCGCGGATCCCAACCGATACTGCAGCTTCGACTTCGGCCGCTACAACGGCCTCAAGCCCTAGCCAGTCTCCGCCGTTAGCGCTAAGCTCACCGTCCGCGCAAACCTTCACAACGGGGAAACATGATGCAAGACGACGGGTGGCGACCGCCCTTCGTTAGTACGACGCGCGCGCAAGCGAAAGGAAACGGGGATGAATCTCAACGAAGCGAAGCTGCCGGTGGACTGGCCGCCGGAACAGAAGCAAGTCGATTACAGCGTCCGATCTGGGGAGCCGAGAGCCTACTTCAAAGAACTGACCGACCGGTTGATAGAGCATGTCATCCAGGCTGACGCGATCGTTGGCTGCGTTGCGTGGTTCACGAACGAACGAATCCTTTCTGCTCTCTCGACGCTGAAAGGCGTGTCGATCATCGTCCAGAAGGAAGACTTCTTGCGCCCCGACGGGCCTTCGAGCAAGCAGCAGCTTCGAAACTTTTACGCGAAGCTACCAAGCTTGTATCGAAGTCAGTTCGATGGTCTTGTCCGAGAGCTGAACTACGCGAGCCTATGCTCTGATCCTATGGGCGGAGTACGATGCGCTGGCATACGTGGCGGTTACTCAAGGTGCCATCACAAGTTCGTCGTCTTCTGCGCTCTTGTCGAAGGATGTCTTCGCCCGTATGGCGTATGGACAGGTAGCTTCAACTTCACCAACAACGCAGAACGTTCATTCGAGAACGCCGTCTATATCGAAAACCACATCATCTCGCAAGCGTACTTTGACGAGTACAGTCAGATCGCGGCTCTCAGTGAACCGCTAGACTGGACACACGAGTACGTAGAACCGGAGTGGCGCATCGGATCATAGATGGCTGTCACAAGACAAGAGCGCCACACTCGTCAGCATCCGTGCAAGATCTGCGGCGGATACGATGAGATGCCGCGCGGTCAGGGCAAGCGATGCTCGGGCTTCACGAAGGGATGGTACTGCCATTGCTCTCGAGAGGAGCTTGCCGGCAGCCTTCAGCAAGACAATGCGCAGACATATGCGCACTATCTTGTAGGCCAGTGCGATTGCGGTGACACGCACGGACCATCGTTCAATGCTCAGTCTGATATTGAAGCTACTTACGACTACCTAGACGATACGAAAGCTCTCATATTCCAGGTCGTACGCAAGGCAGGCAAAAAGTTTCTGCAGCGCAGACCAGACGGCACCGGCGGCTGGTACTGGAACATGGATGGCGTCAAGCGCGTCATCTATCGACTTCCAGAGATCCTCAAGGCCGATACCGCGCACACCGTATACGTGGTCGAAGGCGAGAAGGATGCGAACACCCTTGCTGCGAAAGGCCTGCTCTCCACCACGAGCCCTGGAGGCGCCAAAAAGTGGAGCATGGTCGCCGACGTTGCGCGAGATGCGCTCGCCGGGAGAAACGTAGTCATCATCGCCGACGCAGACGAAGTCGGTCGAGAGCATGCGCTACAGGTCTACGCGTCTCTGCAAGACGTTGCTCACTCGGTCCAGATCCTGGAGTGCCCAGAGCCGCACAAGGACGTCACCGACCTTTTCAATGCTGGTGGCACTCTCGACCAGCTCATCTCCAGGTTCGCTGTAGCCGCGCCGGAAGTGCCTCCCGATCCGTGGGACAAGCACGTTCGCCGAGTCGGCAAAGAGTGGTATCAGGTTGCGCCGCCTCCGCGTACGTGGCTCCTTCGTGACCCGCGTAAGCCTGATAATCCTGGCGTTCTTCCGATGGGCAAGGTCGGTCAGCTCATCGCCGAGGGCGGAGCAGGCAAGACCATGATCTTGGTGCAGTTGGCAATCTCGGTCGCTACCGGCACCAAGTGGCTCGACACGCTGTCCATCAACACGCCCGGTAGGGTGCTGTTGGTTCTTGGCGAGGAAGACGAAGAGGAGGCGCGCAGACGGTTGTATCGAGCCTGTCGTTATAATCGAGGGCCTTACCCGACTGACGGGTCAATCGTCACCGTGTCTCTCGCTGGCGTCCCTTGCTCGATGATCGAATCCGACGCAAAAGGCAACACGTCAGATTCTGAGTTTCTACACTGGCTTCGTGCAAAGACTGTTGGCGCAAACATCAAGCTCATTGTGGTAGACCCGCTTTCTCGGTTTGCTGGCAAGGACGCTGAAACCGACAATGCTGCTGGTACGCGATTCATTCAGGCACTCGAAAGCATTGCAGCGGTTAGCGGAGCTACGGTCTTGGTAGCGCACCATACGAACAAGGTTTCGAGAAACGGTGCAACCAAAGAGATCGCGGCAAGCGCTGGCCGCGGGTCTACATCGCTGGTCGATGGTGTGCGCTGGCAAGCGGCTCTCGCGGTCGAGAGCGTTGTCCTTGGTGAAGAGACACGCGAGGTAGTGACGCTCGCCTTCACCAAGTCGAACTACTCGCGCAAGGCGGACTCGATCCTTCTGAAGCACGGGGATGAAGGCGTGCTCTTGCCGGAGGCCAACGTTGCCGAAGTCCACGCGGCCAAGGATGTCGACGGACAGAAGCGACAGAAGAAGGCTGAAGAGCAGGAGAGGCGTGTGGCCGAAGCCAAGCGGAGGGAAGCGTCTGAAGCTCAAGAGAAGGAAGCCAAAAGGCTTCAGGAGCGCGAGGCCAGAATTCGCACCGCAGCTCTTGCGGTTGCCAAGGCGGTCCAGATGTCTCCCGGCATCGGCTCTACCGATCTTCGCGGCAAGGCCGCGTCGCTTGTGCCAGGCGGTCTTGGTAAAGATTGGGTTACTGTTGGAACGCAGCGTTGTTTACTATCAGGACTCATACGTGAAGACCGTACCAATGCTCGAGTCATGTCGTACTTCCCCTTGAGCAGTAAACAGTTCACTGACACTGACGTCATAGTTCAGAGTTGCGCGGAAGTTCCGTCCCCCCCCCACCCCCCCCCCCTCCCCTCCGGGGGGCCGGGCCCGCCACCCGGCTGGGG
>Ga0210400_10000711_pt1 | contig 35292 bp, 34 predicted proteins | sample IncBWH26MmetaG_FD_155456 | JGI IMG/M metagenome (GOLD analysis project Ga0210400, IMG submission 155456) | Forest soil microbial communities from Barre Woods Harvard Forest LTER site, Petersham, Massachusetts, United States - Inc-BW-H-26-M | ecosystem: Environmental > Terrestrial > Soil >... | reverse complement strand
GATTGCGTGAAGCGGGCGAGGTCTAACTGACAGGCGGCCGTTACGCCGGGGCGTCCTTCTTGTTCTGCCGGTGTGCGACCAGATCGTCGACCACGGCGGGATCGGCCAGCGTCGTGGTGTCGCCGAGGCTTCCCGGTTCGTCCTCCGCGATCTTGCGCAGGATGCGGCGCATGATCTTGCCGGAGCGGGTTTTCGGCAGGCCCGGCGCAAACTGGATCAGGTCGGGAGACGCGATCGGCCCGATGTCCTTGCGCACCCACGCGACGAGCTCCTTGCGCAGGGACTCGCTCGGCTCCGTGCCGGACATCAAGGTCACATAGGCATAGATGCCCTGGCCTTTGATGTCGTGCGGATAACCGACGACGGCGGCTTCCGACACCGCCTCATGCGCCACCAGCGAACTTTCGACCTCGGCGGTGCCCATGCGATGGCCGGAGACGTTGATCACGTCATCGACGCGCCCGGTGATCCAGTAATAGCCGTCGGCATCCCGGCGGCAGCCGTCGCCGGTGAAATATTTGCCTTTGTAGGTCGAGAAATAGGTCTGCTCGAAGCGCGCGTGATCGCCGTAGACCGTGCGCATCTGCCCGGGCCAGGATTTGGCGATGCAGAGATTGCCCTGGCATTCACCCTCCAGCACCTTGCCGTCGGCGTCGACGATTTCAGGCACCACGCCGAAAAACGGCATCGTCGCCGAACCCGGCTTGAGTTTGGTGGCACCGGGCAACGGCGTGATCAGAATGCCGCCGGTCTCGGTCTGCCACCAGGTATCGACGATCGGGCAGCGCTCGTCGCCGATCACGCGATGATACCATTCCCACGCTTCCGGATTGATCGGCTCGCCGACGCTGCCGAGCAGGCGAAGACTCTTGCGCGAAGTCTTCTTGACCGGTTCATCGCCGCTCTGCATCAGCGCGCGGATCGCGGTCGGCGCGGTGTAGAAAATGTTGATCTTGTGCTTGTCGATTACGTTCCAGAACCGCGAATTATCGGGATAATTCGGCACCCCCTCGAACATCAGGGTGGTCGCGCCATTCGCCAGCGGCCCATAGAGAATGTAGCTGTGGCCGGTGACCCAGCCGACGTCGGCCGTGCACCAGTAGATATCGCCGTCGTGATAATCGAACACATATTGGTGCGTCATCGAGGCGAATACCAGATAGCCGCCCGAGGTGTGCAGCACGCCTTTGGGCTGGCCGGTCGAGCCCGACGTATAGAGGATGAACAGCGGATCCTCGGCGTGCATGTGTTCCACCGGGCATTCCGTCGTCACCATTTCGGCGGCTTGGTGGTACCAGAAATCGCGCGACGGGTTCATGTCGACGGCGGCGCCGGTGCGCTTGACCACGACCACCCAATCGACGCCGCCGCTCTTGGCGATCGCGGCATCGACATTGGCTTTCAGCGGCACCTTCCTGCCGCCGCGGAGCCCTTCGTCGGCGGTGATTACGACCCTGGACTGGCAGTCGGTGATGCGCTGCGCGAGGCTGTCGGGGGAAAAGCCGGCGAACACCACCGAATGAATCGCGCCGATCCGCGCGCAGGCCAGCATGGCGTAGGCGGCTTCCGGGATCATCGGCAGGTAGATGGTGACGCGGTCGCCCTTCTTGACATTGCGGGTCCGCAGGATGTTGGCGAACTTGCAGACTTCGTCGTGCAGTTGACGGTAGGTGATGTGTTTCGATTCCGAGGGATCGTCGCCCTCCCAGATGATGGCGGTCTGGTGGCCGCGCTTGTCGAGATGGCGGTCGATGCAATTCCAGGCGACGTTGAGGACGCCGTCCTCGAACCATTTGATCGAGATGTTGCCGGGCGCGAAGGAGGCGTTCTCGACCTTCGTGAAGGGCTTGATCCAGCCGATGCGCCTGGCTTGTTCGCTCCAGAAACCCTTGGGGTCGCTGATCGAGCGCGCGTACATTTCGCGGTATTTGGCTTGGTCGACGAAGGCGCGCTTGGCCCATTCCGTGGGCACGTCATAAATCTTCTCGGACATCGTTCCCTCCACTGACAGCGGTCTGGCTATCCGGCACTCGCAGGCCGTCTTGATTGTTGATCCGATTATGCGTCGCCGGGCGACGGGCGGACAAGGCGCAAACGTCTGCGACCTTGGTCGGCCTGGATTTGAGCTGGCTCAGTCGCGCCCCGGAAAGCGATCACTTTCGCGTTCTGGCCGAGGCGGAAATAAAGGTTATCGGGCGAATGGCTCCTATTACCGGTATTTTTTTACCTTGTATCACCGATTCGAGACTCGCAAAGGCCGGGGTTACCCCCTAAATCGCGTGTCCGGGGGCCGGCGGCCCCGGCCGGAACCAAGCCACAACAAGCGGCATTGCCGGATAGCAGATGGAGCAAGGCGTTTACGGCCATGACAGATCAGCAGAATTTCGAGGCTACGCGGCCCGTTTCCGCCGATCCTGCCGTAGCCCTGGCGGAAGCGCTCGGGCAATTGCCCAAAGCCCATGTCGTCAAGGCGCCCGCCAAAGCGATAACCGCCAAAACCTCCGTCGAAGCGCTGGCCCGTGAGCTGGGTCTCACCCTCGGCGACCAGAATGAATTGACCATCCGCCGCATCAAGCGCGGGAAGAGCTATTCCTTTGTTCGCGCCAACGGCACCGCGATCCGCCATGTCGGTACCATCCGGCGCCTGAATTCGATGGCGGTGCCCCCGGCATACCAGCGGGTGCGTTATTCGCCCGATCCGAGCTCGCATCTGCAGGCCGTCGGCATCGATGCCGCCGGCCGCCTGCAATACCGCTACCACGCCGATTGGGAGAAGGTCCGCGAGCATCGCAAGGCGCACCGCCTGGCGCGGCTGGTGGCGGCGCTGCCGAAGATCCGGCGTAACGTCTCGATGCATCTGTCGGGCGATCAGCCCACCCGCGAATTCGCATTGTCGGCGGTGATCGAACTGATCGCGCGCACCGCGATCCGTCCCGGCAACGAATCCTATGCCCGTCTCAACGGCACCCGCGGCGCCACCACGCTGCTGAAGTCCAATGTGGTGCTGGAAGACGATTGCGTGGTGCTGACCTTCAAGGCCAAGGGCGGCAAGGCGGTGCGCAAGGAATGCGACGCGGCCAAGCTGGTGCGCGCGATCGGCATCCTGCGTAGCGTGCCGGGCAAGCGCATGTTCCAGTATCGCGATAATTCCGGGACCGTGCGCACCGTCTCCACCAGCACCGTCAACGCGTTCCTGCGCGAGATCGCGGGCATCAAGATTTCGCTGAAGGATTTCCGCACCCTGATGGCGTCCGCCGTGGTGCTGGAATCGCTGTCGCGGATATCGCCGGCCGCCAGCGCGCGTGGCCGCAAGAAGCAGGTGCTGGAAGCCGTGCGCGCCGCGGCCGACGAACTGTCGAACACGCCGGCGATCTGCCGCAAGAGCTACGTCCACGATACCATCGTGACCGCTTTCGAAGACGGCATCCTCGAGCGCTTCGCCGCCACCATGAAGGGCTATCGCTCGCAATCCAAGCGCGAGCAATTGCTGGCGCAGGTCGTGAGCGCGGCGGCGGCATAGGCTGTTGCGCATTTTCTGATTCGAATTTCAAACAGCCAGAACGCACGATCCCAGACCGTCATTGCGAGCGTTAGCGAAGCAATCCATGGGGCAACAAGGAAGCGTGGATTGCTTCGTCGCTTCGCTCCTCGCAATGACGTCAGACAAGTGTCCGCCATCTCGCGGCGCGGCGCGCCCGAGTTGTGCAAGAATTTCTGCCCTCGCAAAATGGAGGGCGCAGGGAAAGCCGGGTGCCCGCCGCACCCGCAGCCTCGTGTGCAAAGTGTAGAAAGCACACGAGTAGTCACCACAGGTTCGCCGGGACACCCGGCCTTCCCTGCGCAATGGTTTTAACGGCTTATAACGTGATCTCCCCGGTGACCGGGCTTTCTTGCCACCGTCGCTCTCAAGAAGCGTGCTTCTCAAGAACTTGACGCCAGCGTCGGGGCGTCAGGACCACACGACTTCGCCGTCCGCACGCACACGCCCTCGTCAGAAGCGCCGCTTGCGTCCACCGCATCCCGTGCCAACGTCCGTGACGATCGCGATACGCCCCTCTGATCGGGACGGGATGGCTGGATTTTGGTTTTGATTTGGGGGCGAGATCAACAGTGCCGATTGCGACAGATTGGCACGACGGGCAAAGCAGTGTGCTTCATGCGGCGGTTTGAAATCCCTCATGGTGAGGAGCCGCGAAGCGGCGTCTCGAACCATGACGCTCCGATCCGGTCATCCTTCGAGACGGCGCTGACGCGCCTCCTTCAGGAGGAGTGCACAAATCTACATCCCGCCCATCTTGCAGACGATCTTCCACTCCTCAGCCGTCACCGGCTGTACCGACAGCCGCGAATATTTCACCAGCGCCATGTCAGTCAGCCGCTTGTCGGCCTTGATCGCGGCCATCGTTACCGGGGTCTTCAACGGCTTGTCGGCCTTGATGTCGACGCAGACGAACTTGCCGGTCTTGTCGGTGGGATCGGGATAGGCTTCCTTGATGATCTCGGCGATGCCGACGATCTCCTTGCCCTCGTTGGAATGATAGAAAAAGGCGCGGTCGCCTTTCTTCATCTTCACGAGGTTCTGCCGCGCGGTGAAATTGCGCACGCCGGTCCAGGCCTCGCCCTTGGCGCCTTTTTCAACCTGCTGATCCCACGACCAGGCGGACGGTTCGGATTTCACCAGCCAGTAGTTCATATCACCCCATCTCTTGCTTGTGACGTCTTCAATACCAAGACGGAGATATAAGCGACGTCAAGCGCGAAGACGCGCTTCGCACCCGCAACGAGGAAATCCTGATGTTCGTGAACCGCCGGAAGTTCGTGACCCTCGCCGCGGCCGGCGCGGTCACCGCGACCGCGATCGCGCCGGACGCCAGGGGCGCGTCAGCAAAATTCAAGGCGATTGCCTTCGATGGCTTTCCGATCATCGATCCACGCCCCGTTTTCGCCAGGGCTGAAGAGATTTTTCCCGGCAAAGGGTCGGAGCTCAGCAATGCCTGGCGTATCCGGCAATTCGAATATACCTGGCTGCGAACGCTCGGCGGCCGCTACGCCGATTTCCGGCAGGTGACGGAGGAGTCGCTGGTGTTTGCCGCCAGGATGTTGAAGATCGATCTGTCCGCTGGCCAGCGCGATCAATTGATGCAGACTTATCTCAGGCTCAAGGCCTGGTCGGATGTCGCGCCGGCGTTGGCGCAGTTAAGGGAGGCCGGCATCCGCATGGCCTTCCTGTCCAATCTCACAGGCGCGATGCTGGATGCCGCGGTCAGGAATTCCGGACTTGAGGGCTTCTTTGAAGATCATCTCTCGACCGACAAGGTCGGCGCATTCAAACCCGATCCGCGCGCCTATCAGATGGCCGTCGACGCCTTCAATTTACGGAAAGAGGAAATCGCCTTCGCCGCTTTCGCGGGCTGGGACGCGGCCGGGGCCAAATGGTTCGGGTATCCGACCTTCTGGGTCAATCGCTTGAACCTGCCGGTTGAAGAACTGGCCGTGGTGCCGGACGGCATCGGTTCGGGCCTCGGTGATCTCGTGGAATTTGTGCTCGCGTAAGATTTGCGTGGCGCTCGTTCATCCCTCCGCCTTGAACGGCCGCGTCAGCAGGCTTTCGATCGCGTCGTCGATGGTGGTGGCGCCGTTCAGGATGGCGGCGACCGCGTTTGAAACGGGCATGTCGACGCCTTGCGCCGCCGCCAGTTCGATCAGCACGGGGGCGGTGAATTCGCCCTCGGCGAGCGTGTCGCGGGGCCGCACTTCGCCGCGCCCGAGCGCCATCCCGAGCGCGAAATTACGCGATTGCGAGCTTGAACAGGTCAGGATCAGGTCGCCCAGGCCCGACAGACCCGCCATGGTTTCGCTGCGCGCGCCGCAGGCGCGCCCCAGCCGCACCAATTCGCTGAAGCCACGCGTGGTCAGCGCCGCCTGCGCCGAGGCGCCGAGTTGCTTGCCGGCCGCGATTCCGGCCGCGATCGCCAGCACGTTTTTCGCGGCGCCGCCGATCTCGACGCCACGGACGTCGGACGTGTGATAGGGCCGGAAGTTCGAGGACCCCAGTGCCTGCACCAGCGCACCGGCGAGTTCACTCTCTCGTGCCGCCAGCGTCACCGCGGTGGGCAGGCCGCGCGCCACTTCCTCGGCGAAACCTGGCCCCGACAGAATGGCCGGCCGCGCTGCGGGCGCGGCTTCCGCGATCACCTCGGTCATGAATTTGTGGGTGCTGCGCTCGATGCCTTTGGCGCAGGCGATGACGGGCGTTGCCTTGGCGAGATGAGGCGCAAGCGCGCTAACGGCCGCACGCAAATGCTGCGCCGGGGTGGCGATCAGCATGATATCCGACCGCGCGGCAAGTCCGATGTCGTCGGTGACCTTGATGCCCGGGTCCAGCGTCATGCCGGATAATTTCGGATTGATGCGGGTTGTCGCGATCTCGGCCGCGGCGGCCGAGTTGCGCGCGCACAGCACGACCTCGCGTCCGGCACGCGCGGCGAGCGCCGCCAGTGCCGTGCCCCACGCACCGGCGCCGATGATGGTTACAGAGGTGTAAGCGTGCATCGCCCCGCCTCAGCTGCGCTCCCTCGCCCCGCACTTGCGGGGAGAGGGTTGGGGTGAGGGGCTGCTTCGGCAAATCCCGAAGGTGAAGAGTGCGCGGTGAGTCCCCCTCTCAAGCCGCGCAAACAGCGCGGCGACCTCTCCCCGCAAGCGGGGCGAGGTTAGGACGCACGGGCACTGCGATACGTTTTCCATGCCCTAAAATCCCGCACGCGTATTGGCGAACCCGGCCGGCGCCGTCGCGTTCTCGTCGAGCAGCCAGCGGGCTCGCGGCGGCGTGTCCATGGTGTCGCGGAGTCCGATCGCGAGCCGCTCCGCGCCGGCCCAGGCGATCATGGCGCCGTTATCAGTGCAGAGCGCGGGCGGCGGGATGATCAGCGTGGTCTGGGCTTTGTCGGCGACATCCTGCAATGCGCCGCGGATCGCCTGATTGGCGGCGACGCCGCCGGCCGCGACCAGCGCGCGCGGCGGACCGAATTGTTCGTGAAACAGCCGCAGGCCGACGCTCAACCGATCCGCCGTCGATTCCAGCACCGCCGCCTGAAAACTGGCGCAGAGATCGCTGATGTCCTGCGGCTCCAGCGGATTGATCCGGCTGGCTTCGTTGCGTACTGCGGTCTTCAGTCCCGACAGCGAAAAATTGGCGTCGCTGCGTCCCAGCATCGGCCGCGGCAAGGCAAAGCGCTTGGCATCACCGCCGCTGGCGGCGCGTTCGACTTCCGGTCCGCCGGGATAGGGCAGGCCGAGCATTTTGGCGACCTTGTCGAAAGCTTCACCCATGGCGTCATCGACCGTGGTGCCGAGGCGCACATACTTGCCGACGCCGGTCACCGCGACGATCTGGGTGTGGCCGCCGGAGGCGAGAAACAGGCAATAGGGAAAAGCCAAAGCGCATGTCAGGCGCGGAGTCAGTGCATGGGCCTCGAGATGGTTCACCGCGATCAGCGGCGTGTTGTGCACCATCGCGATGGCCTTCGCGGTAGTGAGGCCCACGATCACGCCGCCAATCAGGCCGGGGCCGGCGGCAGCGGCGACGGCCGAAAGCTGCGCAAAGCCGACGCCTGCTTCCTTCATCGCGCTGTCGACGATGCCGTCGAGCAGGTCGACATGGGCGCGCGCCGCGATCTCCGGCACCACGCCGCCGAAAGCGGCGTGCTCCTCGGTTTGCGAGCGCACGATATTGGACAGGATTCGGCCGGTGCCGTCGCTCTGGCGCTCGACCACGGCGGCGGCGGTTTCATCGCAGGTGGTCTCGATGCCAAGAACCAGAGCAGGTACCAGTGTTGGCGTGTCGTTACCCAATTTGAGGCCTTGCGTTATCGGCGAAACCGGCGTTTTTGCTTTTCCAGCCAGAGCGTTTTCAAGCGAAGTGGCTACCGGTTCGCGTGAAGAAAACGCGTCAAAAATGATCTAGAGCCAGATCGGCTCCGATTCATCCAGAGCCAATCTGGCTCTAGCATTATGAGGTCTCGCAGTGCAATCGCCCGTTGATGCGAAACCCCTGCCGGTAGCAGCGTAACGCATGGCCATTCTCGTCACGCGCCCGCATCCGGACGATGAATTTACCGCCGCCCGCCTGCGCGCCCTGGGATTTGAGGTTCTGCTGGCGCCGATGCTGCGGTTCGAACCGGTTGCCTTCGACGACGAGGATCTGCGTTACGGCGCGGTTATCGCCACCAGCGCCAATGCCTTGCGCGGGATCGAACGTCAGCTCAAAGGCAACGAATTGCTGAAGCTTCCGCTGTTCGCGGTCGGCGAACACACCGCCTCTGCCGCGCGCGGCGCCGGGTTCGAAACCGTGATCTCGGCCAAGGGGGACGCCGCAAGCCTGCGCGATCTCGTGCTCGCCAGCGTCAAGGCGAAAGCGCTGAAGAAGGCGAGCCCGCTGCTGTATCTGGCGGGAGCGGATCTCGCCCGCGATCTTGCCGGTGAACTCGGCGAGCGCGGTTTTACCATCGTGACGCGAACGACCTACAGGATGGTTCCGTTGTCCGGCCTGCCGCGTGAAACCTGCGACGCCTTCGCCGCCAACGGGGTCGAGGCGGTGCTGCACTATTCGAGGCGCAGCGCGCGCGCGTTCCTGGAATCGGTCCGCGCCGCCGGTGTCGAAATATCGGCGCTGGCAATCCCGCAATGCTGTATCTCCGCCGCGGTGGCCTCGATCTTCCGCGATGCCGGGGCGACCCAGGTCATGGTGGCGGCATCGCCGGATGAGAATGCCTTATTTGCGCTGCTGGACCGTGCTTTGCGCTCCTGATCGCGCTACAACGCGGTTTCCGGCGGATTGAACGCCGATCCAGGAAGACGCGTCAAATCAACAGATTAGAGCGTTTTCGAGCGAAGTGGATGCCGGTTCGCGTGAAGAAAACGCGTCAAACGAGAGCGGGGCGATTCTGGTAGAGTCGGCCGAAGCGAAGAGGAACCGTCGAATGGACGAAGACAGGCCCGAAAATGCCCCGCTGTCGCCGGATTCGGGCCACGCCAAGCGCGCCCCGCCGACCATCGACCTCGAAGCGTCGGAAGTGTCGGGCGAAACCCAACGGGCTGAGGACGCCAGTGCAGGCGCCCAGCCGAAGCGGTCATCTCCAAGGCCTTCGGCGGGGGCGATTTCCGCGACGGTGACATCGGCGGTTACCGGCGCCGTCACCGCTGCCTTGGTGATTGCGGCTGCCTGGTATGTGGGATGGCCCGGTGAGACCGCTTCTCAGATGGCCGCTCCGCCAGCCGACACGGCTGCGATCGACACCCTGACGTCGCGCGTTGCCGATATCGAATCCAGATCGGCCACGCCTGCGGCCACGATGCCCGACCCGGCGGCCACGGCGCGGGTTGAAGCGCTGGAGAAATCGATGGCATCGCTGCGGGCCGAGATCGCGGGTGCGCGCGCGCAGTCGGAGAAACTGGCCGCCGAGGTCGATGCGGTGAAATCGGCGCCGCGCGCCGCGGCCGCGTCGCCGGATCTTGACGCAATCAAAGAGCGCCTCAGTCAGATCGAACGCGCCACCCGCGCCGAGAGCGCGGCGATCGCGCAACAAGGCGCCAAGCCCGCGGACGATGCCGCGCTTCGCCGCGTCGTGGTCGCTTCGATGCTCGACATTTCGGTCAGGCAGGGCGAGCCTTTCGCCGCCGCGCTCACGGCGGCGAAATCGCTCGCCACCGACGCGAAGACACTGAAGCCGCTCGATGATTTTGCGGCGTCGGGCGTGCCGAGCGCGGCCGTTCTCAGCCGCGAATTGCTGACGCTGGTGCCGAAATTGTCGCCGCCGGCGACCGAGACCGCCACTACTGGCTCCGGGATCGTCGATCGCCTGCAGGCGGGGGCCGCAAAGCTGGTCCGCATCGAGCGTACCGATGCTGTCGGCAACGACCGCAGCGCGATCATCGCTCGGGTCACGGCGGCGGCGCTGCGCAATGATTCCGCCGACGCAAGGCGTGAGTTGAATACGTTGCCACCGGCTGATCGTGCGGCGGCTCAACCATGGCTGGACAAGGCCGACGAACGCGATGCGGCGCTCGCCGCTTCCCGTCAATTTGCGGCCGACGCCATGGCGGCGCTCGCCAAACCGTCGCTATAGGATGTCGATGTACCGCATTATTCTGTTTCTGGTGTTGATCGCGCTCGCGGCCACGGGCGCAGCATGGGTGGCCGATCAGCCCGGCGAGGTCGTGCTGTCGTGGGGCGTTTGGCGCGCCCGACCCTCGTTGCCCGTGTTCGTGCTGTTGCTCGGCATTGTCATTGTCGCGGCGATTCTGGCCTGGACGATATTGCTGTCGCTCTGGCGCGTGCCGGAACGTATCAAGCGCAACCGGCGCGAGCGGCGTCGCGCGCGCGGCCGCAACGCGATCACCCAGGGATTGCTCGCGATCGGCCATGGCGATTCCTCGGCCGCGCGCCTGCATGCCGATGTCGCGCGACGCCATGCCGCGGACCATCCGCTGGCGCTGCTGCTGCACGCGCAGTCGGCGCAGCTCGACGGCGACCGCGAAGGTGCGCGAGCGGCGTTTCACGCCATGGCCGAGCGCGGCGATACCAGGTTGTTGGGCCTGCGCGGCCTGTTCATCGAAGCCCAGCGCGCCGACAATCCGCTTGCCGCGGTCGGGATCGCGGAGGAAGCGCTGAAGCTTTCGCCCTCGTCGCCCTGGGCCTCGCATGCGGTGCTCGGATTTCGCTGCGCCAAGGGCGACTGGAACGGCGCGCTGGCGATCCTCGACAATAATCTCGCCTCGGGCCTGATCGACAAGCCAGCGTACCGGCGCCAGCGTGGCGTGCTGCTGACGGCGCGCGCGATGGAGCTTGAAAATGTCGACCGCGACCTGTCGCGCGACAGCGTGATGGAGGCGATCAAGCTTGCGCCGACCCTGGTGCCGGCCGCGGTGCTCGCCAGCAAATATCAGAGCGAGGCCCATCAGATCCGCCGTTCGATGCGAATTGTGGAGACCGCGTGGCTGGCGCATCCGCATCCCGATCTGGCCGACGCCTATGCGCATGTGAAGCTCGGCGATTCCGCGCGGCAGCGGCTGGTGCGGGTCGAGACGCTGGCGGCGAAAGCGCCCGGCCATATCGAGGGCGCGCTCGCGGTGGCGCGCGCCGCGATCGATGCCACGCAATTTGCGCGGGCGCGCGAGGCGCTGGCACCGTTCATTGCCGCGCCGACCCAGCGGGTGGCGATGCTGATGGCGGAAATCGAGCGGACCGAACATGGCGACAGCGGCCGGGCGCGGGCCTGGACGCTGCGCGCGGTACGCGCGCTGCACGATCCCGTGTGGACCGCGGACGGCTATGTCAGCGCGCGTTGGCGGCCGGTGTCGCCGGTATCCGGCCGGCTCGATGCGTTTCAGTGGCAGATGCCGCTGGCGGCCTTGCCCTCGGACAAAAATGCCGCGATCGAGGCCTCGCCCTTCGAGGAGGCGATGCTCGCCGCCGCGCCGCGCCGCGTCGAGCCGCCGCGGGAGGCTCTAGAGGAGGCTCCGGCTGATGTACCACCGCCGGCGGCCACCGCGGCGCAGGATAACGTGCCGGTCAGTCCTCCGGTTGATTCTCGGGCCAAACCCGCGATCGAGCCGGACCCTGTCGTGGCGTCCGCGCCAACGCCGGCCGAATCCGTTGCCGCCGCCGCGCCGCCGCTGTTCCGCGCGCGGCAGGATATTCCGAAAGCCGCCCCTTCCAGTATTCCTCCGGTGATTCCCATCGTCCGGGCGCCCGACGATCCCGGGATCGATGACGAGCCCGTCCTCCGCGATGAATTCACCGAACAACTCAATCCGGCGCCCGCCCAGGCCGGCGGCTGGCGCGGTTTTCTGTCCCGCTGGGGGAACTAAAGCGTTTTTCGAGCGAAAGCCTGCCCCGGACTTGATCCGGGGTGGGTGCCGGTTCGCGTCTGGAAAACGCGTCAAAAAAAGTCTCTTGCGTGATCGGACGGACGCGTTTTTCTTGCAAAATCAGGCGTTGCCCGATATCAGGTGCACGCGTTTTCAGGCAGTCTCTGAGCGCGCCGTCATGGTCCGCCGCAATAGCTCAGTTGGTAGAGCACGTCATTCGTAATGACGGGGTCACAGGTTCGAGTCCTGTTTGCGGCACCAGCCCTTTTCAATCCAGCACCAGATCGATCGGCGCTGCTATGCTGCAGCCAGCCGTTACTGCGAAACCGTCTGAACCACGCTGGCCACCGGCCGCAGGCTTGTCGCGGGCAGCTTCATGTCCTTGACGAGCGCCTCGTCATATTCGGGCAAGGTCTGGAGCGGCGTCTTGGCTTTCATCAGCACGACCTTGTAGCCGCCGGCCTTGAGGCGGCGCAGCAGCGTCGGCAGCGCTTCGGCGGTGTGCTTCTGGAAATCGTGCATCAGGATGATGCCCTTGCCGAGCTTGTCGACCTTGGTCATGACGGTGTTGACGATCTGGTCCGCGTCCTTGGCCTTGAAGTCGAAGGAGTCGGCGTCGCAGGAGAACATCGCGACGTTGCGGGTGCCAAGATAGGCCATCGCCGCCGGGCCATGCTGCAGTTCGGGGAAACGGAAGAACGGCGCCGGCGCCGTGCCCAGTGCCATCTTGACCGCGCTGTAGCCTTTTTCGATCTCGTCCCTGGCCTGCTGCTCGGTGATCTTCTTGCTGTTCAGGTTGGCGTGCGACCAGGTGTGGCCGCCGATGGTGTGGCCGGCCGCGGCCACTTGCCGCAGGATCTCGGGATGATAGGTGGCGTGCTTGCCGATCGGAAAGAACACCGCCTTGGTGCATTCGTCGGCGAGCGCCTTGAGCACGGCGGGCGTATTGGCCGGCCATGGGCCGTCATCGAACGTCAGCACGATTTCCTTGTCGGCCAGGAAGTCGAGTTGCTTGAAATGCTCGAAGCCGAATCCGGGTCCGCCGGTGGTGTCGATCTCCACCACGCGGCTGACGCCAAGCGCATCCGGATTGGCGCAGGCGGCCTTCGCCGGCTGCGTTGCTGCGGCAAGCTTTTCCGGAATCGTGCCGGTGACGTCGATGTCGTTGCGGGGCGCGCCGGCCTTGGCAGAGGCCGGAACCGGAAGCGGCGCGGCCGGTGCCGCGCTGGCGGTTTGCGGTGCGAGGTCACCGCGCCGGTGCGATGTCCAGATCCATACGCCGGCGATGACAACCGCCGCCACGACACTCGCCAACATCAGACCTGCCGCATTTCGCATGGTTACGCTTCCTTAAATACGCGCGATAAAATTGGAGCCAGATCATTTATGAGAAATAGTTATTAACACCCCACCAACGCGGCGTTGTTTCCGCCGCGCTAATTAGCGCCACCCTTGAAGCGGTTCCGGAGGGAACTTTGGGTCTGAGTGATGGATCTCACAGTCTGTCGGTGGAGTGACTGACGTCACAGTCGGTACCAAGCGGTTGCGGCACAAACACGCATCAACCACGCGCCGCAGACCCGGCGAACCCCGGCGAACCAATGGGAGCCGAACATGACCGTATCACTCACCAGGGCACTCCGTCAGGCCGGTCCGGTGCTGGCTCTCGCCGTCTCGCTGGCTGCATTGTCGTCGACGGCAAGGCGCAGCAGATGTGCACCGGCGATGCGTTTCGCCTGTGCAGTTCTGAAATCCCCAATATTCCGAAAATCACCGCGTGCATGGTGAAGCATCGGGCCGACCTGAGCGCGGGTTGCAGAACCGTGATGGACCGGGATCTGGCCCAGAAGTCGAGCAAGGTCGCGGCCGAGTAAGCCGCAATAGGCGACGCAATCCAGTCGCCACCCTGTCCACGCGGATTTGCGCGCTTGGGGCGGATTGACATCAACGGCACAGCGGAATCTGATCACGCGTGTGGCTGAGGTAAGGCGCAACCAGATGATCAGGATTCTTTTCGTTACTTCGTTTGTCTTGCTCGCTTCCGCGGCGTCGGCCCAGCAGGGACGTGAGGCGGGACATGAGGCCTGCGCGCGGGACGTCTCGCGCCATTGCCGGGCCGTGATGAACGACGGCGACGATGCCGTTCTGAGTTGTCTCAAGCAACATCGCGCCCGGCTCAGCAGGGCCTGCGATAAAGTGCTGACCGAGAACGGGCAGTAGATTACGTCTGTCGGTCCGGCGCGCGTTGCAGACGCAAACCTCAGACGTGCAATCGCACATTGGGGAATCTCGTGCTTATTATCTCCGGATTCCGGATTCGCGCTAATGCGCGCTCCGGAATGACGACCCTCCAAAATTACGTGCTGCTGCTGCCCGCCGCGGCGGAAGCGACCGGCAATACTTCGTTGGCGGCGCGGTCCGGCGTTTCCTCTTTCCAGCGCACCGATCCGAACGGCCGCTCCAGCATGCGGCGGACGCGCACCGGATCGGGGCCGAGATGGAAGGCGATCGCCTGCTGATGCAGCGTGCGTTCGGATTGCGTCGAGCGATTGCGCTGGCGCAGATAATCCAGCCAGGTCGGGCAATGATAGCGCTCGGTCCACAATTCGGGATCGGCGATGTCGCGCGCGATCGACCAGCCATAGGCGCCGTTGCGCTGGCGGCTGAGCTGTACCTCCTGCATCACGCCGTGAAACGCGCGGGCGTCATCCTGCGCGACGCGGTATTCGATCTCGACCACCAGCGGTCCGCTGCGCGCCGTCAGCGACAACTGCACTTCGGGATCGGCCAGCACTTCCGCATCCTCGTTGCGCGCGCCGACCCGCGGCATGTGCAGCCACAGGCCGAGCAGCGGCGAGGCGAACATCAGCGCGCCGGAAACCAGCAGCGCGGTTTCGACGCCGACCGCGTCGGTCAGACGTCCCCAGCCCCAGCTGCCGATCGCGATGCCGCCGGCGATCGATGCCTGGAACGCCGCCAGCGAGCGGCCCGCGACCCAGCGCGGCGCCGAGAGCTGCACGCCGATATTGAACAAGGCGACCGCGAGCATCCACACCGCGCCCGCAACCACCAGCGCCGCCGCCGTCAGCACCGGCTCGCGGCTCAGCGCCACCGCCGCGATGGCGCCTCCCATCGAGAGCGCACAGGCGCGGATGGCGGCTTCGCCGCTCAGGCGCTTGCGAACTTCGGCGATGTTGAGCGCGCCGATCACCGCGCCCATGCCGAAGGCGCCGAGCATGATGCCATAGGTTTGCGCGCCGCCGTGCAGAAGGTCGCGCGCCACCAGCGGCATCAGCGCCGATACCGAACCGCCGAGAATGCCGGTCACCAAAGTGCGCGCCAGCACGATGCGAATCGCGGGCGAGTTGGCGATGTAGCGCACGCCCGAGACGATGGCGCGGTTGAGACGCTCGCGCGGCAGCCGCGACGGTTCGCTGGTCCGGCGCCACAGAAACAGCACGACCAGCAGCGGAATATAAAGCACCGCGTTGGCGGCGAAGGCCGCGACCGCTCCGGCGGTGGCGACCACGATGCCGCCGATGGCCGGGCCAAAACTGCGTGCGATGTTGTAGCTGATACCGTTGAGCGCCACCGCCGACGGCAGCGTTTCCGTCGGCACCTGCTCGCTGACCGAGGATTGCCATGCGGGGCCGAACAGCGCCATGCCGCTGCCGACGACGAAACAAAGCCCCAGCAGGGTCCGTGGCGTGATGAGGCCCAGCCACGCCAGCACCGACAGCGCCGTTGCGCCGGACAGCGCGATCGACAGCGAGACCAGCGCCACGATGCGGCGGTCATACATGTCGGCGATCGCGCCGGCCGGCATCGAGATCAGCATCACGGGCAGCATCAGCGCGGTCTGCACCAGTGCGATCCGGTCGGCCGACGATGTCATCTGGGTCATGGCCCAGGCTGCTCCGACCCCCTGGATCAGGAGGCCGAGATTGGAGAGCAGGCTGGCCAGCCAGATCCGCCGGAAAGCGGAATGCCGCAGAGGGGCCGTGAGGCCATCGGCTGACAACATCGAGCGGTTTGGCGGTTCGGTCATTCCCGTTCCGTTGATGCCGGCGGCGGCCGGCCCGTGATTCCCTGCCTCTTGCAGTGATGCCTGCGAACGTCCCGGGCTGTCCAGTGTCTGGCTGCGGCCATAAACACTTGAAACGGCATGCGGCCACAGAATGGGCCGATCGCGGCCCATTTTCCGGCAGGATGGTTCCGCCCTGCAGGCCGCGCGCCTTCATGGCGCCCGGAATCCGGACCTGATAGGATGGCCAGACGCCGATCCCGTCACAGCTTTTCGTGAGGACGTCCGTGAGCATAGCCGAATCCTGGGACATGCCGGAGACGCGTCAGCCGCTGGTGCCTCCGAGCCCGCCGCGCGCCTCCGAAACCATGACCGCCCTGAAGCGGATGGCGTTGATACGCGAAAGCATGATCGCAACCTGGGCGCAGCCCGCCTACGAAGAGGACGTCATCCAGGGCCGCTTCCTCGGACGCAGCAGCTTCATTATCAACAACCCGGATGCGATCCGTCATGTACTGGTCGACAATTACGAGAATTACACGCGAACGCCGGCCGGCATCCGGGTGTTGCGTCCGGTGCTCGGCGAAGGCCTGCTGATCGCCGAGGGCCGCGCCTGGAAACATCAGCGCAGAACACTGGCGCCGGCTTTCACACCGCGCGCCGTGGCGCCGATGATTCCGCACATGATCGCGGCGACGGATGAAACGATTGCCAAGCTGCAGGGGATGAGCGGCGGTCCGGTCGATCTGCGCGAGGCGATGCAGCGAATGACGCTCGAGATCGCCGGGCGCACCATGTTCTCGTTCGAGATGGGCCGTCACGGCCCGACGTTGCGCGATTTCGTGATGGAATATGGCGCGCGGCTGGCGCGCCCGCATTTTCTCGATCTGCTGTTGCCGCTGAGCTGGCCAAGCCCGCAGGATTTTTCCCGCGCCCGCTTCCGCAAGCGATGGACGCGGTTCATCGGCAGCTTGATGGCGGAGCGCCGTGCCGCCGGCAAGAACGAGGGCGCACCGGCGCGCGATCTGTTCGATCTGATGGACGCCGCGCGCGATCCGGAGACCGGCGAGGCCTTCAACGACGAACAGCTCGGCGATCAGGTCGCGACGATGATTCTCGCCGGCCACGAGACCACCGCCACGGCGCTATTCTGGTCGCTGTATCTGCTGGCCCTCGATGGCGCGGCCCAGGATCAATTGGCCGCCGAGGTGCAGGGCGCCACGGCAAACGGCACGCTCGATATCGAACGGCTGAAATTTACCCGCGCGGTGGTCGATGAGACCATGCGGCTCTATCCGCCGGCGTTTCTGATCGCACGCGCGGCCTATGCCGCGGATACGGTCGCGGGCCTGCCGGTCAGGAAGGGCGATGTGATCCTGATCGCGCCGTGGCTTTTGCATCGTCACGAAAAACTCTGGCACCACCCGAACGCCTTCATCCCGTCGCGCTTCATGCCGGGTACGCCCGCGCCCGATCGCTTCGCCTATCTGCCGTTCGGTGTCGGCGCGCGGGTCTGCATCGGCGCGCATTTTGCGCTGGTGGAGGCAACCTTGGCGCTCGCCAAGATGATCGCGGCCTTCCGCGTCGAGTTGATCGACAACGAGCCGGTGATGCCGCTTGGCGTGGTGACGACGCAGCCCGATCGCTCGCCGATGTTCCGGATCACGCGCCGCTGACCGGCGCGGTTTCGTCCCGTCCTTCCGGAGCGTGTGGCTGACATGGCCCGGCTTGCAGCGGGCCCGACCCGATCGCGAATGACCCCATACGCGGCATCCCGGCCGGTGCTCGGATAGACGAATAGTGCCCGCCGTCAGGTGCACGCCGTAGCCGAGACGCTGCTTGCGGGGCGCATTGCCGGGCAGCCCTTCGCGGCTCCAGGGTAGCAATCCGGCTGACGCGCAGGGACACGTCTCAGCCCGTACCACCGGGCGCGGTCACCGGCATCGCTTCATAAAACGATTGACTTAACGGATGTGTTATTTAACATATTGCTTAAATGAACGAGCTCGATCATGTCTTCAATGCTTTAGCGGACCCGACCCGCCGGGCCATCTTGGTGCGTTTGGCTTCGGGCGAAGCGACCGTGGGAGAGCTGGCCGAGCCGTTCTCGATTTCTTTACCCGCCGTTTCGCGGCACTTGAGGGTGCTTGAGGAGGCCTCACTCATTTCCAACGAGCGGCACGGCAAGCATCGCCTCTGCCGCCTCAAGCCCGAGGCTCTCAGCAGCGCCGAGCAGTGGCTCGATTTCCACCGCCGTTTTTGGAGCGGAAGTCTTGATCGTCTCGAAGTCCACTTGAAATCACCAGCAAAGGACAAGAAGCCATGACCGCGACAACCGACGAATCGGTTCTGGAACTCTCGCGCGTTTTCGACGCCCCGCCCGCGCGGGTGTTCGAGGCTTGGCTGAATCGAGAGGAATGGCAATCATGGATCGGTCCCGAAGGCATCAGGTGCGACGTGCCACTGCTCGAGCCGCGCGTCGGCGGCCGCTACAGGGTCAACATGAATATGTCGGACGGGCGCGTGATCGCGGTTGCCGGCGTTTTCAAGTTAATCGAGGCGCCGCGTCGCCTGGCTTTCACCTGGGGCTTGGATGGCGACGCGAACCGCCAGTCGCTTGTCACGATCACATTCAACGATCTCGGTGACAGGACAGAGCTGATCCTGATGCAGGAAGGGCTCGGCACGGTCGAAAACCGCGACGGTCATTCGCAAGGCTGGAATAGCGCTCTGAACAAACTGGATCGCCATCTCGCGAATCGTAGCGCGGCTGAACGATAGACCAGCAAGTTCTCATGGGGGCACAGAAATGACAAAGATCAAGGTGAGCGCATTCAGGTGGGTGCCGCCCTTTGCACAGGGCTTGGTGCGCGATTTGCGCGTGCGCTGGGCTCTCGAAGAAGCGGGTCTTGCATACGAGGAACGGCAGCTCGGTTTAGGGGAGCACAAGTCCGAGAGGTATCGTCAACATCAGCCGTTCGGCCAAATCCCAACCTATGAGGAAGATGGACTGGTGCTCTTTGAATCGGGGGCCATTGTAATGCATATCGCTCAGCGATCTGAAACTCTTCTGCCACTTGATCCCTCGGCACGGGCGCGGGCGACAACCTGGATGTTCGCCGCTCTCAACACCGTCGAGCCGCCGATCATGTTCTTGACCCAGATCGACCAACAGCAGTCTGACGATGAATCGGCGAAGTATTGGCGGGAGGGCGTGGTGGGCGCCGTGAAAGACCGGCTGGCCGGCTTGGCTGAATGGCTGGGCGGGCGTGACTATCTGGAAGACAAATTTACAGCCGGCGACCTGCTCATGACGACGGTGCTTCGCATCCTGCGCCGCGGTGATTTGGTCCGCCAGATCCCGTCGCTCGAGGCCTACCAGGCGCGCTGCGAGGCGCGCCCTGGCTTCCAGAGAGCGCTCGCCGCCCAAATGGCGACCTTCGCCGGCAATTCGCCGCCGCAGGACTAGCGGTCCTGGGTTTCCGGGAGCTGTTCCCCGAACTGCTCCCGGTCATGATAACGGTGGCCGATCGATCTCCGCTGCGTCTCGCGGAACCACGCGACGACGCGGGGACTGGCGACGCGGGCTAGAGGCGCGGTTTGCAGCCATCTTGGTGGCGATGGATACATCGGCGGCTCGCTGGGTCGTTTCGCTGCGCGGTGGAGTTTGGTCGCTGTCGGGGGCATCTCGGACATGGAGCCAGCCGCGCCAAGCAAGCTCGATTTATGACTACGCGTCCCAGAACCTCGTGTGTGATGAATCCGAACCAAGCGCCCCTTGCGCGGACGCCCCGGCGGTCTCATCTAAGCGTCCGGGATGAGCGACATCCAAGCCCAGTTCTCCGTGCTGAAGCAGACGGCCGATCCAGCGGTGGCCGATGCCATCGTGCGGCTGATCGAGACCGGCGGGGACCATGAACTCAACCGGATCAATCTGCTGGATTTTTCCAAACGTGTCGGCCTCGACGAGGAGCGGGCGATTTCCGGCTTCCTCCATGCGTCGCGGCTAGGGCTGTTCGACCTCACCTGGAATGTATTGTGCCCCGGTTGCGGCGGCGTGCTCGATGCCCACAGCACGCTGAAATCGCTGCGCCACGACGATTATCATTGCGGGTTGTGCGCCTGCGGTTACGAGGCCTCGGTCGACGAACAGGTCGAGGTGGCCTTCACGGTCAGTCCCCGTGTTCGCCGCATTGCGGCGCATGATCCCAACACGCTGCCGATCTGGGAGTACTACAAGCAGGTGTTCTGGAGTTCCGGCGTCGATCTCAACAAGGAGTCGTTCACGTCGCTCTCCGAGGATGTGGTGCTGGACGCGATCGAGTTGCCCGCCGGCGAGAAGGCGGTGCTGTCGCTGCAATTGCCGCCGCAGTTCGTCATCGTGTTCGAGCCGGTGACGCATGCCGCACAGTTCATCGACGTTCAGGGCGAGCCGACCAAGGAGCGCCAGCAATTGGCGCTGATGTACAACAAGATTCAGGCGCCGGTCGGAACCATGACCCTGCGCCCGGGACCGCTGCGGCTGTCGCTCGACAATCAGGCTGGCGTGCGGGTGCTGCCATCGGTGTTTATCGCGGCCGACGCGCTTCATCACTTGATCGGCAAGCGCAAACCGTTCGTCACCGCCAAGCGGATGCTGACCAACCAGACTTTCCGCGATGTCTACAAGGCCGACAACCTCAACATCGATCAGCGCCTCAAGATCACGTCGCTGACGTTTCTGTTCACCGACCTCAAGGGCTCTACCGCGCTCTATGAGCGGGTCGGCGATCTCGCCGCCTTCGATCTGGTGCGCGCGCATTTCCACGCGTTGCTGGAAATCATCTCCTCCGAGAAGGGCGCCGTCGTGAAGACGATCGGCGACGCCGTGATGGCGACCTTCGTGCGGCCCGAACATGCGCTGGCCGCGGGGTTGCGGATGCGCGCCGCAATGGACGCGCTCAATGCCGAACGCGGCACCAATGATCTCGTGGTCAAGATCGGCATCCATGAGGGACCGTGCCTCGCCGTCACGCTCAATGAGCGGCAGGACTATTTCGGTCAGACCGTCAATATCGCGGCCCGGGTGCAGGGCCTCGCGACCTCGCAGTCGATTCATATCACGGGGCCGGTGATCGACGCGCCCGCCGTGGCCGCCATCCTCGACAAGGCGGCGATTGCGCCGATACAAAAACAGGCGGCGCTGCGGGGCATCGCCGACAAGATGGTGGTTTACGAGATCCCCTGAGCGAGATCCCCCCTGAGATTGCCTATTCGTAATGGGTCCGCGGAACCGGCGTCATTGCGCGCCCCAAATTTCCGGCCCATATACGGGCAGTAGCCGCGCATGCGCGGCCAAGCGGTGTCTCACGATTGCGGTAGGAACGGATGCTCGACGGACTACGCCAATTCATTGCCGACGTTATTTCTCCCACCGGACAGCAGCATCGGGCGTTTGACGATACCGGGTATCGTTTGGCGGCGACCGCGTTGCTGGTTCACGTCATCTCCCTCGACGGTGAACCGTCCGAAGTCGAAAAGCGCAAACTTCATAGCCTGATCGAAAGCCGCTTCGGGCTCGATCCGGGAACCGCGGACCAATTGATCGCGACCGCGACGCTGGTCGAGGGCGAGGCGGTCGATCTCTATCATTTCACCAGCGTCATCATGCGCTCGGTGGATGAAGCCGGCCGGCTCCGCATCGTCGAAATGATGTGGGAGCTGGTTTACGCCGATGGCGAGGTCAGCGAGTTCGAGGACAATGTGGTCTGGCGCGCCGCCGATCTGCTCGGCGTGTCGTCCCGCGACCGGATCGATCTCAAGCATCGCATTGCCGGTGCGCGATCCGCGCCGGCCACAGGCAATTGAGACGTTGCGGCGGATCGACACGCAGTGCAAGCGTGCTTCGGACCATCGGTGGCGCGATCTCGGACATGACGAAATTTTAATTTGGTCGACCCGGCCATGCGGGGCGCGTTTACCCTCTGAATCCCCCTGTTCAATCCTACCGTACCACGCCGAAGTGCTTGCAGGCGGCTTGCATCCCGCCTAAAGGCCTATGCTGTCATTGTGGGCACATCGTGCCATTGATTTACGAGCGTTGAATCGTGACTGAGCGTGTGACCCTGATTAGCGGTGCCTCGGCTGGAATAGGTGCCGAACTGGCGCGCGTTTTCGCTTCCCATGGCCATCGTCTCGCGCTGGTGGCGCGGCGCGCGGATCGGCTGGCGGCGCTGGCCGCCGAAATCGGGACCTCCGGCGGTGCCGCGCCGATTGTGATCTCCTGCGATCTCGAACAACCCGATGCCTGCGATAAGGTCGCCGCGGCCCTGGCGGCCGCAGGAGTCGAGGTCGAGTTTGTCGTCAACAATGCCGGGTTCGGCTTGTTCGGCACTGCGGTCGCACTGGACCGCGCCGAGCAGCTCGGCATGATCGCCGTCAACATCCGCGCGCTGACCGATCTGTCGCTGCGATTTTCCGACCATCTGATCCGTCATCGCGGCGGTATCCTCAATCTGGGCTCCATCGCCGGCTTCCTGCCGGGTCCCGGCATGGCCGTATATTACGCCTCCAAGGCCTATGTGCTGTCCTTCACCGAAGCGCTGCGCGCCGAGCTCGGGCCGCGTGGGGTGCGCGTGACCGCGCTGTGTCCCGGCCCGGTACCCTCGGAATTCCAGACGCGGGCGGGGTTCTCCCCCGGATTTGATTCTGCGGTCCTGAATGTGTCGGCATCGGCTGTCGCGCGGGCCGGATACCAGGGGTTGATGGCCAATAAGCGGGCCGTGCTGCCCGGTCTCGGCATCAAGATCGTGCCGGTTCTGCTGCGGCTGTTTCCCCGCGGCTTTATCCTGGCGGCGGTCGCCCGCTTTCAACTGCGCAAGCGCAAATAAGGCCCATCGGGGCCGGTGTTGGCCCGTGATTTGCTTATTGGCGGGCGTGAACTCACACGAAATTAACCATTGCTTAGCTATGATTCCGGCTTGATTGCCGCGAAAAGCAAAGTCGATGTCGTTCCAGCCGATCAAGATCAACTCCAGAACCGTGGGGTACTTGCCGGGCAGCTTGCGACCTTCCGCCGCCGAATCGCTGCTGCCGGTGCTGATCGTCCTGCACCAGGAAACCTCGACGCCAGGCCGTGTCGGCAACGCGTTGCGCGCGCTCGGACATGCGCTGGACATCCGGCGTCCGCGCTTTGGCGATGCGCTTCCTGAAACACTGGATGACCACGCCGGCGCGGTTATTTTCGGTGGCCCGATGAGCGCCAACGATCCGGATGATTTCGTGCGCCGCGAGATCGACTGGATCGCCGTCCCGCTCCGGGAGCAGCGGCCGTTTCTGGGAATCTGTCTGGGCGCGCAGATGCTCGCCATGCAACTCGGCGCCCGGGTCGCGCCGCATCCGCAAGGCCGCGCGGAGATCGGGTACTATCCGATCCGCCCCACGCCCGCGGGGCTCAGGCTCTGCCGGCATTGGCCGGATCATGTCTACCACTGGCACCGCGAAGGATTTGAACTTCCACGTGGCACTGAATTGCTCGCAGAAGGAGGCGACTTCCCGGTGCAGGCGTTCCAATCGGGCCATGCGTTTGGTTTCCAGTTTCATCCCGACGTAACCTACGCGATGCTGCATCGCTGGACGACGCGCGGCGATGCGCGGCTCGCATTGCCGGGAGCTTGCCCGCGCCACCAGCATTTCGCCGGCCGCGCGATCCACGATGTCAGCGAGCGCGCCTGGCTGAAGCAATTTCTCGATGGATGGCTGACCCGCATGCCATCGGTGATGTCGGAAGCCGCGGAATAGCCGTGCTTTCCCCGCTGCGTTATATCTCGGCATTGAAAGCGAGCTTCGGCTCGGACCTCAGCAGGTGGTAGAGCACTTTCGCTAGACTGGCGTGGTCCCACACCTGAATCATCGCCACTGCTCCGGGGGCCTCATGGTTCGAGACGCGCGCCGGACAGCGCAAGCGCTGCCGGGAAGTCGCGCTCCTCACCATGAGGGTTTGAGACCTCATCCTGAGGAGCATCGCCAACGGGTCGCGCGAATGCGCGCCCGATGACAGGCTCCGCGATGCGTCTCGAAGGATGGAAAATGCGCCAAAAACTCGATCTGATCTCATCACGCGTTAGAGGAGGCTGACATGACCGGCGACGATTTCGCAACGCTGCTGGATGACTTGACGCGCTCCGCGGAATCCGGCGACGGCGCGCGTTTTGCCCGGCATTTTACCGAGGATGCCATCTATCACGACTACATCTACGGCGCCCATCGCGGCCGGGCCGACATCGCGCATATGATGCAGGATCTGTTTCACCGTGACGCCGCCGACTATCGATGGGAAATGTTCGATCCGGTGTTCGATGGCGAAAAAGGCTATGCGTGGTCGCTGTCGAACTTCATCTCGAAAGTCCCGCAATTCGCCGGCCGGCATGTCGTGATCGACGGCATCAGCCGGTTCGTCGTGCGGGGTGGCCTGATCGCCGAATACCGTGAGTCCGTCAACGGTGGCGTGGCGATGGCTCAGCTCGGTGTTGAGCCTGACCGCATGGCGAAAGTGTTCAGGCGCTGGACCGATTGGCTGAACGAGCGGCCGGAAACACAGGACTATCTGTCGCGGCCTAAAGGTTCACGGGCGACGGGTTCGCGGAGGAAGATCGGTGGGTGAAGTGGGCCTGGACATCCCGAGACGCGTCTTCGCCCTGCGGGCTACGACGCGGCAGTCTTCGCGAGGATCGGGTTTGCCGAGCCGAGGCAGGCGCAGCCTGCGAAGGCTGGTGGAGCCAGGCGGGATCGAACCGCCGACCTCGTCATTGCGAACGACGCGCTCTCCCAGCTGAGCTATGGCCCCTTTGTGGCCGCCTCGAAGTCAAGAGAGCGGCCCGCAATCGGCGCCATTTACAATCCGCGCCAAGGCCAAGTCAAGAACGGCGAAATTGCTGGTTTTCCGGGCCATTTTCCGGGAACTTCCCTTGTTTGGCAGGGGGGGAACCGATATTTAGCAGGAAGTCGAATCCGCGACCGAACCCGCGAGTAAGCCTGCCATGCGTGCCGTTCTCGACATCATTCTCATTGTTCTGGATCTCTATGTCTGGCTGCTGATCGCCTCGGCCATCCTGTCCTGGCTAATCGCCTTCAATGTCGTGAACACGCGCAACCAGTTCGTGTCGGCGGTGGCCGAGTTCCTGTACCGGATCACCGAACCGCTGCTGGCGCCGATCCGTTCGGTGCTGCCCAATCTCGGCGGGCTCGATATCTCCCCGATCATCCTGATTCTGATCATCATGTTCATCCAGCGGGTGATCACCTACTACATCTATCCCGTCGTGTTCTAATGGCGCGGATGCGATGCCTGACCCTTGGCGTTATTCCACCCAGGGCATCAGCATCGCGCTGCGGGTAACGCCGCGCGGCGGCCGTGACGACATCGACGGTATTGAAACGCTTGCCAACGGCCGCAGCGTAGTCAAAGTCCGCGTGCGTGCCATCGCCGACGGCGGCGAAGCCAATCGCGCGGTCACCGAGCTGGTCGCGAAAGCGCTCGGCGTTGGCAAGGCCAGGGTGCGAATTTTGTCCGGCACGACATCGCGCCTCAAGCAGATCGCGGTCGACGGCGATCCCGCCGAACTCGGCGCGGCGCTACGCGAACTCATTGCATTGAAGAAGGATTGAAATGACGGCCCGGATCATCGATGGAAATCTCATTGCCGCCGAGCTTCGCGCCCGCGTCGCCAATGAAGTTGCGCGGGTGCAGCGGGATAACGGGATCACGCCCGGGCTCGCGGTGGTGCTGGTCGGCAGCGATCCCGCCAGCCAGGTCTATGTCCGCAGCAAGCACAAGCAGACCCAGGCCGCCGGCATGGCGTCGTTCGAGCATGTATTGCCCGGTGACGTCGCGCAAAGTGAATTGCTGGCGCTGATCGCGCGGCTCAATCGCGATCCCGCCGTGCACGGCATTCTCGTGCAGTTGCCGCTGCCCAAATCAATCGACACCGAAACCGTGATCGACGCCATCGATCCGGCCAAGGACGTCGACGGGCTGCATCCGAACAATGCCGGGCGTCTCGCCGGCGGGTTTGCCGCGCTGTCTCCGTGCACACCGCTCGGCTGCATCATCCTGACCAAGAGCGTGCACGCCTCGCTCGAGGGAATGAACGCCATTGTCATCGGCCGCTCCAATCTGGTCGGCCGTCCGCTGCTGCAATTGCTGCTGAATGAAAACGCGACGGTGACGATCGCGCATTCGCGCTCGCGCGAGCTCAAGCAATTATGCGCCCGCGCCGATCTGGTTTACGCCGCCGTCGGCAAGCCCGAAATGGTGCGCGGCGACTGGATCAAGCCGGGCGCCACGGTGATCGATGTCGGCATCAACCGGCTGCCGGGCACGGACGGCAAAACCCGTCTGGTCGGCGACGTCGCCTTTGCCGAAGCGTGGCAGGTCGCCGGTGCGATCACGCCGGTGCCCGGCGGGGTCGGTCAGATGACGGTGGCCTGCCTGCTGGTCAACACGCTGCGCGCGGCGTGTGCGATTCACGGGTTGCCGAAGCCGGGGGTTTAGGCCTTCGCCCTCGCCTCCCCACAAGCGGGGCGAGGTGCAGAAAATGCGGGCGGCCTATTTCCCCTGCGCCCGCGCGATGCCTTCCATGATCAGCGTTTGCGCATCCTCGGCGCCGCCCCAGCGCAGCACCTTGACCCATTTTCCGGGTTCGAGATCCTTGTAGTGCTCGAAGAAGTGCTGGATCTGCTGCAGCGTGATGTCGGGCAGGTCGCTGTAGTTTCGCACCTTGTCGTAGCGCTGGGTCAGCTTCGAGGATGGCACCGCGATGATCTTCTCGTCGCCGCCGGCCTCGTCTTCCATCATGAGCACGCCGACCGGCCGCACGCTCAGCACGGCGCCCGGAACGATCGCGCGGGTGTTGGCGACCAGCACGTCGCAGGGGTCGCCATCGTTGGACAGCGTATGCGGAATGAAGCCGTAGTTCCCGGGATAGCGCATCGCGGTATAAAGAAACCGGTCGACGACCAGCGTGCCGGCGTCCTTGTCCATCTCGTATTTGATCGGCTCGCCCCCGACAGGCACTTCGATGATGACGTTGACGTCATGCGGCGGATTGATCCCGATCGAGATGGCGTCAATGCGCATGGATGGCTCCGCAAGGCGTTGGAGTGAAATGAGGCTTTGGCGTCGAGGCCCGGGACGAGCCTGACGACCCAAGCCGGGCACGATCCTGACACCGATCTTTATATCGGTCTTGGCGTGGTTCGAAACCCGGCGAATTAGAATGGCTCAATTGGTCCAGGCGAACGCGACCTTGTCGAGCGACTTCGGCCCGAATTTCTCCGAGGAGCGCGCCACCATGCGGCCGCCCAGCGCGCGGTAGAATTCCGTGGCGCGATCGTTATCGGAGAGCGCCCATACTACCATGCTTTTCAGGCCGCTCTGCAGCAGGTCGCGCTTGGCCGAGGCGAACAGCCGGCGGCCGAAGCCGAGGCCCTGAAATTCCGGCCGCAGATAAAGCTCGTAGATCTCGCCTTCAAAGTGCAGGCTGCGCGCGCGGTTGCGGCCGTAATTGGCATAGCCGGCGACCTTGTCGCCGAACACCAGCACGCTGACGCGGCTGCCCTTGCGGATCGCGCTGTCCCACCATTGCGGGCCGCGGCGGTTGATCAGCTTCTCCAGTTCGGCGCCCGGAATGATACCCTGATAGGCCGAACGCCAGGCTTCGTCATGGGTGGACGCCACCGCGGCCGCATCCGCAGCTTTGGCCGGCCGAACCTCGATCAGGGTTGTGCTCATGGTCCTAATCAAAGCAAGTCAGCGCGTCGGCTTCAAGGTCCATCCTTAATTATCGGTTAACCTGTGGATTTTTTGCATCAGTTTCGCCGTAAGCCTGTACCGAAAGAGGACAGGCAGGGGCCTTAAGTGGCGGCTGGTGACGTCTACCGGGTATAACGGTCCGGACCGGACGGTTTCCTCGAGACAGGGGTCACGAAAAAATGCTCAGAATTTGATTCGCCGTGTTTATTCTGCGGTGAAACCGAGTCCCGTCCCATCGTCATATCAGGTCCATCCATGCCATCATTCAAGGTGTTTTTCGCTCTGGTTGCGCTCGGCGCGGTCTCGGCACAAACCGCGGCGGCGCAAGGCAGGCTCGGCGCGCAAGGCGCGGAGGGCGCGCCAAATCGCGAGCAGCAGTGGCTGGTGCCGTCGCCGGATCCGGACAACGCGGCGCGCGCCATGCTGTTTCGCCCGCCCGGCGATGGACCGTTCCGGCTGGCGGTGATTGCGCATGCCTCGGTCCAGAATGTGCTGCTTCGCGCTCAAATGCCGCAGCCGGAATACCACGCGCTGGCGGCGTGGTTGGTGGCGCGCGGCTTTGCGGTGCTGGTGCCGGAACGCCCGGGCCATGGCGCGACCGGCGGAAAATATCTCGAGGATCAGGGCGGCTGCGACGAGGCCGACTATTCCCATTCAGGCCACGCCACCGCCGACGAGATCGCGGCGGCGCTGAACTATCTGCGCGGGCAATCCTTCATCCGGCAGGACGGTACGATCCTTGTCGGGCACTCGGCCGGCGGCTGGGGCGTGCTGGCGCTGGCCGGTGCCGATACGCCTGGCGTCTCCGCCATCATTGCGTTCTCGCCCGGCCGCGGCGGCCACGCCAACGACTTTCCCAATCAGGTCTGCGCCCCGCATACGCTGATTTCATCAGCGGCCGAATTCGGCAAAAGCGCGCGCGTGCCGGTGACGTGGCTGGTGGCGGCCAATGACAGTTATTTTGCGCCTGACCTGTCGCGGAAACTGGCCGACGCTTTCCGCGCCGGCGGCGCCAGAGTGGACTTTCACGTGCTGGCGGCGTCCGGCAGCGAGGGACACTGGCTGCCGGAATCCGAAGCCGGCGTCAAAATCGCGGGACCGGAACTGGATCGCGCGCTGAAAAAGCGATGACGCTCTATTTCATCGTCAAATATTTGCATGTGCTTGGCGCCATCGTCATTCTCGGCACTGGCACGGGCATCGCCTTCTTCATGCTGATGGCTCATCGCAGCTGCGATCCGGCGTTCATTGCGCGCACCGCGGCCACGGTCGTGATCGCCGATTTGGTGTTCACGCTGACCGCCGTGATCCTGCAACCGGTCAGCGGCGGACTCCTGATGGCGCAGTCGGCGACCTCCTTTGGCGAGCGCTGGCTTGCAATCTCGCTCGGGCTCTACGCCGTGGCCGGGCTGTTCTGGGTGCCCGTAGTCTTCATGCAGGTCGAAATGCGCAATCTGGCGCGAGCGGCGGCGATACAGAATCAGCGGTTGCCGCCGCGCTATTTCGCGCTGTTTCGCCGCTGGTTTCTGTTCGGGATTCCCGGGTTCGGTTCTGTCATGATCATCCTTTGGCTGATGATCGCCAAGCCGCAATTCTAGGTCATGCCTTCAAAGAACATGCCCCATCAAAGAGTGCCGGAGTGAACCAAGGGACGTCCTGCAGAATCCTGGTGCTCGGCGCGTCCGGCCTGATCGGCCGGTTCGTCACCGACGATCTGCGCGCACGGGGGTTTGCGGTCATCGGCGTCGCACGGCGATACTCGTCCTCGCAGCCCACCAGCGCGCTCGATCTCATCATGCCACTGCTGGCGATGGATACGAGCTCGCTGGCGCGGCTGATCGGGGATCACGGCATCGATGTCGTGGTCAATTGTCTTGGTGTTCTACAGGACGCTCCGGGCGGCGATGTCAGCGCGGTACATTGCGGTTTTGTCGAGCGGCTGCTGCGGGCAATTCACGATTCCGGCCGCGCGATCCGGCTGATCCATATCTCTATTCCCGGTGACGCCGCCGACGACCGCACCGCGTTCAGCCGCACCAAGCGCGAAGCCGAACGCTTGATCGCCGCCTCCGCCGTGGCCTACGCGATCCTGCGGCCCGGCTTTGTGGTCGCGCCGTCGGCCTATGGCGGCAGCGCCCTGCTGCGGGCGCTGGCGGCGTTGCCGTTTCAATTTCGCGCGGCCGAATCCGCAAAGCCGTTCCAGCCGGTTATGGTCGAAGACATAGCGACGACCATTGCCTTGCTCGCCGGCCGCGATATCGCCGACAAAACCGTTAACGCCGTGGTCTGGGATTTGATGCAGAAACAGCCGGTCACGCTTGGCGCTGTGATCGACCAATTCCGCCGCTCATTCGGCACAACGAACTATCCGCGCCTCACGCTACGCGCCTTCATGCTTGATCTCGGCGCCCGGGTTGGCGACATCATGAGCTGGCTCGGCTGGATGTCGCCGATGCGGACGACCACGATGGCCGAGTTGCGGCGCGGTGTCAGCGGCAATCCATCGGCATGGATGGCGGTCACCGGCATCGTGCCGAAAACACTTTCGCAGGCGATGGGACAGCATTCCGCGACCATCCAGGACAAATGGTTCGCCCGGCTGTTCCTGGTCAAGGCACCGGTGATCGCCAGTCTTTCGGTGTTCTGGATCGTGTCAGGGTTCATCGCGTTGTTCGTTTCCTATGACGCTGCCGCCGCTATCCTGAGATCGCACGCCTTTCCGCCTGCACTGGTCGCGCCGGTTACGATCCTCACCAGCCTGATGGACATGGCAATCGGCGTTCTTATCACCTTCCGGCGTAGCTGCGCGGCCGGATTGATCGCCGGCATCGCGGCGTCGCTCGGTTACATGCTGGGAGCGGCGATCCTGACGCCGGCTTTGTGGATCGAGCCGCTCGGGGCGCTGGTCAAGACCGGCCCGGCGATCGTCCTGATGCTAGTGGCGCTGATGATCCTGGATAACAGGTAGCGTGCGATGTCCTCGTGGCCTGACGACGATGTGATTCTCTATGACGGTGTCTGCGTGTTCTGCTCGCGCTGGATCCGCTTCATCGCGGCGCGCGACAAGGCCGGGCGCTTTCGCTTCACCGCGATCCAGTCGGGTTACGGCACGCGGCTGGCGCAGGCCTTCGGCATCGACCCTGACGACCCCGACACCAATGCCGTGATCCATGGCGGCGTCGCCTACTTCAAATCCGACGCGGCGCTCACCGTGCTGTCGAATCTGCCGGGATGGCGATGGGTGCGCGCCCTGCGCTCATTCCCGAAACCGCTTCGGGATGCGGTCTACAATCTCGTCGCGCGCAATCGCTACCGGATTTTCGGCAAGTATGACGCGTGCTTTGTGCCGGATGCGGCGATGAGGAAGAGGGTGATGGAGTAGACGTGTATGCTGCACTACGAGAATGACGCTTCATAGCTGAGAGGCGATAGATGGACAAAGTTATCTAGTGGAGGTGCTAACTCAAACATTTGTGGGCGCATCGAAAAATCAAAAACGCGACATAGGCGAAACGCCTCGGGTCGTTCGGAGGAAAGCGATAGTTCGTTTCTCGTAATATAAAATGGCGTGATATCTGAACCCACAGTTGTCTTTACTTCTAGAAGTCGTTCATTGCCTTGGTGATCAAACGATAGGATATCATATCCTGCTCCATCTCCCGCCTCTTGCGAAATCCATTTGACCTTTTTTGAGAGATCGTCTCGATTTTGTAGTCGAAGCCGCTGGCGTTCGAAATGAAATACCAGTTCCTCGCCTTCGCGGCCCAGTTTTCGGTTTCGGAAATCGCGCTCCACTGGATTAAACTTGCGAACGATTCGTTCCATGTCTTTTCTCATCGGCAGGATCGGCAACAGTGTTGGAGGAGATCCAACAAAAAGCTGCGCTTGCTCTGAGAATCCTGTCACGAGAGATTCAGGATGCTGTGCCATGGGGTTTGCGATCAAGTAGCGCTCAATCGCATCGACGATGGCGGTTTGAAAGTTTTGTGCGGGAAAATAGCCCTTGATATTTCGTAGTCCAAGCTTTTCAAGGACTGCTGATATATTGCGGTGCTTGAATTCAATTGATGATGCGCTTCGATCGATCTTGTTTCTCAGAAGACGGTTGTGCGCAGCCTTGTTAAAAGGAAGGCCAACCACTTCATCGTTCAGCATTAGAAAATAGTCGGATACGATGAGATCAAGTTCCTCATCGGTCCAATTTCGGCGTTCGTTCGATTCCTCAGACATATAAGCCGGCGCTAGCTGCCCTGCTTTGGAGGTGGGATAAGCAACTGTATCGGGTCTAGGTCGTATTTGTTTCCCAACCATTCGACAAAGTCAGACGGCGTTTCGCTCGCTTGCCAGTGAGCAGACAAATATTCCTCGTCGAAGCCGGCATCTTCTATTGTTATGCAGTAAATTTCACAGAGCCGTCGATCGACGGCAACGCGCCAATCGTCACACGATTTGGTTGTCGTGGAAGTTTCCACCGGATCTTCCGATTAGGAGAGTATTGCGCCAAACGAACTCGTTGGTTGAAGGATAGATTGCCGGGTCAAGCCCGGCAATGACCAAGAAGCAAGGGCCAAAGCCTATTTCGTAGCGAACGCTCGCACCACCTCCCCAGCCGCCCTTGCCCCCGAATCCCGCGCGCCGTGCGCGGTCGAGAAAAAGTTCGGCGAGGTCGCTTCGCCGGCAAAGAACAAGCGGCCATCGATCGGTGCGGCGAGCACCGCGCGGTCGCCGGCGTGGCCGGGCAGCGCGTGCGAATAGGAGCCGCGGGCAAAGGGGTTATGCGCCCAGCGCGATTCCGACAGCGGCTTCAGCTTGCGGCGGTAGTCATTGCCGAGCAGCGCCACGATCTCGTCGATCGCCTGCGCCGCCAGCGCGCCGTCACCGGCGTCTTCCAGTTCCCTGGCAAAGCGGCCGCCGAAAAAACCTTCGATGCAGGCTTGCCCGAACGGACGCAGATGATAGCTGCCCATCGCGGTGCGCATGGTGGCGCCGCGCAGATTGCCGTCTTTCGGCAATGTGTCGGGCTGCTCCAGCGCCAGCATCACCTTGTCGGCCAGTCCGAGCGGCAGGCCGCGCGCGGCGTCTACTTTCGCCGGCAAGGCCGGGTGAAAACGAAGCGCCTCGTCGGCGATCAAATTGGTCGGCACGGTGATTATGACTCTGTCCGCCGTCAGCGTGCCCTGCGATGTTTCTATCCGCACTTGCTGGCCGGAATGATCGATCAGCGTGACGTTGCAATTCAGCGCCAGCGGCAGTGCTTCGCCATAGGCCGCCATCAGCGCGCCATAGCCACGCCGCACCCGCCAGTTGATGTTGGTGTCTTCATAGGCTGTGAGGTCGAGAAGCGAGACCTGATCGAGTTCGCAGCCGTTGATGTAGGTCGAAATCGCATCGATCATCGGGTTCCAGCGATTGCCGGGCTCGAGACAGCGATTGGCCGGGATGTCGTGGCCATTGGCGCGCTTCGCGGCCTCCTCGACGCGCTGGTAGAATTCATCGATCGCGCGGATGAAATCGTCGCGATCTGTTTGCGGAAAGGCGTTGCCATAGGCGCGCTCGCGCCAGGGCGGCAGCGCCCTGTTGACCTCGAAATTGAGGCGCTCGGCGATCTCGACGAACGAATTCCTGTCGGCCGAATGCAGCCAGCCGCAGCCGAGGTCGAAGGCAATGTCCGGCGCGGCCATGATGGTGTGGCCACGTCCGCCGACGCGGTCACGCGCTTCCAGCACGAGGGTGGAAAGGCCGGAGCGCTTCAGCGCGTCCGCCGCGCCGAGGCCGGCGGCGCCGGCGCCGATGATGGCGACATCGACTGTGGAGGGAAGGGACATGGGTTAGCGAGCGAATAGTGAGGGGCGAATAGCGAATAGATAAGACGCCTGCATCTATTCGCTACTCCCAATTCGCTATTCACCCATTTGCTTACGCCACGGCTTCCTTGGACTTTTCCGCGCGCTTGCGCTCGTTGGCATCGAGGTGACGCTTGCGCAGGCGGATCGATTTCGGCGTGATCTCGACCAGTTCATCGTCCTCGATATAGGCCAGCGCCTTTTCCAGGGTCATGCGGATCGGCGGCGTCAGCCGCACCGCTTCATCCTTCGAGGTGGTGCGGATGTTGGTGAGCTGCTTGCCCTTGAGGATGTTGATCTCGAGGTCGTTGTCGCGGGTATGCTCGCCGACGATCATGCCCTTGTAGACCTTCCAGCCGGGCTCGATCATCATCGGACCGCGGTCTTCCAGCTTGAACATCGCGTAGGCCACGGCCTCGCCCTGATCGTTGGAGATCAGCACGCCGTTGCGGCGGCCCTGGATGTCGCCCTTGTAGGGCAGGTAATTGTGGAACAGGCGGTTCATGATCGCCGTGCCCTTGGTGTCGGTCATCAACTCGCCCTGATAGCCGATCAGGCCGCGGGTCGGCGCGTAGAACACCAGCCGCAGACGATTGCCGCCGGACGGACGCATCTCGATCATCTCGGCCTTGCGCTCGCTCATCTTCTGCACGACCACGCCGGAGAATTCCTCGTCGACGTCGACCACGACTTCTTCGACCGGCTCCAGCAACTGACCGTTCTCGTCCTTGGTCAACACCACGCGCGGACGCGACACCGACAGCTCAAAACCTTCGCGGCGCATGGTCTCGATCAGGATCGCGAGCTGCAATTCGCCGCGCCCGGACACTTCCATCGAATCCCTGTCGGCGGCCTCGACCACGCGCAGCGCGACGTTGCCCTCGGCTTCACGCAGCAGGCGATCGCGAATCAAGCGGCTGGTGACCTTGTCACCTTCGGTGCCGGCGAGCGGTGAGTTGTTGACGATGAACGACATCGACACCGTCGGCGGATCGATCGGCTGGGCCTGGATCGGCACGTCAACGCTCGGATCGCAGAAGGTGTCGGCCACGGTGCCCTTGGGCAGGCCCGCGATGGCGACGATATCGCCGGCTTCGGCCAATTCGACCGGCTGGCGCTCGAGACCACGGAAGGCAAGGATCTTGGTGATGCGGCCGGTTTCGACCACCTTGCCGTCGCGCGACAGAACCTTCACCGTCTGGTTCGGCTTGACCGAACCGGAAGCGATACGGCCGGTGATGATGCGGCCGAGATAGGGATTGGCCTCGAGAATGGTGCCGAGCAGGCGGAATGGGCCTTCCTCGACCACGGGCGGCGCCACATGCTTGATGACGAGATCGAACAGCGGCTTCATGCCGACGTCGTGAGAGGCGTCCGGCGTCGTTCCCATCCAGCCGTTCTTGCCCGATCCATACAGAATCGGAAAGTCGAGCTGATCATCGGTCGCGTCGAGCGCGGCGAACAGGTCGAACACCTCGTTGACGACTTCGGTGATGCGGGCATCGGGGCGGTCGACCTTGTTGATGGCGACGATCGGCTTCAGGCCCAGCTTGAGCGCCTTGCCGACCACGAATTTGGTCTGCGGCATCGGACCTTCGGCGGCGTCGACCAGAACGATGACGCCATCGACCATCGACAGGATACGCTCGACCTCGCCGCCGAAATCGGCGTGGCCCGGCGTGTCGACGATGTTGATCTGGGTGTCTTCCCAATGCACCGAGGTGCACTTGGCGAGAATGGTGATGCCGCGCTCGCGCTCCAGATCG
>Ga0210400_10000710_pt1 | contig 35294 bp, 38 predicted proteins | sample IncBWH26MmetaG_FD_155456 | JGI IMG/M metagenome (GOLD analysis project Ga0210400, IMG submission 155456) | Forest soil microbial communities from Barre Woods Harvard Forest LTER site, Petersham, Massachusetts, United States - Inc-BW-H-26-M | ecosystem: Environmental > Terrestrial > Soil >... | reverse complement strand
CGACCGACCATCTGCGTAAAAGAGGACGGGAGCTGCCAACTCCCGAGGCCTTTGACGCACCCGACCCGCACCAACCCTCCCCTTGGGAGCCGGTGGACCAGGGACGCAGGCTCGAAGCCCTGCGCGAGGCCCTCCAGGGCCTGACGCCCCGGCAGCGCGCCATGGTCCTGGCCTACTACATCCAGGACCGGCCTGTGCGGGACATCGCCCAGGAACTCGGCTGCGCAGAAGGCACCGTCAAAGCCACCCTCTTCCAAAGCCTCAGCAAACTCCGTAAGACCCTTGGACCCACACCATGAACCCCGTCCCCCAGAACCTTGACGACGCCCGGCTCCTCGAGCTGCTGGAGCATCCCGAGCTCTGGCCGGAGGATGCCGCCACTCAGACCGAACTGGCGGGCCTCCTGGAACTGCATCTGGCGATGGCGGCCCATGGCGAGGCCCTGGCGCCCAATCTGGCGCCCCGCCGGAACTGGGGCGGAGCTTGGCTTCCCGCCGCGGCCGCCGTCCTCATGATCCTGGGCCCCTCCGCCTACGCCATCCATCGCATGAACGATCTCCAGGCTCAATCCGCGGATCGCGCACGCATCGACCAGACCGCCCTCAAGCGGGCCCAGGACCGGGCCTGGGGCGCCTTCTTCGACCAGGCCGCGGGCCTCGTCCGCGACTTCGAGAAGAAGCCGCCCAGCTGCACCCGCGGGGAAGAAGACCGCCGCCTGGAACGCGAGACCGCCGTGGCCCTCTTGGAAGCCAGCCATCAGCTCGCCGCCCAGGGCAGCCCCGTCACCGGCGCGGAGAACACGCGCACAGACCTCCACGCCTGGTTATCGGAGATCGCGCTGGAGGACGGCTGCCTCTCGCCTGAGCGGGACAAGGAGCTGCGCCAGTACGCCATGGCCAAGGATCTCGGCGGTGAAGCCGAGCGCATGAGCCTCCGCTTGCAGAGCGCCCAACCATGAAGCTGCCGTTCCTGCTGGTGCCCGCCATCCTTGTTTCGGGAACGGCGGCGGGCGCCCTCCCTCCCGAACCGGCCCTCCCCCCTGCCAAGGATGGCGCGGACGCGCTCTTCCGGCAGGCCCGGGATCTGCGCTACGCCCAGCGCTGGTTCGACGCCGCAGGCGCCTATCGCGCCCTGCTGGCCAAGTATCCGGACTCCACCCGCGCGCCCGAATCCGCCTTCTGGCTCGCCGCCACGCTGGAGCAGGACCAGCGCTGGGACGAGGCCTCCGCCGCTTATTCCAGCTTCATCCTCCGTTACTCCGATCAGCGCCTCCTCATCCGTGAAGCCAAGCTAAACCGCATCCGCTGCTGGGGCGTGCGCCAGTGGGACCAGCCCTCGGCCCAGGCGGGCCTCGTCCAGGCGCTGGAAGAGGACCGCGATGAGGTCCGCGTGGCCGCCGCGCTCCAACTGGCCAAGCGCAAGGACGCCCGCGCCACACCTGTGCTCCAGCAAGGCCTGCGCATGCCCGTGAGCGCCGAGGCCTGCCGCCAGGCCCTTCTGGCCATGGGCGCCAAGCCCGAGCTGCCCGAGGCCGCGCCCCGCTTCATCGTGGTGCGCATCAAAGAGAAGAAGGCGACGCCACAGGACACCGTGACGGTCCGCGTCTCCGCAGCCTTCGCCCAGGGCGTGACGAACTACCTCAGCGACACCCAGCTCCGGGAGGCCCGCGCCAAGGGCATCGATGTCCAGCGCATCCTGGCCGAGGCCCTCTCCGAGCCCAAGGGCACCGAGCTCTTCAGCCTGGACGACTCCGACAGCAAGGTGACGGTGACGGTGGAATAAGAGGCTCCGCTACTCTGGTAGCCGAGGGTCCATGTCGCCGATCCAGCGTTTCTACCGCCAGCATCTCAAGGCCTACCTGCCCGGGACAATCGGCGGAGGCGTGCTTCTGTCTATGGCCAGCAGCCTTCAGGCTCTGAGCATCGGCCTCATCATGCTGGTGTTCGATGAAGAGCTGAATATGGGCGCGGGAGGCAAGATGGCTCCCCTGCAGTCCTTCACGCGCCACCTGGTTGACTCGCTGCCGATCCAGGAAGGCCTGCGCCACAGCCTCTGGCTCTTGCCTGCATGCATCGTTTTCATCTTCTTCTTGCGCGGATGTTTCATATACGCCGGTTCGGTGATGGTGGCCAAGAGCGGCATGAAGGCCGTGCGTGATCTCCGTGTGCGTCTTTTCGACCAGGTCCTCATCCAGGACCCGCCTTTCTTCCAGAGATATCCCGTGGGCCAGCTCATGAACCGCGTGCTGGGGGATGTCGGAGCGGTCCAGCAGGTGGCATCCACCCAGGTCTCCGAAATCATCAAGCAGGTCTCCATGGCCGTGGCCATGACCATAGCCCTCATCAGCCACGACTGGCGCATGCCGGTTTTCGTGGCCGCGCTCTTCCCGCTGGTCTTCCTGCCCGTGAAGCGCATCAGCAAGCGCATCCGGAGCGTGGGCCACCGAACGCAGAAGAGCGCCGACATGTTGCTCCAGCGGCTCAAGGAAGTGCTCTCCAACATGCGCGTGGTGAAAGCCTTCGCCCGCGAAGACTACGAGAGCCGCCGCTTCCGCGACCAGAGCCAGGACCTGTACCGGATGGGTGTGAAGGTGGTGCGGAGCCAAGCCCTGTCGAGCCCCATCATGGAAATCGTCGGAGGACTCCTCCTGGCCCTGCTCATCTATTACGGCGCCTCAGAGGTGCACGCGCACCGCATGACAGGCGGCGCGTTCCTCGGCCTGCTCCTGATCATCTATCAGCTCTACGACCCGATCCGCTCCTTGACGAAGATCTACGCGGAGATGCAAAGCAGCTCGGTGGCGCTCGAACGCATCTTCACGCTTCTCGACACGCAGCCTGTCCTTGTGGCGCCCGAACGGCCCGCGCCTTTGCCGGATCGCCCCAGCAAGCTCGCCTTCGAACATGTAGCCTTCTCCTACGACCAGAACCACCAGGTGCTGCGCGGCATCGATCTCACCGTGCGGCGCGGCGAGACCGTGGCGCTCGTGGGCAGTTCCGGCGGCGGCAAGACGACCATGGCCAACCTCGTGCCGCGCTTCTTCGACCCCACGGAAGGCCGCCTCACGCTGGACGGGACGGACCTCCGGGATTTCGACCCGCGCGAGCTGCGCAAGCGCATCGGCGTCGTCACGCAGGAGACGCTGCTCTTCATGGACAGCATCCATGACAACATCGCCTACGGGAAAGAAGCCAGCCGCGAGGCCGTCATCCAGGCCGCCAAGCGCGCCCACGCCCATGACTTCATCGCCGCGCTCGCCAACGGCTACGACACGCCTCTCGCCGAGACGGGTTCCAGCCTCAGCGGCGGCCAGCGCCAGCGCCTCGCCATCGCCCGCGCCCTGCTCCAGGATCCGCCCATCCTCGTGCTGGATGAGGCCACCAGCGCCCTCGACACCGAGAGCGAGCGGGCCGTGCAGGCCGCCCTGGAAGAGCTCATGAAGGACCGCACCACCATCGTCATCGCCCACCGCCTCTCCACCATCCAACGCGCCACCCGCATCTGCGCCCTCAAGCACGGCCAGATCGTGGAGCAGGGCACTCACGATGAGCTGCTGGCGAAGGGTGGCGAATACGCGCGGCTCCACGCCCTGCAGTTCCAGGACGCATGAAGCGGACGGATTTCGATTTCGACCTGCCGCCGGAACTCATCGCGCAGCATCCCGCTCCGGCGCGGGACGGGGCGCGCTTGCTGGTGGTGGACCGCGAGACGCGGACCTGGTCCCATCGCGGCATCCGCGATCTGCCGGAACTGATCGCACCGGGCACGATCATTGTGCCCAACGATGTGAAAGTGCGCCACGCGCGGCTCTTCCTCCGCCGGACAGGCGGTGGCAAGGGCGAAGCGCTGCTGCTGCGGGCCCTGGGTCCCGGCCGTTTCGAGGCCATGGTGCGCCCTGGCGCGCGGCTGAAGCCCGGCGCGAAAGTCGAGGTTGTGGATCCTGAACGCGGCATCGTCATGGCGCACCTTCGTGTGCTGGAAACCCTCGATGAAGGCTTGCGGGAAGTGGAGGTGCATTCCGGCCATCCCCTGGACTGGGATGAGATCGACCGCATCGGCCGCCTGCCCCTGCCGCCCTACATCGACCATCTCAGCGGCGAGGAGGACGAGTCCCGCTACCAGACCGTCTTCGCCACCGGTGGCGAGGCCGTGGCGGCGCCCACTGCGGGCCTACACTTCACGCCGGAACTCATAAATAGTTTGAACTCAAATCAATGCGATTGGCTCCCCGTGCGGCTCCATGTGGGTCTCGGCACCTTCCGCCCCATGAGCGCCGAGAACCTGGAAGACCACCCCATGCACGAGGAGCGCTGGGAAATCCCCGAGGCCACGGCCGCCGCGCTGGAGCCCGTGTTGCGGGAACGGTCCCGTCCCGTGCTCTCCGTGGGCACGACCTCGTTGCGTACGCTGGAAGCCGCTTGGGATGGCGCGCGCCTCGCGCGTTCCGGCGCCACCCGGATCTTCATCAAGCCCGGCTACGAGCTCCACACCGCCACCCAGCTGCTCACCAACTTCCATCTGCCCGAAAGCACCCTTTTCGTCCTCGTCTGCGCCTGGCTGGGCACCGACTTCGCGAAGGCCTGCTACGCCGAGGCCGTGAAGGAACGCTACCGCTTCTTCAGCTACGGCGACGCGATGCTGATCCTTTAGGCTTCTGACTCGTGACTTTCAACCTTGGCTTGCGCCAGCTTGTAGGCCCACCAAGGGTCCGAATCTCTAGGTATTTCTGAACCAGGGAATGATCTTCAAAGTAAAAAGGCAAATGAAGAACAGCATAGGAGCTGCCAACACAGCAGAGCCATGCCCTAATGCCCAGGAATGGAAGAGAGGCCAATCCATCGCATCGAACAAAATTCCGAGGGGCCACAACAAGAGGAATACCAGAGCCCAGGCTATCAAAACGCGGAGGTTCGATCTCGTCATCAGAGATATTCCACGAACTGGTGGATCACCGGAATCCTATGCCGCTTGCCCTTCGTGGCTTGCAGGATGCTCGCCACGCTCATGCCGAGGCACCAGAGGAGCCAGAGGGGCAGCATGAAGTGGGTGGACACGGCGCCGAAGAGGGGGAAGAAACCGAAGATGAGGAGAGCTAGGGTCATGACGCATTCCACGAAGGCCAGCAGCACACCTTGCCGCGCGTGCCAGAGCAGCTCGCTGTCCTCGCGATTCCGCAAGTAGGGACGGAAGGCCCAGGGTCCCGCGTAACACAGGATCAGGTCCCGCAGTCGTTCGCCTTGGTAGAGGGGCGTCGGGGCGTCCAGGGGCACGAGGGGTCTCCGTCTCCGCGATTATGTCAGGCCTTGATGGCCAGCAGCACGGCCAGCAGCACCATGAAGGCCGCGAAGACGCCTTGGAGGGCGCGGCTCCGCAGGCCGGTGGCGAAGCGGGCGCCCAGCAGGGCGCCCATGGCGAAGCCCGCGCCCGCGAAGAGGAGCAGCACCCAGGGCAGGCCGTGGCCTCCGGCATAGACGAGCACACCGGGCAGGCCGATGGGCGGGAGCATGAGGGCGAGGCTCGTCACCTGGGCCTCGTGCTGGGGCAGGCCCATCCACAAGGCGAGCAACGGGATGATGACGGCACCGCCGCCGATGCCCAGCAGTCCCGACATGAGGCCGCCCACGGCACCGATGATGAGACCGAAAGCCACCATCGCGCCCAGGGAGGGCTCCGGCTTCGTGATGACCTCGCCACCTTCCCGCGCGACGAAGGCGTAGCGCAGGGCCATCAGCAACAGGAATCCGATGAAGGTCCAGCGGAGCGGGCGTTCGGGGATGGCGTTGGCCAGCAGCGAGCCCGCCGTCACGCCCAGCACGAATCCGCAGATGAGGTAGCCCACCAGCTTCCACCGGATGCGGTGGCCGGCCTTGCGGTAGTGCAGCACGGCGGGAAGGCCGATGGGCGCCAGCATGGTGGCCAGCGAGATGCCCTGGGCCTGATGTTGGTCCAGGCTCAGGAGGGCGCCCAGCACGGGCACGAGCACGATGCCGCCGCCGATGCCGAACATGCCCGAGAGCGCGCCCGCGCTTACCCCCGCCAGCATGGCGCCCATCCACATCGTCCACTGGCCCATGCCGCCTCCGCCTTCCAGTGTGTCAGCGGGAATGGCGTTCGAAGAAATCCAGGATGAGGCCCGTCGCGTCGAGATCCATCGCGGGCGCGTCCGCCGCGGGCGACCAGGCGCGGCCGCCGGGCCAGGCATGACCCTGGCCTCCCACGGTCCAGAGCCCCACCTCCGTGCCATCCGCGCCGCGGGCGAGATCGAGATGATGCGGACCCGTGGCGCTGCGGTGGATCTTCGGCGCGCAGCCCATGACCTTCGCCCAGGCGAAGGCTGTCTCCGGCGCGGAACGGTGGACGACGGGGCGGCCCTTGGCGCCCAACCCGCCTTCGTACGGAATGTGCCGGTCCGCGGCGCCATGGAAGATGAGCGTGGAGACGGGCCGCGTAGGAACGGGGCCGGAGCCGTCCCAACCACCCGCCACCACGGCCATGGACGCGAAGAGGTCCGCGGCTTCAAGCACCATGCGATAGGCCATGCGGCCCCCGTTGCTGAGGCCCGCGAGATGAATGCGATCAGGATCCACGGAGGCTTCGTCAAGGACGAGCGCGATCAGCGCCCGCAGGAAGCCGGTGTCGTCCGCATCGGGAAAATCAGGATGCCCCAGGCCCGGCCCCGCGTTCCAGGCGGCTCCGCGGGCGGGATCCTCGCTGCCCGGCTCGCCCAGCGCGGCCGGGTAGAGCACGAGGTCCGGCGCTCGGCCCGAGAGCCCTGTGATCTTCGCCATGAGCCGAGGCGTGCCGCCCGTGCCATGGAGGGCGACGATGAGCGGCACGGGACCGGACCCGCCCACGCCTTGCAGCAGCGCCCTGCGCCGCCGCCCCTGCCATTCGAGTTCCAGCCATCGTTCGGTCATGCAAAGAGTGTGTCTCAAGGGCTCCGTGTGCCGCGCAGGGGCGCCGACGGAGCCAGGTAAGGAAGGCGAGGTGCGGTGTAGCAGCACTACACGCAACGAGCCTGACACAGCATGGCGACAGCCGCCGCTCCTGCCCGAAGGGACGGGGCCAACCGCGCGACCGGCGTTGTCACGGGCCTTGAACGATATGGCCGCATCGCTCTGCGGCCCCTTCCTAGCCGGATCACGCGGTTGACACCCGTCGCGGCACGCGGAGCCCTTGAGACACACTCTTAGCGCTTATGGTCCAATGGCCCTATGCAGGTGACGCTCTCCGACGAACTCATCCTCGACAGCCGGCGGGCGGCCTGGCTGCCCAAGACCGGCACGCTCGTGCTGGCGGACCTCTTCCTGGGCCTGGGCGCCGCCCGCCGCCGCAAGCCGGAGCTCTTCGGAAGCACCCATCAGGAATTGTGGGAACGCCTCGTCTCCCTGCTGGACGACCTCAAACCCGCGCAGGTCGCCCTTCTGGGCGATATCAAACCGGCCCAAGGTGCCGTCGAGGCCGACGAGCGCGAGGAGTTGCGCCAGCTCTTCAAGAAGCTGGGCACAAGCGGGCGCAAGGTCATCCAGGTGGTGGGCCATCCCGACCGCGCCAACGGCCCTGCCTTGAAAGACACCGGCATCACACCCGTGGAGCAGCACCGCGTGGGGCCCTTTGCGCTCCTGCACCGCCGCCGCATCTTCGTCTACCCGCGCCTGGAGCCCGGCGCGCTGTGGATCAATGGCGGCGTCCATCCGCTCTTCGCCCTGCCCGCCCAGGATCCCGAAGGGAAGCCCGACTGGATGCGCGTGCCGGCCTTCCTGCACACGGGCTACGCGCTGATCCTGCCGCCCTTCGTGCCCTGGGCCCAGGGCTTCGAAGTCATGCAGCCCGAGCGCCTGCCCAAGCACGCCAGGGCCTGGAGCCTGCTCTCCGAGCGGATCGCGCCCCTGGACCTGCCCAACCTGCCGCCCCCACCCCCGCATCTGGCTGCGCTGGCGCGGGTGCCGAAGCGGGCGAGCGCGAAGGAAGAGTAGCTACTTCTTCTTCAGCTTCGCGCCCTTCATCGCTTCCGCGGCGCCGTCCTTCACGAGCGTGCCGTCGTCCAGCTTGAGGTCCCAACCGATGCGGTCGCCCACCTTGAGGCCGATGCGCTTGAAAGTGCCCTGGGGGAACTCGATGAAGTGGCGGCTGTCCACCTTGCCGCCGAAGTTCGGATAGTCGGCGTCGTTGGCGTAGACCTGGATGGGTGAGGGCGGCGGCACATCGGGCACCAGCTCCACGACCTTGCCGTCCTTGTCGGTCCACGCCACATCGAGGGAGATGAAGCAGTTCTTCATCCAGATGGGATGGGGGCCGTCCTCGGTGTAGAGGAAGATCATGCAGCGGTCGCTGGCCAGCTCGTGGCGACCCATGAGGCCCTGGGCCCGCTCAGCCTCCGACACCGCGACTTCGGCGGTGAAGCGGTGGCCTTTCGCCGTGACTGCACCGTTGCCGCCCGCCATGAGAACGGGGGGCAACAGGAAGACGAGGGTGGCGAGGGCGCGGCGCATGGGCTTCTCCAGGAATGAGGATAGTTCATGCCTCGGAAGGCGTGGTATATTAGTGGTGCCCCGACAGAACCTCCAGGTTCCCCGGGGCTTTTTCGTAGGAGCGGCATGACGCGGCGCTGGACAGGCCTTCTCGCGGCTTCGGCGCTCACGCTCCGTCTCGCGGCGGTGCAGGACTACCCCCTGCCCAGTCTGCGGGCCGTGCGCGCGGATCACGAACTGAGGCTGGATGGCCGTATGGATGATCCCGCTTGGGCCGCGGCGCCCATCGCGGGAGCCTTCCAGGAGACCTGGCCGGACTACGGCGCGAAGGCCCGACGGCCCACGGAAGTGAAGGTCCTCTACGACGATCACTACCTTTACATCGGCGCGCGGATGCATCACGCCCCCGGCAGCAGGGATGTGGTGCGCCGCGTGCATCGCCGGGACCAGGACAGCTCCTCAGACTGGTTCACGGTCTACCTCGACAGCCTGCACGACCACCGCAGCGGCTACGGCTTCTGGGTCAACGCGGGCGGCGTGCAGCGCGACGCGGCGCTCTACAACGACACGGGCACGGACTTCTCTTGGGACGGCGTCTGGGAAAGCGCGGTGCATGTGGACGCGGACGGCTGGACCTGCGAGCTGAAGATCCCGCTTTCCCTGTTGCGCATCCACCCTGGACAGGACGATCAGGTGTGGGGCATCAACTTCGGCCGTTCGGACCAGGGCGCGATCCGCGAGACCACGCAGTGGATGGCGCCGCCCCGGGGCGAGAACGCCTTCGTGAGCCGCTTCCCGGAACTCACCGGGCTGAAGGGTCTCAGCCCCCAGCCGCGCCGCGAGCTGATCCCTTACCTCAGCGTGCAGGACAAGCTGGCCACGGCCGCGGACTACGATGACCGCGGCGTCCGTTGGGGGGCAGGGGGCGACGGCCACTTCAGCGTGGGCCCTAATGCGCAGCTGGACCTGAGCGTGCGTCCCGACTTCGGCCAAGTGGAAGTGGACCAGGCGGTGCTGAACCTCTCCACAGTCGAGACCTGGTTGCCGGAAAAGCGGCCCTTTTTCCTGGATGGCTCCGACATCTTCCGCACCAACGGGCCCACGCTCTTCTACAGCCGCCGCATCGGCGCGGGCGTGAGCGGCTACGCTCCTCTGTCCGGCGAGACGATCCTCTCGCAACCCTCCGCCCAGGACATCGATGGCGCCGCCAAGTACACGGTGAAGACGGAAGACGGCCTGGCCTTCGGCACCTTGGGTGCGCGCACGGCCGCGGCGGACGCCAGTGTGCGGGGGACGGATGGCAGCGTCATCCACCCCCGGTTGGCGGGAGCCGACACCTTCGGCCTGTTGCGCGCCACGCAGACGCTGGATGACCGCGGCAGCTTCATCGGCTTCTTCGGCGGAGCGCGCCAGCCCTCGGAGAGCGGCGGCCAGCTCACGCGTCTCGCGGCGGCGGACGGAGCCTGGAAGAGCGAGGACCGCAGCGCCAAGCTCAGCTTCGCCCTCGACCGCAGCGAGGCCGGCACGGCCGATGCGAAGGACCAGGGCTGGTACGGCATGACTTCGGGCTCCAAGAGCTGGGCCAGCGGCTGGAACGCGTCGGGCTCACTGGAGAACGCGGGGCGCGGCTTCAATGTGGGCGGCCTCGGCTACATGGGTCGCGCCGACTACCAGTCCGTCTACGCCTCCCTCAGCCGCAACTGGGACGGCACGGCGGGGCCCTTCCGCAACTGGGGTTGGGGGAGTTGGGCGAACTTCTCCCGCGACCAGGACGGCGTGGTCTTCGACCGCTCCCTCGGCCTCAACGGCCACACGGACTTCACGAATTTCTGGAGCCTCTGGGGCGGCGCGAACCTGAGCCTGCCCGCCTTCGACGACCAGGAATTGCGGGCCACCGGCGCGCCCGTGAAGAAGTACCTGCGACGCCCCGACCGGCCCGGGGTGAACCTCGGCTTCGACACCGCGGGCAACCGGCCCTGGTACGGGCGCGTCAGCGTGTCTCAGCGGTGGAACGAGGGCGGGACCAGCACCGGCGCGGACTTTTTCCAGAGCCTGAAACCGCACCCGGCGATGGAGGTGCAATTCGAGACCAGCGTCTCCCACGATGCCGGTTCCCGCGCCTGGCTGGAGACCGTGGGCGCCGAACCCCCGCCCATCCCCGGGCAGGCGCCGGGCACGCCCCTCACGGGCCTGCGGCGGTTGTCGGAGTTCAACCAGACGCTGCGGGTGTCCTACGCCTTCAGTCCGCAATTCACGGTCCAAGCCTTCAGCCAGTGGATGGAGAACGCCTGGGGCTACCGCGACCTGCGGGCCTACCAGGACGACTGGACCCTCACACCCACCACCACCACGGACCCCACGGCCTTCAACGACCGCCTCTGGAGGCTGAACCTCATCACCCGCTGGGAGTTCAAACCGGGCTCCGCCTTCTTCCTCGTCTACACCCACGGCGCCGCCACCAACGCCCTTACCAGCGGCAGCGCGGCCCTGAGCCCCATCACCGACCTCTCCGCCCTCAGCCGCCTGCCCAGCGACGATGTCGTGCAGATGAAGGTGAGCTGGCTGTTCAGGTAAAACTACTCACCACAGAGATCACGGAGCGCACAGAGAGGAAGTGGGAGAGCTCATTTCTGGGTAGTTCCAGTGAACGAAACACTCCATAAAAGCCTTGCTGTCGGTGGGATGCTTTCAGGAGCGGCGGGGTAGAAACCTGACGGCGACGGCCGAGGCGAGAAAAGTCGCGGGTAGAAAAAGAATGAAGAATGTCAGCGAGAACACAGGGAAACCGGCCACCAATGTCAAGAAGAGTGATTTAACGCTATGGCCTCCTCCGAAGAAATCCATAACATCTCCATGGAAAAGAACCAGGAAGAGCGCGAGTGTGGCGAAGGCGCTCCAAATCACCGAAGCGAGGAGCTGGTGCCAGAAGGTTCTCCAAAGCCCTCTGGTTGCCAAGCGAGGGCCGAGATAACGGCCGATGACGATCACTGGTAAAAGCCATGGCACTGTAACCAGTACAATCCCAAATACATCGTGCGGGTTGAACCCCCAGCTGGACAGAGGGCCAAAAGTCAGGGCGAAAGCGCCCAAGACAACCACCATCCACATCCCGATAAACGCCCACATCGAGATTCGTTTCTGGTTTTTTATCGTTTGGCTCATAACCTTGATTCTCGTTCAGAAGCCTGGTGAAGATTCTTCCTGGATTCGATAGCACTCAGCATATCTGACAGGGATAGGGTTGAAGATCCCCAGGGCTTTTAAGAGCCTACGAATTGGCAAGCAGCCTTATCTCCCTGCGCTCCGTGGTGGATGCGCGCTACCCGTTCCGCATCCACGCCACGACGCGGTCCACATCGGCTTCGGTGTGGAAGCCGTGGAGGGCCACGCGCAGGTAGCCTTCGCGCACGGACGCGTAGACGCCATGACGCATGCCCTTGTGCAGCGCGGCCAGGAGGGTCTCAGGCGCCAGGCCGCGGTTGTGGAAGGCCAGGATGGAGCCGAGGCGGTCAGCATCCAGAAGCGCTCTGAGGCGCGCGGCCTCTTCACCCCAAGCGCTGCCTTCCAGGCGCGACAGCATGCGCTGTTGCAACTTCCGCACATGGGCCTCGATGGCCTCTACGCCTGCGTAGGAAATGGCCTTCAGGCTTTCGGCCAGCGCGGCGCAGCCCACGAGGTTTGGCACTCCTGCCTCCAGCCGCTCGCCATTCGCGAGCCAGTCGCGGTCGAAGTCCGTGTTGGGGCGCGCGAAATCCGTGGCGCCTTCCACGGACAACCAGGATCCGCCCGGCACCAGCGAGGCCCGGAAAACGGGCTGCGTCCACAGCAGGCCCAAGCCCTGGGGCGCCAGGAGACCCTTGTGCCCGCCGGAGGCGAGCGCGGAGATTCCCGCGAGGGGCGGCATCGCGCAGGTGCCCAGGCCCTGGATGGCATCCACTACCAAGGCGACACCGCGCTCGACACAGTTGGCGGCCAGCTTCGACAGGTCCAGCTTCAGGCCGTCCTGGAAACGCACCCAGGACAGGGTGAGCACCTTCGTGGAAGGGCCGATGGCGTCCAGCAGCCGCGTCTCGGGATCGGCCTCCATGCCAGGCGGCGCGCTGGTCCAAGCCTCAGCGCCCGCGCGATGCCCCTCCCAGAGCGGCACTTCGCGAAAGGAGACGCCGCGCCGGCTCTGAGCCTTCCAGGGCCAGGCGTTGCTGGGGAACTCACCCAGGGGCGCGAGAACCTCATCGCCCGGCTGCCAGGGGAAACCCATAGCGATGCGCTGAAGGCCCTCGGATGTGCTGGCCACGAGGCTGATGTCGTCGGCCTCCGCCCCCAGGATCCGCGCAGCTTCCCTGCGGACGGCCGCGGGCAGGCCGATGAAGTCCGCCTTGAAGTCCACCTTCCAGGGCTGGAGTTCCTTGAACATGAAGGCCCGCACGGCCCGCATCGCTGCGCGGGGCACGGGGCCCTCCGCGCAGTGCATGACCCAAGTGCTCTGGGGATCCAGATGGAAAAGCGCGGGATTAAGCGGCGCGGTCATTTCATGGACTGGTCATGGAGCCGGATCAGCCGACGGTGGAGTCGAGCAGCGCGGCCAGGCTGGCGGGGAAGCGGGACTCCACAAGGGTCCGCACGGCGCGCGCGTACTCCTGGATCTCCCACTGGGCGTGCTCCTCCGAACGCAGCCGGATGAAGTGGGCCACGGCCTGGAGCGAGGTCGTCCAGTAGACCTCCGAGTAGAGCCCCAGGGGCAGGACGCAGCGGGCCTGCTCGCGGCAGACGCCCAGCTCCAACAGCCGCTTGTAGGCGGCCACGCTGGCCTTGCAACTGCCCACATAGGCCTCAACAGCTGGTTCGCGGTTGGCCTTCTCGATCTCGCCCAGGCTGCCCTGCTTGTTCACCTTAGCCTGCTGGCGGAAGGTGCCGGGCACATGGAACTCGTCCTCCGGGAACTCCACATAGCGGCCCGAGATCTCGTTCCAGCTGCAACCCACCTGATGCTTCATCCATTGGCGGAAGACAAAGATGGGCGCTTTCACATGGAACTGGAGGTAGGCGTGGCGGAAGGGGGAAGTGTGCTCGTGGGTGGCCAGGTAGCGGATGAGCTTGGCATCGCCCTCCTCGAAGGTCTCCTTGCGCTTGCCGAAGCTCACACGGGCCGCGTTCACGACGGACAGGTCGCCGCCCATGGTGTCCACCAGGCGGACGAAACCGCGATCAAGGACCTGGATCTCGGACTGGCTCATGGCGGAACTCCCGCCTTTGAGCTTGGGCTGGCCCCTGAGAGAATGGAAGGGCTGGACAAGCGGGCCTTCCGGGAGACGGTGATGAAGTTCTTTATCGATACGGCGAACATCGGCGACATCAAGCGGATCAACGAGCTGGGCGTGCTGGACGGCGTGACGACGAACCCGTCCCTCATCGCCAAAGAGACCGGCAAGCCCTTCGAGGCCATCATCGAGGAGATCTGCGGCATCGTGGACGGCCCCATCAGCGCCGAGGTCATCTCGTTGGAGGCCAAAGGCATGATCGAGGAGGGCCGCAAGCTCTCCAAGATCCACCCCAATGTGGTCGTGAAGGTGCCCCTCACGGCGGAGGGCCTCAAGGCCGCCCATGCGTTCAAGCATGAGGGCATCCATACCAATGTGACGCTCTGCTTCAGTGCCTCCCAAGCGCTCATGGCCGCCAAGGCCGGCGCCACCTATGTCTCGCCTTTCATCGGCCGCCTGGACGACATCAACCTCAACGGCATGGAGCTCATCCACGAGATCGTGGGCATCTTCGAGACCCACAACCTCCACACCCAGTGCCTGGCCGCCAGCATCCGCAGCCCCCGCCATGTGACGGACGCGGCTCTGGCCGGAGCCCATGTGGCCACCATCCCCACCAAGGTCTTCGACCAGATGCTCCAGCATCCCCTCACGGACAAGGGGATCGAGGGTTTCCTGGCCGATTGGAAAAAGAGCGGCCGCTGATGAGGCCCAGCCTTCTGAAGCCTCTGGCCGCCCTGGCGCTGCTGCCGCTGCTCGCCTGCCAGGCTCCCCGGACGGCGCCTCCAGTCCCCGCGCCCGCCTGGACCGCAGTCCATCCGGAGTACCACGCCAATCCCAACTGCATCTTCTGCAAGATCGTGGCGGGCGTGGCGCCCTCCCGGAAGGTCTACGAGGACGGCCGCGTGGTGGCCTTCTGGGACATCGCGCCTCGGGCGCCCATCCACATTCTCGTCATCCCCAAGCAGCACATCCGCAGCCTCGACGAGCTGGAACAGCTGCCCGTGGAGACGCGCGCGGCCCTGCTGGACGCCTGCTTCAAGGTGGCAAAGCAGTTCGGGCTCGTGGAACACGGTTTCCGCGTCATCGCCAACACGGGCTCAGACGCCAACCAGACCGTGCCCCATCTCCACTTCCATGTGGTGGGCGGCGAGAAGCTGCTGGAAGACCCCATCACCAAGCCTGGCGCCGCGAAGTAAGGGCGCCCGCATCCGTGTGAGCATCCCGGAATTCTCCATCCCCATCACCCGGGCAGCGTTCTGGTCCCAGGAGCCGCTGCCGGGCGTGGCCTCTGATCCATTCCTGGACACAGCCTCGGGTCCGCCGGACACGGCCTTCATCGAACCTCTGTTGCGGCGGCGCCTCAGCGCCCTGGGCCGCGGCATGCTGCACTGCGCGGGACGCGTGGCGGCTGATGTCCCGGAGTTGCGCTCGGTGTTCGCCTCCCAGCACGGCGAGCCCTCGCGCACCATGCCCATGCTGGAGGATCTCGCCCACGGCCTGGACATCTCGCCCACCCAGTTCTCCATGAATGTGCACAACGCCGTGGCGGGCATTTGGTCGATCTCGCGGCAGGACTCCAGCGCATGCACGGCTCTCGGCGCCGGTCCCGAAACATTCGGCTGGGGACTGCTGGAGGCGTACAGCCTGCACCGCTCGCACGGCGGCGCGCCCGTGCTCTTCGTCTACGGGGATGACCGCCTGCCGGAAGTGTTGACGGAATTCGAGCCGATGCAGGCTCCGCTCCACGCCCTGGCTTTCCTCATCGCTGCGCCCGCGGCCCGGCAGCTTCGCATAAGGCGCGATCCATCCGTGAAGGGGGCTGCGGCGGCCCAGTCTCTGCGCTGCCTCGCCGCGATGGCAAACGGCCCTGCCAACACCGGTGCATGGGCCTGGACCTGGGTGTAGCGATGCCGCCCATCCTCCAGATCATCGCCAGCGGCATCGGCTTCTCCTCCGTGGGGATCGGGGGCGTGCTCTTCTCCCTGCTGGGAACGCCCATCCTCCGCCTGCTCCCCGGCGGGAAGCCCGCGCTGCAGCGGCGCACCCGCACGGTGTTCTTCGTCTATTTCCGGACCCTCGTGCGATTCCTCGGCTGGTCCGGGATCTACGACCTCCGCACGGACCTGCCGCCCCGCGCGGAGCTGGACGGGACGCTCCTCCTCGCCACCCATCCCGGCTACCTGGATGTGGTCATGGTCCTGGGGACGCTGGAACAGCTCACCTGCGTGGTGAAGCTGGGGGTCTGGAACAATCCCCTCTTCGGGTGGGCCGTGCGGGCGGCGGGCTACATCCCGGCCCGGGACCCTGAATCCGTGCTGGAGGACGGGGCCGCGGCTTTGGCCCGGGGCGAGACAATCATCCTCTTCCCTGAAGGCACCCGCACCGATCCGGGCAACCCCTACCGTTTCCAGCGGGGGGCTGCCCACCTGGCCCTGCGGAGCGGCGCCTCCATCCTGCCCCTCCTCGTCACCTGCGATCCGCCCCTGCTGGCCAAGGGCCACCGCTGGTACCAGATGCCCCATCAACCGTGCGATTATCGGATCCGGGCCTTGCCCCGTCTGGGGCCCTTCAGCACTGGTGGCCTGCCGCCTCCCCAGGCCGCGCGGGAGCTGACGGAAAGGCTCGAAACACGGTTCAACCAGGAAGTGTATGGATCAGGACATCAGCCCGCTTGAGATCAAGCGCTTCATCGTGAAGACGCTGGATCTGGAGGACACTTCCCCCGAAGCCATCGGCGACGAGGAGCCGCTCTTCGAGGAAGGGCTGGGACTCGACTCCATCGACGCCTTCGAGCTGGGCATCGCCCTCAAGAAGGCCTACAAACTCAACCTCGAAGGCGCCGAGACCACCACCTTCGCCCATCATTTCCGCACCCCCGCCACGCTCGCCGCCTTCGTCTCCAGCCGCCGCACCGCCTGAAGCGCTTCTCCGGACACCGCCATGCCCACGATCCTGACCCGCGAGGACATCCTCCTGAAGCTCCGCGAGGTGCTCGCGGATTCCTTCCGCCTCGATCCAGTCAAGATCACGCCGGAAGCGCACCTCTTCACGGATCTCGACCTGGACAGCATCGACGCGGTGGAGCTGGCCATCCAGCTGCAGGACATCACGGGCCGCCGCGTGAAGGCGGAGGAGTTCAAGCATGTGCGGACGGTGGCCGATGTGGTCGAGGCCGTCCACAAGATGCTCAACCCGTGATCCCCTTTCCGCGCTCGCTCCGCCCCTTCCCGGGCGCGGCCGGAGCCTACGCCTTCGAAGTGGAAGCGGATCACCCGGCCTTCACCGGCCACTTCCCGGGACAGCCCATCCTGCCGGGCGTGGTGCAGCTGGACTGGGCCATCCGCTTGGGCGAAGCGGCCTTCGGTCCCTTGGGCGCGTTCCGCTCCGTGGAGCACCTGAAGTTCCAGGCCACCATCGGACCCCTGGAGCCCGTGGAGCTCCGCCTCGCCTGGAACGCTGCCACTCTCGAGCTGGGCTTCGATTTCGCCGGGGCCGGTGGCCGGAAATCCAACGGCTTCGTCCGATTCGCGCCTCCCTCGTGACGGCGCCCTTCAAGCCTTGCATCGTGGTCCCGGTGTTCAACCCGGGGCCTGCTCTCGCCCGCACGCTGGAAGGGTTGATCGCCACGGGATACCCGCTTTTCCTCCACGACGACGGCAGCGATGCGGCCACCCGCGCGGAGCTGGCGCGCTTCAAGACCGACCATCCTTCTCTCCGGCTCTCCCGGTGGGAGGTGAACCAGGGCAAAGGCGCCACCGTCTGCGAAGCCCTACGCGCGGCGCACACGGCAGGCTTCACCCACGCGCTCCAGGTGGATTCAGACGGCCAGCATGATCTCGGGGCCATCGCGGCTTTCCTCGCGCTGGGCGAAGCCCGTCCCGAAGCCGTCATCGCGGGCGTGCCGCGCTATGAGGGCCCTGTGCCCCCCGCCCGCCGCTACGGGCGCCGCTTCACCCATGCCTGGGTGCATCTGGAAACGCTCTCCTTCGACATCGGCGATTCGCTCTGCGGCTTCCGGCTCTACCCGCTGGCGGCCATGGCCGGGCTCATGGACCGTGTGGTCCTGCCCGCGCGCATGGACTTCGACACCGCGGCCATCGTGCGCCTCCACTGGCAAGGCGTGCCCGTCCTCAACACGCCGGTGACAGTGACCTATCCCGAGGATGGCGTCTCCCACTTCCATCTCCTCCGCGACAACCTGCGCCTCACGCGCCTGCACACGCAGCTCGTGCTGGGCATGCTAATGCGGCTTCCGGCCCTGTTCGGGCGCCGCCTGACGCGAAAACCCGAACCGGCTCCGGACGATCCGCACTGGTCCCGCATCCAGGAACGGGGGACGGCCTTGGGGCTGCGGCTCACACTGTGGACTTACAAGCTCTTCGGCGCGCGCGCCCTGCGCTTCCTCACGGAATTCGTCGCGGCCTATTTCTTCGCCACGGGCGGCGCGGCGCGGCGGGCCTCGCGGGCCTACCTCGCGCGGCTCTTTGAACAGTCAGGCCCGTTGCCGGATCTGCCGCGCGCGCCACGGCTCCGCGACTCCTACCGCCATGTGCGGGCCTTCGCCCATTCCTATGTGGACCGCTTCCTGGCGTGGGTGGACAAGGGGGATCGCGACATCGGGTTCCCGGAGGAGGCCTCCTTCCGCGCCCAGCTGGTCTCTGGCCAAGGGGCGATCTTCCTCAGCGCCCATCTGGGCAACCTCGACATGCTCCGCGGTCTCGGCGCCGCTCGCGGGTTCAAGGGGCTCAACGCCGTCATTTATTCCGACCATGTGGTCCGTTTCCAGTCGCTGCTCAAGGACATCAACCCGGACTACGACCTGGATCTCATCCATGTGCGCGACGCGGGGCCCGGCACGGCCATGCTGCTGGAAGAAAAAGTCTCGAACGGGGAATGCCTCTTCATCGTGGGCGACCGGCCCCCGGCGGCGGAGAACGGGCGCACGCTGGCCGTGCCCTTTCTGGGCAAGGCCGCGCCCTTCCCCATCGGGCCGCTCTTCCTGGCCCACCTCCTCCAGTGCCCTGTCTTCCTCTTCTTCTGCGTGAAGGAGGGCGGGCGCTACACCATCCGCATGGAGCGCTTCGCGGACCGCATCGCGCTACCGCGCAAAGGCCGCGACGGGGCGCTGCGGGCCTGGTTGGAACGCTACGCGCTCGCAGTCGAAGCCCAATGCCGCGCCACGCCGCTCCAGTGGTTTAATTTCTATGATTTCTGGGGCGACGCCGCACCGGAGTCGCGCCCATGACCGCTACCCTTCGCGCCGAGATCCAGATCGAGGTCCCCTTCCACGATGTGGATGTGATGGGCATCGTCTGGCACGGCCACTACATCAAGTACTTCGAGATCGCCCGCACGGCGCTCTTGCGCAAAGCAGGCATGGATCTGGACGCCATGGCGCCCACGGGCTGTGCCTGGCCCGTGGTGACCTGCGAAATCAAGTACATCAAGCCCCTGCGCTACGGGCAGCTGGTCCGCGTGGAGGCGGCCTTCCTCGAATATGAGGATCGCCTGAAGATCGCCTACACCGTCCGCGACTTGGCCAGCGGCGAGCGGCTCACCCGCGCCACCACCGTGCAGCTGGCGGTGGATGCCAAGACGGGCGAGCTGGGTTCCGGCACACCAGAGGCTGTCATCGCGGCCATCGGACGGGCCATGGCGGACGCTGGAGCATGAGAAGGCCCGCCCATCTCTCCGCGCTAGGCATGGTCTGCGCGCTGGGCCGGAGCAAGGCCCAGGTGGCGGACGCGCTGTTCCGCGGCGACACGTCGGGCCTCGTGGTCGAATCAGGGTGGCTCCAGGGACGCGAGGCCCGCGTGGGCCGTGTTCCCGGCGAGCTGGCCCCTCTCCACCCGTCCTTCGCCAAAGATGATTCCCGGAATACGCGGCTGCTGCTGGCGGCTCTCGATGAGATCCGCGACGAAGTGGAGGACGCTATCGTTCGCCACGGCCGCGACCGCGTGGGCGTGGTGCTGGGCACCAGCACCTCGGGCATCGAGGCCACGGAACGCGCGGTGGCGCATCGTGTCGAGCACGGCGCGTTTCCTGAGTCGTTCGACTACCAACAACAGGAGATCGGCCGTCTCGGGCCCTTCCTCGCCGGATACCTGGGCCTGCGCGGGCCCGCCCTCACGATCTCCACGGCCTGCACCTCCAGCGGCAAGGCCCTCGACACGGCACGGCGGCTCCTGGAGCTGGACCTCTGCGATGCCGTCATCACGGGCGGTTCGGACTCGCTCTGCCGCTTCACCATCAGCGGCTTCACCTCCCTGGAATCCGCCACACCCTCTCTCTGCAACCCCATGAGCCGCAACCGCCGCGGCATCAATGTGGGCGAGGGCGCAGCCCTCTTCCTCCTCCGGCAGGAGCCTTCGGAGCTGGCCCTGTTGGGTGTGGGCGCTTCCAGCGATGCCCACCATGTGTCCTCGCCCGACCCCTCTGGCGAGGGCGCCGAGGCCACCATGCGCGAGGCGTTGGCGGACGCGGGCCTCGCGCCGGAGCAGGTGGGCTACCTCAACCTCCACGCAACAGCCACGCCCAAGAACGACGAGATGGAGAGCCGGGCCACGGCCGCGATCTTTCCAGAGGGCATTCCCTGCAGCGGCACCAAGCCCCTCACGGGCCACGCCCTGGGCGCGGGCGCGGCGGTGGAGCTGGCTTTCTGTTGGCTCACGCTCCAGCCCCGCTGGAATCCCGATTCGCTGCTGCCACCCCACTGTTGGGATGGCGAGGCGGATCCCGCCCTCCCCGCGCTGTGTCTGGTAAACGAAGGTGAGCGCTTGGGCGTCTCCCGCATCTGCATGTCCAATGCCTTCGCCTTCGGGGGCAACAACCTCAGCCTCCTGCTCGGGCCAACACCATGATCCCGGTGGAATCGCTCCTGCCCCATCGCGGGCCCGCCATCGTCCTTGACGGCTTGCAGGAGCTGGCGGAGGACGGCTGCATCGCCCTGGCCGCCGTCCGCGAAGGGGCCTGGTACCTGGATGGCGGAGGCCTCATGCCCGCATGGGTGGGCCTGGAAATGATGGCCCAAGCCGCCTCCGCCTTCAGCGGCCACCGGAACACCCTTTCGGGCCGTCCCGTCCGGGTGGGATACTTGCTGGGAACCCGCAGCTTCACCGCCACCGGGCCCGCCTTCCCGGTGGGGACGGTCCTGGAGATCGAGGTTCGCGTCCTCTTCCTTGACGAATCCGGCCCCAGCGCCTTCCGCTGCGAGCTCCGGAGCTCCGGCCAGAGCGTGGCCACCGCGACCCTGAAAGCCATCGAAGTCCATGAAACCTGATCCACAGCCCCGCAGAGTCCTCGTCACCGGCGCCACGGGCCGCATCGGCCGCGCCATCGCCGCGCGTCTCGCGCAGGATGGTTTCGCGGTGACGGTCCACTGCCGCAGCCGCGTGGACGAGGCCAAGGCCCTCTGCGCCGACCTGGGAAACGGCGCGGACTGGATGGCCTTTGATGTGGCTGACCGAGAACAGGCCATGGCGGCGTTGGAGACCAAGGTCAAAGCCGACGGCCCCTTCTACGGCATCGTCTGCAACGCGGGCATCACGCGGGACGCGGCCTTCCCCGCCCTCAGCGGCGAAGATTGGGACCAGGTGCTGGGCGTGGGCCTGGATGGTTTCTTCAATGTGGTCCAGCCCCTCACCATCCCCATGGTGAAGACGCGGAAGGGCGGCCGCATCGTGGCCATCGCCTCCGTCTCAGGCGTGGTGGGCAACCGCGGCCAGGTGAACTACAGCGCCGCCAAGGCCGGGCTCATCGGCGCCGCCAAGGCGCTGGCCGTGGAACTGGCCAGCCGCGGCATCACGGTGAACTGCGTGGCGCCGGGGCTCATCGAGTCCGAGTTGGTGGACGAGCTTGTGCTGGAGCGCGCTCTTGTCTCCATCCCCATGGCCCGCGTGGGACAGCCTGAAGATGTGGCCGCGGCCGTGGCCTTCCTCTTCTCCGACAGCGCGGGCTACATCACGCGCCAAGTGATCGGCGTGAACGGGGGCATGGTCTGATGCGCCGCGTCGTTGTCACCGGCATGGGAGGCGTCACGCCCCTGGGCGACACCTGGGCCGCCATCGAAGCCGCGCTGCGGGAAGGCCGCAGCGGCGTGCGGATCATGCACGAGTGGGACGCCCACGCAGAGATCCAGACCCGGCTCGGCGTGCCCGTGGACCACTTCGAAGTGCCCGCGCACTACCCGCGCAAGATGGTCCGTTCCATGGGCCGCGTGGCGCTGCTCAGCGTGCGTGCCACGGAGCTGGCCTTGGAGCACGCGGGCCTGCTGGGCGACCCCATCCTGAAGGGCGGCCACACGGGCGTGGCCTACGGCTCCTCTTTCGGCAGCGTAGAGCCCATGCTGGCCCTGGGACGGAACCTCGCGGCGGGGCGGCTAACGGGCATCAGCGCCACGGGCTATATCCAGGCCATGAGCCACACGGCGGCCGTGAACATCGGCGTCTTCTTCGGGCTCACGGGCCGCATGATCGCCTCCAGCACCGCCTGCACCTCCAGCAGCCAGGCCATCGGCTACGCCTTCGAATCCATCAAGTACGGGAAGCAGAAGGTGATGATCGCGGGCGGCTCCGACGAGCTGAGCATCTGCACCGCCGCCGTCTTCGACACACTCTACGCCACCAGCACCCGCAACGATTCTCCGCGCACGACGCCCCAGCCCTTCGACCGGGACCGGGACGGCCTCGTGGTGGGCGAGGGCGCCTGCACGCTCATCCTTGAAGAGCGCGATCACGCCATCGCTCGCGGCGCCATCATCCACGCGGAGATCCTCGGTTTCGGCACCAATTCCGACGGCGCCCATGTGACCCAGCCCCAGCAGGACACCATGGCCCAGACCATCCGTCTGGCCTTGGAGGACGCAGAGCTGCCGCCGGAGGCCATCGACTGGGTGAACGCGCACGGCACCGCCACGGAACACGGTGATATCGCGGAAAGCCATGCCACGCGCGAGGTCTTCCACCGCGCCATGCCCATCACCTCGTTGAAGAGCTACTTCGGCCATCCACTCGGCGCCTGCGGCTCCATCGAGGCCTGGGCCGGCATCCAGATGACCCGCGACGGATGGATCGCCCCTACCCTCAACCTCAACAACCCCGACCCCCGCTGCGCGGAGCTGGATTATGTGCAGCACGCGCCGCGCGCTCTCAGCGCCTCGCGGTTCATGAGCAACAACTTCGCCTTCGGCGGCATCAACACGGCCCTCGTCTTCAGCTGCTGAGCATGGCAAGGCCGCTCCCCCTCTCCCGCAAGCTGCGCTGGATGCTTTCACCATCTCTTTCAGTGGCCCTCGGATGGATGCGCCGGAATCCCCGCTCTCTGCTGCCCCGGAACCTGCTCCGGGCCTCCGGCCTGCTGTTGCGGGCCTCGGTGTCCAGCCTTCTGGGGCGTCTGGCGCCCCCCCTTCCTCCGGGAGCACCCCCCCAACCGGTCTTCATCGTGGGGTTCTGGCGGTCCGGGACCACCTGGCTCCACGAGCTGTTGGCCCTGGACCCGCGGTCCGCCCACCTCACCTGTTACGACTGCATGGCCCCAAGCCACACGCATTGGACCGCGGCGAGGGCGATGCCCTATGCCAGGGGCCGCTTCGCCTCCAGGCGGCCCATGGATGAGATGGAGATCACCGTGGACTCGCCCATGGAAGAGGAGTTCTTCCTGCTCAATCAGGGCGTCCGGAGCTTCTATGAGCTGTTCCTGTTCCCGGAGGAGGGGGCGCGCCACCTGGAAGCCCTCGACCCGGATGGATTCACCGGACCGGAACGCGGCGTCTGGCTGGCCGCCATGAAGCGCCTGCTGACGCTTCTCTCCCGCGGAGGCGCGGAACGGGCTGTCCTGAAATCCCCCACCCACAGCTTCCGGGTGCCCTTCCTCCTGCGCCACTTTCCCGAGGCGCGGTTCATCCACCTCCACCGAGACCCCATCCCGGTCTTCCTCTCCACGCGGCACACCTGGCTGGCCAATGCCCGGCTCTACGGCATGGACCCCAGGCGCTCGCAACCGGATGTCGATGAACTCGTCTTCGCCTGCCACCGGCGCTACCGCCGCAGTCTGGGTCGGGCCCGCGCGGAGGCTGGCGAGAAACGCTGGATGGATCTCGACTACCACCAGTTCTGCGCGGATCCCCTCGGCGCCGTCCAGCGCATCTATGAGACCTTCGGCTGGGATGGGTTCGAAGCCGTCGCGCCCCGCATCGCGGCGTACCAGGAGGCACGGTCCCATTACCAGGCCAACCGCTTCGAGGCCTCCCCCGAAGAGATCCCGACCCTCGCTGCCGCGCTCTCGGACTAAGGATGGCTCCCACCCGCTAAACTGGCCGACGGCCTCGCGCCCGCCGCCCGATTCTGGAGTTCCTGTGTCCTTAGAGAAGAAGATCGAGACCCTCAAAGCCCGGCATGCCGCGGCCTTGGCCGGTGGCGGAGAAGCGCGGGTCGCCAAGCAGCATGAAACGGGCAAGCTGACGGCGCGGGAGCGCATCGCGGCCCTGCTGGACGAAGGCAGCTTCGAGGAGCTGGACGCGCTGAAGGTGCATCGCAACGACGGCATCGAGAAGATCCCGGGCGATGGCGTGGTGACGGGTTTCGGCCGCGTGGACGGGCGGCCCGTGGCCCTCTTCGCCCAGGACTTCACCGTCTTCGGCGGCTCGCTTTCCGAGGCTTACGCCCAGAAGATCTGCAAGGTGATGGACCTGGCCATGAAGGTGGGTTGCCCCGTCATCGGCCTCAACGACAGCGGCGGCGCGCGCATCCAGGAGGGGGTCGTCTCGCTGGGCGGCTATGCGGACATCTTCCTCCGCAACACGCTGGCCAGCGGTGTCGTGCCGCAACTCTCGCTCGTCATGGGTCCCTGCGCGGGCGGCGCGGTCTACAGCCCCGCCATCACGGACTTCATCACCATGGTGAAGGGCACGAGCTACATGTTCGTCACGGGCCCCGATGTCATCAAGGCCGTCACCCACGAGGAGGTGACGAAGGAGGAGCTGGGCGGCGCCAGCACCCACAGCGCCAAGAGCGGCGTGGCCCATTTCGTGGCGGCTTCCGATCTGGCAGCGCTGGCCCACGCCCGGGAGCTGCTCTCCTTCCTGCCCAGCAACAACCTGGGCGAGGCCCCTCGGCGCGCGCCGCGCGCTGAGATGCCACTGGAGAACCCGGACCTCGACAAGGTCGTGCCGGATGATCCCTCCAAGCCCTACGACATCCGCCTCATTATCAAGGGCGTGGTGGACGACGCGCACTTCCTGGAGGTGCACGAGGCCTTCGCGCCCAACATCGTGGTCGGCTTCGCCCGCATCGACGGGCGCAGCGTGGGCATCGTGGCCAACCAGCCGGCCTTCTTCGCGGGCGTGCTGGACATCAGCGCCTCGGAGAAAGGCGCCCGCTTCGTGCGCTTCTGCGACGCCTTCAACATCCCCCTCATCACCTTCGAGGATGTGCCGGGCTTCCTCCCGGGCGTCACGCAGGAACACGGCGGCATCATCCGCCACGGGGCGAAGCTGCTCTTCGCCTTCGCGGAAGCCACCGTGCCCAAGGTGACGATCATCACCCGCAAAGCCTACGGCGGCGCCTACTGCGTGATGGCCAGCAAGCATCTGCGCACGGACTTCAACTTCGCCTACCCCACGGCCGAGATCGCCGTGATGGGCGCGGAGGGCGCCATGAACATCCTCCATGGCAAGGTCATCTCCGGCGCCAAGGACCCTGTGGCGAAGAAGGCGGAGCTCGTGGCCGACTACAACGAGAAGTTCGCCAATCCCTACATCGCCGCCGAGCACGGCTTCGTGGACGAGGTCATCCTCCCCCGTGAGACGCGCCGCAAGCTGGTCAAGGCCCTCGCGTTCCTGGACACCAAGCGCGATACGATGCCCCCCAAGAAACACGGCAACATCCCCCTCTGACAGGAGACGCCATGACCCGCATCTTCCTCCGCCCCGCGCTCATCGCGAGCCTCGCCGCCACCTGCGCCTTGGCCTGGGCCGGCGACAAGAACATGGCCGGCGTGCCGCTCGCATGGACGCCCACCTCCACGCTCGCGGAGTCCACGGGCCCCCTGAACCTCCTACCCCTCTCCAAAGCGAAGATCTGGATCCAGCCCTTCACTGACACGCGGCCCGACAAGGCGGCCGTGGGCGAAAACCAGGAGAAGAGCACCCCCCGCACCATCACCACCAAGGATGATGTGGCGGCCTTCCTCGGCGAGCACATGAGAGCGCTCTACAAAGAGGCGGGCCTGCCCATGGCCACCACGGCCGGAGAGGCCACAGCCGTGGTGAGCGTGGAGGTGCTGCGCTGCAAGGTGACGGAGAAGGACACCTACAAGGGCGAGCTGAACCTGATGGTGGAAGTGAAGTCCGGCGGCAAGACCCTCTGGCGCGGCACCGTGCTGGGCGAGGCCACGCGCTGGGGGCGCTCCTTCAAGCTGGAGAACTACCATGAAGCCATCTGCGACAGCCTCATGGACGCCGTGGGGAAGTCGCTCAAGTCCGACGCCTTCCTGAAAGCGCTGGCAACGCGCTAGGCTCTGGCCACCCCGGAGGCCGCCATGCGCCGCGCCCTGATTCCCCTCCTCGCCCTGCCCTTGTTCGCGCAGGCAGCGCCGAAATTCGACGAGGCCTTCTTCAACGGCGACAAGAAGGCCGTGCTCGAAGGCTGCGCCCAGATGGCCCAGAGCATGAAGCCCAAGGACGCCAAGTGGCTCGCCGAGTACGGGCGCGCCTACCTCGCCGCGGGCGACCAGGCGAAGGCGAAGGCCTGCTTCAAGGACGCCGAGACGCGGGAATCCAATGACGGGCAGGTCCTCCGCCTCATCGCCGTGGGCTGGCTGAGGAACGGCTTCAAGAACGAGGCGCTGGAAACCTACGAGAAGATCCTCACGCGCGATCCCAAGAACAAGGACGCCCTCGTGGACTCCGCCGTGGACCTGGCCTCGGTGGTGATGCCCCAGTACGCGGACCGCTTCATGGAGCAGTACGCCAAGCTGCAGGACCGGGACTGGGAGAAGTTCCTCGTCTTCGGCCGGGCCTACTTGGGCTCGGGGCTCCGTGAGAAGGCCGCGCACTGGTTCGCCAAAGCCGTGGCCGCCAAGCCCGGCGAGGAGAAGGTGTACCTGGAGATCTCCAAGGCCTACGCCGATAGCCAGGCGTTGATGTAGAAGCGGATGCCTAGCGCCGGTCCGTCCACTGGTGGGGTTTCTGGAAATCCTCCTTGAGGATCAACCGGAATTCCGGCGTGGGCTCGAAGCCCATGCCGCGGTAGAGCGCCTCCGCGTCCTTGCTGGCGTGCAGCTCCACCATCTCCAGGCCCAGGCGCCGCGCCTCCGCCAGCGCGGCCTCCGTGAGGCGCCGGGCAAGCCCTTGACCCCGCGCCTCCTTCGCGACATAGACATTGAAGAGGTAGCCGCGCACGCGCTGGGGCGTGAGAGGCGAGGGCAGGGCCTCCTTCAGCTCCAGCAACGCGCCGCCCACGGCTTGCCCGGCGAGTTCCGCCACCCAGCCCCGCGCCTGGCCCGTCGTGAGCCAACTCCGCAGCAGCGCCCGGAACTCCGGCGCCATGCGCGCGAGACCGGCCTCGTCGCCGTAAGCCATGTCGTGGAACATGGCGCCGCGCTGGGCCACGAAGGATTCCAAATCATCAAGCGTCGCGGGGCGGATCGTGGCGTCCATAGGAGGTAGTCTAGTGCCATGCGCTACGCCGCCCTGGCCTCGGGCTCGAAAGGGAACTGCCACGCCCTCTCGGAAGGCGGGCGGACGCTGCTCATCGACGCAGGCATCTCGCTCACGCAGGTGCGCGCGCGCATGGCGGCCTGCGGGCTGGATGCGTGCACCGTGGGAGCCGTCGCGCTCACCCACGAGCACTCGGACCACCGCGCGGCCGTGGGTGTGCTGGTGCGCAACACTGCTTGGGCCTTCCTCGCCACCCGCGAGACGAAACTGGCGGTGGAGTCGGCTGTGGGCGAGACCATCCCCGCGCACCGCTGGATCGAGCTGAGGGCCGGGCATTCTTGCGACTGGGACGGTTGGCGGGTGCTGCCCTTCTCGCTTCCCCACGACGCCGTGGACCCCGTGGCCTTCCGCGTGGAGGCGGGCGGACTCGCCGCGGCCGTGGTGACAGATCTGGGCCACGGCACGGCGCTGGTGGCGGACCACTGCGCGGACCTGGACCTTCTGGCCCTGGAAGCCAACCATGACATCGAGATGCTGCGGAATGGCGCTTACCCCGATGTCCTCAAAGCCCGCATCCTCAGTCGCGTGGGGCACCTCTCTAACGCCGCGATGGCGGAGCTGCTGGCGAAGGTGCTTTCGCCACGGCTCCATACCGTCGTGCTGGCCCATCTCAGCGAGCAGAACAACCATCCCGACCTGGCGCGGCTGGCGGCCGAGGAGATCCTGGGGGGCGCGGCCACGGCCCTCCATCTCGCCACCCAGGCCCAGCCCATGGCCGTGGACATCACCCTGGAACGGGCCGGATGAAGCGCGCGGTTCTCCTGGTTGTCCTCGCAGCCGCGCCCGCCGCGGCCCAGAGCTTCGCCGATGGAACGCCCTTCGGCGGCTCTTCCGTCTTCTCGAACGGCGAGAATCCCCGCGCCAATCCCGCCCGCTTTGATCAGGCGCCGGAGGGTTTCTACCTGGGCGCGGATCTCGGCGATCTGAAACCGCGTGGCGCCCACAACGCCGCAAGCGAAGTGCTCATCGCGGAAAGCGATCCCTCGTCGCTGTCCGCGGCCATGGCCGACCTCACGACCCACCCCTGGTCCACGCGCGAGAGGGCCTACGGCCTTGCCTGGGCCTGGGCTGGAGGTATCCGCTTCGGCTACACCCGCGAGGATCTGCGCGGCACCTTCGCCATGACGGACGCGGCCCTGCCACAGATCACCCTTGATGCCCGCCAGGCCGTGGTGGACCGCCTCTACGCCGGAGCTGGAAGCCAAGCGGGCCGCACGGCGCTGGGTTTCACCGTGCGCGTGGAGCGGGCGCGCTTGGGACAGGAAACGCTCGCGCTCCTGCCCGCGCCGGGCCAAACACCCTTGGGCGATCCTGAGGCGCCGCTGGATGGCGCGGGTTTCGCGAACACCGTCACTTCCGCCACGCTGGACATGGGTCTCATCCAGGAAGTGAGCCAGCGTTTCCGTTTCGGGATCACGCTGGACCGCATCGCCTCGCGGCGCTTCGATGACCTGAAGGAAGACTCCCAGGCCCGCGCCGGGCTCCAGGTGGATCTCACGCAATCGCTGAAGCTCTCCCTCGAATCCGACATCAATGCCGCCGAGCGCCTGCCCCTGCCCGTCAAACGGCGCGTGGACGCCGCGAGCCTGCGGCTGGAGGTGTCGCCCTCGGCCTTCTTCACGCTGGGCGCCGAGCGCCGCCGCTACGAAAGCGCGCCGCGGAGCACGGTGTTCGGCGCGGCCTTCCATCTGCGCGTGGCGCCGCTATTTCTCTCTCTTGGCCTGCGCTTCGGCGACGACCACCCCCTCGCGGCCGCCGCGTTCCGCCTGCCTGGAGCCCCCTGATGCTGTTCTGCCCTCCCGCCCTTCAAGCTCCGGCGCCGCAGCCCTCCTTGCAGGAAGTGGTGGAGCGCTTCGACGCCGCCCAAGCCGCTGTCCAGACGCTGGAGACGCCCTTCACCCTCACCACCAAGCGCGCGCTGCTGAAGACGCCCACGACCACCAAGGGCACGCTCTACCTGCAAGGCTCCGAGTTCGCGCACTTCGCCTTCGCTCCGCCGGAGGATCTCATCCTCCACCTCACGCCCAAGGAACTCGTCTCCTACAGCCCCTCCGCAGGACAGGGCGAGAAGCTCAAGGTGGGCCACATCCTCCACGCGAACCGCAAGTTCCTGGGCCTGGGCCAGAAGCTCAGCTACCTCTCCCAGTATTTCGAGATCGCCCTGGGCAGCTCCTCCGAGGTGCCTGGCACCTGGTTCCTGGCCCTCACGCCCAAGACGCTCGGCATGAAGCGCCGCATGCAGGCCATCGACCTATGGGTGGACCAGAAGACCTGGCTGCCCCGCCGCGTGCTGTGGGTGGAGCGGGGCGGGGACAGCTGGCAGCTGGACCTGGGGGCCCTCAAGATCAATCAGCCCCTTCCGGCCGCCGTGACAGCCTTCCAGGTGCCGGAGGGCACACCCCTCGCCAAGTCCTTCAGCTTCTTCGCCACGCCGCGCAAGTAGCGGTAAACTTCACCTCCAACCAACACGGATGCTGCCGATGATCGTGGTGTGCCCGGCCTGCCAAGCCCGCTTCCAGTACGACGAGCAACGCTTCGAAGGCGTGCCCAAGAAGCGCTTCAAGTGCCCGAAGTGCGCCCATGTCTTCGAGATCGCCAATCCCGCCCTGACCTCCCCCGTGCCCGACGCCACCACGGCGCTGCCGGACCTCCCCGGTGAAGCGCCTCTCACGACGGCGCTGCGCTCGCCCTACCTCGACGCGCCATCGGCGCCCCAGCAGCAGGGACGGACGACCCAGCGCAGCGACCGTGAAACCATGCTCGCCGCGGCGGGCCTGGGCGGCGACCCTGGCGCCCTGATGCCGCCAGGCCTGCGCTTCAGCGTCGCCATCGTGGCAGGGCCCCAGGCCTCTTCCGTCCACCCCCTTGAGAAGCCTTTCAACACCGTAGGGCGCGAGGACGGCGAGATCATCTCCAAGGATCCGGAAGTGAGCCGCCGCCATGCGGCCCTGGAGATCCGCCGGGACGGCACGGTGTGGCTCTCCGACCTCCAGAGCACCAACGGCACCTTCGTGGGCGGCCAGCGCCTGGAGCGCACCATCCAGATCAGCCACCAGGACGAATTCACCTGCGGCAACAGCACCTTCATGCTCGTGGTGCGGGACCTCAACGAATTCCCCATGCATTGAAGGCGCCCATGGCCCAGGATCCCTACGCCCGCTACCTCCAACAGGCGGAAGAACTCTTCTCCGGCGGCGAAACCGTGCGCGCGGGGCAGATCTGGCAAGCCGTCCTGAAGCAGGTGCCGGACCACGCCGCCGCCCGCGACGGGCTGCTGCGGGTGAAGGCGGCGCTGGATGCCCAAACCGCGGCCAAGGCCGCCGCGGAAGCCGCCGAAACGCATCGCCGCGCCACGGACAGCTCCGTGGAGATCCCCGCGCTGCCGGAGCCTGAACCGGTCCCGCAGGCACCTGCCGCCATCGCCGTGCCGGAACCGCCCACGCTGCCCCAGCCTGCTGTCACTCAGGCGATGGACGAGGACACTCAGGACAAGTTCCTGCGCGAGGGCTGCACGCTCTACGACATGGGACAGACGGAAGACGCCCTGCGCAAGTGGGACCAGCTCCTCGCCGCCGTGCCCGACCATGCCATGGCGCTCCAGTACGCTCACGGCGCCCGCCAGGAGCTGGGTCTGGCCCTGGACGGCTCCGTATCGCCCTCATCACCGCCGCAGGTCCATCCTGTCACCCGGGAAGTGCCCGTCTACGGCGCCGAGGCGGAGGCTGCGGACAAGCTCCTGCGCGAGGGCTGCCTGCTCTATGACATGGGCCTGCCGGAAGAGGCCATCGGGAAATGGGACCAGGCCATCAAGCTGGCCCCCTATCGCAGCGATATCCAGAGCTTCCTCGACAACGCCCACAAGGACATCGCCGACGAGAAGAACGCCCCTCAGGCCGCCGCGCCGGTCCAGCGCGCGCTCTCGCCCGCGGACGAGAAGGTCAAGCAGGCCGAGCACCTCATCGGCATGCAACGCTTCGAGGAAGCCGCCTTCACCTACCAGCAGGCCCTGGACTTGGATCCTGGCCACCAGGCCGCGAAAGCAGGCCTCCTGCGCTGCCGCGCCGCCCAAGGGTCTCCGGCCCGATCCGTCACCTCCTCCAGCGGCTCAGGGCCCATCCGCATCGAGATGGACCGCCCGGATCCGCGGCCCGAACAGGAAGAAGCGGCCCCGGCGCCCGTGGCCGCCCAGCCCCCCGCGGCCCTCACCAAGCCCGCTCCCGCGCCCCGCACAGGCCTCCAGGTGCCGGAGAGCTTCGATGCCTCCAAGCTCCCAGACTGGGTGAAGGATCCCAAGCTCTGGGTGGGCGCTGCCGCGACCCTTCTCGTCATCATCGGCGGCACCATCTGGTACAAGGGCTACGCCCGGGATTCCCAACTTCAGGCCGATGTGGAAGCCGCCCACCGCGCCGCCGTGGCCAAGGCCGCCCGGGACGCCGAAGTGCCCAGCCTGGCCGAGAGCCCGGCTGGCATCCTTTCCGAAGGCAAGCAGGCTCTTGGTTCAAGCGATGCCGTGCGGGCCTACCTCCGGGCCCAGACGCTCCTCAAGCGGAACCCCTCCGATGGCGCCGCAGCCCAGCTCCTAGACCAGGCCAAAGCTTCCCTCCCCCTTGCGGGACTCGTGGGCGCCACAGCCGAGGAGTACCAGCAACACCTCCATGAAGGCGATCTGGACCAGGCCGGCAAGGTGATGGACGCCCTCCTGCGGGCCAACCCCGATGATGCGGGTCTGCGCAGCCAGGCGCTGCGTCTCTGGCTGCGTCTCGCGGAGGACCATGCCTCCCAGGGCCGCTGGAGCGATGCCCAGGTGGACTTGCAGCGGGGCCGGGCCTTGGCCCCTGAGGACCCGGCCTGGTCGGGACGACTGGCTCTGCTCGCGAAGATCCAATCCATGCCCAAGGGTGACCAGTCCATGTGGATCGCCCTCCTGGGCTAGGCCTGGGAGCGGCATGGACCGGCGCCTCTGCCCCAGCTGCCAGACTCGGCTTTCGCCGCTGGCCATGGAATGTCCGAACTGCGGGCTGGTCTTCACCCGCGCGGAGCGGCCCCGGCCCCTGCTCTTCCAGGCTTCGGGCCTGAACCGGGAGCCGGAGGCGCCCCGTGCAGCGGCGCTCCAGGCCCCCGCCCTGGGCCGCATCCAGCCCCTCCCCCTGCCGCCGCCGGAATTGGCCACCGCGCTCCCGGCCGTGGAGCATTCCTTCCACCCCTTGGACCTGCTGGATTCCGCCCTCCACACCTTGGAGCCGGATCCCTCCACCGCCTCCTTCGGGCCCCTGCTACTGGCGGAGGCGGGCGAAGCCTGCCTCCTGGCGGCCCTGAACCTGGGCCTGGCCCTCGCCCTCAGCCTCGTCCTCCAGGCGCCCATGTCCCGCATCTTCGCGGAGGACTGGCCCGTGGTGCTGCCGGCCCACCTGCTCGTCTCTTGGGCCTTCCTCATGGTGCCCATCGTCGTGGCGGGGCAGTCTCCGCTCATGGGCCGCTGGAATCTGGTGCTGGCCGAGGACGAACCCGAGCGGCGGATGGTGTTCAGCCTCCTCCACCTCGTCTCCGTGGCGCTCTTCCCCCTCAGCTTCCTCTGCATGATCCTCAGCCCGCGCCATCAGACCCTGGCCGAATACCTCTCGGGCCAGGAGATCATTTCCAGGCCAGAACCGCGGATGCGTTGAGGACGCTTACTCCGGGACCGGGTCCAGGTGGTAGGGCACGGAGATGACGATGGTCTTGGGCTTGGCCAGGAGCGAGCCCTTGATGCGCAGCGCCGTCTGGTTGTGGAGCAAGTGTTCCCACCAGTGCCGGGTCACGAACTCCGGGATGATCACCGTGGTGATGAATTCCGGCTCAGCGCGGCGCATGCGGTCCAGCTCTTCGAGGATGGGCTCCACCACCTTGCGGTAGGGGCTGCGGATGACGCGCAGCGGAATGCCTTCGCAGTAGGTGGGCCAGTCCGCCTGGAGCTTGGCGAAGGCCGCGCTGTCCTTGCCGTAGTGGTCCGGGAAGTCCACAGTGAGAGCCTCCACCTGTCCGTGCTCGGCGATGAGCTTGGCGTAGTTGAGGGCCTGGATGACGCCGTGGTGGATGCCGCTCACAAGCACCACCACGCGGTTGCGGCGCTCCAGCGAGAACTCCGTCCGGGAGGCCGCCAGCTTGGACTTCACGCGGATGTAGTGGCGGTGGATGTTCGAGAAGGTGATGACCAGCGCCGGCAGCAGCAGCACCACCACCCAGACGCCGTGGGTGAACTTCGTGGCCACGATGACGCACATCACGGTGAAGGTGGTCGCGGCGCCGAGGCCGTTCACGAACGCCTTCATGTGCCAGTGCTCGCCCCTCACCTTGCGCCAGTGGAGGACCATGCCCGTCTGGCTCAGCGTGAAGCCGATGAACACGCCCAGGGCGTAGAGGTCCAGCAGGTGGTCTTCATGGGCTCCGAAGCCCACCATCAGCGCGCCCGCGGCCAATGAGAGGATGAAGATGCCGTTGCTGAACACGAGCCGGTCACCCTGGCTCGTGAACTGGCGGGGCAGGAAGCCGTCCTTGGCCATGATGGCCGCCAGGCGGGGGAAGTCCGCATAGCTGGTATTCGCCGCCACCGCGAGAATCGCCATGGTGAAGCCCTGCGCCATGACCCAGAAGATCCGCCCCATGCCCGCGTGGCCGCCCACCACGGTTCGGATGAGCGAGGAGAGCAGCGTCTCATTGGCTCCCGCGAAGTAGGTGATACCGTACCTGTTCGAGAAGAAGGTGATGCCGAGGAACATGGTGCCCAGCAGGAACACCATCAGCCGCATGGTCTTGGCCGCGCTGTCGGTGGATGGATCCTTGAAGGCCGTCACGCCGTTGGAGATGGCCTCCACGCCCGTGAGGGCCGTGCAGCCCGCCGCGTAGGCCCGGGCGAAGAGCCAGATGCCCGCCAGCTTGCCCGTCATGGCGAGGGACGGGATCTGGCGCTGGACGGAGGCCATCAGTTCCGCGTCCGAATGGGTGAAGGCGCGATAGGTCCCGATCCCGAGTGTGATGAAGATGCAGAGGACGAAACCGTAAGTGGGGATGGCGAAGAGCGCTCCACTCTCCTTGAGGCCCCGCAGGTTCATCACCGCGATGAAGGCCATCACCACCAGGGCCAGCGCCACGCGGTGGGGATCGAGGCCTGGAAAGGCGGATGTGATGGCGCTGATGCCCGCGGAGACGGACACGGCCACCGTCAGCACATAGTCGATGAGCAGGCTCGCGCCCGCCGTCTGCGCCGCCAGCTCGCCCAGGTTGTCCTTGGCCACCAGGTAGGCGCCGCCGCCGCCGGGGTAGGCATGGATGGTCTGGTTGTAGCTCATCAGCAAGATGAGCAGCAGCCCCGTGATGCCTAGCGCCGCGCCCCAGGACCAGGTCATGGCCCCCAGCAGCACCGCCCCGCCCAGGCCTACCGCGGGGCCCGCGAGGCTGATGGTCTCCATGATGGACTGCGTGCCGTAGGCCACGGACGAGAGCGCGTCCGAGCTGAACACCGCCAGGCCGATGGGCACATTCAATTTGGTCTGGTGGAGCTCCTCGCTCGCCAGGCGGCGGCCGAGGAGGATGCGGCGGAGATTCTGCATATCGGAACGGCTTTCTGAAGCGGATCAGCGGGTCATGAGCCACAACCCTGCGAGCGTGAGGCCCAAACCCAGCAGCTTGCCCGCATCCAGGCCCTCTTTGAAGAGAAACCATCCGGCCAGGGCCACGAGGACGAAATTGGCGTTCATGACCCCCACGGCGATCCCGCCCTTGGCGCCCCGGGAGAAGGCCTCGTTGAGGAAGATGAGGGCCACGCCCGTGGCGACCCCCGAGATGATGGCCCAGGCCATTCCGCCCCCGCTC
>Ga0210400_10000706_pt1 | contig 35446 bp, 32 predicted proteins | sample IncBWH26MmetaG_FD_155456 | JGI IMG/M metagenome (GOLD analysis project Ga0210400, IMG submission 155456) | Forest soil microbial communities from Barre Woods Harvard Forest LTER site, Petersham, Massachusetts, United States - Inc-BW-H-26-M | ecosystem: Environmental > Terrestrial > Soil >... | reverse complement strand
TCGAATTCCTGCCCCCGCGGCGAGCGGATGACACCCGCCTCCACCAATGACATCCGCGACCCGTTGCGCTCCACCACCGCGAAGCCGCAGGCCAGCGAGCCGGGGTCCACGCCGAGGCAGCGGATGATGCCGTTCATCGCGCTTTCCGCTTGGGGCCGCCGCCCTTCTTCGGCTTACCGCTCCCCCGCACACTGCCCTTGGGCGGCTTCGGGCTCCCGTCTCGAGGGGGCTTGGGGGCGCGGCCTTTGGGCTTGCGGCTGGAGTCTCGTTCGCCGCCTTCGCGCTGGGGACGGCCCTGGTAGCCGGGGCGCTTGGGGGTCTCGAAATCGCTCTTGGCGAGTTTGGCCGGAGCGGCAAGGGCCGGGACGAACTTGAAGGGCTTGCCTTTGCCATCCTGGGCCTGGGCTTCGCTGATCCAGGCGCTCACGCGGCGCAGGTCCTCGTCCACGCCCGTGATCTCCACCTCCACGGGATCGCCGATGGAGAGGACGAGCTGGCCCTTCATGCCCGTGATGCGCGTGCGGTGTTCGTCCACCACGAAGTCCGCGCCCAGCGCGGCCATGGGCACACCCACCTCCACGAAGGGGGAAGCCAGCTGGATGAACACGACCTTGGGCGAGAAGCCCTGGACGCGGCCGCGGAAGCGCTGGCCGATCTTCGGCTTCATGAGCAGGCAGGCCTTCCACTTCTTGTTCTCGCGCTCGGCCTCCGTGGCCTTCTGCTCCGCGTCGCTGGCCTGCTTGGCGATGAGGGCGAGCTGGGCGTGGAGGCCCTCCGGCAGCTTCTCCCCCCGCAGCGTCTTGCGCAGGTAGCGGTGGACGATGAGGTCCGGATAGCGGCGGATGGGCGAGGTGAAGTGCAGGTAGTCGTCCAGCGCGAGTCCCGAGTGGCCGATGTTATCCGCGCTGTACTCCGCCCGTTTCAGGGACCGAAGCAGCATCGTGTTGATCACGACCTCCAGTGGGCCGCCGCGCACTTTGGCCAGCATGGCGTTGAGGTGCTCGGGCGTGGGCGTCTCCTTGGCGCCCAGCAGCGCGAAACTCCGCGCGGTCTGGGCGAAGATCTCCAGCTTCAGCGGGTCCGGCTCATCGTGGATGCGGTAGAGGGCGGGGATCTTCCGGCGCGTGAAGAAGCGCGCCACGGCCTCGTTGGCCAGGAGCATGAACTCCTCGATCATCTTGTGGGCGTCGTGACGCTCGTAGGGTTTCGCGTCCACCGGGCGGCCTTCTTCATCGAAGATGAAGTGGGCTTCTTCTGTGTCCAGGTTCATGGCGCCGCGGCCCATGCGGATGTCCGTGAGGCCGCGGGACACGGCCAGGGCCTCGTCCAGCATGGCGCAGAGCTCCGGCCCCAGCTCCGCGCGCTTGGCGGGACTGGCGTCGAGGCAGGCCTCTTTCACCTCATCGTAGGTGAGGCGGCAGCGGGAGTGGATGACGCTTTCGGAGAAGCGCGTCTCCGTCACATGCAGATCCCGCGACAGCGTCATCCACGCGGTCATGGTGAGGCGGTCGACTCCCTGGCGCAGGCTGCACAGATCGCCGCTGAGGCGTTCCGGGATCATGGGGATGGCTTCGTCGGGGAAGTAGACGCTGGTGCCGCGGGTGCGCGCTTCTTGATCCAGGGGGCCGTCCTCGGCCACATAGTGGCTCACATCGGCGATGTGGACGCCCAGGATCCAGCCGCCGCCTTCGCTGTCCGGGACCGTCTCCAGGCTGATGGCGTCGTCGAAGTCCTTGGCCGTGGGCGGGTCCACGGTGCAGGTGAGGATCTTCCGCAAATCCTCCCGGCCCTGCACCCAGTCTTCGGGAATCACCGTGGGGAAGGGCGCCAACTCCTTCATGACGGCATCGGGGAATTCGGTGCGGAGGTTGAGCAGCGCGGCCGTGAGCTTGTTCTCGATCTTGAGGTCCGTGCGCTTGCCCAGGCGTGCGAAGACCACGCCGCGCAGCTGCGTGGCTTCGGGATCGGCTTCGAGCTTCACGCTCACGAGGTCGCCGTCTTCGGCGAGATCCGTGGGCGGCACGATGATGATCTGGCCCAAGCGCGGCTCCAGCGGAATCGCGCGCCAGGCCTTGGGGCCCAACTGCACCTCGCGTTTGAGCGTGGCGGGGATGGGCGCCTCACCGCGGCTGAGCACCTGGATGACCCGGGCGCGGGGGCGACCCATGGCGTCGTCGCCTGTCACCTCCGCCTGCACGCGGTCGCCGTGGATGGCGCCGTGCTTGTCCCGCCAATCCACGAAGAGGTCGCTGCCCTTCACGGTCGTGCCGATCACGCGGAGGAAGCCGCCGGGGCCTTCGGGGTGGCCCATGAAGGTGGCCTCGAAGGTTTCAAACGGACGGAATCCATGAGCGGAAGGTGCGGCCGGTTTCGGCCTTTCCCGCTGGTCGGGCGGGCGGTTCGGCGTGCGGGGCTGGAAGCGGGGTTTCCCGTGTCGGGGCATGGCCCAGCCTATCAGCCCCGCGCACCCATCAGATCCTCACGAGCATGTGCCGCGCCAGCCGGCCTTGCAGGCGCCCCAGGCCGCGGGCGATATGGAGGGTGAGAGGCACGGCGAAGATGCCGAAGAACCCCCACACCACGGCCACGAGGTTCGCGTGGGCGCCGCCCCAGTCCCAGCCGTCGAAGGTCACCTGGTGGAAGACGAAGTGGGCGACGGGGGTGGCGAGCAGGCTGAGGCTGATCGAAAGCATCGTCACCATGATGGTGAAGTAGGTGACGCCGAGGGGCAGCATGAGCAGCAGGTAGCCCAGGCTCGACCAGGTGCGCCCTTCCTGGAGCATGGCCAGGATGCGCGTCTTCCAGCCCTTCGCGCCTTCTTCCGGCGGCTGGCGCCGGGGCATGCGCACCCCCAGCATCGCTTCCACGAGCCGGCCTTCGGAGAGGGCCAGCAGGCGCACGGTGCCGAGGAAGGCGATGGCGAAGGGGATCCCGATGATGAGGACGAGCAGCCCCAGGGAGAGGGAGATCCCCGTCACCGCCCAAGTGAAGAAGAAGATGCCGGGGCCGATGGAGATCAGCAGGTAGAGCAGGGAGGTGTAGGCGCGGAAATCCTTCAGCACGCCGAAGAAGCCGGGGCGGGCGGGGGGAAGGGCCGCCTCGTCTTCCTCCACAGCGTTGGGCGGCGGCGCGAGCGCGGCGCTGACGATGGCATCCCGCTCCTTGTAGGCGGCGGCCACTTCGGCAGGCTCGCCGTAGGCCGCGAGGATCTCCTTGAGCGCCACGGCTTCATCGAGGCCGGGCTCTTTCCAGCGGCCCCTCGCCAGTTCGGAGCGGAGATGGTCCTCCGCGTCCCAGAGCGCGTCCTGGATGAGGGCCTTGTCGCAGCCCTTGAGGGCCGCCTTCAAGGCGTCGAGATAGGCGTCGATCATCTGATCAGGCATGGTCCATTCCTTTCAACACGGCGTTCACGACCTGGCTGGTCTGTTTCCATTGCTTTGCCCAAGCGGCCAGCGCGGCGCGGCCGTCCTTGGTGAGGCGGTAGTACTTGCGGGGCGGACCCGCGACCGAGGGCTCCACGCGGCTGTCCAGGAGGCCGAGGCTCTCCAGCGAGCGCAGCGTGGGGTAGAGCGTGCCCAGCTTGGTGATGGGCGCCCGCTCCTCCAGCTCCTTGGCGATGTCGTAGGCGTAGCGCGGCTCGGAGGCCTCCGCCAGCACGGCCATCAGGAGCAGGGCCACGGTGCCCGCGTTGAGCTCTTTCTGGAACTTGCGCTCCAGGTCGTCCAGCAATCCAGGGTCCATGGGGCCTCCGTCATGTGAGTGGGTACGGCCGTCATGGACATAGTATTAGTATTAAGTTAATAATAGTCAAGACTGGGAACCAGGACCTGATCAGCCGAGGTCGACCAGGCCCCGGATGTGCGCTTTGATCTCATCCATCTCGTCGCGGGTGATGCGTCTGGCGGGCACGCCGCCCCAGGTTTCGCCGGCGGGGACGCGGGTGCCGGGGAGGAGGACGGAATGGGGCAGGATGGTGGCGCCATCGCCCACTTCCACATCACCCATGACGCAGGCCCCGGCTCCCAAGGTGGCGCGGTTCCCGATCTTCACAGGGGCGATGACGAGGTTCCCGCCGCCGCCGTAGTGGGCGAAGATGCGGACCGAGCCGCCCAGGGCGGCGTCATCGCCCACCTCCAGGAAGCGCGGGTCGCTGATGAGCTCGGTGTTGATGAAGGCGTGGCGGCCGATCCGCATGCCCATCGCCTTCAGGAACCAGACGCCGAAGGGCGTGAGCGTGGCGAAGGGCAGGAAGGTGAAGCGCACGAGGTAGAAGAGGCCGTTGTGCAGGAACCAGGGCACGGCCCCCAGCGTGTAGTAGCCGCCTTTGAAGGCCTTGTATCGCGTGGGCAGGACGAAGTTGTACACGGGCACCACGACCATCAGCGCCAGGCCGAAGAGGAAGAAGCAGAGCGCGAAGATGAAGCCCGCCCAGGCCCAGTGGAGCGGCCCGGACCAGCCCTGGCCGAACGGAGATGCCCAGCTCCAGAACCCCAGCGCGGGCGCCATGGCGAGGCCCAGCGCCGAGGAGGCCAACACATAGAGCAGCAGCACCGCCGCTCCGTAGCTGGCACGGGCGAAGCGCCGCAGGGTCCGGTCCATCCAGCCCGAGGGCGGCGGATTCTTGCGCTGGTCTTCGGCGAAGGTGGCGGGCTCGGGCATCAGGGAAGCCTATCTCCGGATCGGGATGCGGATGAAGGTGCCGGGATGCAGGCTCAGCTTCAGGGGCTCCCTGGCGTCCTTCGCGGACTCGGAGCTTACATCCCCGCCTGTGCCGTAATTGACTTGGAGGTGCGGCCCCTTGTCGACCTTGAAGACCACCACCAGCCGGCTTCCGGCTTGCAACCGACAGCTCGCGAGTCGGCCGCTCTGGAAGGGGAGGGTTTCGAGGCGGCCGGGATGGAAGAGCTGGCGCCTGCTGCGGTCCCGGGTGTAGCTGGCCCGGGTCGTGAGGTAAGAGAGCAACAGGTAGTCGCCGCTGGCGCTCTGCTCGTAAAGCTGCAGGTCGAAGTCGAAATCGCGCTTGTTGACGATGAAGCGCAACTCGCCGGAGAAGAGGCCGCCCACCTCCAGCGGCGCGGCCAGAGGCTCCCCGTAGAAGGCGAAGCCGTTGTCTGAGTCGAGAGTCTTGTCCTGCACCACCGGAGGCTGACCGCCGAAGCTGAGCACCCGGCGTCCCGCCAGGTCCACGCGCAGGTCCAGGTTCCCCTTCACGGGCGCGGGGCTCAGCAGAAGGCCGTCCTCGGCCTTGAGGGGCGAAGGGTAGAGCGTGAGGGTCGCATCGCCCATGGCTTCCAACGAGGGCGCATGCCCCCATCGGTTGGCGCCGAGGATCTCGTAGTTCACGCGGTCCTGGAGCAGCGCGGGTTTGGGACCGCCCCGCAGCGTGTGGTCGAGCCATTGGTAGCGCAGCTCCTCGATATCGATCCGGGCGGCGGGGTCGATGCGGTAGCCGGCCAGCACTTCCTGCGAGCGGCGCTGGGCGCGGATGTGGTCGTAGGGACCGATGAGCAGGTAGTGCTCGGCGCTGGGGTTGAAGGCGGTGTGCTGCTGGAAGTAGTAGAGCGCCCCCAGCTGGCCGCCATCGAAATAGCCCGTCGTGGTGAGGACGGGGATGCGGATCCCGGCGAAGTCCTGCCGGTAGGGGATCATGGCCTGCCAGTAGGCGTCGTAGCCCGGATGCTCCAGCCAACGGAGGAAGATCGGGTTCAGATGGCCGTCGAGTTTCGGCAGGTCGCGGTACGGGTGGCCGTCGCCGAACCAGGCCCAGTCGAGGCCGTTCCAGCGCTCGGAGTCGTTGTAGCTAGCCTCATCCAGCATCCGGTTGTTGGTGACATAGGGCAGCCACTTGTAAGCGAAGTTCTCGAAGATGCCGCCCTGCATGGGCACATCGATGCCCGGCGCCGCGGTGACCGAGGGCATGAGGGAACGCAGCGCTTTGGGCGGGCGCTTGGCGGCGGCCCACTGCGTGAAGCCGTCGTAGCTGCCGCCGAACATGCCCACCTGTCCGTCGCTCCAGGGCTGTTTCGCGATCCACTCGATGACGGCGTCCGCGTCGGCGCCATCATGCTCGTAGGGCGCGATCTCGCTCCGGCTGCCGCGCTTGCCACGGCTGTTGGCCGTCACGCCCGCGAAACCGTTGGCGGCGGAACGCTTGGCCTCCACCAGGTTGAAGTCGGCGGCGTAGATCGTGAATTCGAGAGCTGTCGGCAGGGGCTTGGCCGCGCCCTTGGGCAGGACGACGAGCGCAGAGATCGTGGCACCGTCCGTGGTGGGGATGAGTTCCTCCCGCACCTCGTAGCGGCGGGCGTCGTCCTCCGCGAGGAGGGGCTTCGCGAGAGGCAGCACCTGCTCGAAGACTTCGCGGTCCTCCATGGCACGAGCGATGTCGACGATCTCGGTTGTGGATAGGGGGCGCTGGGGCAGCGTCTGGGCTGGGGTCCCAAGGCCCACATCGAAAGCCCGCCCGGCCTGGAATGCGCCACGCGCATCCAAGGCTGCGAGGCGCCGCGCGAAGTCCTGCTTCAGGGATGCCTCGAAAGAGCCGCCCTTGGCTGCTTGCTGGCGGGCCCGGGCGTAGAGTTCCTGGGGCAGATAGGCATAGAGTGCGCGGGCTGGGTGGATGGACGCCCGCAGGATTCGCGACGCGCTGATGTCGTCGAGCGCGCCCTCCCAATCGCCGGCCGCGAGCTCGAGGTGGATGCGGCCGCTCAGCTCCGTGTCGCGATCCGGGTCGTGATAGGCGGCGAGGGCCTGCCGGGCCAGAGCAGAGAGGTCAGGCTGCTGGGCCGGGGAGAAGATTGTGAGGCAGGCCGCGAGGCCGAGACGGATTTTCATGGGGCTCCACCTTCCAAATCTAACGGGACTATAGACTGGCTGCATGCACCTTGCGCTGTTGCGACTTTCGGCCCTTGGCGACATCCTGCGGGTGCTGCCGGCCTGGGCGAATCTGCATGAGGCCTTTCCCGAGGCGCGCCTGCAAGCCGTGGTGGAAGACCGCCACGCATTCCTCCTGGAGCCCTTTCCTTGGCTGGAGCCGGTGATCGTGAGGCGGAAGGCGCTTTCGAATCCCTTCTCGGCGTTGCCTGAGTTGAAGCGCGTGGCGGCGGAGCTGCGCGGCGCGGAGGCCAGCCTCGACTTCCACGGCATTCTCAAGTCCGCGCTCATTCCGAAGTCCGCGGACATCGCCGAGCGCTGGGGCGACGGCGTCACAAAGGAATTCGCGGGTGCGATGCAGACCCATCACGCGCCGTTCAAGCTTCAATCGCGTTACGCCCAGGCGCTGGGATTGACGGAAGCCTTCGGCGCGAGCCGTGGCGTGAAAGGCCTCGGCCGTTTCCGTCCGGTGTTGAAGGACGCCGCGTTGCCGGATCCCGGCGCCGTCTGGATGATGAAGCGGCCCCGCGCGGTACTCGTGCCGGGCGCGTCGCGCTCGGGCGCGCACAAACGCTGGCCCCTGAGCCACTGGCTGGAGCTCGCGGCGGCCATGAAGGACCGTTGGGAGCTCCGTTGGAGCCTAGGTCCGGATGAAGCGAAATTGCGCGAGTGGCTGCCCCATGAAAGCGGCGTCCCTGCCTTGCCACCGATGCCCTGGTGGCAACTGGCCGCGGCGGTGCGGCAGGCGGACCGCGTCATCACCGGCGACACCGGCCTGCTCCATCTCGCCGTGCTGTCGGGCGTGCCCGTCACGGCGCTCTTCGGCCCCAGCGATCCCGTCATCGCGGGACTGACCGAGGGAACCGGCTCGCTGCTCCGCACCGGCATCGCCTGCTCGCCCTGCCGCGACCGCGCCTGCCGCCGGAGGCAGTGCCTGGAAGATCTGGGTCCGGAACAAGTCCTCGCGTCGCTCTGAAAATGAAGCGGCCCATCGCTGGGCCGCTTCGTCCATTCCAGCGCGCCTCAGTGCCGCGCCACGACTTCCTGGATGGTCTTCAGCAGCGCGCGGCTGGCCTCGGGGTCCATGGGCTTGGGCTGGCCGTTGGCGGCGGCCTGCATGTTGGCCATCATGGCGTCCTGATAGGTGGCGTGGGCCTTGAAGAGCTCCGCCATGTCGTCCGCCGTCAGGAGGACCTTCTTCTCGTCCAGCGCTTTGTAGGCCGCCTGGGCCGCGGGGCGTTCGGCGGCAGGCAGGGCGGCGGCCACCGCGTTCCCTTCCGCGACCATGCCCTTCACCACGCCCTGGTTCGCCGCGCTCTGGAGGCCTGCTGCGAGCCCTTTGGAGGTATCCACGGTGATGCCCTGCTTGGCGGCCTCGCTCCTGACTTGGGCGATGCCCGCCTTGGCCGGATCGTAGACCGTCTTCTTGAAGAGGTAGACGCAGCTCGCCATGACGAGGATGCCGATCAGCACGACCGTGCCGCAGCCGATGAGGAGCCATTTCAGGATGGGGTTCATGCCCTTCTTGGGGGCGGCCTGGCCGTCGCTCATGGCGATCTCCTTGGGGTGTCGGCCCCAAGGATGGCAGGGCGCTGAGGAGCCTGTCCAAGAAATCCCCTGTGCGCGGCGCCAGCCACCAAGAGCCTGGTGGCAAGGAAGCGCGCGCAGCCGCGATGCGTTCACATCGTGCCAGCACGGTGACGCAGCCAACGGGCTCTTGGCGGCTGGCCCTCACGCTATCGAAGGCCCCACCGGGGCCTTCTCCCGCGAAGCTTGCAGCTTCGCGGAGCGGGGGACCTGGGTTGGGGCGGCGGGCGTCGCCATGCTGCGTTAGGCTCGCTCCGCGTAGTAGCGCGCTACGCTGCCGCTCGCCTGCCTTGCCTGGCTCGCCCGGCGCTCCAACGCCGCCCGGGGTATTTCTTGGACAGGCTCCTAGCTCCGGTGCCAGACGGTCGTGCCGTCCTTACGGTCTTCCAGCACGATGCCCATGGCCTTGATCTGGTCGCGCAGGCGGTCGGCCTCGGCCCACTGCTTGGCGGCCTTGGCGGCACGGCGGGCCTCGATGAGCGCATCGACTTCCGCGTCCGCCGTCTCCGCTTCGCGGGGCCAGGCGGAGAAGATGGTGTCCGCCTCATCCAGGAAGGCCAGAGCCGCGTCCCGCTCCTCCCGGGTGAGGGCGATGCGGTCGTCCTGGGCATTGAGATCGCTGATGAGGGTGAAGATAGCGGCGAGCGCTTCCGGCGTGTTGAGGTCGTCGCCCATGGCGGCCCAGAAGGCCTCCCGCGCGGCCGCGATGCGGGACAGGGGCTCGATGGCTTCCTTCCATTCGCCGCCGCCAGCCGTGCCCTCACCCTTCATGCGGCGGCGGAAGGCGCGGATGCGCTTGAGCGCGTTCTCGGCGGCCTTCAGGCCCTCGAAGGAGAAGTTGTAGAGCTTGCGGTAGTGGTTGCTCTGGATGGCGTAGCGGAAGGCGATGGGGTCCACACCTTTCTCGCGGAGGTCGCGGAGGGTGAAGAAGTTGCCCAGGGACTTGGACATCTTCTCGCCCTCCACCATGAGGAACTCTCCGTGGACCCAGGTGGAGACCCAGGTGTGGCCCAGGGCGCCGTCGCTCTGGGCGATCTCGTTCTCATGATGGGGGAAGATGAGATCCACACCGCCCGTGTGGATCTCCACGCGCTCGCCAAGATGCTCGATGCCCATGGCCGAGCATTCGATGTGCCAGCCCGGCCGGCCGGGCCCCCAGGGGCTGTCCCAGGTGGGTTCTCCGGGTTTCTCCGCTTTCCAGAGGACGAAGTCCGTGACGGCATCGCGTTCATACTCGTCGGTGTCCACGCTGGAACCGATGCGCATGCCCTCCCGGTCGAGATGGGCCAGGCATCCGTACTCGGGCAGACCCGCGATGCGGCAATAGACGGAGCCCTCCCGCGCGTAGGCGAGGCCTTTGGCCTCCAGCTTCTGGATGAGGGCGATCATGTGGGGGATGTGGTCCGTGGCCTTGGGCATCACATCCGGGCGCCGGACGCGCAGCGCGTCCAGATCTTCCAGGAAGAACCCCGTGAACCGCTCCGTGAGGGCCTTCATGGCCCCGTGGCGTTCGGCGTTGGTGGCGGACTCCGGCAGCCCCTTCTGGGAGTCGCGGATGATCTTGTCCTCCACATCCGTGAGGTTCATGCAGAAGCGGACCTCGTGCCCGGCGGCCGCCAGGGTCCGGCGCAGCAGATCCTGGAAAAGGAAGGTGCGCAGGTTGCCGATATGGACGAAGTTGTAGACCGTCGGCCCGCAGTTGTAGACGCGGGTCCGGCCGTCCGGCCCAGGGCGCACGGGTTCCACGCCCCGGGTGAGGGTGTTGAACAACGAGACCGGACGGTGCATGCTCTGCATCCATCCATCTCACCACAAACCGCCGGGGAGGCCCCATGGGGCTCTTCAACTTCGGGAAGACCAAAGGCGAGTCGCCCCAGGAGCTGGCCCAGCGGGCGAAGCTGGCGGAAGACGAGGCCATCCAGAAGGGGACACAGCTGGAGGCGCTCCAGGAGCTGGTCCGCCACTTGGACGGGGACCGGCTGCTGCTGCTGCGGGCAGTGGAGGAGCTGAGACCGGGCATGGAGCCGAAGGCGCTGGGCGAGGCCCTGCTCGACATCTGCTTCAAGCCGCTGGGGCTGGCCTCTCTCTACCTCGCCCTGGTGGACTGGGAGGCGGACACCATCAACTTCCCGATCTACCACGAGGGCGGACGGCTCAGGAATCAGCCGGCGCGCCCCCTCTCGAAGGATGGCGGTCTCACGGCCAAGGCTGTGCTGGCGGGCTCTCCGCTCTACATCCGGACCCTGGAGGAAGCCCGCGACGCCGGCGCCGTCTTCTCCGAGGCCGAGCGGGTGAGCGGTCTCGTGCCCCAGAGCTGGTACGGCGTGCCTTTGGGCGTAGGGCCCGGCTGGAAAGGGCCGAGCTTCGGTCTCGTGAGCTACCAGAGCTTCCATCAGGAAGCCTTCCCGGATTCGCGGCGCCGCTTGATGGACGCCATGGCCGCCATCCTGGCTCTGGCGGTCAGGGCTCAGCGCTGAGCATCGCCCTCAGCGCTTCCGGCAGCACGGTGGCGCGGCCATCCGCGCCCGCCACGAGATGGCGGCTCTCGCCTTCGGCCAGCAGGAGCCCGTCCCGCTCGATGCGGTAGGCGAAGGCCACATGCCTGCGGCTCATCTCCTTGAGCGAGGTCCGCACCTGCACCAGCTCGTCGTAACGAGCGGGGGAGCGGTAGGTGAGCGAGACGCCGTTCACGGGAAGACGGACACCTTGGGCCTCCCAATCGGCGTAGCTCCTGCCGAGTCTGCGTAGCAGATCGGACCGCCCCAGCTCCATCCACACGACGAAATGGCTGTGGTGCACGATGCCCATGGCATCGGTCTCGGCATAGCGGACCCGGATGTCGGTGATGGATTCCATCCTTCCATTCAAACGCAAAGGCGCCCCGGATGGGCGCCTTTGCATGGAGCGGCGAAGGGTTATTCGACGGTCACCTTGATGTGGTCGCCGTCGTTGGTGGTCACTTCCAGCAGCATGTCGCCGGGCTTGGACTCCTGGAGCATCTTCACGAGCTGGTCCGCCTTGAGGGGTTTGCTGTCTTTGCCGTTGATGCGGATCTCGCTGTCCTGGGCGCATTCGAGGATGCTGGTGGCCAGGCTGAGAGGCGTGCGCATGTGGACTTCGGTGGGGCCGTTGCCCTTGTGGTGGCCATGGCCGTCATGGGAAACGATGTCCACCTTGAGGTAGCGGGTGGGCGCTTGAGCGGACAGGGGTAGGGCGAGACTGGCGGCGAGCGCCAGCGGGGCGAGTAGGGCGCGCATGGAATGCTCCTTTGGGTTGCCGGGATCTGCGTCGGCCGGTTCGAGATGGATTACGGACGGCCAGAGTCGCGGATTAGCCAGGTCGTGGCGGTGCGAGGCGAGTATCGTGGAACGATGCTTCCATCCGGGGCATCTGAATCCCGGTATCGAGGTCCCATGAAACCACTCGTGTTCGCCGCCGCCCTGTTCTCCACGCTGCCCATGCTGGCCCCCCTGTCGGCGCATGCGCCTGGGGACTATGGTCAAGGGGCCGTCTGGCACGAGGATCTGGAGAGCGCCCTCCGGGAGGCCAAGGCATCCCACCGCACGGTCTTCGTGGACATCTGGGCCGAGTGGTGCCCGCCCTGCCAGCGCATGCGCCAGGAGGTCTTCCCCACCGCCCAAGCCCAGTCCGCCCTTCGGAAGGTGGTGGCCGCCTCCGTGCTCGTGGAGAAGAAGGACCGCACGCCCGTCCCTGCCGGAGTCGCCGTGGACCAGAAGTACGGCACCCAGGCCTACCCCACCCTCGTGATGCTGGATGAGGACGGCAAGCTGCTCCGCCGCCACACCGGCGCGCTCGATCCCGCGGGACTCGCCAAATTCATCTCGGGCAAATAGCCCGCTCCGGAGCCACGACATGAAACGCCTCATCACCGCCGCCCTCTTCGCATCCGTCCTGCCGGCCTTCGCCCAGGGCCCCATCACCTGGGAGCACGACCTCGCCTCCGCCACGGCCCGCGCCAAGCGCGAGCACAAGCAGATCTTCATGGACATCTACACCGACTGGTGCGGCTGGTGCACGAAGATGCGCAACGAGACCTTCCCCACGCCCGAGGCCCAGGCGGCCTTGCGGGATTTCGTGCCCCTCTCCGTCAACACTCAGCTCAAGGACGGCACGCCCACCGCCAACAAGCCGCTGGAGAAGCAGTTCGGTGTGCAGGGCTTTCCCAGCCTCTACATCCTGGATGAGAACGGCAAGACCGTCCGCTCCCTCGCCAGCTACCTGCCGCCCAAGGAGTTCGCCGAGTTCCTGAAGGGCACGCTGGACACCAGCAAGATGGATTGAGGCCGGCGCTGTCCATGAAGGGCCCCGCTCGTGCGGGGCCCTTTCATTGCCAGGCCCGGGCTTCCGCCTTCACGAGATGTTTCAGGGCCGATTCCCGGCCTCCGCCGTACAGGGTCTGGTCGGCAGCTTCGGATAATCCGTGAAGAGCCTTAGCGCGATCTGGCCTCAGGCGTGCCAGGCGCGCAAGCCAATGGCGCGAAGTCTCCCCGGGCTGGGGCGGCGCGAGACGGCGCGTGCGCCGGAGGAGCGGGGCGAAGGCCTTCACGCCCTTGGGTTCCACGAGACCCCCGGTCTGGCGCTTCGGGCGGAACCGCCAGGCGGCCCAGACCAGCGCCAGCATCACGAGGAGCGCGACCGTGAGCGGCGAGGGCTTCTTCCAGGACCAGTGCCAGCCCTTGGCGAGATCCTGGGCCACGCTCTGGAGGGAGACGAGCCCCGCCGCCTGGTCCTCGCCGGAGAAGCGCACCACATAGCGGTCCCACTTGAACGACACGGCGTCCGCGAGGCGCGTCCAGGTCTGTGACCAGCCGCCGGCGTCCGCAGAGAGGGCTGGGGTGCTATCGGCCATGCGCCAGACGCGGGCCCCGTCATCCCAGTACTCCACCCAGGAGTGGGCCTCATCCTCCGTCACGAGCCAGTAGCCGCCCTCGGGAACCCAGGCGCCCAGGCGGTAGCCGTTCACCACGCGGGCGGGCACGCCGCGGGCGCGGAGCATGAGCGCGAGGGCGGAGGCGAAGTATTCGCAGTGGCCCGCCTGGGTGCGTTCCAGGAATTCCTCCAGCGGATTGGCTGCCGCGCCGCAGGGGTTGTCGAGGGTGTAGCGGAAGGCGCGGAGCCGCGCTGACAAGGCCGAGGCCAGGGCGGGGGCCTTCATCACACCGGGCGCCCAAGACAGGCTCGCGCGCCGCGCGGCCTCGTGCTGCGGCTGGAGTTCGAGCAGTGTGGTGAGATGCCGCCCCATAGGCGGACGGGCATCATCCAGGGGGACGGGATCGGGATCCAGCCCCCGAGCGTGGAGCCGCTCGGCCTGCGGGTCCGCCTGCACCACCTGCAAGGGGACGCCGCGCGCCACGGGGAAGGGGAGGTGCCAGCTCCCGCCCTCTCCCCGGCGCAACCGCAGCGTGAAGGGCGTGCCCGCGTAGGCGGTGCCATAGGGCATGGGGACGAGGCCACGCGGCGTGGGGTTGAGGAAGATCTCCAGGCGGACGCCGCCCTCTCCGCCCCAACCATCCTGCTGATTGCCCAGGTGGAAGCCGAGGGGCTGTGTGGAGTCGTAGGGCTCCCAACGCTGCCCATCCACCCGCTCCAGCGTCACACCGCGCAGATAGGACAGGTAGCCTCCCAGCGCTTCCCGCTGGCCTGCCGTGAGATCCGCGGGCGGCACCACGCGCAGGACCACGGCGTGGTTGGCGTTGATGGGTCCCTGCTGGCTGAGGTCCACCTGGTCGCTGAGCCCCGCCTGGAGCCTTCCCAGCGCCGCGCCGAAGGCGGGGAAGGGACGCCAGCCCGCGTTGAGCCGTGGCAGCAGCAGGAAGAAACAACCTGCCAGCGCCAGCGCGCCCGCGGCCCAGAAGGGCACGAGCCGGAACGGCGGCCGTGAGGAAGGCCCGTGGCGCAGCGCGGCGGGTTGTTCCCAGGCAAGCTGCAACAGCGTGAGGGTGGCCGTGATCATCCAGAGCAGGGTCCAGGCGAAAAACTCGAAATCCGCGTTGCTGATGGCCGTGGTGAGGAAGAGCAGGAAGCCCATGAGGAGCAGTTGCCGCCGCTGCGGGGGCTGGCGAGGCAACGCCAGCCGGAGGCCGCTGAGGAGGAAGAGCAGCCGCACCATCTCGCCGAAGAAGCCCGGGTGCGTGAGCAGGTCGAAGGCAAGCCAGGCGATGACGGCCAGCTCCACCGGCAGCCGCCACCGTGAGAGATCCCAGCGCCTCCACTCGACGACGGCCGCGGCCACGAGAGGCACCGCCATGAACACCAACTCCCATGGCTCGAAGATGCCCGTGCGCGCCACGGCGCCGTAGACGGCCCAGAGCGGGAGATGGTCCAGCCAGCGCGCGTGCCTCATGGCGTCCGATTATCGCGCCAGACGGCGGAGAAATCCCCCGCGCCGTTCAGGTCCACGCGCACCCCGGGCGCCGCGGCCACGATCTGGTCGGGCCACCAGAGCACCGCGTAGGGCGCCTGGTCCGCGATGCGCGCCTGGGCCGCCTTCAGGAGTTCCAGGCGCCGCGCGGGGCCTGATTGATCCGCTTCATCCAGCAGCCGGTCGGTTTCAGCATCCGCGAAGCGCCCGCGGTTGAACCCGCCTGGCGGAATGGAGCCGGAGTGGAAGATGCGCCGCAGGATCGCCGGATCCGTCACGCCCACCCAGCGGAGGCTCACCACCTGGAACCGTCCGGCCAGCGCATCCGCGAAGAGCGCGCCGAACTCCTTCGACTCCAGCCGCAGCTCCACGCCGATGCGGCGCCACTGGTCCTGGATGGCCAGCGCCTTCGTGCGGGCCTCCAGCTCCGGCGTCGTGAGGAGCGTGAGGGTGAGGCGCGGCGCGGCGGGTTTGCGCGTGAAGCCCGCCTCATCCAGCAAGCGTTCCGCTTCGATGCGCCGCCCGGCCATATCAAGTGAGGGCCCGGCTTCCCGCACACCCGCTTCCGATTCCGGTGGGAAGAAATCCCAGGCGGGCCGCGCCCATCCGTTGCGCAGCGCGCGGACCATCAGATCACGGTCGAGCGCGAGGCTCAACGCGCGGCGCACGCGAGCATCCTTCATCGCCGGATCCGTGCAGCGGAAGGCCACATATTCCTCTCCCGCGCCGCGCACCGTGCGGACCTCCACGCCAGGCCCTGCCGCGGCGGCCAGATCCGGCGGCAGGTTGCTCAAGGCGAGATGCACGCTTCCGTGGCGCAGCGCCAGCAACCGCGCGGCCGCGTCCGGCATGAGCCGCAGCTCCAGATCCTGGGGATCGGGCCTGCCCGCGATATCCGGATGGTCCTTCCGCGCCTCCAGCAGGATGCGCTGCTCCCGGACGATGGCGGCGATGCGGTAGGGGCCCGTGCCCGGCGGATCATCACCGGCCGCGCCCTCCGGCACGAGCCCCAGCCCGCCGCGGATGAGATTGGCGGGAAAACCCGGATCAGCGGCGTGCAGTTTCAGATGCAGCGTCGTACCGGCTACCCAGGCCGCCTCGATCCCTGACTGGAACGCGGAGGCTTTCGCGCCGTGGACAGCCGGGTCCATGAGCGCCTGCACGCTCCAGAGGGCATCCTCCACGCGCAAGAAGCGCCCGGGCGAAAAATGGAACCAGCCCGCGGGTTCCTTGCCCTGCATAGGAAACTCGAAGGCCAGCTCCGCGTAGGGCACCTCCCACCGCCAGGCCAGGCAACCATCCGGCACGAGGCGCAACTGAGCATCCCGCCGCAGCAATCCCTGATGCGTCAGCCCCAGCAGCCGCTCGCTGGCCTGGTCGTTCCCCGAGCGCGGATCCAGGCTCAGCGGGAACGCCTCCCACGCCATGACCACCATGTGGGGTCGCGTGTGTGGATGGCAGGCGAGCAGGAGGAAAGCCAGACCCGCGAGGATCCGCTTCACGGGAAGACCCAAGCGCCCAACACCGCTTCGGCCGTGGCGCCGGTCACTTCCGGGAGATTCGCGGGGAAGCCTGCCGCGCTGGCGCCGCCGAGGAGGGCCCAACTCACGGCTTCGCGGCTGCCGGAAGGGAGGCTCTTGTCCACGCGCCAGCTGAGGGCGGGCGCGCGCTTCGCCAGTTCTTCGCGCAGGCGCGCGTGGTGGGTGCCGCCGCCGCTAAGGAGGCCCCCCGAGAGGGGAAGCCGGATGCGCCGCAGCTCATGGGCCACGGCCGAGGCGGTGAAGGCGGCGAGGGTGGCAAGGCGGTCCGGCAGGGCCAGCTGCTCAAGCGCGGGCGCTTCGCTATCCAGCCAAGCTTCGCCGAACACTTCCCTGCCCGTGGATTTGGGTGGCTGTGCCTGGAAGTAAGGATGTTCCAGCCAGTCCGTGATGCGTGATTCATCCACGGCGCCGGTCGCATGACCGCCATAGGGATCGAAGTCCAGGTCAAGCCAGCGTCGCGCGGCGAGATCCAGCAGGCTCATGCCGGGGCCAAGATCCCAGGCATGTAGCTTCGCGCCGTCCCAGATCGTGGCGTTGGCGATGCCGCCCAGATTCAGGGCGAGGAAGGGCCGGTCCGCGCCGTGGAGCCAGAGTTCGGCCTTGGGCACCAGCGGCGCGCCCTGGCCGCCCAGGGCCATGTCGCGGCGGCGCAGATCGAAGACCACGGGGCAGCGGAGGCGCTCCGCCAGCACGAAGGGATCGGCCAGTTGAAGCGTGGCGCCGTGATCCGGGTGATGCTGCGCTGTCTGGCCATGAAGGCTCGCCAGATCCGGCTCGAGCTTAAGCTTTCCGCAGAACGAGGCCGCGGCTTCTGCGTGGTGGTCGCCCAGGCGCCGCTGGAGGATGCAGAGCGCGGCGGGATCGAGCCGGTTCCCCGCGGCCGCCAGCACCGCGGCCCGGAGCTCATCGGAGTAGGGCGTCTGCGCGTGGCCCAGCAGGCCGAGGAAGGGGCTTCCGCCGTCGAACGCGCCTGGATCCACCTCGATGAGCGCCACATCCACACCGTCCGCCGAGGTGCCGGACATGAGTCCCAACACGCGCCAGGGACCGGGACGGGAGATGCGGAAGGTCATGGCGTGATTCTGACAGGCTGGCCCTACACTGGTGGTCTCGCAGGAGCCGGGCCATGGCCGCCTTCATCGTCATCCTCATCGTCCTCGCCGTCATCTACTTCGCCATGAAGGGGAAGGGGGACCGTCCCGAGCAGCTGGGCGCCGCCAAGCGCGGCATGACCAGCGGGCACATCGGCGACCACGCGTTCGTCTCCCCCTATGCCAAGTGCCCCGCCTGCGGCGCCTCGGGCGACGGGATGAAGGCCAACTACGACGGCACCCGCACGGTGAAGTGGACCTGCGGCTACTGCGGCGCCCAGGCCGGCATCCAGGAATTGAAGGACGACGAACTCCCGCTGGCGACGCGCCGACGCCTGGGCTTGGACCCGGATCCCGCCGCCGCGATGGTGCCTCAGCAGGGCGGCTACGGCCCGGGCATGCAGGGCCCGAACCTGGGCGGCCTGCTCACGGGCGTGATGCTGGGCGAGATGTTGGGTGGTAACCGCCCCTCCTCTGGCGGGCAAGGCCAGGGCTCCGGCCAGGACTGGGGTGAGTCCGATTCTTCCGGCGGCGGTTCCGACTGGGGTGACTCCGGCGGTGGCGATTCCGGCGGGTCGGACTGGTAGCGCCTACAGAACCTTCGGCACCACGAAATGCCCATGGCTCTGCGCGGGCGCGTTGGACAGGGCCGCTTCCTGGGTGAGGGACGGGCCGATCTCATCCTCGCGCCGCGGCAGCGGAAGAGCGAGGGCGTGGAGCATGGGCGGCACATCCTCAAGCGGCAGGGCGTCCAGTTTCTCCGCGCGGCTCAGGAGCTGGACCATGGCCTGCCGCAGGGGCTCGATCTCCTCGTCGCGGAGGCTGAGCCGGGCCAGCTTTGCGCAGTGCAGCACATCTTCGCGAGTCACATTCATTCGATCAGTCTACCGCCAGGCGGAGATCCGAATCCGCGTTGAGGGCGAAGCCGCGCTCCAGCGGCAGGCGCGCGCCCGCCGCGGCGATCATGGCGCCGTTGTCGGTGCAGAGCTTCGGTTCGGGGATGGCGAGAACGAGGCCCTCCCGTTCCGCCAGGGCCGCGGCCCGGAGCCGTAATTCCGAATTGCAGGCCACGCCGCCGCTGATGATGAGGCTCTTCGCGCCGTGCTCCCGCGCCACTTCCGGAATGGGACGCAGGAGCCAGTCGGCGACGGCGTCCTGCAGGCTGCGGCAGAGCGCCTGGACGGCCGGATCCTCCGCACCCCTTGTGGCGAGGCGCGGATCGCGCTCCACGCGCAGCTTCAGCGCGGTCTTGAGGCCGGAGAAGCTCCAGGCGGGCTTGCCGTCGCGGAAGCGGGGAGGCGTGAAGGGTTCGGCGGCTTTCGGCGCGCGCTGCGCGCAGGCATCCACAGGCGGGCCGCCAGGATAGCCCAGGCCCAATACTCGCGCGGCCTTGTCGTAAGCCTCGCCGGCGGCGTCGTCGCGGGTCTTGCGCAGGAGCTCGAGATGTGTCCAGTCCTTCGCGAGGTAGAGGTGCGTGTGCCCGCCGCTCACGAGCAGCGCCAGCGCGGGGAAGGGCAGGTCCGGATTCGCGAAGCGCGCGGCGTTGAGATGGCCCAGCAGGTGGTGGACACCCACCCAGGGGAGGTTCTCGCGCCAAGCCAGCGCCTTGCCCGCGCTGAAGGTGCAGAGGAGGCTGCCCACGAGTCCCGGCCCCCGCGTGACGGCGATGCGGTCCAGGTCCTCCAGCTTCGCGCCTGCCTGGTCCAGCGCCTCCTGGATGGTGCCCCGCACCTGCAGCAGATGCTCCCGCGCCGCCAGCTCGGGCACCACGCCGCCGAAGGGTCCGTGCAGCGCGTCCTGGCTGCGCCGCACCAGCGATTTCAGCACCGGCTCGCGCGCGGTCTCCTCCACCACCGCGGCGGAGCAATCATCGCAGGAGCTTTCAAGGCCGAGGACCAGCATCTTGATAGTCTACCTCTCCGCCTATGACCCTCGTCCCCACCCGCATCGCGCTGAACCGGCCTCTGCCGCCGTTGACCTATCTGGCGCCGGAGGGGCTGCCACCCGGCGTGCGGGTGAAGGTGCGCGTGCGGAACGCTGCGGCGGTGGGTCTCGTGCTGGGGCCGGATCCCGCGCCTCCCGCGGCGAAGCTGCGGCCTATTGACGACATCCTCGACCCCTTTCCCCTCTTGCCGCCGAAGTTGCGGGAGCTGGCGGCTTTCGCCGGTCGCTACTACGGCGCCACGGAGGCGCAGCTGCTTCCCCTGAGCCTGCCGCAAGCTTTGCAGCCGCGCTGGGAGACGCTGTTGCCGGATGGCCGCAGTCTCGCGGAGCTGCGTGAGGCCGGTGCGTGGGCCGAACTCGCCGCGCTGGGCGAGGCCTGGCATGCGGGCCAGCTCGCGCTGCCCACACTCATGCACCGGGAGGATCTCCGCGGCGCGGGACTCGTGGAAGTGCGGCGCACGGCCGTGACCCACCCCTCGCGCGTCACCGAGCAGCAGGCGCGGGTGCTGCTGGCGCTGGAGGACGCGGGCGGCGCGCTGATGGAGATCGAACTGCTCCGTGTGGCGCGGGTGACGGGCGCGGTCCTCGGCACCCTGGAACGGCACGGCCTCATCGAGCGGCTCAAGCGCATCGATCCGCTTTCGCAACAGCGGGAGGCGGGCGCGGACCGCACCGTCATCCTCAACGCGGAGCAGCGGGCCGCGGCGGACGCGGTGGCGCTGGATGCGTTCCATGTCCACCTGCTCTACGGCGTGACGGGCTCCGGCAAGACGGAGATCTACCTCGATCTGGCCGGCCGTGTCCTGGAACGCGGCCGGCGCGTGCTCTGGCTCGTGCCGGAGATCGGCCTCACGCCGAGGCTGCTGGCGCGGCTGGAGGCGCGCTTCCCCGGCCGCGTCGCTGTGGGCCACGCGGGCCTCAATGCCACGGAGAAACAGGCCGATGTGGTGCGGTTGCTCCAGGATGGCGCGGATCTCTTCGTGGGCGTGCGCAACGCGGTGATGGCGCCGCTGCGTGACATCGGTCTCGTCATCGTGGATGAGGAGCACGAAGGCTCTTACAAATCGGAGGAGCATCCGCGCATCCAGGCCCGGGACCTCGCCATCAAGCGCGCTCAAGTGGAGGGTTGCCCCATCCTGCTGGGCTCGGCCACGCCCTCGCTGGAGAGCTGGCATGCGGCTCAGATGGGCCGCTACAAGCTGCTGCGGCTGGCGGAGCGGCCCGCGGGCGTGACGATGCCTCAAGTCGAGGTGGTGGATCTGCGCGAGGCCTACAAGACCGTGCGGAAGAAGGTGCTCTTCTCGCCGCGGCTGCTGGAGGGCATCCGGGACGCGCTGGCGAAGGGTGAGCAGGCCATGCTCCTGTTGAACCGGCGCGGCTACGAATCCTTCTGGATGTGCCGCGCTTGCGGGAAGGCCCTGGACTGCCCGCACTGCTCCGTGAGCCTCACCTTCCACCGCGCGGCGCACCGGCTGAAATGCCACCTCTGCGGGCACGAGGCTGCGCCGCCGGAGGCCTGCCCCTTCTGCGGCGAGCCCCATCTGCGCGGTGTGGGTGAAGGCACCGAACGCGTCGAGGAGGAACTCACAGCGCTGTTCCCCTCGGCCCGCATCCTGCGCCTGGATCGCGACACCACCTCGCGGCGGGGCGCGCTGGAGGCCGCGTTGCTGGCGGCGGAACACGGCGAGGTGGACCTCCTCGTGGGCACCCAGATGCTGGCGAAGGGGCACACTTTCCCGAAGCTCACGCTCGTGGGCATCCTCGGCGCGGACCAGGGCCTCAAGATTCCAGACTTCCGCGCGGCGGAGCGCACCTTCCAACTGCTCACCCAGGTCGCGGGCCGCGCGGGCCGCGCCGACCGCCCGGGCCGGGTCATCCTCCAGACCTATGCGCCGGACCACCCGGCCATCGCCCACGCCGTGAACCAGGATTTCGAAGGCTTCGCCGCCACGGAGTTGCCTTACCGGGAGGCGCTCGCCTACCCGCCCTTCGCGGCGCTGGCGCTCTATCGCGCCGAATCCGACGACCCGCGCCAAGCCAAGGAGGCGCTGGAGACCATCAAGGCGCGCCTGGGCCGCGTCGCGGGCTTGCGTCTGCTGGGCCCCATGGAGGCGCCCGTGGCCCGGCTCAAGGACCGGTGGCGCTTCCAGCTCCTCCTGAAATCCCCCCGGCGGGAGGCCATCGGTGAAGCACTCCGGGTGGCTCCGCCCCCACCGGGGGGCGGACTCAGCTTGGATCGGGACCCCCAGAGTTTCACGGTATGACTAAAAAATAGTCATTTCGTTTCGGAAACCTGTGACATGGCCCCGACCAGGCGTATAAATGAAGCAGCAACAAGCCCATAAATTTTCTGGTTGCCTTCCGGAGTCCCCTCCACTCTTTCTGTCGAGGTCCTCATGCGTATGAGATCCCGTCCCAAGGGCTTTTCGCTCATCGAGCTGCTGGTCGTGCTCGCCATCGTCGGCATCCTGGTGGGCGTCGGGTTGAATTTTTCCCTTAGTCGTCCTTCCACGGCGGTGCGGGGCATCACCAACGATGTCTACGGCGTCCTTCAAGCAGCCCAGAATCTCGCCCGCAATTCAGGCCGGAATGTGGCGCTCCAGACCAGCGGCACCGAGCCGGCCAAGACCTTGACGCTCCAATACGGGTTCTTCGTGCAGAAGGCTGACGGCACGGATGACTTCACGCAAGGGCCGGGCAGCACTGCTGCCAACCCCGTCATGGGCAGCCTGGTCCTCGACACCAGTCTGAGCCGGTACGCTCAAATCGGGGACGCTTCCACGAACCAGCTTTCAACCGCTTCTCCAAGCCCCTCGCCGGGCGCCGACACCACCCTCAGCACCATGGAGCCCGCCTCCTTCTGGAGCAGCTCCTCCAACGACCTGTTCAGCGGTTCGACAACCCCTGCTTCCCCGGCGGTTTTCTATATCAAATCCGATGGCAATCCCAGCCAGGACTTCTACATACCCATCATCGGCGTCCGGAGCGGCACCGTGGGCACGGACCTTCCCCTGGGGGTCATTCTGGCCTCCCGGTCCAACGGGCTTTTGATGTTTCTCAAGTCCAACAGCAGTGATTCCACCAAGCCCTGGCGGCGCCTATGAACATCCGCAAAATGTCCAACGCTCATTCCGGATTCTCCCTCGTGGAGTTTCTGATGGTCGCGATCATCCTGGGGGTCGGCCTTCTGGGCCTGGCGGCCTTGACCACGATGTCCACCCGGGGGTTCGGCGGGAGCCGTGTCCGGAATACCGCCGCGAGCCTCGGAGGCAGCGTGCTCGATCGTCTGGCGCTTGACGGCCGGCTTAGCGCCGCAGTCCGGACAAACGGGGGGGCGATCCCCGCCTCCGCCCTTGTCGCGAACGCCGTGAACGACGCCGTGAACGCGTACGCCGACCCTGCCACGACCTTCACGACTTTCGACCTTCAGGGCCAGGGGACCAACACCACGCCGATCTACACCGTCACCTGGGTCCGCCGGTCTTCAAAGACGGGCATTGCTCCCGCGGCCACCAGCCTCTCCGTCAGCGCGGAAGTCGTCGTGAATGTCGCCTGGAACGAGGCCGTCAAGAACGCGGCAGGCGCCACCACCACGGTTCCCCGCTATCTCAGCGTCAGCCGGTCCGTCCGTTACTGAGGGAGCATCCATGTCTTCGCCACGCCACGCACGGCCCCTCGGCTTCTCCTTGGTGGAGCTGCTCATCGCGCTCGTTTTCGTCTCCTTCCTGATGGCCGGCATGCTCCGGATCTACGGCTCCGCCATCCAGGGCTTCGCGGCGGCCAACGAGTCGGCCAAGGCCCAGCGCGACAACCGGTGGGCCCAGGAGAACCTGTCGGATGATCTGCAGGCCGCGGGCTACTTCTTCTTCTACGCCGGCCGCCCGGCCGTCTCGGGCATCAGTGTGAGCAGCGGGAGCCAGAACCCGCTCATGCTTTTCCCGGGTCAGACCATCACGAACAAAGCCGCGGATCCCGCCAACCCCTCCGCCAGCCCCACCAGCGAGACCATCACCTTTGACGAGCTGCAGTTCCTGAGGGATGACATCCTGCCCGTCACCGCGCAGCTTTCGGCCCAGCCGGTGGGTTCGGGCAGCATCAGCGTGACGCTCTCGAACGGCGACCTGTCCCAGGTGAAGGCGGGCGATTTCGCCGTCCTCATGGACGCGGCTCCCTATCAGATGGTCCTCATCTCGGCCGCTCCTGGCAGCGGCACCACGGGCACGGTGCCCTTGAGCACCGCGGCCGTTCAGGACCCCAACACCGGAGCGGTCATTTCGTCCAGCGTCCTGAGCCTGAGCCATCAAGCAGGTGTGGATGTGGTATTCGTCCGCACCTATCAGGTGGTGCGGTACACCGTCATGCCTTTGAGCCTCGACCCGTCCAACACCGCCGCGACGGTCCCGTGCATGGTGCGCGACGAAGCGACCTATCCCGGGAGCGGGGCTCTGATTGCATGGCCGGCGCCCACCGCCACGGCCGCCCAGCTGGCCGCGGCCAATGTGACCCGCACGGTGATCGCGGAGAATGTGACGGGCCTGCGGTTCGACATGAGCCTGGATCAGGGCGCCACCTGGACGCGCGGCGCGGATTGGACCACCACCCAGGCGAACCTGAACGCGAAGCTCAGCGCCCTCGCCAGCGCTCCCGGCAATGCGGGCGTCGGCTACGCGACCACCACCACCGATCCTATCAATCCGCTGTGGTACCGGAACGCCCCGCTGCTCTTCCGGGCCGATGTCACCACTCGCACGGTGCTCAAACGGACGGATTACTCGGCGACCGCCAATGTCGCGGCTTACCGCTCCCGCACCCAGACTTTCCTTGTCCAGCCCCGCAATTTCGGCCTCGGCATCTAGGGGATCCCATGCACCGGTCCTTCCAAGCCCTCCTTCAGCACCGGGCCTCCGAGCGTGGCGGCATCACGATCGTCGTCGCCCTGGTCCTTATCGTCCTGATGAGCCTGGCCGCCTTCAGTCTTTCGCGGAATTCCATCCGGGAGATGGCCACCACGGGCAATGTCATCCAGGGGGACAAGGCGTCCGCCGCGGCCGACGCCGGCCTCGACTGGTTCGTCGTCTGGTCCCATCCGGACAATGTCTCGGTGGCCCTTTCGAACACGGCCGCCATCGGCAACAACACCCTGGCCAAGGCGATCACGGACATCAAGAGGACGGACTGGTACACCGCGCTCGGCAAGGATGGCCTTCTGGCGAGCACCGCCTCGAACCGCGCCTGGGACATGGCCGCCCTCGTCAAGAGCCAGGAAACCCAGATGGCGTCCAACGACATGGTGTTCGACAACACGGCGAACGCCACGGTGCTGCAGAGCAAGAACAACACCGGCAATCCCGTCGTCCAGAGCTTCAACCTCCAGGTCCGCTTCCTCGGCTTCCAGCCCGTCACCCTCACAGGCGGCGGGGGAAACGCGGCCGGCGGGACGAATCAGGGCGCCACGGGAAGCCAGGACACGGCGTGGCAGGTCGTCAGCACCGGCAACGCCGCCGTGCCCATCGGCAACGGCAACTACCTCCGCTATCAGCAGCGCCGCGAAATGATCGGCACCCAGGCTCTCTCCCAGTCCACCAAGTGATCCCTCTTTCTCCGGCCCCGGAGGCTTCCATGTCATTCGTCGCACGCATCCGAACCGCTTCGCTCGCTTTGGCCGCGGCCCTCGCCTTCCTGCCTGCCCGGGCCCAGATGGACCCGCGCTTGCAGACCACCACCACGGACCTGCTGGATGTCTACAAGGTCAGCTCGGCCAAGCCCGAGATGCTGACGGTCTTCGACTTCTCAGGCTCCATGCACGCGGTCTACTGGAACGCTCAGTACTACACGGGAGTCGGCCAGAAGGACCACAACGCTCAGTGGAACAATGTGTTTTCCGGCAATCCCGTCACCGGAGACGATTTCCCGGGCCTCGTGCCGACCATCGACAGCAACGGCTACATCTGGATGATGGAGGGCACCGGGTACTACCAGGACATCTGGACCGACGCTCAACCCAGCCAGTTCCAAGTGGATGGCAGCGGCAAGCCGACCGCCCAGCTCATCGCACCCAACGGCACGGTCATCCCAATTCCTCATACCACCACCTACAATTACGCCAGCCTCACGACCCTGGTGCTCCAGGCGACCCATATCCGGGTGACTGCCACCGCCAATGTCGTCCTGGGCGGGGTCTCCAAGAGCGTCACCCGGACCGTGGATCTCCCCATCCCCTGGGCGCTCTTCGACATGACCCAGACAAGCACCAACAACGCCTCCGCGACGATCTACCAGCAGACGGACCCGACCGGCGGACCTTCCTTGCCACCGGATTCCCTCTATCAGAGTCAGACCAACGGCTCCGACAATGTCGTCAACAACGCGGACAGCGCCGGTTATATGAAGATCGGCCGCTTCCACTACAACAAGGACTTCCTGTGGTGGGTGTTCTTCGGGACAGATGCCCGCAATGTGGCCGGCAACGGGTCCACGGACACGGGCAAGTTCGTCATCCCTGCCCAGAACGACAGCCTCGGCGCCACTTACGAACCATCTGTCCCTGCCTCTGCTCCGGCCGCTTCAGCGCCGCTGACGCCGACACTCACCGGTTATCCGGCTACGACTTGGGGGAACGGCCTCCTCGGCGTCACCCGCTTCCAGGCCTTGAAGTACGCGGCCCTCAGTGCCTGGATGGCCAACCAGAACAAAGTCTGGTGGGGCATCCGCTTTTTGGATAATTCTGAAGAGCTGACGAACAATGTGAACGCGGACAACGGCAATGCCGCGGCCACGGGCGTGTCCCGGGACATCCGTCTCTTCCGCCCGGCGGCGAACAGCAGCCAGGCCAACACGGATGTGAAGCACTTTATCGCGCTGGAGCCGAGCACCTCAACGCCGCTCGTCTACGCCTATGCGAACGCCTACGCCCAATTGGCGCTCACCTCCGATCCCTCCAGCCGTTTCGGCACTTCCAGTGGCGGCGGCCAGAGCGGCACCGAGAGCCCCATCCCGGCCTGCCGCAAATCTTTCGTGGTGGTCTTCACGGATGGCATCGCCAATGACGGCTACAACAGTTCTGGAGATGGATCCGCTCTCGGAACGCTGGATCCTTATCAGGTGGACGGTAGCGGCACGGCCACGCTCACCGAGGCCCTCGGCAACGCGGCGATCAATGGCTACGGCCTCTCCGCAGCGGCTCCCAGCTATGCCTCCTCGAATGGCGGGAAGAGCCTGTTCAACGGTTACACCATGGCGGGCATCGCCGCCCACTACCCCACGCCCAAGGGTTGGGTTGGGCCAGGGAAGTCTTCTTACCCGCTGACGTCCGTGATCCCATTCCGCGTAACCACCCGAGGCGCGACCCCGGCCGCGCCCCGCAAGATCCGCACGATGACGGTAGGCATGAGTCTCGCGGGCACTCTGGCTGACTCTGGCAGCGGCAAGGCGGACCTGTACCGGGCGGCCCTGTACGGCAATCCGGACACGAAGACCTGGAACATGAGTACCCCGCCCTTCGATCCGAGCAATCCGGCCAGCGATCCGACCGTCAATCCGTTCTTCTTCGACGCCACGGACCCATCGAAGCTCACCTCGGCCATGACGGCCATCATCACGGAAGTCGCCTCGGGATCCGCGTCCATCGCCGCTCCGGCCAGCCCGCTCGTGGGCCTCTCCCTAGGCAACCAGGTCTACCTCGGGCTGTTCCAGACCGTGAAGGGGCCTCGTTGGAAGGGCGATCTCCTGATGGCCGGCCTCTATGTGGGTCCGCAGGGCGTCAGCTTCGTGGATAACACCGGCAACCTCGACAACACCGCCAACGCGGCAAGCAACATCACGGACCAGAACGCCACATGGTCCGCCAACTTGAACATTTTCAACAACAAGCGCAGAACCTGGAAGACGCGCAACCTCTTCACGAATCTTCCGGGAACCACCACGCTCACCGCTTTCAACGAGGGCAACGCGACCATCACCGCGGCCATGGTGGGCGCGCCGGACGCCGCCACCCGGACGGCCTACATCCGGTTCATGCAAGGCGCGGAGACTCAGGGCGAGACGGACCCCACGGACACGACGCCCCGCAACGACATCATGGGCGACATCATCAACAGCGCTCCGACGGTCCTCGAGTACCCGGTCAGCACCCTGACCGGTTCCATCAGCCCCACGCTTTCCGCCCTCCTCGGAACAGTCCCCAGCACCTCCACCCCCCACTTCCGGGTCGTCTTCGCCGGGGATAACCAAGGCATCTTCCACGCGTTCGGCGAACTGAGCTGGACGACCCAGGGGACGATCACCTTCACGACCACCACGATCGACCCTGTGACCGGACTCCCGGTCACCACCACCAAGACGGTCAATGGCCAGATCCCTCATGGCGATGTGGACGAGCTCTGGGCCTTCATCCCCGGCGAGTACCTCCAGTACATCAGCAAGCTGCGGGCCACCACCAGCACCCACCGCTACATGGTGGACGGCAGCCCCACGGTCTACTTCAACGACATTCCCGCCGCTGGCCAGGTTCGCGGCAACGGCGTCGTGGACGGCAGCGATGTGGTCCGGGTCGTCATCGGCGAGCGGAAGGGCGGGCGGTCCTTCTACGCCTTCGACTTCGCCAACCTCGGCAATGTCGTGTCCAACAGCGGAACCGTGATGCCCTGGAAGCTCGTCCCCGACGACGTCCCGTCCAACACGGCGAACGCCCAGCAGAATGTGATCCGCCACATGGGCTTCTCCAACAGCCAGCCCGCCATCGGCCGGGTGGACACGAGCGCGGCCACCAATCAGGACCTGCTCTTCATCGGCGGCGGGCTCAGCACCTACGCCGTGGACCAGGCCTTCACCGCGGACGCCACCTTCAAGGACGCCAGCGCGAAGCTGGGCCGCTCCCTCATCGCCTTCGATGTGGTCACCGGCCCGACCAAGAGCCTCTACACCTGGGACTTCACGGCCCCGGCCTTCACCACAAAGTTCGGCGCCATGGGATCCGTGGCCGCTGCGGTCGTTCCGACGGAATTCTTCCAGGGGAGCGGCCACACCCAGCGTGTCTACTTCACGGACACGCCCACCGATGCCAACGCGTCCTCCACCTCTCCCCGCGGCGGCGGCATCTGGGCCCTCGGCAACACCGGCCTGGCCACCAACGGCGTGATCCGTCTGGACAGCTCGAGCATCGATATCTGGACAGGCGGGAGCACGGCGAACAACATCCAGGGCATCCGCCACATTTTCCAGACACCGACGGGCTGGAGCATCACCACCGCCCCCACGCCGTTCCTCCTGCCGGGCCCCTATCCGGTGTTCCGCACCGCGGATCCGAAGACCGCCCCCGTCGCCGTCGGCATCTCCTTCGGCACGGGCGACCGGAACGACCCGATGGACAACGACAACATCAACCCGGCCGTGACGAGTGGTAGCACGGTCACGCCTTACAACAACTGGGTCAATGTGATCTTCGACCGCCAGGACAGCGCTTCGCTCTCCGGCATCTCGGGGGTCGCCACGACCAACCTGGACACCCCCGGCATCCAGCAGGGGAAGACCAATGCCGACGGGGATGTGGCGGACCTGACCACGGTCAGCTCCTTCACGGGGACTTTCAACGGCTACTCAGTGGATCCGACGAACTCCGCGTACTATCTGAAGAGCAAGCTCGGCTACAAGCTGAACATGGGCGCGGCAACGGCCAAGGACAGCACCAACACCACCTACTTCTTCCCCAAGGTGATCACCAACACCGTGGTGCTGAACGGGGTGCTGTTCTTCAGCGACTTCCTCCCTTCGATCGGGACGAACGCTTGCCAAGGCACGGGCCTCACGAACACCTACCGCATCTGCAATGTGCTGCAGCCCACCTTCAACAGCGGGAACACCACCGCCAGCTCGACCAGCTTCAACGGCGGCGATCCCACCTGCAGCGGCGTCGTGCTCACCTATCCCAACCTGCCCGGTGAGATCACCGCGCTCGGCACGGCGGCGATCATCCAGAGCGGCCAGGGTTCTTCCGGTGGACAGCCTGGGACCATCGACAACGCCGGCGCCAAGGTGGGCGGATCCTTCGGCAAGTACAAGGGGTTCGGCTTCGCCCCCCGTAGCTGGCGCATCATCCGCTAGGTTCCTCCTACATGATGTTTTCAGGGGCCCGCGAGGGCCCCTTTTCGTTGCTACCGTGAAGGAATGGACGCGCCCCACCGGCTTCTCAAAGCGAAGAAGGCCTTCGGCCAGAACTTCCTCGTGAACGAGGGGGCCATCCGCGCCATCGTGGCGGCGGCGCTGGAGTCCCACGCGGATCGGCTGCTGGAGATCGGTCCTGGACCTGGCGTGCTCACGGAGCGGTTGCTGGCGGACGGGCGGTCCCTCTGGGCCGTGGACCTGGATCCGGAGGCCATTGAACTGCTGCGATCCCGGCATCCGCAAGCGCACTTCCACCTGGTGCTCGGCGACGCGGTGAAGCTGCCGCTGCCGGAGGGGCCCGCCTGGAGCATCGTGGGGAACCTCCCCTACAACGCCGCGACGCCCATCCTTGGCCGCTTCCTCACGGAGCCCATCCCCTGGACCCGCATGGTGCTCATGTTCCAGAAGGAGGTCGGTCAGAAGCTCGTGGGCCGCCCCGGCACCAAGGAGTACGGGCCGCTTTCGGTGCTGGCCCAGCTCTGCGCCAAGCTCACACGGCTGGCGGTGCTCGGCCCCGGCTCCTTCCGTCCCTCGCCCAAGGTGGATTCGGTGGTGCTCCAGTTCGATCCCCGCGCGGACGCGCCGGATCTCGAGACGCGCAGACGCCTGCTGGCGCTGCTGCATCGCGCCTTCACCCACCGCCGCAAGACCCTCTCCAACACGCTGGGAGCCGAAGCCGTGCTGGCCGCGGGCCTGGACCCATCCTTGAGGCCCGAGGCGCTGGCGCCGGACGCCTGGCTCCACTTGGTGCGACAATGGCCCCATGGACTTTGAAACCTGGATGGAACACCCCCTGAGCGGGGACCTGCGCCTGGTGCCCATCGGCGGCCTCGGCGAATTCGGCATGAACGCTTTGGCCGTCCACACGCGGCGGGATCTGCTGCTGGTGGACTGCGGCCTGCTGTTCCCCTCAGAGGACCAGCCGGGCATCGACCGCATCGTGCCGGACTTCGCGTACCTGGAGCCCTTCGCGGACCGCATCCGCGGCGTGGCGCTCACGCACGGGCATGAGGACCACATCGGCGCGCTGCCCTACTTCCTCCACCGCTGGCCAGTGCCGGTCTATGGCACGGCGTTCACGCTGGGCCTGGTGGAAGGCAAGCTGAAGGAGCACGGGCTGGACCTGGGACTGCTCCATGAGGTCGCGGATTTCGGCCGCGTGGACTTTGGCAAGGACCTCGCGGTGGAGTGGATCCCCATCACCCACAGCATCCCCCATGCCTGCTGCCTGGCCATCCACACGCCCCAGGGCGTGGTGGTCCACAGCGGCGATTTCAAGATCGATCCCACGCCCGTGGACGGCCGCCTCACGGGTTTCTCGCGGTTGAACGAGCTGGGCGAATCGGGCGTGCGCATGCTGCTCTCCGATTCCACCAACGCCTTCCGCTCCGGCCGCGCGCCCTCGGAAGCCATTTGCCGCGAAGGCTTGGAGGACGCCTTCGAGGCCACGGATGGCAAGCTCATCGTCGCCACCTTCAGCTCCAACATCCACCGCATCCAGATCCTCCTGGAGCTGGCGGCGAAGCACGGCCGCAAAGTGGTGGCCCTGGGCCGGAGCCTGGAGCGCGCGCTGGGCCTGGCGAAGCGGCTGCGCATCATGGACATCCCGGCGGACATCCTCATCGAGCCGTCCGAGGCGGTGTCCTTCCCTTCATCACAGCTGCTCATCGTCTGCACAGGCAGCCAGGGCGAGCCCATGAGCGCGCTGGCCCGCATGCTGCGCGGCGAGATGAAGGGCATCAAGCTCGCGAAGGGCGACCGGCTCGTGCTCAGCTCGCGCCCCATCCCCGGCAACGAGGTGCCCATCGCGCGCATGCTGGACGCGGCCGCTCGCTACGGCGTGGAGACGGACATCTCGGGCTTCGGCCCCATCCATGCCACGGGCCACGGCCACCGGGACGACATGCGCGAGCTCATGCGGGCGGTGCGGCCCGCTCACTTCGTGCCCGTCCATGGCGCCTACCGCAACCTCCAGGCCCATGCGCGGCTGGCCCGCGAGGAAGGCTGGCTGGAGCAGCAGGTGACGCTGCTGGATGGCGGCGAGTGCCTGCGTGTCACGGAGGACGCCATCCTGATCGCGGGCTCCGTGCCCGTGGGACGGTTGCTCGTGGATGAGGGTGTGGATCACGCGGTGGACGCCCAGGTTGTGAAGGACCGTCTGATCCTCCAAGAGGACGGCGTCATCTTCGCCACGGTGCAGCTGGACGGGCGCGGAGGCCTGGCCTCGGAACCCATGGTCGTCTCGCGCGGCTTTGTGGTGCGCAGCGATGACGAAGCCTACGGGGAGATCCTGAAGGACGCCATCAAGGCCGCCATGGACACGGCGCCGAAGGATGTCCGCAAAGATCCGGAGGCGCTCCGCGATCTCCTGCGCCAAGCCATCCGCCGCGCCGTCCGCAAGACCACGGGCACAAGGCCCATGGTGGTGCCGGTGGTGATCGAGGCGTGAAGCCTCACGCCTGAATTCAGGATCCCCGCCGCTCCTGGCGGCGCTCGCGCAGGGCGTCCATCACCTTCTTGTTGAGGTCGTCCACCATGAGGATGAGCCGCGCCTGCTGGGCGGGGCTGAGTCCCTGGCGGATGTCGCTCTCGAAACGGCGTTTGGATTCCATCTGCTGGTCGCGCAGGTCCATGAACTGATCTAGAAGGGGCTTGATGAGGGCGCTCTTGCGGTCCTCGGGCTCCGGCCCCATGAGGATGTCGTTGAAGCGCAGGCGCAGCGCGGCGATCTGGCGCTGGCGCTGGAAATGCTCCTGGTCGAACTGCGCCCAGCGCTGGGCGATGACTCCGGCCTTGCCGGGATCCAGGCCGAGCCCTTCTTCCAGCCGCTTGGCGCGGAAGCGCAGGAGGGGACGCGGGTCCGGCTGGCCGTCCTCTTTCTCCTGAACAGGTGGAGACGGCGGTTCCTGGCGTGGCCCAGGGGCCTGGACCAGCAGAGCGGGGAGCAGGAAGGCCTGGATCACTTGTGACCCCTTTCAGGCGCGGGCGCGTCGACCTTGGACTTGTCCAGGGACGAGACAAGCTCCTTCATCTCTGAGGGGCTCAGGCTGCCCAGCTCCGCTAGATCCTCATCGCGGTCATGGAAGGGCAGGGCCCGGTCCTGGCCCCCGGGATCCGCGGGCTGCACCGTCTGCTGGGCCATGGGCTGGAGCACGGGCGGCGCGGGTGTGGCGCGGCCCGCGAGGTAGCCGCCCACGCCCGCGGCCATGAGGATCCCGGCGGCGGCGGCCCAAACCCAGCCGGGCAGGGAGCGGCGCGTCCTGGCAGCGGGCAGCTTGCGCGCGATGCGGGCGGGAAGGCTCTCGAAGTAACCCGCGGGCGCCAAAGGCAGAGGTTCATCCTCCTGGGCCAGCAGCAGGACGCGCGCCTCGGCGCAGGCGGCGCAGATCCGCAGATGGGCTTCCGCCTCCAAGCCAGGTTCGAGGGCATCGGCCTGGAGGGCCGCGAGGGCCCGGGCGCAGGATTCCGGCAACGGGATCATTTCTTCATGCATGGGTCCGTTCATGGCCGGCCTCCCTGGCGGGCCGCGCTGACATGGCGGGTGAGGTTCTGGATGGCGTGGAAGATGTGGGCCTTCACGCTGCCCACGGAGGTGCCCATCTCCTGGGCGATGCGCTCGTATTTCCAATCGTTCTGCAGCTTCAGCATCAGCGCCTCCTTCTGGCGCTTGGGGAGCTTGGGCAGGGCCTCCCGGAGCAAGCGGCGGGCTTCGAGATCCAGGAGGGCATCCAGCTGATCGCCTTCCACCCGGAGGGAGGGATGTTCCATGCCTTCCTCGGTCTCCAGCGGCTCCTGGGGCCTGCGCATCCGTTCTCTGTAATTAAGAGCCTGGCGGGTGGCGATGGTGATGACCCAGGTGCGGAAGGAGGACTCGAAGCGGAAGCCGGGCAGGGCGCGGTACACACGGATGAAGGTCTCCTGGACCACATCATCCGCATCCGTGTGGTTCTTGAGGATGGAGAAGGCCTTGCCATAGACGTCGCGGGAGAAACGGTCCACCAGGCTGGAGAAAGCGGCCGTGTCGCCAGCCTGGGCGGAGGCCACCCATGCCTGGACTTCCGGCGCGTGATAGGGGCTGTCCTGGGGGGGGACTGTCGCCAATTCGGTCACGAAGCTCGTCATGGGGCCCGCCGTCACGGCTGGCACGAGCCAGCATGGCACATCTAATGGACCAGGGTAGGGTGGGCAGGGTTGAATAAGGATTCACCCGAGGATCCCCATGCGCGACCGCGTCACCCCCCTGCTGGACGCCGCCCAGATCCAGGCCAAGGTCCAGGAGCTGGGGGCCCGCATCGCCCAGGACTACGCGGGCAAGGATCTGGTCCTCGTGGGCCTTCTGAACGGGGTCTTCCCCTTCTTCGCGGACTTGGCCCGCGCCATCCCCCTGGAGGTGGACATCACCTTCATGCAGGTGACCAGCTATGGCGGGACCGAGAGCACGGGCGAGGTGCTCATCAAGAAGGATCTGGACCGCCCCATCCAGGGCCGCCACGCCCTCATCGTGGAGGACATCGTGGACACGGGCTTGACCCTCACCAAGGTCCGCAACCTCCTCATGGACCGCGAGCCGGCCTCGCTGAAGATCTGCACACTGCTGGACAAACCTTCGCGCCGCATCGCGCCCGTCCCTGTGGACTACATCGGCTTCACCATCAAGGATCTCTTCGTCGTGGGCTACGGTCTCGACTTCGACGGCCGCATGCGGAACCTCCCGTATGTCGGCGTGTACCAGCCGTGACCCGCCTCCCTGCCGCGCTCATCCTGCTCGCGGGCCTCACGGGCTGCGGTTACCGGCGCCTCGACCGGCAGCCCCACGCTCAACCGTGGATGCACAAGGGCGACACGGTGCGGCTGGCGCCCTTCGTGAACAAGACGGCCCGGCTGGGGCTGGATGACAAGCTGAGCAAGGCGTTGGAGTACCGCATCGTGGCGGCCTCGCCCTGGCGCCTTGTGGCCAGCAGCGAACCCGCGCGCTGGGTGCTTCAGGGCACGCTGGAGAAGATGGAGTTCCATCCCATCGGCCTCACGCTGGGCACCACGGGCGACAAGCGCAGCGCGGGCAATGCTTCGCGGGTGGAGGTGCTGATGGTGGCCAGCGTGGACCTGCTGGACGGCCAGACGGGCCAGGTGGTGCTCTCGCGCCCCGGTCTCACCTTCACGAACCAGTACCGCGTGGACCAGAACTTCGCCAGCTTCGACAGCCGCGAATCCGAAGTGTTGAACGGCCTCTCTGATGATTTCGCTGAAAGCATGTTGACCCAGCTGCTGGAGGGCTCGGAGTGACTTCCGCCGCCGCGCTCGCCGGTTGGGCGAAGCAGCCGTTCGCCCTCGTGCATGGCGAGGACGGCGATGGCCGCAAGGCCGCCGTGGCCGCCTGGAAGACCGCCCATGTGGAACCGGAGTGGGCCGACTGGAGCCTCACGATCTGCGGCGATGGCTGCCCCTGGGCGGAGGTGCAGAACGCCATGCAGGAGGCGCCCCCCATGGGCGTGGCGGCTCGCACGGTGATCGTGCCTTCCGCCGACAACCTCTTCGCCAAGCCCAAGGAGTTGCCACCGTCCATCAAGGCCTGGATGGAGAAGCCGCCCGCGGACCTCTGCCTGCTGCTGGTGGCTTGGGGCGCGCTCTCCGCCGCGCCGGGCAAGGCCCTGGGCGCGAAGCCCTGGACCGATTGGATCAAAGCGGGCCGCATCCTCAAGACCGGCATGTTGGAGGGCGATGAGCTCGTGGCCTTCCTGGATGCGGAGGCGAAGCGGCTCAAGCTGGATCTGGGTCCGCGTCCCAAGGAGCTGCTCGTGCAGCGCCTGGGCGGTCATCCCGGCCTCCTTCTGCGCGCGCTCGAAGTGCTGGACCTGCTTTGTGAAGACCGC